>Ga0335078_10003920_pt1 | contig 22119 bp, 17 predicted proteins | sample Lox_Sample_32_FD_206711 | JGI IMG/M metagenome (GOLD analysis project Ga0335078, IMG submission 206711) | Soil microbial communities from Loxahatchee National Wildlife Refuge, Florida, United States - Lox_Sample_3.2 | ecosystem: Environmental > Terrestrial > Soil > Wetlands | place: USA... | reverse complement strand
CGCGTTTCCGGTAAAGGTGGGAGATGTGTCCGAGCTGTCGCGGGTGCGTTATGTGATCACGGTGGACGCCGATACGCAACTTCCCCGGGATTCAGCGGCGAAGCTCATCGGCGCCATCGCTCACCCGCTCAATCAGGCGGTGATCGATCCGCGCTCCCGGATGGTCGTCGAGGGTTATGGCATCCTGCAGCCGAGAATCGGGATCAGCATTCAATCCGCCGCACGCAGCCGTTTGGCCCGCCTCTATTCGGGACAGACTGGTTTTGACATCTATACTCGCGCGATTTCCGACGTCTACCAGGATCTGTTCGGTGAAGGGATCTTCACCGGAAAAGGTATCTACGAGGTAGAAACTCTCGCTCAGGTCTTGGAGGACCGTTTTCCGGAAAACGCACTACTCAGCCACGATTTGATCGAGGGGGCATATGCGCGGGCCGCGCTGGCGAGCGACGTGGAATTAGTTGACGACTACCCGTCGCACTTCAGCGGTTATAGCCGACGCAAACACCGGTGGGTCCGCGGCGATTGGCAAATTCTGCGATGGCTTCTGGGGAGGGTGCCCGACGCTCGCGGCAGGTTGATCGAAAATCCCATTTCCACAATCTCGCAATGGAAAATCGCCGACAATCTGCGCCGCAGCCTGTTTGAGCCAAGTCTTCTGCTGCTGTTGTTAGGAGGATGGCTGTATCTACCGCAGTCCTCGCTGTATTGGACGGTAGCTGCGGTAGTGGTCCTATTGATTCCGGTTCATGCCAATTTCCTGTTTTCGTTGTTGCGCGGTCCGTGGGGGAACCGGGAAACAATCGCTTGGGCGCGGAGCACCGCACGAGCGTTTATGGAGGGGAACATCGCGGCTCTGTTCAGCCTGATTTTTCTATTGCATCAGTCGTTGCTGTCGATCGACGCCATTGTTCGCTCGATGGGCCGGATCCTGGTGACCAGGCGCAAGCTCCTCGAGTGGGAAACGGCAGCCGAGGCCGAATTGACGGTAAGGCCCAAAGCGACCGTGGACGTGTACTTGCGGTGGACTCCCCTGCTTGCGATCGGATTGGCGGCAGCGGTGAGGCTGCTTCGCCCCGCGGCGCTACCCGTGGCGGCGCCGATTCTGACGCTTTGGCTGGTTTCCTACGCGGTTTCCAGTTGGCTGAACCGCCGCCCACGGACGGGCAGATGCCGCTTGGGCGCCAAAGACACACAGTTGTTGCGGGACTCGGCCGACCAGATCTACCGCTTCTTCCACGACTGGAGTACTCCGGCTACCAATTGGTTGATCCCTGACAGCGTCAGCGAGGATGGCGCAGCGGAACTAAAATTCTCCCCCACCAACCTGGGCTTGCTCCTGAACGCCCGCGTCGCGGCCGTGCACCTGGGCTTGGCGCCTCTGGCGGAATTTGTGTTTGAGACCCGGCAGACGCTGGACTGTGTCGTGGGACTTCCCAAATACCGGGGGCACCTCCTGAATTGGTACGATGCCCTCTCGCTTGCGCCAATCGATCCACGGTTTGTTTCCAGCGTGGACAGCGGCAATCTGGCGGCGAGTCTTTGGACCTTAAAGCAGGCCGCGCTGGCCTTTCTGGCCGAACCATCCGTCAAGCGCGGCAGAACCGACGAACTGGCCGACGGACTTCGGGCCATCGCGGAGATTTGTGACCGGTTGGTTCGTGACATGGACTTCCGCTTTCTTCATGACAAGCGAAGAAAGGCGCTCAGCATTGGTTACGACATCACCAAGAGCCGGAGGGAACCCTCCTGTTATGACCTCTTGGCATCGGAAGCGCGCATCGCCAATTTTGTAGCCATCGCCAAAGGCGACATCCCGCAAGAAGCCTGGTTCCGGCTGGGTCGGACACACGCTCCGACTCGCGGCGGGTCTGTTTTGCTCTCCTGGACCGGGACCATGTTCGAATACCTGATGCCGGTCCTGTGGATGCGGCACTACCCCGGGACCATGACCGAGCGTAGTGTGCGATTGGTGGTTCGCGCTCAGCGGGATTTCGCCAGGCGGAAGGGAGTGCCGTGGGGCATTTCCGAATCCGCGTGTTTGGGCACACCAGGGGACCACTTCGGCTACAAGGCCTTCGGAATTCCCGAACTGGCGATCAAGAGGCTCCCGGATTCTATTGTCTTATCGCCCTATTCGAGTTTCCTGGCGGCATCCCTCGATCCCGCGGCGGTCGTTGCCAACCTACGCCAAATGGACGACTTCGGTTGGACCGGGCGATATGGCTTCTACGAGGCTATTGAGTACACAACCAGGGGCGCGGAGCCTATCCGCACTTGGATGGCCCATCACCAAGGCATGAGCTTGCTCGCCATTGTCAATCTGTTGTTCGACAATCAGATGCAGCAGTATTTTCATTCCGAGCCGCAAGTCTTGGCCACAGAGCTGTTACTGCACGAACGTGTGTCCGACGTGACTGTGGCCGATTCGGATGCCTTGGCGATTCCGGAACTGGCGCCGGAGCCAGTTACTATTTGACGGTAAACGATCCTTTGACGCCGCCGGCAGAATCGGGAGCGATCCACACTTCAAACTGGCCCGGTTCTGTAACTGGTTGCAGCTTTTCGTTATAGAAGGCCAAATCATTGGTCGTCAGGGAGAAGGTTACCGTCTCGGTCGCGCCGGATTTCAATATGACGCGGCGAAAGCCTTTCAACACTCGGACTGGCTGCGCGACGCTCGCCGCCACGTCATGGAGGTAGAGCTGAACGGTTTCGGGCGCTTCGCGCGAACCGCGGTTGGTCACATCCGCCGACACCGTGACAGTTCCCCCCATCGGAACGGTGGCCGCCGACACACGAAGGTTGGAATATTCGAACGTGGTGTAGGACAAGCCATAGCCAAACGCGTATTCGGGTGTGAAATCCAGATCGATGTATCGCGACGTGTAGCCGTGCGGATCTACAGGAGTGCCTGCCGGAACGCCAAGTTCGCTGGCTAACGGCGGACGGCCGGTGCTCAAGTGCGCGTAGTAGATTGGGACTTGTCCCACGCTGCGAGGAAACGTCACAGGAAGCCGGCCGGAAGGCACTGTTCGTCCAAAGAGCAAGCCGGCCAGTGCAGGACCGCCCATGGTGCCGGGATGCCAGGCGTACAAGATGGCATCGACTTTATCAGCGGTTTCCCGAAACGTGAGCGGCCGCCCGGCCATCACAATGGCCACCATCGGCTTGCCGGCGGCGGCGACTGCGTCCACCAGCGCATCTTGCGCACCCGGTAAGTTGAGGTAGGCTCGCGAGCGTGCTTCGCCGGAAAGAACCTGCTCCTCTCCCAGGAATAGAAGCACCACATCCGACCGGCCGGCGGCTTCCCGTGCCGCGCTGAACTCCTGCTGATTGGTGTCGCGACTACTCCGCAAACCGGGAACATAGTGGACTCGACTATCACCGAGCATCTGACGCAAGGCTGCGAGAGGCGTCTGGACGTCGCCGGCGCGTCCATCCATTACCCAAGTGCCCATTTGGTCGACGCGGCTATCCGCCAGAGGCCCGATCACCGCCAGCGAGCCGATGGAGTTCGAAAGCGGAAGCAGGTCATTACGGTTCTTCAACAGAACGGTACTCTCGGTTGCCAGACGTTCAGCCACAGCCAGTGAATCGGGCGTGACGTGCGAAGTCGCCGGCGAGGGGATTGGCTCGTCGAAGAGACCCAAACGGAACTTCAGACGGAGGATGTTTCGCACGGCGTTGTCGATGGTTTTTCGATCCACGTCGCCGCTTTTGACCAGCGCCGGCAGATGATCCCGAAACGAGGTGCTCACCATCTCCATCTCCACCCCGGCATTGACTGCTTTGCGGGCGGCATCGCTCGCGTCGGCCGCGTAGCCATGCGCGATCATTTCGGTGACCGCGTTGTAGTCGCTCACCACCATTCCGCTGTACTTCCATTCATTGCGGAGGATCTCGCGCAGGAGAAAACTGTTGCCGGAGGCCGGCACTCCGTTCAGCGCGTTGAACGCCGTCATGAACGTGGCCACGCCCGCATCCGCGGCAGCATGAAACGGCGGCAGATAGACTTGCCGGAGCAGCAGTTCGGGAATCCAGGTACTGTTGTAGTCTCGTCCGCCCTCGGCCGCGCCGTATCCTGCGTAGTGCTTCGCGCAGGCAGCGACCGATGCGGGGTCATCGAGCGAGGCTCCTTGGAAACCACGCACCAAGGCAGCCGCGAGAACACTCGCGAGGTAGGGATCTTCGCCCGGACTTTCGGCGATCCTCCCCCACCTGGGATCGCGGGCAATGTCCAGCATCGGGGCGAAGGTCCAGCGGATGCCTTCCGCGGCCGCTTCCCGGGCTGCCGTTCGAGCCGCGGCCTCGACCAATGCCGGATCCCAGCTTGCCGCCTGCCCGAGCGGGATCGGAAAGATCGTGCGGTATCCGTGAATTACGTCCCGACCAAAGAGCAGGGGGATGCCCAGACGGCTCTCCTGGCGCGCGATGCGTTGGGCTTCCGCCCGATCCGCCGGACTGCCCGCGTTCAGGAACGATCCCCAACGGCCCTGACGGATTTCCTGCTTGATGTTTTCGGAGAACGGCGTCGCCAGCGACGTCGATTGGGACATCTGCCCAACCTTCTCCTCGATCGTCATGCGGGCGATCAGATCGTTAATGCGTTTCTCGAGGTTGGGCGTGGGTGCTGCTCCGGCGACCGCGAGGCCGAGAATGAGAAGGGCTGGCTTTCTTAGTGGACCCATCGTTATTTCCCGATTCTACCGGCTGCGGCGGGTGGTCCGAATCCTCGCTATGTGAGGTTACCGACGGCTCTACCGAAGGGTGCGCCAACCCAGCCAGTTGAAAACCACGTTGCGCTTCGGGCGTACCCATTATGTCGGTCCACACGGATAAACTTCGCACATTTTCCGCCATCAGCAGCATGATGCCCAGGTCAATCCCGATGACGTCCGGACCGTACCAATCCGCCCCTGGATGAAAAGCGTCGCGGAACCCGTACCGGCACCATAGCTGTTTGCCGTAACGGTCTTTCATGTTCTGCAAGACCTCGCCGCACAACTGGGGCAGGAAGACAATGGAACCACCGGCCGCGCAGGGCACGAGTGTGCCATCCGGCGGGAACTGGGGCGATCCCCAGACCCGGTATCCCTTGCGGGAATCGGACGCGGTGACGCCCCACATATCCGGACCAAACCATGGGTATTCCTTGTTGAGGCTCATGCAGTACAGGCGATGCGCCTGGGTCGCCCGCTGCGAATTGTTGAAGTAATTCGCGTAGTGGTCCACGCGGTCACGAAAATCGAACCACGCGTGCGAGTATTGATGGACGAACAGCGGCGCCCCGGCATCGATGAAGAAGATACCCTCGTAGTCGCTCATGGGCCGACGCCACGAGTTCCAGCAGGCCGGTGGAATCGGGTGGGATTCCGAAGAGAGTGCCAGAAGATACATGGCCAGCAGTTCGGAATACGCATCCCAGCGGTACGGAAGAAAGCCCGTCTCGGGCACCCAACCGTGCGATAGCATCTGGCCTCCATTGAGCATCCAGCGCCAATCCGCGCGGTTTAGCAACTGGGAAGCCATTTCGCGGATGCCATTATCATCCCAGTAGGCTTTGGTATGTAGAACACCACAAAGAAGGAACGCGGAATCTATCGACGAGACTTCGCTCTTCCAGATTCGGGTGCACTTGGCCGAATCCAGAAAGTGATAGAAGAAACCGTGCTCGTGCTCCACTCGGTTGCAGAGCGAATCAAGAGTGCGCTCCACGCGGGCCTTCAGCAGCCCTCGGTCTAAGTAGCCACGACGGTCGGCAATGCATAGGCCGCTGAGTCCGAATCCGAGAGCAGCGATACTGGAAGCACCAGGCGAGTACGGCAAATCGACCACCGCGCGGTCGAGGACGAGACCCGTGGCCGGATCGGCCATTTCATAAAAATACAAGCACGCGCGACGCTCGATGTCGTCGAGCAACTCATCGCTGGCACCGTGAGGGTTGGCCCCGACTGCTTTCGCGAAGGGGACAACGGCTTGTGCCAAACCTCCTACGGTGAGGGCTTGAAGAAAACTCCTGCGGGTCGTACTACCGGTCAATCCAATTTATTGTACCCGGAAACCCGAATCTGGACCGTGCCAAATTGAAATTCGGGGTTTGAGAAGCTAGTGTATGGATTCCAACAGTTGAGACTCATTTGCCTACAGTCGGAACGGTGCTAACTCGTTCTGAATTCTGCCTCGTGCTTGCGGCCACGGCGATGGGCGCTGGAACGCCTTCGATGCCTATCCTTGATTACATCAGGGACACTTGGCGCAAACTGAATCGCACCCATCGGGACCTCGCGGCGATGGCGATTGATCCGAAATTTCACCCGTCCGCAAACGGGCGGTGGCCGATCTATGTTCCGAGCCACGAGGATCTCGACCGGGTGCAAGAGCGATTGGGCAAGGTCGTCAGGTTTTCTAAGCGTATTTCTGATTCAGGAGACTAGCCTTCGGAGATGATTGGCCAGGACATCCGCCCAATGATTGAGCTCACCATAGCTGAACTGAGCGCCTTCGCAAGCAACCGCGGTCGCGTTTGGGATGGTCTTCGCATACACTGCAATCCGTTCGTGCACGTAAACGGGAGAATCGAGGTCCGCAACGAATTCGGCGCTGGGGCTTGCGGGGCTCACTCTCAGGCAACGCTCTTAGCTCGAACATACGAAGGAAACACCAGCGAGTAACTGTCAGCTAGTATCGCATGGGATACACGCTGCTTTGGCAGCGCGACGGCGCGCGTTTTATGCTGAAGCTTACTTAACCGGTAAAGTATTCGTACTTACCGATACCCCTAATATTTGGTGATGAACTTAACTTAAACTTCGATAACTTAATCGCGAAATAATGTTACGGGAGCGGCAGCGCTTGGCAAGGCCGCTTCCGTTCCGCCACTCGATTGTCGGGCAAACCGGGGGCCCATGCAGAAACGTTCAGCACATGGCTCTTCCGGCCATTGAAATAGACTGACGGTGACGGATCCAACATTGCGGCAGCCGAACCCGCCTTCGAATGGCTGACGGGTCGCGGGCACGAGGCCGGCGGAAACCACGGTTCGTTGGCAGACACGGCTCCTCGTGTGGATCGCCCACGAAGCTTTCCGGCATGGGTCATCAACGGTTCGTGCAACTGTTGAAGAGACATTTCGGGGCTGATGTGAAATTCAAGAGAGTGGAGACCCGGCTTTCCCGGCGATTCGGATTCGATTGCGAGGGCTTGGTCTTCACCAAAAACCGGCGATGCCGGCGATCAAAATTTGCTGCGCCGCGTGATGCGGGCGCGTGAACTTGACTTACCCGGCCGTGACACCATATACGCACCGGTGCGCCGTCCCACAGGTCACGGTTTGCGCCGGTAATTATCTCGCCAACGGTGGTAGTAGCGCCGGGCGCTCCGGCGGGAGGTGTTGATCGACGGCGTTCAGCATGAAGCCTACGCGGAAGTAATCGCCCATAATCATCATGAGCTGGATGGTATGCTGGCTCCCGAAAAGGCTCACCATCTTTGCCCACAGTTCGCTGCTGACCCGGTGTTGGCGAAACAGCGCGCGCCCGAACGTGATCAGCGCCGCATCCTTATCGGATAGGCCCGCCACGTCGCGGTTGTACTTGACGACATCGATGACCGATTGCTCCAGGCCCTGCCGCCGGCCCGCCGGTTCGTGCGCGGACCATTCGTACTGCTGGTCGATTTCCCGGGCGATGATCAGCACGGCGAGCTGAAAATATCGGGCACCTACCGGGCTCTTCTCGCCGGAGGGAATCCCGAGATCGCGCTCCCGCGGGCTGTAGATGGTGATGTGGTTCGGTCCCGGCCCTGGCGTGAATTTTCTCGCGGCCAGCAAACGCTGCCCCTCTTCGTCAAGGTCGGCCGCAGTGACCGGAGGCAGGCGCGAGAGCGTCACCGGGTGGATGTCCGGCGGTAGAGAGCTCTGATCCTGCGGGACCACCGGAAGCGCCGCGAGCAACAGCGCGCACAGTCGAATCATCTTCATACAGTCATCTCCTCAGTGTTAGCCAATCGAGCACCTTGGACTCGACGGCTCTCCGCGTGGCGGTCCTTCGATAATACCGGATCACGCCGGGAAGAACCGATACTCCACACTCAACCGATCCTGAGACATGTCCGGAGTTACATAGGTCCGGTGCAAGGTGCCGTCTTGGAAGATCAAACCGTCGCCTAGTTGCAACTCGGGTACCCAGAACCGCTCTGGCGCAAACCGCTGGCGCAGGCTGTCATCGTCGAGTTCGCTATAGTGGAGAAGCTGATCCAAGCGCCACCGCACGAACTCCAGGCCCGGACGCTCGCCGCAACAAGGATCCAGTGGCAGCCAGACCGTTAACAGGCGCGTCATGGGAAGCGCAGGCCCGGCCTGCGGGGGAAAGCGCACTCCCAACCCGCCATCCTGGTGCCAGCGATTCGGATGATATCCAGCGGGTGCATGGAACGGAGCGTACCGTTTGCGGACCCAGGCCTGCTCCGGGTGGCATGCCACAGGGCCGCCAAGCGCCTCGGCCAACAGCGCCTCCAGCCCGGCGATGGCAATCGGTGCAGATAACTGCGAAGCAGAGCAGCCGAAGTCTTCGAGTGCCCTGAGAAGAACCGAACGGGAAAGCGGGTTGTAGCGGTACCTTTCGGGGAAGGGGTGCCAGCCTTCACCCTCGGCCTTTTGAAAATACGCGGTGGCTGAACTTCGCAACGCTGCCAGGGCACCTAGAGGGAAGACACTCGGTAATACGGCGACGCCGTATTTCCCCATTTGCACCCCATAAGTCGCCAAATCCTCGATCGGCACATGGACAGTTTGCCAGACAGAACAGAGGAAGTCAGGTCGCGCGGCGAAGGTTGGCCACGTGGTCAACTGGTTTTCTAAAGAAAAAGAGCGCCGATCGTCGCTTCGACGCTGTCGCGCAGCGAATCGGTTGCATGCGCGTCCAGCCAGACGTCGGCAGTGATGCTTTTGGCTCTCTCTTGTAACGACAGCTCGGGATAACCCAGCGCATCCGCGATGATACACGCTGTGCGAATGATGCGCACTTCATCTGTGTCGCTAGTCGTGTTGGCGTGGTGATCGCGGCAGCAATCGCCCAACACCGAAGGGAGACCCCAAGTTTGCATGAGATGTTCTCCGGCAACCGTGTGCGTAATCCCAAACATCTGAATTTCCTGCTCCACGCTCTCCTGGATGTGCCGGTACTCCCGTCCAAGAAATTGCTGATAAGGGTCTTTTATCGTGGCTAACAATCCCAGGCGCCCCATGTCATGCATTAACCCGGCCGTGTAAAGAACCGCGCTGGACGCCACCTCCCTAAATTTCGCGAGTTGCTCGGCGATGACTCCGGTGGCTACCGCGTGGGTCCAAACCCGCTCTGCTGCGGCTTTGGTATCCGGACGTATGTGTGCCTTGATGTATCGCGACATCGCCACCGCCATGGCAAGTGAGCGGACCCGGTCCAACCCGAGAATCGACAGCGCATGCAGGATCGTCGACACTTTGCGGCGGCCGCAGAAGGCCGCCGAGTTGGCGGTCATCAGTAGATCCACGGTCAGCGCCGGATCGGATCGAAACACTCGCTCCAGATCTGTCAATGAGCTTTCCGAATCGAGTGTTCGCGACAAGATCTGAGTGGTGGTCGTGCTGAGTGGCGGCAAGCTATGGAGTTTTTCCAGTGCGATCGCAAGCTCAGGTGTTTCCGGCGCGGATTTGTTGCTGATCATACGGGTAAGCGTGTATCCGCATTGAATCCTAGCATCGGTGGGTATCGACAAAAACACGAATCATCGGCAACGGTTTGCTACTAACCAGAGTTATTAAGCCGTTCGCGGCAGTGCCGCCGTTCCACCGACGGTATCGATCGGCGAGCGGTTCCCATCGACGGACCAGGCGCCCTTCGCAAAGCAAGGGTTGGGTGTAGAATGCTCAGACAGCAGGAGAGGCATCCATTACACGACTGGGGGTTACCGTCATGTCTTTTCGACGAGAGATGATTTGGGCAAGGCTTGCGCTCGCCATCGTTTGCACGATCGGCGGGGCGTTTACAGCCGGCGCGCAGGGCCCGCGCGGCAGGGTTGCCGAACCGTATACACCCGCCGCCGACGCCAAAGACCTGAAGGCCGTGCTCTTCCGTTGGATGTGGGGCATGGGCATGCTGAAGGGCCATGATGAACGCGACATGGTGGCCTCGCTCGAATATCAGGGCAAAGGCACGATCCAGGTGGAGGGACAACCGTGCACCCTTACGAAATATCGCGCGAGCACGAACTACCAGACCTACAGTCAGCGGATTCAGTACACCTGCACCCGTCCCAATGGACAGGCGTACTCGAACATCGAGGTGGTCAGCGGCCTCTATGCCTGGGACGAAGACACCCCCGGCGCGGAGATCGGCGGAACGAAGGGCAAAGCTACTCCGATGCCGAACCAAGTGGAGGCGCGGCTCATCCGATTGTGGGCCAGCCCCCAGGGCGCGGCCAAAGCCGCCGTGGCGGGGACAACCGAGACCTTCTGGTTGGGGGCCAATCCGGGCACGCTTTTTGCTGACGGCATCATGAAAGCAGGGCAAACGTCCTTGTTGTGGGAAAATGGCAGGCCGCTCATTACGTTTCCCGTTCCAGGCGTTCCGGGGGCGACCGCCACAGCCACTCTCGACGCGAAGTACCTGACCGAGCGAGTGGTTCTCAAGCAGGGCTCCACGACCATCGACTTTGCCTATGACAACTACCAGGACTGGAACAATCCGCTGAACAAAATCGGGGTGTTGTACGCCGGAAAAATGGTGGAGCGCCGGAACGGCGTGGTGATTCGCGACCTGACCACGGACGTGACGGAGACGGGTAACGTATATGTGGTCGCGCCCGTTCCGGCCAGCGTGGAGGCATTCCAGAAGGTGACCGGGCAACTTCCGCGCGGCGTGATGGCCAAGGCGGACCCGCAGGTGAACAAGTCGGCGCCCACGCCGCGGCTGGGTGACCACCCGGATCTAACCGGCAACTGGTCGTTCACCGATTGGATTGGAAACTACATGACCGGAGGCGGACGCCGATGTGGCCCCACGCAAGGCCCGGACTGTAGCCGCACAACCAATCAGACGGAGGATTTTGAGCTTTACTCGCCGTCGCGGTTCGGCAATACGGGCCGCCCTCTTTACAAGCCGGAATACTGGGACAAAGTGCAACAGCTCGACATGTGGACGAACAAATATGACCCGGTGATGACCTGCCAGCCCCTAGGCGTCCCGCGCGAAGGTCCGCCGCGCCGCATCTACGAAACGGACAAGGATGTCACGTTCATCTATTCCGGCGGCGATGCCGGAGGTGGATATGGCGAGTATCGCATCATCCCCACCGACGGCCGCGCACACCCCAAATCGGCGGAGTTTGATATCACGTATCTCGGCGATACCGTCGGACGCTGGGAAGGCGACGCGCTGGTGCTCGATGCTGTCTCGTTCACCGACACGACGTGGCTAGGCCGCGGCGGCTTCTTCCACTCCGATCAGATGCATGTCGTCGAGCGATTCCGGCGGGAGGGCGACGTCCTCCTATATGACGTCACGGTAGAAGACCCTGAGGTATTGGTAGAGCCGTGGCTGTTGCCCACACGAACCGTAGTGCGCAATCAGAATCCCAACGCCGGCCTGATCCGCGAGCGAGGCAACTGCGAGGTTCAGGAGTTTGGGCATGCTTCGTCGCAAATTCGGCACTAGGTTCGCGCCAAGCGATCCGGCTCTGGGCTAAGGCTGGTTGACGGGCAGGATGCGGAAGCGCTGCCGGCCCTCGATTCGGTAAATTTCGAAATCTGCACGATCCACGGTGAACACCGTCGAGATAGACTCGCGCCTGGCGAGATACACAAGGGTCGCGTCGGCAAAATCCATGGGCCTGTCCGAGTAGACGACATCAAAACCTGGACGGCGGGCAGTTCGCCGTGGGAAATGACTGCGAGTTCAACGGCCCCCGAGCGGACAAACTTCCAGGCGCTCTCCCTGTCGTGGCGCTCGTCTCCGACCAGATGGAAAAGCTCGGTCAGGACGGCCTCGGACGTGAGCAGCGGCAAGTACAGAGAGGAAAACGCCTCGACGCAGACGCGATGCCAGCGATCGCTACGGTCGAGCAGAGCCATAATCGCGCCCGAATCGACAAGGGCATCAACGCGCATGTTTTCGGCGGAGGCGCTCGCGAACAGACTGCCGTGCGGATTCCGCGCGTCGGGAATTGCCGCCCGCGAACTTGCCGAAACAGTTTTCGGCGGCGCGATGGAGGCGACGCTGCCGGGAGGCGTCGCCCTCATCTCCATCGCCCTTCTTCAACCAATCCTGCGCGTCCAGCTCGAGGGCGGCCGAAAGCGAGATTTTGCGGCGGCGGGCCTCGCGCTCGAGTTCGGTTTTCAGGTCGGCCGAAACACGCCAGCTACAGACCTCGGTCTTCATGCACTACGTTGTAGCGCATCGTCGCGTCAACTAACCGTTTTCGATGCGCACCTTGATGTCCGCATACGCCAAATCGATGAGCCGGCGAAGTGCAGCGGCGTTTGTGGCCGCTCCCGGCCTGAGCTTCACGTGGCGCATGAACTTGCCGGTGCCTTGCAACAAGCGGCCTGGATCCGGCAGCGCTGCGCCGTGATAGAACCCCACGTTTACGTGTGAATTGAATACATTGACGTACCCAAAGGGCGCATCTCCCAGACAGGCAACCGGACAGCCGTCATGCAAGAGCTCGCGGACTTCGTCGCCGCATTTTCGCATCACCGCAAACCACTGACGCGCGATAGCTCCCAATTCGCCTGCATGCTTCTTCATCCACGCGTCGATGGCGGGATCCCGCTCGACAGCGCCGTTGAATCGCAGCAACTGCGTTCTCGTCATCGTTCCATTTTCCGCTTTCTCTACGTTAGAATCGTGGCAACTGTATGCGCCTCAGCTTGACTCGATCCAGACGAATCCGACTCAGTTTGCTGTTGCTAGCCGCGATGCCAGGCGGGGCGCAGTGGCTTCGCTATCCGACTCCGCACGTCCCCAGGCAACCAAATGGCGAACCGAATCTGAGTGCACCGGCACCGCGAACCGTCGAGGGAAAGCCGGATCTGTCCGGCATTTGGACCGCGTCAACCACACTACCGGATCGTTCGTGCCCGCCTACGGAAGTCTGCATCCGCCAGGAGCCGCTTCCGATCCAAGCAATTGATATCGGTTATTCCTCAGTCGAACAGTTGAAACTTTTCGCCGCCGGAAGCCTCCCTAGTCTTTTGCCCTATCAGCCCTGGGCAGCCGATCTGGTCAAACAGCGGATGGCGGCGCAGGCTGCCCCACCCACCCGAACTGAAAAAGCCGCCAATATCGATCCCCACGCCCGATGCTTACCGCCCAACTTCCCGCGCGCCTGGGCCCTGCCCCAATACAAGAAAATTGTCCAGACTCCGGGACTGCTGGTGATACTCCACGAGTTCGATGTCAGCTACCGGCAGATTTTCACTGATGGACGGCCGCTCCCGGTCGACCCCCAGCCATCGTGGAATGGCTACTCCTCGGGCAAATGGGTGGGAGATACCCTGGTTGTCGACACAATCGGGTTCCGCGATGACTTGTGGCTCGACATCATGGGAAATCCTTTGACCGAAGCCGCAAAAGTCACCGAGCGAATCCGGCGGATCAATTACGGAACACTGGAAATCCAGGTCACTGTTAACGATCCGAAAGCGTATACCAAGGCTTGGACGGTCCGGTTGAACCAATCGATTGTGCTCGACACAGAGCTGCTCGATGAGGTGTGCCTGGAAAATGAACGCGACGTGGAGCACTACGTGGCCAAGTAAGAGGGGCTTCAGCGCCAAGAGAGCCTATGTTATGATGCTCTCGCTCTAACAAATCAAGTTATCCGCGGTGGCACGCCGGCCTTCGAGCCGCACCCGCACTTCCGATCAGTTCTCAAAGGAGGACGCTAATCATGGGTTCCACCAGACGCACTATCCTGACCGCGGGAGCTGCGGCCGCGGCTGCGACCGCCGCGCAGCGCGTATTTGCTCAGCCATCGGGCAAAACCGGAACGGGCAAGTTCTACGAAAGGGGCCCGGTTCGGATTTACTATGAAGAGGCTGGTTCCGGCTTCCCGCTGCTGTTGCTCCCGGGCGGAGGATTGAACTCGACCATCGCCTTCTTCACCGGCAACTCGCCCTTCAATGCCATCGAGGAGTTTAAAGGAGAATATCGCTGCATCACTGCGGACCTGCGCAATGCCCCCACCGGCCAGTCCACCGGCCCTGTCGAGGTCGATCGGCCTTGGGAATCCTACGCCGATGACCAGCTCGGCCTGATGGATCATCTGGGCATCGACAAGTTCGCGGTGATGGGCTTCTGCATCGGCGGCCCCTTCATCGGAAGTCTCTTGAAGCGCGCCCCCAATCGGATTCCCGCAGCCGTACTGGCGCAGCCCGTGGGCTGGCGTCCGGAAATGCGCGACCCCAAGTACCCCGGCACATTTTGGAGGAGCTGGCCTTCGCAACTGAACGCCAAGCGCCCCGAAATCCAGGTCGAGACGGCCGAGCAATTTACAGCCAGGATGTTCGAAACCAACCCCGACTTCCTGTTTAGCGTGACCCGCGATTTTGTGCGCAGCTGCCAAAACCCGATCCTGGTGCTGCCGGACGATGTTCCCGCGCACCCGCTCGCGGTTGCCATGGAGTGCGCGATGCTCGCGCCCAAGGCCGAAGTCAGCATGTTCCCGTGGAAAGAACCCAAGGAGCGCATCCCCCTGGCGGTGCGCCAGATTCATTCCTTCCTCAAGGCGCATCGGCCTGCGTAGCGGCGCGGGCCTCCAGGTGCCTGACGAACATCACTTCGTTCCCACTCGGGTTATAGATCAGATCGTCCGCCACACGTTTCGCAATGAGCAGACCCATTCCACCGGGCCGCATCCCTCGTTCGGCGCGCAATTCCAGATGCCGAAGCAGTTCGTCGGAGCTGTTGGAAATCGCCGAGTGGTCCACATTACCAAACGAGAATCCTTCGCCGGGATCGCGAATGTAGCAGATGATGCTGCGTGCGCTTCGAATAAAGAGGAGATGGACACTCTGCTCCGGGTCGAGATGCCCCCGTGTTCCACGGCATTGATCAGCAACTCACGAAGTGCAATCACTGTCTCCTCGCATTGTTCCGGATCCAGATCGGTCAGCAAGTCGCGTAGGGATTCTGCTACTCGGTTTGCCGAGGCGAGCCGGCAGTCGATTTGGAGCGAGACCCAATGGGGCTGAGCCAACATCACTCGATTCTGCCGGTTCTCCGTTTCGTTTCGGTCAATAACAAGGGAGCTCCCGCAGAGCCGACAGAACGATATAATGGCCCCACCCGGGAGGCTTCGCCCATGAATCGCAGATCGGTCTTTCTCGCCGTCGCTTTGCTAGCCGTAGGGCGGCTCACGCTAACTGGCCAGCAGCCGTCGACGCCTGTGTTCACAGCGGCTCAAGCCGAGGGCGGCCGCACGGCATACGAAAACAGCTGCGGGCGATGCCATACCTACAGCTTGTTGGGACGCAAAGGTGCAGAGGGCGAGGTTCCACCGCTCACTTCTTTGGCGGCTCCTTACCTGAAGTTCATCGGGACGCCAGTCCGCGTGCCGCCTTTGATGGGGAAGGGGTTTGTCGAAAAGTACGGGCAGAAGACCGCGGCGGAAATGTTCACCCTGTTTCGCGGAGCCGCCGATACGACGCCGGTTTCCGAATTGCACATGAGTGACGAGACGCTGGTGGACATCACTGCGTACATCATGGAGAGAAATGGCGCCAAGCCGGGAAATCAGCCGCTGACGGCAACCACCGCCGCCACGTTCCACTCGATCGTGGAATAGCCGACCTAAGCACTGTTCACCTGCCCTCAACGGGCCTGTTCCCGAACCCAGGTCTGGTATATGCTGAACAGACTTATGGGCGATCACCGCCATCACCATTCGCGGCGCGATTTCTTCCACCGCAGCTTCGGAGCGGTTCTTGCAGGAGCCTCGGTTTTTGAGGAGGCCTTCTTACGCGCCAGTTGGGCGCGAGCGCAGGCGCCAACGGCGACGGCCACTCTGTTCGGCATCGAGAAAGTGGCCGACGGTGTTTTCGCCGCACTGGCCCAGCCGGCCGCATTAACCAACTGCAATGCCGCAATCTTCGTGCTTTCGCGCGATGTGCTCGTGGTGGACGCGCACTCCAAGCCATCGGCCGCGGCATCCTTGATTGCGCAGATCAAAAAAGAAGTGACGGACAAGCCCGTCCGTTATCTGGTCAACACCCACTTTCACTGGGACCACACACAGGGGGACGCTGCTTATAAAAAGGCGAACCCGCAAGTGCAGATCATCGCCAGCGAAGCGACCAAGCAACTGCTGACCGAACTGCAGCGGGATCGCTTAAAAGAGTCGCTCGAAAGTGTGCCCGGCTTGATCGACGCGGCCAGAGCGCGCTTGAGCCGGGCGAAGACCGCGGCGGAACGCGAATGGGCCAACGAACAAATCCGTCAGCTCACAGCCTATCAGGCCGAGATGAAAAGCTATCCGCTGGAACTGCCGACGCTCACATTCGCCAAAACGCATCTGATCAAGGATGCTTCCGGCGATCTGGAGCTCGCCTTCCACGGCAAAGCGCATACGGCCGGTGACGTCCAGGTATTCTCTCCGGCGAAGAGAGTTGTGGCGTCCGGCGACGCGATTATCGGTTTCCTGCCCAATCTGAACGACGGCTATCCGCGACCGTGGCCAACCACCATCGATTCCGTCGCGGCATGGAAGTTCGACCATATCATTGCCGGGCACGGTCCGGTCCAGCACGGCCGCGACCGCATGGGCCAGTTCCGCAATTACATTGAGGACCTCACCGCGCGGGTGGAACGGGCAAAGAAGGCAGGCACGCCCCTCGCGGAACTGCAGAAGACAATTACACCAGGTTCCCTGGCCACGTTACAGAGCGGGGGTTTCGGGTCTTACGTCGCCGACAATCTTGCGAAATACACGGTGTACCTCGGCAATCGGACGCCGCTCGAGGACCGCCTCAGCGCGAACGTCACTGCCGCCTACAACAATCTAGATAAAGCCTGATTCCGCTACCATCCACGCGGCCCCTGCAATCAGGAAAGTCAGTCCGAATTCGGACCAGTTCCCATGCGCCTCCGGGTGAGCGATCAGGAGCGGAATCCACACCAACACGCCAAAGAGTGCCAGCATGAGGGTCATCAGGCGTGCCGCAAGCCATGCATGGCGATTGGTGAGAATAGCAATCGCCGCGAGCGCAAACCCAACCGTGGTGAGCGCCGCCCAAAAATTCTGACTTGGCGGAATCCACTTGGGGACTAAGTCGGCGGTCACGCGAAAGTAGAATATCTGGCTCAGCGTGAAGGAAATCGCGCTGACCCCCAGTCCCAGACGCGCTGCTCGACCAAACGCGACCGCCCGCGCGCGATTCACATCCGTTGCGGCGTAGAGAGCCATTGCGCCGCAGAGTAACGAAAACTGTTCGAAGAAGCTCCCGTAGTGCACATAGACGGCCGGTGCGGCGGCGATGTCCGGCACGCATGCCAGGGAGAAAAGTGAATAAACCACGACCAGAGCGATCGACGCCAAATGTGCCGTTCGCGGGTGCTGCATCAAAATCCCACCAGCAATCTGAACGGTCATGAGACACCCGCCGATAATGGCGCCAACCGGTAGGCTCCAGATTCGACGCAAGGTTTGCCAGGTGTCCGCGTCATGCCACAGCAGTGCGAGGACGCCGAACAGCACGGCTGACGCGCCGAACACCATCCGCCCGTAGCACGCCGTCATATAAGCCGCCTTCCAACTCACTCTAAAAGTGTATAGACTATTCCTGTTATGAAAGCTCTCCTTTCGGCAATGATACTAATGGCTGCCGGCGGTGCGCTCGTGGCGCAAACTCCCCAAGACTTTGTGGGTAATTGGAAGAGCGACCCCGGAACCCCGACCATGACCCGCAAGCTGGAATTCGATGGCCATATGATCCTCATGACTGAACTCCAGCCCGGCCGAAACGGCGGGCCCGAGCTGACCATCATTCGCAAGTACCCGACCGATGGAAATGAAGTGAAGATGGATACCGGGATCTGGGCAGGCGCCACGGCCGTCGGGAAATGGGAAAACGGCCTTCTCACCGTGGACACCACCATGGCCAACGGCCGCAAATTCCACGACGTGTGGAAGCTCGCCCCGGACAAGAAGCACTACACCAATGAGATGGTGATCAGCGGCGGAGCACGGGGCGGTGATGGCGGCAAAGGCGGCGATCGCACGGTGAACTTCAGTTTTACGAAGGAAGATTAGGAGAGCGGGAGCGCCGGCCGCTCGATTGAAGACGTACCCAAAACCTCCGCTCGCTTACGGTGGTTACGGTGTACACCTCATGGCGCGGCGTGTGGTTGATATCCAGCCTCTTTCAGGAGCGGCACCAATGGTCCATCATCCCGGCTCTACTTCCGCGTGGCGCAGCGTGCTTCTGACCGCTCTCGTGGCCACCAGCGCCACCTTGGGCGCACAAAAGCCTCCGGGGAGATTTCATCTACAGGACGCCAGCATTGCCGATATCCAGCGTGCCCTCTCAGCCGGGCAAATCACGACTGCCGGTCTCGTCGAACTATATCTGAAGCGAATCAAGGCGTATAACAACACCTGTGTGAACGAGCCGCAAGGAATCCTCGGACCGATTACCACCATCCCGCATGCCCGACAGATCAACGCGCTCTCGACCCTGAACCTGCGGCCGGCCGCGCGCAAGACCTGGGGCTTCGATGAGCGGAAAGCGCGCAGTTTGACGGACGCCTTGGATAACGACTCCAGAATGCCGGACGCCTTGGAAGTGGCGGCGGCGCAGGATCGCCAATTCCAGCGGACCGGCAAGTTGGTGGGACCGCTGCACGGTGTCGTCATGGCGATCAAGGATCAGTACGACACCTTCGACATGCGCACGACGTCGGGAGCCGACGCGCAGTACGCGAATGATCGCCCTCCTGAAGATGCCACCTTCGTCAAGAGGCTGCGCGATGCCGGAGCGATCCTGCTGGCAAAGGCGAATCTGGCTGAGTATGCGACTGACGGCGCGCGCAGTTCCTTTGGCGGAACCTTTTGCAATCCGTACGATACCGAGCGCGAGCCGGGCATGTCGAGCGCTGGCTCGGCGACGTCCGTAGCCGCGAACCTGGTGACCTGCGCGATCGGCGAGGAGACGGTCGTGTCCATTCGGTGGCCGGCCTCCGTCAACAGCCTGGTCGGGTTGGCGCCGACGGAGGAACTGGTCAGCCGCAAAGGAATGATGGGCGCGGGCTTGAGCATGCGCACGGGTCCCATCTGTCGCAACGTGCCGGATGCCGCGAAGATCCTGGACGTCATCGCCGGCTACGACCCCAAGGATGAGTTGACAGTGTTCGGCGTCAACCGCAAGCCCGCGCAACCGTATGCCGGCTTCGCCGGGGCCCGGCGGCTCGACGGCGTGAGGATCGGCGTGGTTCGCGAGTACATGTCGAGAAAGCTCTTCTCCAAGGCCGACGAGGAGAGTATTGGCATCGTCGAGCACGCCATTGCCCACCTGGGAAAGCTCGGTGCGACCGTCGTGGATCCTGGCCCGGAAGGCGCATTGTTCCAAAGCTGCCTCGTGCGCTACGCGCCGGAGCTTTTGAACAGCGCGTTTGCGCGTCAATATCGGGACCTGTTTCCGGCGGATGCGGCGGGCAAGCCGCAGTCCGATGAGACAGCCACGATTCTGGATCTCGAAGCCAATCCGGCGCGCGTGCCCCCGGGCTTTTCGCTGCGTACACTCAACGGATTCGGTGTGGAGGGCGAAGGCAAATACATGATGAACCGCTACCTGCGAGAGCGCGGGGATGCGAACATCAAAACCAACGCGGACCTGATCGCCAAGGCACGGTTCTACAACGATCCGAATTTCCCCGATCGCAAACAGGGGAGGGAAGCCGCGGAGCGCGCCACTACGTTGGATACTGCGGTGCGCCTGCAAACCCGCTTCGCCCTGCAAAACATTTTGCTTCAGTGCATGCAGGAACAGCGGCTCGACGCGCTGGTCTCCCCGATGTCCACGGTTCCTCCCCGAAAGCTAACGGCGCCGCGCGAGCCCAACGCGAATGGCCGCTCGCCCATTGGCTGGTCGCTCATTGGTCAGCAGGGTTTTCCCGCGATCACCGTGCCGGCAGGCTTTACCACCGAGATCTGGGATCGCGTAAGGGATGCAAACGGCGGAACTCGCTTAGTGGGACCGGTTAAGGCCGCCTTGCCGGTGGGCGTCGATTTCCTGGCGCGTCCCTTCGACGAGCCAATGCTATTGCGCATCGCCTCGGCTTTCGAAGCGGCAACCCACTATCGCCAGCCACCGCCGGAGTTTGGACCATTGCCCGACGAACCGTAGCGTCGATTGGTGCGAATCGAAGACCATGGAGAATCGCGAACCCCCCAAAGCGTGCGTTTTCGATGCTTACGGCACGCTTTTTGACTACGCCTCAGCGGCAGCCCGCTGCGGTCAGCTCCTGGGAGACAAGCAAGAGTTGCTCAGCCGCCTCTGGCGTGACAAGCAGCTGCAGTATACCTGGCTGCGCAGCCTACAGGGCCAATACGCCGATTTTTGGCAGGTGACGGGCGACGCTCTGGAGTTCGAACTGGAGACGCTCGGGCTGGACGCCGTGTCGCTCCGCGGGACGTTGATGGACGCTTACCGGACCCTCAACGCCTTTCCGGAAGTACCCGGCGTTCTGGAGCGTCTCAAGAGAAAAGGGATCAAGACGGCTATCCTCTCGAACGGATCCCGCGAGATGCTGCACAGGGCAGTATCCAACGCGCGCATCGCGGAGTTCTTGGATGCCGTGCTGTCGGTCGAAGAAGTCGGCGTCTACAAGCCGCATCCCAAGGTTTACCAACTGGCGGTCGATCGCCTGGGGATTGAGCCTCAGGGCATCTCTTACCAATCTTCGAATTCCTGGGACGCATGGGCCGCATCCGCCTTCGGCATGCGCGTGGTCTGGTGCAACCGTTATGCCCAACCTCGAGAACGGCTGCCCGGTCAACCTGACTACGAAGTCACGTCGCTCGATGAGCTGCCATTTCTATAGCCCGAAGAACGGTTTCCAAACCGAACGTCTCCCGTCAGCTAATTTTGATCTTGCGCAGGAACTGGCCGTTGTCTTCCAGAAAAGTTTTCTTACGTCGCAGGTCCGCGGCGGTCTGCTGGACATTGCCATTTTTGTCGGTGGCGCGCGAAACCAGCGTGTGCTCGCCGGGCGTCGCGTCTTTCCAGTCGAACGTGAACAGCTTCCATGCGTATGGCGTGTTGCGTTTGTCGAGCACCGCCGGCTGCCAGGGCCCGCCATCGACGCTTACTTCGACCGACTTCAGAGGCGTGCCGTCATTCAACACGAAGCCGAAGATCTGATATCCCGCCACCGTCTTCCGGGCCCGCGAGATCACCGACTTCAACTGCATGCGGGTGACTTCATTTTCCACCCACTGCGTGTTGGGATCCGCATCGGCTCCCGTTCCGCCCACGCCCCACAGATTGCGATACCACCGGGCCTGGAAGTTCCCGAGAAAACGGTCTTCCTGCAGGTGAATTTCAGACACCCACTTCACATTGGCGATGCCATACCAGCCCGGCATGATCAAGCGGACGGGAAAGCCCTGGTCGCGAGTGAGCGGCTGCCCATTCAATTCATAAACCAGTAAGGGCTCGGGCTTGAGCGCATTCTCGAGCGTGATGCTGCGCGCGAATTGCTGCTCCAGCTTAAAAGTCTGCTGGCGGAACACCACGTCCTCGAAACCTCGATCGGTACCGAAGAACACCACCTCGCGCGCCCTCTCGGCGATGCCCGCGCGTTTCAGCACGTCGCGCAGCGGTACGCCCTTAAAGCGGCCGCACGAGGACAGGCCGTCAAAGACCCGGCTGCTGTTGCCGGAACACTCGTAGCCGTTCACCAACTCGGTGGACTTCATTGCTTTAATGTCGGCGAACGAAAGTTCCAGAGGCCGATTCACCATGCCGGTGAGCTTCAGCCGATACTGGTCGCCGTCGATTTCCGGCCGATTGTAGTGCTGGATGAAAAAGAATTTGTCATTGGGCGTGATGTGGCCCTCAATCGTACGGATGTCCAGAAAACG
>Ga0335078_10003919_pt1 | contig 22119 bp, 14 predicted proteins | sample Lox_Sample_32_FD_206711 | JGI IMG/M metagenome (GOLD analysis project Ga0335078, IMG submission 206711) | Soil microbial communities from Loxahatchee National Wildlife Refuge, Florida, United States - Lox_Sample_3.2 | ecosystem: Environmental > Terrestrial > Soil > Wetlands | place: USA... | reverse complement strand
GGGCGCGGTCGCATCGCACGCCCGTGCTGCTCTTGGGCAGGGTACCTTTCGAGTCTGGTTCCGCAGGTGCAGCCAGGTTGGGCGCACATGTGGCGCGCGGTATCGGAAAGGGACTGAAACCATGAGCCCAGCCCTCGCCCTGCACAAGCGCGATTCCGGCCCGCCGACCGCCCCAAAGCAGCGTTCGGGCAGCCTGCGCATCGGCTCGCCCTCCGACGCTCTCGAGCGCGAGGCCGATCAGGTCGCCGAAGCCGTCATGTCGAATGCCGATGCACCCAATTGGTCGCTGCATAAGGTGCGCTTCGGCGAGGTCCAACGCAAATGCTCCTGCCAGGAGAGCGGCGCCGGCGGCGATTGCGAGGAATGCAAAAAAAAGAAAGAGACGTTGCAGAGAAAACCCGCCGGCTCCGCGCCCTCGGCTGCCGCTCCCGCCATCGTCGATCGGGTGCTTGAATCACCGGGGCGCCCGCTCGATCGCGCCACCCGCGGCTTCTTCGAACCGCGTTTCGGCAATGACTTCAGCCGCGTTCGCATCCACACAGATTCTCACGCGGCGGATTCGGCTCGCGCTGTCAACGCGCTCGCCTACACGGTGAATGACCACATTGTTTTCGGAAGCGGGCGTTTTGATCCCTCTGCGCAGGCCGGACGGCAACTGCTCGCGCATGAGCTGGCCCACGTCACGCAGCAGCAGGATGGCCGATCCAGTCTCTTGCGCCGCCAGCTTGGAAACCAGGGGCCAACTGAAGTCGACCTTGCCGAACCGGACGAGTGTGAAGGCCGCGCCGACATCACTCAGGAGTTCAACGACTTTGTCAAAGGCCTGCCTGCGCTGCTCGCCAGTGCTCCGGACTTTACGCCCGAGCAAAGAGACTCTTTCAAGGCTGAGTTCGATCGATTCCTGCAGACTGAAGCCGGGGTCAACGTCAAGACTTTCAAAGTCATCTCCTGCGACAAGATCAATTCCGATCTGATGGTTGGCGGAGAAACTGCGCTGGCGGAGGTTGACTCCGGCAAGAAAGAAATCCGGCTCTCAAAAAGCACGAAGCAGTTGATCGACGATTTTAAGCAAACCAAGGACAAAGCTCTGCTTGGGAAGTTGATCGAGACTCTCGCACATGAGAAGCGCCACGCCACCCTGGGCTCGGCTCTCAAGGTTGACCCCAAGAACGTGCTGCCGGGCCGCCCCGAGACGGTTGCCAAGAAAGCGGAGTATCGCGCCCAGGAAATTCTCACCGTTGCCGAGGAGATCGCCGTCGGCCGCCGGGCGTTCGGAAAACCCTTCGCGGTCTCCGAGTCGAAGCAGGAGAAGCTGCGGCGGCAAAACAACATGATCAAGAACTACGTCACCCCGGACGAATACAAGAGACTGCGGACGATCATCATCGCGAAACTCCGGGAGCGCTACGGATTTGATAACGGCTGCGACAATGCGTTGACACTCGGAGTGGTCAGCTCCATGGATCACAACCGCTGGTTTGAGTGCGTGCCCGGGTCGGCAACAGGAATCGTCCCGCCGGTGCCGTCCGATCTGCACATCTGCGACGACTTCTGCAAAACACAGCTTCCCCGTCCAGCGAACACCGAGAACGAAGAGGACGTCAAAGTCCAGCGCAAAGCCGCAGACTCCGGTACGTCAACGCCGGCGTTTGCTCCTGCCATGGTCGGCAGCGTACTGCAATCTTCCGGCCGGCCGCTGGACAAAGCCACGCGCGCCTACTTCGAGCCGCGCTTCGGGGCTGACTTCAGCCGTGTCCGCGTGCATACCGATGCGCAAGCTGCCGAGTCGGCGCGCGGAGTGAACGCGCTGGCCTACACCGTCGGCGACCGCATCGCTTTTGCAGAAGGCCATTACGCGCCGCACACCTCGGATGGCCGCCGCCTGCTGGCGCACGAACTGGCGCACACCGTGCAGCAGGGGCAGGGAAGGCCCGTGCGAGTGAATCGCCCTGCCCCATCGCCGGCCATTTCTCAAGAGGCAGGCCGCAGCGTGATGCGGCAGGAAAATCCGGACGTCGCAGCCAAGCGCAACGAGTTCCAGGAGGCCGTGAGCGCGGGCGATTGGGAGCGCGCCGCCGAGATTCTGAACGGCTTCAATGTAGACGATATTCGCGCCATGCTTGCAAAGCTGTCGGACATGCGAGCGGCGTCGATTTATCTTGGCGCAACCAAAAACCGTGCGGTCGGCCCCCAATCGAATGCCGCCAATCTAACGCGCGCGTCTTACCTCGATTTGAACTTCCAGGAGAACCGTCAGACGGGACATTGGGACGAGGCAGCGAAATACCTGAATGGGTTCAGTAAAGAGGACATCGCTTCGCATTTGCAGACATTGAGGCTGGACGAGAAGCAGTCGCTGCTGGATGGCGCAAAATCCAGCCCTGAGGTCGGTTCCGCATCCAACGTGGCGACCTTAACCGCCAAGGCGCTCGAATCGCAGTCGAACCAGGCGCCCGGACAGCAGGGGGCCTCGAACGCAGCGGCGGACTCGCCCAATGCGGGCAAAGGAGATCGCGCGGCACAGTCGCAGGGAGAGCAATTCGCTCTCGACGGCCGTGTCGTGAATTCCGTAGGGCGAGCCGCATTCGGTGACACTGCGTGGCCTTTCCTCAAAGCCGTGTTCGAAGGCTTCGTCAATGGTATTAAAGACGATTTGAAAGCCGGCCGCGGCGCTGAAGCCAAGGGCCATCTCAAGGGACTGTTCAAGCCATGGAACGCGGCCAAGTTTTACGGCGGCTATGTGCTCGGTCTCGTTCTCGGGCTCATCAGCCCGATCACCGATCTGGTGCAGGGAATCATCGGCATCATCAAGCTCGCGGGCTCCGCTCTCGAGTGGCTGGCCAAGTGGTCGCCGCTGGGTGTGGCCATTAGCCCCGAGCGCCAGCAGAAGATCGTGAACCTTACGCGCAAATTCAACGAGCTGGCCGTGCAATTCGGCGCTGCCCTTGCCGAGTTTGTGAAAGATCCGAAAGGCTCGGCGCAAAAGTTTTCCGCCTTTCTCGATTCCATGATGAAGCTCGCGCTCGGCAAAGCCCGCGAGATGGGAGCGAGCGCCGCGCACTCCATCTTCGATTTTCTTAACGAACCCTACTTCGAAATGGGTAAGTCGATTGGCAAGGTCATCGGCAGCCTCATCGCGCAGGTCCTTCTGCTGGTCTTTAGCGACGCGATCGGCAACCTGATCAAAGAGGCAGCGGGCATGCTCGGCAAGATCGCCGACTTTGTCGCCGGCAAAGCCGTCGAGCTCATCGAGTGGATGACGGCCTTTATCGCCAAGGTCATCGGCAAGGTCCGCGAACTCATCAACGGTGGGTTGAATCTGTTTAAAGGGCTCTTCGAATCGCTGATCGATGCCTTCGAGGCGCTAAAGGGGCTCTTCACCGAAAGCGAGGAGCTTGCCGCCGGACTGAAAACCGCGCCCGCCGGAGGAGGCGAGTTGGGCGCGGTTCCGAAAGGGACGAACGTGATGGAGTCGCGCATGGTCACCGGAACCCGCACCGCTCCGGCCCGGGTCGAAGACCTCACGCCACCGAAGATCCATCCGTCGAAGCTCGGAGAAACCGCCCCACCCAAAACCCCCGCTACGAATACTCCCCCCGCGAAGACGCCTCCGCCGAAGACACCCCCAGCAAAGACTCCGTCGGCCCGAGTCGGGAAGGCAGGAGACCTTCCCCCTGCCGCACAGGAGCGGGGCGAAGACATCGTTGGAATCTTCGAAGAACGGCAGCGAGGGGCCCGGGCCAGCGGAGATCTTCAGGGCGATCTGCGCGATGAACTCGGCGACAGAAGGAGACCTGGGGGCAAGGACCCGCCGCAAGCTGCCGTGCGCGGAAATTTCGCCCACCAGTACTATGAAGAGCTCGAAACCAAGCTGCTGCCCGAGGCCGAAAATCTGGTATCGGAGAAGCTGCCGGCTGGATTGGAAAAGGAAGTCGAAGTTCCCGACAAAAGATTGCCGCAGGGGAAACGCCCCCGGATGGATCGTCTGGACCGCGCGAATGGTGTCGTGATCGAAATCAAGCCGGATTCGCTGCGAGAGGTGGGTCAGGTGGAGGCACAGGGATATGCGGCCGAGATGGATAAGTTCGACCCCTTGCCGCCACCTCAGAAGTGGAAAGCCAAAGTCGTCACCTATGACGCGAAGAAAGTGACGGCGTTTTTGAAGAAGATCGGGTACCTCAAATAACGGCCAAGCTAGTGCAGGACAGAGGAAGAAGCAATGGCAACCTCCGCACCCACAATTTCCCCGCGCCTGATTAAGGGCGGCATCGTCACCATGGACGTGGACACCTCCGCGGTGCAGAGCGTGATCGCGCTCCAGTACAATCCCGACTCGCTGACGCGCTCGCTGCAGATTCAATCCACGCCGGGCGGGCAGGACGGGGTTCGCGTGGACGCGTTGCGCCTGCGCGGGCCGGCCATCGAGACCATCAAGCTCGATGCCGAGCTCGACTCGACCGACCAGCTCGAATTCCCCACCAAATTTCCTCTGGCCGCGCAATTCGGTTTGCAGCCGCAGCTCTCTCAATTGGAAATGCTCATCAACCCCACGGTTGAAACCCTTCTCGCGGACGACGCCATGGCCAGCGCCGGCACGCTCGAAATTATTCCTCTCGAGCAGCCGCTCACGCTCTTCGTCTGGAGCAAGAGCCGCGTGGTCCCCGTGCGCCTCACCGAGTTTTCCATCACCGAGGAGTCCTTCGATCCTTCGCTCAATCCCATTCGCGCCAAGGTCAGTCTCGGCATGCGCGTGCTCTCGGTCGACGACCTCGGCTTCCAGCATCCCGGCGGCCATCTCTTCATGGCGTATCTCGCCAACAAAGAGCAGCTCGCCTCGCAGGCGCAATCGGCCGCGCTCACCGTTCTCGGACTCGGAGGCTTGCCATGAACTATCCGCTGCAACAGTTGATTCAAATGGGCGTCATTCCGTCGGTCAGCTTCCCCACCGACAGCCGCTATTACAACTCGCCTACTCTGCAATACACCGCGCCGAATGGGCAGGTTATCGCGTACCTTACGCGGCGCTTCGTGCCCCAGCCGGGCGCGCCGAATTTCGCCGCCGTCGCGCAGCACACCGTCACGCGCGGCGACCGGCTGGACCTCATCGCCGCAAAATACCTCGGCGATCCGCTGCTGTTCTGGCTGCTCTGCGATGCCAACGGAGCCATTCGCCCCAACGCGCTGCTGGCAGCACCGGGCAGCACCATCGTCATCACCATGCCGCAAGGCGTGCCCGGAGCTCCCAGTGCTGCTTAAGAGCGTGCAACTCACGTTGATGATCGGGCCCGTCGTTCCGGCGCCGGTGCCGAGCTCTGTGCTCGAAGCGCTGTCGGAGGTCGAGGTCAAGGTTGAAGACGTGGGCCAGAGCGGCTTTCAGCTCATTTTTTCCATCGATAAGCAATCGCCGCTCAATATTCTCTTCCTGCTCACCGGCGGCATGCCGCTTCTGTTTATGCGCGTCATTCTCGTGGCCACCGTCAACGGCAGGGCCAACGTGCTCATCGACGGCGTCATCACCAACAATCAGATTTCGCCTGGCGACAAAGGCTCCAATTCCACGCTCACCATCACCGGCAAAGATCTCACTGCGCTCATGGATCAGTCCGACTGGAGCGGATTCCCATTCCCGGCCTGCCCGCCGGAAGCCCGCGTCGCGCTACTGCTGGCAAAGTACGCGCTCTTCGGCATCATCCCTCTCATCGTTCCCAGCATCCTGCTCGATATCTCCATTCCCATCGAAGCCATCCCCAGCCAGCAGGGCACCGACCTGCAATACATTCGCTTTCTAGCCGATCAGGCCGGCTACGTGTTCTACATCGCGGCCGGTCCGGCGCCGGGAACCAACACCGCGTATTGGGGGCCGCAGATCAAGGTCGGCAATCCGCAGCCGGCTCTCAATATCGACATGGACGCCTACACCAACGTCGAGAACATGCACTTCAACTTCGATCAGGAGAAGAACCGTGTTCCCTTGCTGATGATCTACAACGCTGAATCCGGCGTGAGCATTCCCATCCCGATTCCTGCCATCACACCGCTCAATCCGCCGCTTGGCCTGATCCCGCCGTTCCCCACGAATCTCATTCCGCCGGATCTCAAGCCATTCCGCGACGATCTCGCCAACAAGCCCGTCCCTCAAGCCATCATGATGGGTCTGGCCGCCGCGTCCCAATATGCCGAAGCTGTTACCTGCGAAGGCAGTCTCGATGTGACGCGATACGGCGGACTGCTCAACCCGCGCGGCCTGGTCGGCGTTCGCGGTGCCGGACCGGCCTTCGATGGGCTTTATTACGTCAAGAGCGTCACGCACAAAATCAAGCGCGGCGAATACAAGCAGAACTTTACTTTGACGCGCAACGGTTTGGTATCCACGGTTCCCACGGTGAACGCATGAGTCCAGTCGATCCATCGCCGGGCGGCAACGCGCAGAAGTTCTACGGCAAGTACCGTGGGACGGTGATCGAGAATATCGATCCGCTGCAGATTGGGCGCGTGATGCTGCAATGTCCCGATGTGCTTGGCGAGACGCCTTCGAGTTGGGCCATGCCCTGCGTCCCAGCATCGGGTATACAGTCCGGTTGTTTCATCGTGCCGGATATCGGCGCGCAAGTCTGGGTCGAGTTCGAGCAAGGCAACCCGGACTATCCCATATGGGTGGGCGGCTTTTGGGGCAGTGCGGGCGACGTGCCGGCCATGGCGCTTGCGCCACCCGCTATTCCGCCGGGCGGCAATATCGTGCTGCAAACGCCCATGGAAAACAAAATCATCCTCAGCGATTCGGCGCCCACGCCGGCTACAGGCGGCATCGTGCTGATGGGTACCAGCGGCGCCATGCTGGTGATCAACGAAACCGGCATTTATTTGGATAACGGTCAGGGGGCGACCATCACGCTGATCGGGCCCGCCGTGGCCATCAATGAAACCGCCCTCACCATTGCGGGGCCCTAAAGGAGGAAACATGCCTGGACCGATTTTGCATATGGGAGCCGTAGTGCTCTGTTCGCACGGCGGGCAAGCCATTCCCACCGTGCCCAGCCCGGTGGTGATGGTGTCGGGAATGCCCATCGCCACCATCGCCGCTCCGTATAGCATCGCCGGCTGTGCCTTCGTTCCGCCCGCAGGTAATGGGCCGTGCGTCACGGGGCAGTGGGTCATGGGCTCGACGTGCGTGCAGTCACAGGGCCAGCCGGTGGCCATTATGTCCGGCGTCTCCGTCTGCGCGCCCACAGGCACACCCATGCTTCCGGTGGAGGCGCAAACCCTGGTTTTGGCAACGTAATGTGCGCGCGATGAATCGAGGAATCTTCCAATGAGCACGACGAACGTCAACTTCCCGTATCAATTCGACGGTCGCGGCCGCACCGCCGACCCAGGGCAGGACTACGTCATCCAGCTCATCGAGCAGGTGCTGTTCACATCGCCCGGCGAGCGCGTCAATCTTCCCGACTTCGGCAGCGGCCTGCTGCAGCTTCCCTTCGCGCCCAATAGTCTCGAAATGGCCGCGGCCACGCAATTCAGCGTGCAGGCCGCGCTGCAAAAGTGGCTCAGCAATTTCATCAAGGTGCAGTCGGTTGTGGCTTCGGTCAACGAGTCCCAGCTCACGGTCTCTGTTACCTACACGCCGCTCAATAGCGACGTCACTCAGGTGCAGACCTACGTCTACGGAGGTCCGCAATGAGCGATCCCGTGTATAGCTGCTGCAACGAGAATCGCAAGGCCGCCGTCTTCGGCAATCCGACGCTCAACGGCATCAACTACCTCGAAGTCATCGACCAGGAAGCCATCGGCCACGGCAGCCCGCGCCAGCAGACGCTGCTCATCCATTGCCTGAATCCGGTTGCTGTTCCGTCTTCCATTGCATCGAGCAACATCCTTATTACCGGCGGCGAAAGCGTCACCGGAATCACCGCCGTTTGGGTGGCGCCGGCAAAAGCGCTGCCCCCATCTCCCATTACCAACTCGTGGGAGCAGGGTTACATCGGCGGCCTGTCCGACGCAGCCAATGTTCTCGCTGTCCGCACCAGCGCCCCCGGCGACTTTTCTCCCTACGTCCTGCGGCTGGTCAACAACGCGGGCCAGGCCAGCGAAGATCCATTCCAAATCACCGAAGCGCTGACAGGCTTCGATCCCATCCTGTCCGAAGTTCAGTTCAGTTTCAAAGTCGAGTGTCCCAACGATTTCGACTGCGCGCCCGCGCCCTGCAATTGCCCGCCGCAGTCCGATCCGCCCCCGCCCATCAACTACCTCGCCAAGGATTACGGCTCCTTCCGCACCATCCTGCTCGATCGCCTCAATCAGCTCGTCCCCAACTGGGGCGGCTCGGCTGAAGCCGACATCGGCGTTGCGCTCGCCGAAGTCATCGCCTATGTCGGGGACTTTCTCAGCTACCAACAGGATGCGGTCGCCACCGAGGCCTACATCGAGACGGCGCGCAGCCGCATCTCGTTGCGCCGCCACGCCCGTCTCGTCGACTACTTCGTCCACGACGGCTCCAACTCCCGTGCGTGGGTCCAGCTTGAAGTCTCCATGCAGATCTTCATGGACCACAACCTCACCCGCTTCTACACCTTCGCGCCCGGCATGCCGTCGAGCCTCGCCGTCGGCGCCGGCAATGAAGAGGCCGCGCTGGTCGCCGGCGTTGTGGCCTTCGAGCCCATGCAGGATGCCGAGCTCTATCCCGAGCACAACCAGATGCAGTTCTACACATGGGGCGACATGAACTGCTGCCTGGCGCAGGGCGCGACCGAGGCGACGCTGCTCGGCTCGTATCCCAACCTCGAAGCCGGCGACGTTCTCATCTTCAAGGAAGTGCTCGGCCCGCAAACCGGCTTCTCCGCCGATGCCGATCTCCGCCATCGCTGCGCCGTCCGGCTCACGCAAGTCACAACACAAAATGGCCAGGGCCAGCCGCTCGTCGATCCGCTCTTCGAGAGCGGGACCGGCAAGCCCATTGTCTCCGCGTCGCAAACGCCGACTCCGATCACCGAGATTCAGTGGTCCACGGACGATGCGCTGCCGTTTCCTGTCTGCATCTCGTCAAGATTCATCAACGCAATCGGCGCGACCGAGACCATTACCAACGTCAGCATGGTTCTGGGCAACGTGGTTCTAGCCGACCAGGGGCTCTCCTTCACCGGAATCCCATTGCCCACCGTGCCCGAGCCTGAACTCTACAAACCGCCCTGCGCTGCGCAGAATCGCTGCAGTCCCACATCGCCCGCCGCGCTTCCCGTGCACTACTGGCCGCAGTTGAAAGATAGCCCCATCACGCAGGCGGTTCCGTTTGCAGTTACCGGGGCACCCGTCACCACCGGCATTGTGCAGCTCGTGACCCATGGCTACGTCTCGCTGAATGATGCAAACGGCCACCCAAGCCTGGCCATCTCGGCTGACCAGCCCGCATCGTGGCCGCAATACTTCGGCGTCTACGTTGTCCAGAACGCAATTCACCCCGCCAATATCGATCTCAGCGTGGTTTATTCGCCGACAGGAAAGGCCGCGGACCAGGTCGTGCTGGAAACGCTGACGGATCTTTCCCTCACCGCGACCGGCGCGAACTACGCCAAGAACCAGATCAACATCTACTCCAAATTTATTCAGGTTCCGGCTAGCTTTACCACTCCCGGCACGCCCAACGGGTTTCCCACCGATCCCATCATGTTGACCAACACCGGCACGGTGCAACTGCTCGATGCGCACAACGCACCCTACTTCACTGTGCAGGCTGCGAACCCACTCTCGTGGCCGCCCAACTTCGGCGTCGTGGCGCAAGGCAATCAGCTTGAACCCGATCGGTTCAACCTCCTCGTCGTCTACAATCCGCCGTCGGGCGGCGTTGGCGTGCAGGTTCCCGCGGTCGTCGAGACCTTTACCAACCAGACGCTTGGCTCCGTGGCGCAAACCTTCGATGCGGCGTCGCTGCTGGTTTCGGTCCAGAGCTTTGAAGAGCAGCCCAATATGAATCTCTCCGCCTACGACCTCATGAACTACGACGCCAGCGAAGCTGTCCCGTCCATTGCTCTCACGGGCGTCTACGATGGCGAGTCCACTCCGTGGAAGCCGTTACCCGACCTGCTCGAGAGCGGACCGTCCGATCCGAACTTCGTCGTCGAAGTGGAGGCGAACGGCGTCGCGCGTTTGCGCTTCGGCGACAACACCAACGGCGAGTTCCCCGCGAGCGGCACGGTTTTCACTGCGTCTTATCGCATCGGCAATGGAACCGCGGGCAATGTCGGCGCCGACAGTCTCACCTTTTTCGCCGGCGACCCGCGCATCGCGAAGTGCACCAATCCGCTGCCTGCCGCCGGAGGCGTCGACCCCGAAACCAACGATCAAATCTGCCGCCGCGCGCCCCAAGCCTTCATGACGCAGGAGCGCGCCGTCACCATGATCGACTACGAAAACGTCACCGAAACCAATTCGCAAGTGAAGCAAGCGGTGGCCGATCTGCGCTGGACCGGCAGTTGGTACACCGTCTTCATTGCCGCCGAGCCGCAAAATGCCGGCAATCTTTCGCCGGCTCTCAAAAAAGCGCTTACTAAACTCGTCAACCGCTATCGCCTCGCCGGCCAGGATATTCAGCTTGAATCGCCGCAGTATGTGCCGCTCGAAATCGAACTTATTGTCTGCGTCGATCCCGACTACTTCCAGTCCGATGTGAAGCAGGCGCTGCAGCTCGCGCTCGGCACTGGCATGCAGCCCAATGGCCAGCCCGGCTACTTCGCTCCGCAAAACTTCGCATTTGGCGAAACCATTTATCTCAGCCCCATCTTTGCAGCCGCGCGCCAGGTAACCGGCGTCACCTCGGTCAATGCCAAGGTCTTTCAGCCGCAAGGCATTCCTACCAAGTCGTATCTGCAGCGCGGCGAGATTTCGCTTGGTCCGTTGCAGATCGCGCAGATGGACAACGATCCCAGTTATCCCAATCATGGCCGGCTCACGCTGGACATGCGGGGTGGAAAGTGAGGCGCATATGAGCTGCTCAGGCGTATCCGATTGCACGTGCGGCTGCTGCGCCGGCGTCGCGGTGGAGACTCCGCAGGTGGAATGCAACGCGCCCGGCCAGCCCGCGATCGCCTATCGCACCGGAACCTGGTCCACGTTCAAGCAGTCGATGCTGGCGCGGCTTTCCAGCTCCGATTATCCGGCGCTCGATCCGCTGAAGACGCGCGACGAGGACGACTTCAGCATCGCGCTGCTCGACGCCTCTTCGGTGATGCTCGACACCCTCACCTTCTATCAGGAGCGCCTGGCCAACGAGAGCTATCTGCGCACTGCCACGCAACTGCGTTCGTTTATCGAACTCTCGCGGCTCATTGGCTACTCGCCCGCGCCCGGAGTGGCAGCGCTCACGTATCTCTCCTTCACGCTCAAAGCCGTTCAAGGTCAGCCGCCCAATCCGTCTACGCCGGCCATCACGGTTCCGCGAGGCACGCAGGTGCAGAGCGTGCCGGCGCAGGGCCAGACCGCGCAGACCTTCGAGACCAACGCCGACATTCTCGCCAAACCCGATTGGAATGCGCTGCCCGTTCTCACTTCATCCATCTGGCATCCTCCCGGCCATAACAGCCTCTTTCTCGCGGGCACGGCCACCAAGCTCAATCCCGGCGACGCGCTGTTGATCCTGGGCATCGCACGCGAGGACTGGACGCCCAGTGACACACCCAGCGAACAATGGGACGTTGTCTTCCTGAATCAAGTCGTTCCCGACACGCAAAACAACATCACGCTGGTCGGCTGGGACAAGCGCCTCTTCCACGGAACCGGAAGCGGCCATTCGCCCGGTCCATCCTCGTGGACCACGGCGAAGGTTTTCGCATTTCGCCAGAAGGCCGCCTTGTTCGGCAACAACGCGCCGAATCCGGCCCTCTTCACCAATGCGAATAACACCTCGCAAACCAGCATGCCCTTGCTCATCAACGATTGCGTCTCGCCGTGGCAATGGATCTGGAATAGCTTCTCGATCCAGGACGCGAGCGACATCTACCTCGACGCCACGTACTCCAAAATCACCGTCGGCAGTTGGTTTGCGCTGGTGGTCGACGATGTTGCCCAGTTATACAAAGTTGCCGCGGCAACAACGCAGTCGCTGGCGCAATACGCGCTCAGCGCCAAAGTCACAACGCTTTCCGCCGACTTCGACGATCCCAACATTCAGGACTTTCCATTGCAGGGCACGGCGGTCCTCGCACAGAGCGACCAACTCACTCTCGCCCAGCAGCCCTTCGACCATCCGCTCTACGGCTCCATCGTTGAGCTTGCAAGTCTACGCCCTGACCTCGCCGCCGTGCAGGCCATCGCGCTCACCGGCACGGCGCAAAAGCTTTCCGTCAGCACACTCAAGAACGAACTCGTCTTCGTCCCCGATGACGGATCCGCCGATCTCAACCTCGGCCCCGGAGACATCGTGACCGTCATCGACCCCACGCCTCTGCCGCTCATCAAGAGCTGCGGCCTGGTTCCCGATTGGCACGATCGGCACAAGAAGATCGATCTGCGCGTCTCCGACGCGAGCGGCCGCACCGGCACGGTGCACGCTGCTTTGCGCGATTTCACTCTGGCCGATGCGTCGACGAGCGACCCGGCGATCCAGGAAGTCGCGCTGGTCAGCTCTACCAAGTTCTACGCTCATCCGTATCCGCACACGCAGCTCCTTCTCGTCAACCCGCTCAGGAATTGCTATAACCGCGACGTTACTACGGTCAATGCCAACGTGGGCCTCGCCTCTGCGGGCAGCACGGTCAGCGAGATCATGGGCAGCGGATCGGCCTCCACTTCAGACCAGACTTTCAACTTGAAGCAAAAGCCTCTGACTTACGTGCAGGCTGTGACGCCGACGGGCCGCCAAAGCACGCTCGAAGTCATAGCCAACGGAGTTCCCTGGACGCAGGTTCCCACGCTCTACGAGCAAAACGGCGCCGCGCAGGTTTATTCAGTGTTAGATCAGCAGGGCGGCGCCACCACGGTGCTCTTCGGCGACGGGATCGAAGGCGCCACGCTGCCCACCGGCCAAAACAATATCCAGGCCAAGTATCGCGTCGGTTCCGGTGCGGCGGGGAATGTAGCTTCCGGCACCATCACCACGCTCATCGATCGCCCGCTCGGCGTCAGCGGCGTCATCAATCCTGAAGCGGCGACCGGCGGCCAGGACGCGCAATCGCTCTCGCAGATCCAGCAGAACGCACCGCACTCTGTGCTCACGCTCGGCCGCGCCGTCTCCCTCGTCGATTATCAGAACTTCGCGGCCACCTATGCCGGCATCGCCAAGGCCAACGCAATTTGGATTCCCAGCGGCACCGCTCGCGGCGTCTTTCTCACCGTCGCCGGCGTCGACGGAGCTGCGCTGCTGCCCGGTAATCCCACGCTCGCACAGCTCGTTGCCGCATTGCAGGCCTATGGCAATCCGCTCATCCCCATCAACGCATACTCGTTTCTCGAAACGCTTTTCAGCGTCAAGGCCGATCTCACCTACCAGCCCAACGCCAATCAGAGCACGATCGGCGCTGTGAACAACGCAGTCATCGCCGCGCTCCAGGAGCAATACAGTTTTGCTAATCGCACCTTTGGCCAGGGTGTCACCGCCGACGAAGTTTCCACCTTCATTCAAGCAGTTCCCGGCGTGGTTGCCGTGAACGTGAGACACATCAAGCCGGGACTCACGAGCCAGGCAGGCGACATCACCGGCAGCAACTGGAGCCTGCTCGCCTATCAAACATGGCAATCGCAGCCGGTCACGGTCACAAGGCCACGGTCCGGTCACAAGCGCATCTGTCCTTATCTGCCGGTCGCCAATCCCACCGCTCCAACTCCTCTGCCGGCGGAGATTCTGGTGCTCGATCCCAATCCCAGCGCAGTCACACTGGGGGTGATGCAATGAGCATGACTGGCCTCGATCTCTTTCAGCTTCTTCCCGCGGTATACCGCGTGCGCGACGCGCAGATTGCACAGGCGCAAACCTTGCTGACGCCAGCGGAGAGCACGCAACTCGCCGCATTGCAAGCCGCAATGCCGCCGCTCACAGCCGAGCAGCAATCGCAACTCGCTGAGCTCACCGCCAAAGCCTCCCGCGGTCCGCTGCAGTCGCTGCTTATGGTGATTCAGGAGCAGTTGAAAGCGGTGAGCTACGATCTCGATCAGCTTTACAACGATCAGTTCATCGAGACCTGCGCCAAGTGGGTGATTCCTTATATTGCCGACCTCATCGGCTATCGATCCATCGCGGGCATTGCGCCTTCGGTCGACAATCCGCGGTCGGAAGTGGCGAACACCATCGGTTTTCGCCGCCGCAAGGGCACGATTCTGGTGATGGAGCAGTTGGCGCGCGACGCCACCGGATGGGGCGCGCACGCCGTCGAGTTCTTCCGCTACCTCGGCTGGACGCAGAACATGAATCACGTCCGCCTCGACAATTTCTACGCGCCCAACCTGCGCTGCTGGCGGCCCGGACTCTACATCGACACCGGATTCGATCGCACCTCGCATCGAGTCGACGTGCGCCGCGTCGACACTGCCATCCCGCGCGAGCTCGGTCGTTACAACATCCAGAACATCGGCATCTTTCTCTGGTCGATGAGCGCTTGCAGAGTCACCGGGGGCACGCCTTTCGCGCTCGCGGCGAACGCCGCCAACAGTCCGCTTCTCTATACCTTCAATGCGCTCGGCATGGACATTCCGCTCTACCACAAAGCCATTTCGCAGGGCGCGGACATTACCGCGGCCGCGCAGCCCTTCAACGTGCCCGATCGCCTGCACCGCCGCGTGCTCTGCGCAGACGTTGCCCAGGGCATCGGCGCTACTTACTACGGTGTCGACAACAGCCTGGTTCTCAGCTTGGGCGGCACGCCGCTCAATGCTTATGAGATTCAGGTCTGCGATCTGGCCGCGCCCGATGGAAGCTGGATCAATCTGCCGTCTTCCACCAGCACCTACAAGGCCGTCGTCGATCCCGAGTCCGGCCGCATCGCCCTGCCGCCGTCTTCTTCCGCAACCTCCGATCTCGCTGTCTCCTATGAGTACGGCTTCAACGCGCCTCTCGGCGGCGGCGAGTACGAACGCGCCAATCCGCCCAACGGCTTCGCCGTTCAAAACGAGGCCTTCGTCTTTCCTTTTCCGAACACCGGTTCGCTACCCTACACCACGCTGCAAGGCGCCATCGACTACGCCATCGAGCAGCTCGCCATCAGCGGCCAGGCTGCGGTCGAGATCGGCCCCACGCAATCGCTCACCGCGGACGCTTCGTCTTCCACGCTGCCCGCGCTCGCGATCGATCTGCCTGCCGGTGCCGCATTCGAGCTTCGCGCTGCCAACAACTCCGTGGTCACGCTCTTCGTGAACCAGGAGATCGTCATCACCGGCGGCCCGTCGTCCACCTGCAATCTGAATGGGCTGGTGATCGCTGCCGCCGCGGGCACTGTGCCAGCCTTGCCCACACCGCAGGCTCTTGTGCACGTTCCGGCGCAACTCGACGACGGCACGCCGAACCAGCTCGGCCAGCTTAACATGACCAACTGCACGCTCGTTCCCGGTTGGTCGGTCGACCTTTCCGGCACGCCTCTGCAGCCCGCCGCGCCCGCCGTCATCGCCGAAGCTTCCGGCCTGCAAGTGAACATCGTGCTGTCGATCGCCGGCGCGCTCCAGGCCGCCGAATTCGTCACCGTTTGCGTGAGCAATTCCATTCTCGATGCCACCGCCAATACCGGCGTCGCCTATACCTCCGTCAACGGCGCCAACAACGGTGCGGGCGGAGCTCTCACGCTCACCGGCTGCACGGTGATCGGCAAGGTGCACACCACGGAGCTCACTCTGGCCTCCGATTGCATCTTCTGGTCGAAGCTGGCTCAAGGCGACTCGTGGACCGCGCCGCTCATCGCCGACCGCAAGCAAGCCGGATGCGTGCGCTTCAGCTATCTTCCCGTCGGCGCCGTTACGCCGCGGCAATTCAAGTGCGTGCAGCAGGTGCTGGCCGGTCCGCAACCGATTTTCTTTTCGTTTCGCTACGGAGCTCCGGGCTATGCCAAGCTGCTGGCCGCAACCAGCGACAAAATCCGCCTCGGGGCCGACGATGGCGGCGAAATAGGCGCCTTTCATTTCCTGAGTGCGCCGTTGCGCGAAGCAGACGCAGCCATCCGGCTGCAGGAGTATCTGCCCGTCGGATTGGAATGCGGGATGATCTTTCAGAACTAGAGGAGTCGTGCGATGACCTTCGATACCAGCCGGTTTACCTTCAACCCGTGGAACAACTACAACGGCGTCGTCATGGAGCAGGGCCGTGTCCAGTTGGACTCCGACTGGAACGAGTGGCTCGCCGAACTCGAGCGCCGTCTCCAGGCGGGCACGCTCGACGTCTTTGGCTACGGCAATCCGCCGCACTGCGCTGTCTATCCGGCCACCACGCCCTATGCCTTCCAGATCACCGTCTCCACGGATTCGAGCGGGGTAAACCATGTCCTGATCGGCCCCGGCCGCATGTATGTCGATGGCATTCAGGCCGAGAATCACGGCACGCCCGGCGGTACCGCGTGGACTCTAACCTGGGACCCTGCACTCGCCGAGATGTCGAATACGCCGCAGCCGCCGCCCACAACGCTGCCTGCCGGCGCCTCCATCGATTACACGCAGCAGCCCTACTACCCCGTCACGGCATTGCCCTCGGGCAGCGGTCCCTTCCTCGCCTACCTCGATGTGTGGAAGCGCGCTGTCACTTATCTCGAAGACTCTCGCTTGATCGATCCCGCCGTCAACGTCGATACCACCGGCCGCCTGCAAACTATCTGGCAGGTCAAGCTCGCCGCGGTGCCATCCGGCTCGACTTGCTCCGGCATCGCGTCAAGCCCTCCGTGGCCCGGACCCTCCGTCGGCCAACTCTCGAACAACACCTATCCCAGTGGTTCTTCCGGCCCTTGCTGCCTGACGAGCGGCAGCGGTTACACCGGCCTTGAAAACCATAACTATCGCGTACAGATCCACCAGCCCGGCCTTTCGGCAACCGGCAGCGCCGCGGCGCAGAGCGGCCAATCGATGGCGACCTTCAAGTGGTCGCGCGATAACGGCTCGGTCGAGACCGGCGTCACTGCGATTCAGCAACCCGTCACCAACTCGCTCAACAACAACGCAGCGCAGCTCACGGTGATGAGCCTTGGCCGCGATCAGACGCTCGGCTTCGCACCCGGCAACTGGATCGAGCTCATCGACGACAATCTTGAATTCCTGGGCAAGCCCGGCGAGTTGCACCTCATCGACACCGTCGACTTCGCCTCCAACACGATCACTCTCGTCGATCAGTTGCAGAATGCCTCCAGCTTCCCGGTCGACGCCTCCAACAACTACGCCACCACGCCCTCGCGCCACACCCGCATCGTTCGCTGGGATCAGTCGGGCCAGGTTTATCTCGCCACGCCCACTGCCGCGAATCCCAGCGCCACGACTGCCTGGTACGACCTGGGCGCCAACGGCGCTGCCGGAGATATTCCGGTGCCGCCCGAAGGCTCTACGCTGATTCTCGAAAGCGGCATCACCGTCACCTTCGGCCCCGACAACTCCACCCAGTTCAACACCGCCGACTATTGGAGCTTCGCCGCTCGCGCCGCGACAGGCCAGATCGATCCCCTCGTCAACGCCGCGCCCTTCGGCATTCATCATCACTATGCGCCGCTCGCCGTCGTCAGCTTTTCGCCCATCAGCTATCCCGATTGCCGCGTGGAGTGGCCGCCGGCAACCGGTTCCGCCTCCTGCGGCTGCTGCAACACCTATACCGTCGGCGCCAACGGCGACTACACCTCCATTCAGGCCGCCATCAATGCGCTTCCCACCACGGGGGGCGAAATCCAGATCCTGCCCGGAATCTATTACGAGAACGTCTTCATTCAAGGCATGCAGGACGTCGTGATCCGCGGCTGCGGCGAGCAAACCCGCGTCGCCTCCGGGGTGCTTGCTGCCGGAGCGACGGAGCCGGCAGCGCAAGACGCGCCCACCAGCGCCACGGTCAATGCCGTCTTCTCCGTTGCGACATCGCAGCACATCAAGTTCCTCAACTTCATTGTCGAGGCCGCCAACAACGAAGCGGGCATTCTTGTCGACGGCGTCGGCTATCTTATCGGCGCCGAACCGGGCCCTCCTCCTGCCGCACCGGCCGCCCCCGGCGGTCTCGAGCCCGAGGTCGGAGTCAAGACCAATCCCAAGGCCAAAACCAAAGCCAAGTCCAGTGCGAATATCGGGGCCAAGCCCAACGCCAATCTCGAGGCAGGCGCTCGAGCCCTTCCCAGTTCAATCGATATCATGGCCGCGGAATACGAACTCGGCGATATCGATATCGCCATCGAAAAGATGGTCATCACCGCATCGAACATGCCGGCCATCTTTGCCAAGCGCGTCTCGGAGCTGAATATCTGCGATTGCCGCCTGGCAATGGAAAACGTGAAGAGCACCTACGCCGCCGCCTGGATGAGCGGCGAGAACATTCTCTTCGCTCGCAACTGGGTGAGCCTGCAGAGCACAAAAAACATCGAGACCTTTCTGCCTGCAATTGTCGCCGCCGATCTCAACAGCCAGGGATCGAGCCGCAATAGCGCCGAAGATACCCCCCACCACCCGGGCGGCATTCAAATCGGCGGCAACTCCGCCAATGTTCAAATCGTCGGCAACCAGATCGTCGGCGGCCTGCGCAACGCCATTACATTGGGCAGCTACCAGATTCTGGACGCCAACGGCGACGTGCAGCCCAACACTCCGGGCGTCACCATTACCGAGGGCGGCGCCCAGGAACTCACTTTGGTCGCGCCCACCACCTTTCCGGGGATCGCCAACAGCACCGTCGTCTCCGCCGGGCCCCTCAAGAATATCGATATCGAAGACAACGAGATCGCCACCTTCGGCCTGGCCGGCATCGGGCCGGTGGGCTTCTTCGATCTCGCCAAGACCCTTGAAATCGTTACGGCTGACCTGGTGAGAATCACAGGCAACACCATCGGTTCCACTGTCCTGTTGACCTGGGCCGCCGGCACCAGCGAGTTTCTTGCTTACGGCGCCATCACTTTGGCTTCGGTCGAGGACCTCGTGATCCGCGACAACATCATCTCTCAATTCGGCTATCAGCCCGGAATCGGAGTGGCGGGCATCTATCTGCTCCACGGCGAAGTTGTCGACATCTCCAGCAACCAGATCCTCGACAATCGCGACTGGAACGATCCTTCTACACCCGATCAGGTTGGGAACCCGGAGCAGCAGATCGGCGCCATCGACATCGTCATGGCGACGCCCCCCGCGCTGCCCTCCAGCGCGCAAAGTCTCTACGGCCAACTCTCGGTCTTCGAGCCCGGTTTGCCCGCTCTCCGCATCCAGAACAATCTGGTCCGCGTCCCGCTCGGCAGCGCTTTATTCGCAATCGGTTTCGGCCCCTTTGAGATCAACGACAACCACTTCAGTTGCGGCGGCAATATCCCCGGCAACTCGTCCTCCCAGTTGCTCTGCGCGCTTGTCATCAACCTGGGCTACGCCATCGAGCTGATCTCGCCCAACACGCCGTCTGAAGCTTACGGCTACGCAACCGGAAGCAGTCCCGCGTTCAACGGCAACCCCACCATCTCTTCGTCGAGCGGAGCCGTTCTGTTCACCAACAACATGTGCCAGCTCGAGCTGCGTGAGGTGCCGCAAACCGGATTCGCCTCCGTGATGATCGTCTCTCTCGATCACCTCATCTTCTCCAACAACCACTGCTGGGTTGACGGCGGAGTTGCACCCGCCGGTGCGGCGGCTGCGGCCACTCCCGCCGTGTTTACCGACGCGTTTCTCCTCGCCGGCTCGCTGAACGTCACCAGCAACCGCTTTCAGGAGGGCCAGTACACGGCCGATCTCTCGGCGTGGACCATCGGCCTGATGAACATCACCTCGCAAAACATCTCCACATACTGCATCCTGGCCGATGGCGTCTCGGTAATCCGAAAAGACAATCTGTCCGTCATCGGGTCGATTTTCCCCGGGCTCTGCGAAAAGCTGCTAACGCACAAAAGCCATGCGGCCGCGCGGCCGTCCAGGAAGAAAGGCAAATCATGAGCACACCGTCACAGAATCCCGCAACCCCTGCGACACCCTCGTCAGGGCAGTTCACCGCGGCCGTCAAGACTGCGCTTGCGGGCGCCGACAGCAACGCGTCCACTGCCGTTACCAACCTCAAGCTCGTGCACCAGGCCCGCGTCACGCAACTGAACCGTGCCGCCGTGGCGCTCAAGGCCAGGTTCGGCGCCGCCGATGCCCGCACCGTCGCCGCGCAAAGCGCGCTTGCCGCACAAACCAGGATTGCCGCGCAGGTTTCAGTGGCGAGCCAACAAGCGGCCACTCCCGCACCGACCGTGGCCGCCGGCGGATGGGCGCTGCACGGCCGTGTCTACGACGAGCAGCTCAAGCCCTCCGCGCGCCTCACCGTCTACCTCGTCGACCACGCTAAGACCTATCAGCAGCAGTACAGCTTTGCCTACACAGACGCGACGGGATACTTCCTCATCAACTACGCTCCGCCCGCCGGCCAGGACGCGCCCGCCACGCCGCTTTATGCGGCCATCGCCAACGCCAAAGGCGAACCTGTATACGTGAGCGCCACGGCATTCCAGCCCGCCGCCAATGTGGCCACATACCAGAACATCTCGCTTTCTGCCGGCAAGAAACCTCTCGGGGATCCGCCGCCGGAGATTCGGCAGGTCGCAATTCCTCCTCAGGCTGGCAAGACGCCGTCGAAATAAGAGCGGGGGCCGAGGGCGAGCCGCCCGCGTTGGGCTGCTCGTTCACCATGCATGTTCCATTGAGGTGCAGCGATGGTATTAAAGATTGAGAAAGCCGGGAAGACTCCGATCAGGTTCTATATTGCGGGTGCGATTCTTGTGGCAGTGCTGTGGGGTGTCTGGAATTTCGCTATCTATAGGCCGCAACCAACGGTGCTCTCCTCGTCGCCCTTGGGTGCGCCTCCACCCGAGACAGGACAAAGCGGGTCGGGCGCAGCCCCGCAGACCTCCAGCAACGGGATGAGCGGGTCAGGCGCAGCAGCGCAGACCTCCAATGCCGGACAAAGCGAGTCGTCATCGAACTCGCCGACCGAATGGCAGAGGATGGCTGTAACGGTTGAAAGTAACACGGGGTCCTTGTTGACCACCCTCGCCACCGCCCTGCTTGGAGCCGTAGGATGGCTGATCAACGAGGGCCGCAAGACGCCAAAGCCAAAGAAACGCAACTTGCGGTGGGGCTTCCTGGCAGCGTTGTGCGCAGTCCTTTCGATCTGCAGCGGCGCCTTCAGTCAGGGGTTCCTCGTGACGATGCTCGATGCGGATACCCTCCCGCATGGGAGTACTTACGTATTTCTCAACCTGGCGCAGTTCATTTTCCTGCTCGTGGCGACTTATTTGCTCGCCGGATTCGCCTTTTTTGATCTGCACGAGGAGAATTGACATGCGATGCAGCCAACTTGTCGTCCCGATCCTAATGTTGCTTCTTCTTGTTCCAGCCGCCATTCAGCCGCAGATTATGCCGCCTCAGCCGCCGGGCAAACTGAACATCTATTCGCAGCCGCCGGGCGCGGTTGTCACCATCAACAACAAACAGCAATCTCAGCACACCAACGCAGCGTTTGTCGTCACGCCCGGCAATTACACGGTCTTGGTTTACGACCCAGGCGGCAAGACACAACTCACATGTACGGTTGACGGGAGTTCGGTTCCTCCATCGAACGGGATTCAAGTGTCGTCCGGCGAAACAAAGATTATCCGCTGCAAGTAGATCAAGATCTTTCGTTGCTGCGAACGTCTCAAAATCGATAACAGCGTTGTGGCGGAAAAGCTTGAAAGCTGCAATTTCGCTACATGTCGAGCCGATAACCGCAGCGCCTCATGTTCGTGTAATTCATGCTCCGAAGGGATGGATACAGTGGGTCAGGACGCAAAACGAACTAGGGATTGCGATCGTCAATGCCACCATAAAGCATTGATACTAAATACGATGCAATTACTTGCCGATGCAGAACGTGGAAAAGATGAGAGTGAGGATGTCGTCGGGGGTGGTTTGGCCGGTGAGAGAGTCAAGGGCCCAGAGAACGCGGTAAAGGTCGATCAGGATCATCTCGTGAGGAATAGCGCTTGCGTT
>Ga0335078_10003918_pt1 | contig 22121 bp, 19 predicted proteins | sample Lox_Sample_32_FD_206711 | JGI IMG/M metagenome (GOLD analysis project Ga0335078, IMG submission 206711) | Soil microbial communities from Loxahatchee National Wildlife Refuge, Florida, United States - Lox_Sample_3.2 | ecosystem: Environmental > Terrestrial > Soil > Wetlands | place: USA... | reverse complement strand
GGCACCCACGAATGCGAGCTCGCGAACAGAATTCGGCTGGGCAAGCTCTTCGCCTATTCCGTCGCCAAGGCGGAATTCTCAGGACGCGGGATGCCCTGCGTCTCGGGGTGCGTCCCCGGACCCTGTACCAGATGCGAAGCACGGGGGACCTAGAGGAACTGGGGAGGGGGCTCTATCGTGTCCGCGGGCTTCCAAAGCTCAGTAACCCAGACCTCGTGACTATCGCGCTGAAAGTTCCTCGCGGAGTGATCTGTCTCGTTTCCGCCCTGGCATTCCACCAGCTCACGACACAGGTACCTCACCAGGTGTATGTCGCCCTCCCTCGGGGTACCGAGCCGCCCAGAATCCCATTTCCGCCCAACCGAATCTTTTGGTTTACAGGGCTGGCGTTCACTCAAGGAGTTGAGGTCCACAAAATCGACGGAATCCCTGTTCGGGTGTACAGTCCCGAAAAGACAATCGCGGACTGCTTCAAGTATCGCAACAAGATCGGGCTGGATGTGGCACTGGAAGCACTGAAGCTCTATCTTCAACGGCCCAAGGTCAAGACGGACGAGCTGCTGCACTACGCGTCCGTCTGTCGGGTCGAGAGAGTCATCCGACCATATCTGGAAGCGCTGCTGTGAACGAGAAACCCATTAAGAATCTGGCCGCATCTGTCCACCAGCGCCTCCTAGACAAGGCCAGAAAAACGGGCCGCCCGTTCAACGAACTGCTCCAATACTTCGCAATCGAGCGGTTCCTGTACCGCCTGGCGCAATCGAAGTATGCGAAGAACTTTGTGCTCAAAGGCGCCCTGATGCTCAATGTGTGGGAGGGGTCATCGCTTCTGCGCCCTACTCTCGACATTGACGTTCTGGGCCAACAAATCAACAACGAGATTGAGGGCGTCACCCGAGCAATTCAGGAGATTTGCAATCAGGCCGTGGAACCTGATGGTCTTGCCTTCGACCCCGCCACTGCGAGAGGGCTGCGGATCGCGGAAGACACCGGATACCAAGGTGTGCGAGTGCGGTTCAGCGGATCGCTCGGCAATGCTCGCCTCAGCATGCAACTGGACGTGGGTTTCGGCGACATCGTGATTCCTTCGGATACAGAAATGTCCTACCCGACGATCTTGGATTTTCCGGCTCCGCAGATACGGGGCTATAGCAGGGAAAGCACCATCGCTGAGAAATTCGAGGCCGCAGTCCGACTGGGAGCCCTGAACAGCCGGATGAAAGATTTCTTCGACATCTGGTTCTTATCGCGACATTTCAACTTCGACGGGCCTACGCTCGCCATAGCCATCCGGGAGACTTTTTCTCGGAGGAACACGGAACTCCCGCCAGGACCCCTGCCTTTGACGTCTGACTTCGCGAGGGGAACTGACCACGCTGTCCAGTGGCGTGCATTTCGCAACAGGAATCGCATCGAGTCCGCCCCAGAATCGTTCGCAGAGGTAATGACGGGCGTGACGGGCTTTCTCCGGCCCGTCGCAACCGCGATTTCTGAGAATCTCCCATTCAGGGGTAAGTGGACTCCGCCCGGCCCATGGTGGACCGGCAACTAGCTGAGCAGCGGCTGTGTTCTCGTCCCTTAGAAATCCATAATCTTTCCGGCCGTTGCTCTTTGACTCGGTACCTGCCGAGTGCTAGATATTGGCGCTGAGCCGGGCTAGGCACTGCCGATACCCTACCTTTCTAGGGGCAAACGTTGTGGCCTCTGTCGAAAAGCCTGTCGTAAAAGGCGTCAGCCGGATGGGCGGCCCGGCTCGAAGAATCCTGCCGGCGAAGAGTTCCTACGTGGTTTCCAGGTCGGCCAATCGATGTTCCAACTCTGCGCGAAAGATCTCAGCACGCTCGTAGAGCCGGGCGTTCTGAATTGCGACCGCCGCGGGGATGGCGAGTGATTTGGCAAGGCGCAGGTGCTCGTGGGTGAACGCTTGCGGATGTGTATCGCCGAGAGAGAGCAGTCCGATCACCTGTTGGGATGCGACCAGAGGCACGCACAACCAGGAGCGCAGATGCGAGAAGCCGCGGAACCCGGCCCATTCACTCTCGCTAGCTGTTTCTGGGATGAGCAGACTGTGTTTTGTGGCGAGAACCTCGAGGAGAAAGCGGCTGTCCCTTGCGTCCAGAGTGTCCGGTGACTTGGGGATGCGAGCACCCGCATCGCCGCTCTGAACCTCCCGCGCAAGGAAGAGGCGCGTATCCGCCTCCACGAGCAGGACTCGGGCCGATTCGCAGGGCACCAACTTCACCAGCGACTGGAGCAGCGTGTCGAGGACATAGTCCATGCTGAGGTCTTGCGTGAGCGCCAGGGTTGTCTTCCGGAAAGCGTCGGCTTCGGCCCGAGCCGATTCAGCCAGGTCCAAGTTGTGGGCGATCGCCTCTTCGGCAGCCTTTCGGGCTGAAACATCAAGCCCAGTCCCCACGAGGCGGCGGACGACACTAGCAGAATCCCGGACGGGGAATCCGCGGACCCACACCCACCGGGTCGCTTTGTCCCGCCGGATGATGCGGAACTCCTCGTCGAGTTGGCCAGTTTGCGCCGCTTCGTCCAGCCGGGAGAGAACTCGGACGCGGTCTTCGGGGTGGATGACGTCTTCACACGACTTGGGATCTTCCCGCAGTGACTCACAGGAGCGGCCAGTCAGAATCTCGTAGGCCTGGTTGACGTAGATGACCTTCTTGCTCTCCGCATCCAGCATCCAGAAAACCTCCTGGATGTTGGAAGCCATCTGCTGGAATCGCTCTTCGCTCTCGCGCAATGCCTCTTCCGCCCGCTTCCTCCGGGTGACATCGCGGAGCACGGCCAAGTGACGGCCGGGCAGGTAGTGCGCCTTCGCCGTGTATTCAACAAAGATTGCCTTGCCATCCCCGCGCAGAAACTTTGTTTCCCGGTGCTCGGACTCGCGATTGAGGAAGCCTCTCCAGGTTTCGCTGAAGTCTTCCGCGCCTGTGAAGAACTTCCCAATCGACTCGCCCACGAGTTCTTCTTGGCCAACTCCGAATAAGGCGAGCGCCGCGGCGTTCGCCTCGAGGCACACTCCCCGGTCATCGAGGATCAGAATGCCATCCAGCGCGCTGTCGAAGACGGATTTGTATTCACGTTCCGTGGCGTCCAACGCGCCCGCCGTCTCCGTGTGCTCGCGACGGACCAGAAGCAGAAAACGGGCATGAAGGCCAATTGCGATACAGAGAGCAATCAGGACGAGAGTGAGCAGGACGGACGACAAAGATCCTCCATAGAAGCGCGACCCGAAAGCGGTCACGAGTAGGGTAACGGCGGCAAGGGATATGAGAATGGAGCCGGCGCGCAGCCAGAGTTGCGGCCGCGACTTAGCGAAGGCTGTATAAGTGGTCTTCACTGCGGCACCGATTTGTGGGATTGTACCCCAAAGGCTCCGCGTAAGCCCAACCTCGTGTCTCGACCTCCGCGTTTCCCAAGTTTCACTCGAAGCCTATTTTGATTTTCCCCCCTTGCGGGCTTTCTTCTTCTTCGTTGTCTTTTCTTTGCTCGCTTTTGTTTTCTTCGTTGACCTCTTTGTGCCAGGTTTTCGTGCACCGGCCCCCTTCTTGTTGGTGAATGGATCGGGATCAGCAGGCGCTTTCTCTGACCAGGTGGTTTCGGGTGCGGCGAAGAACATCTTCCGGCGGTGGCAGTTGAATTTTGTCGAGTCGAAATATTCGCCAACCCACTTCCCAGTTTCGTCGAGGAAGACCGTCTTTGATTCCTTTCCTTGCAGCGCAACTTCGTTCGCCACATCACGGAAGTAGAAATGACGGAAGATGCGGTCGAACTCCGTGAGATAGATGTCAGCAACTCTCGTATTCCCTCTGATCAACAACATATTCTCGTCGTTTGAAGTGAGGGATCCCGCCGAAAAGTTGGCAGATCCGGTGCATACGAGTGGATCGTTCGACAACGGATCAACAAGGAGAAATTTCGTGTGGATGAAAAAGACAAAGCCCGAACCGTCCCTGCGGGCCAGTTCTTCCTTGAGGAACCATTTGTCTAGTTCGAATTTCGGAATGGGAACAAGTTTCTTCCCGCCGGACTTGTCGGACTGTTTCTCGTAAGTCTGGCCGAGCACCGCTCCGTATGAGAGCCGAATGTCGGATTGGTGGGCTCGCTGTGCCGCGCGCACATCGGAGCCCGGGGGCTTTTCGAGCAGAATGAAGCGGACGGCGCTGTTATTTGACTGCAGGCCAGCGAGTATCTTGGGGTCGACACCGAACGCGCCCGTGAATACGGCACTTGTCCTAGCATCAACGATTCTTTGCGCGTACCAATCGAGCATCTGGGCGGAAGTTCTCGCGGAGAACACTACAGTGGTGGGTTTGTCCGGAATAAGGCTCTGCGGGTTCGGGGTGAGTTTCATATTTGCTGGAACGAGGGTTGCCTTGTCTGGGTTTTCCGAGAGTGCTGTCCAAAAAGCGAAATACGCTTTGGCCGTGGAATCGTCAGTAACGAGATGTCCGACATTTGTTTGGCCGAGGAAGCCGGAGGGCGTGAAGTTTGTCGAACCTGTGAAGACGGATACGGCTTTCCCATTGCTGTCCAACCGCACAACAAATTTATTGTGAGGGATTTTGGGTTGAGTTCTCTCGATGAGGATCTTCTTGTCCGCTGGCAGACCGGCGGCTTTAATAGCTTTCTTGTTTACGGGCGTCGAGTGATAAATGATTCGCACATCCACGCCGCGGTCAATCGCAGACTTCAGAGCCTGGAGAAAGGGTTTGTAGGTGAACTCATAGGCGCTAACGCGCAAACCGTGGCCGCGGGGCGTATTCGTAATAAAACTGAGATAGGCCTCAAGCAATCCACGCGACAGCCAAACGGTCATTGTGTTGTTGGGATCGTTGGCAATCTCATCGGTCATAGCGGCATTTTTGAAATCGCGGGCAAAAGCTTGGCTCGCAACCGAGCCGCGGTTGAACCATATCCCTTGCTCACCGTCGTCAGCCTTCTCGGTTGTGATCTCAAACCTGATGGTATGTCGTGGCTCGAGTGCCTTCGGCCGCCCGTACATTGCGACGATAGTGAATGCGTACGTGATGCCGGGGTTGGCGGTGTAGTCGGACCACAAAAAGCTCTGAATGGGATCCTCAAATGTGGAGTACTGCGCATTGGGTTGGGGGTCAGGCTGAATCGTCTTGAAGACTTTGAGGCCCTTCAGCCAATCTCCGGTTATGCCGGAATGTTCACGTTTGAAAGCGAAGCCCATCAACCCCTGACACTGTTTTTCGGCGATATCCAAAGCAATCAGAATCACGTGCGAACCAGCGATGACACGAGCGCGAAAATCTCCAGGTTCTCCCGGTGTAGTTATCCGCATTCTTCCCCCTCATGTTTATGGCGCAATGCGTTCCTGATCTCGGCTGCCGATGTCTGCGTGAGCGAGTGTTCAGAGAAGAGTTGTACCTTTCCGCGCAGCCAGGCAAGCACGCTCATTATTCGCGGATCAAGTTCTACGCCTTCGCCAGTGGATCGCCGTAGAAGCAGTACGCAGCAAACGAATCTTCGCCACTCACATAAGCCTGCTTGCGTAATTCTTGGAACACCGCCGCAAATGCAACTGCGGGGTTCATGGTGATTCGCTCGTAAAATGTACAAGCGATGTGATGCGCAATTTCATCTTTCACACTCCAAAGGGGAGCAATCACACCGCTAGCGCCCAGCTCGATAAATGCCGCAGCGAAGCCACCGACGCCGACGAGAGCAGGTACCCCCCTTCCGACCTCGCAGGCGTTCAGGAAAACAAGCGGCCGTTTTGCTGGAAACGCAGCTTTGAATCCCACCATCTGCTTGACACCCACTGAGTTTAGCTTTTCATAAGCATCCAAATGGATTACTTGAGCGACGCTCGTGCCCGCTGCGCCGTGACAGGCGAAGTGCATGAGGCTTCGGCCCTCGGCTGCAAGGTCTGTATCAATCTGCTTGAAGCTCGCCGGATTTATCCTCTTGCCGGGCACCTTGTGGATGACCATTTCGACCTCGGGAAGTGCATGGGCAAGGGGTTTCAACCCCGAGGCTTCTGGTGCGATACCATAACTGTTACATAATCCGATCTTCTGGGGTGGGGCGACGTGTGCTGACAGATCGTACTCCTCATCTGACCCGGGAGGGCCTTCTCGAATCCAACGACCAACAGTAAATTCGACTCCGAGCGGCAGATCGCGCTCTCGGTAGTTGCCGCCGTTTCGGGTGCCCTGAAACGGCAACATGAGCTCCCATGGGACAGTCGGTTCCTGTGTGACAACCAATATGGTTCGAAAGTTCTTGCCAGCAGAATCCACCAACTTCCAAAAAATCTCCTGGAAGTTCGGAGGTGCGGCTTTGTACAAGTCGATGCCCGCACCCCGGAGATCTGCGATGGTCGATGTTGTGTCAGGAACTTTGGAAGTGAATTGCTTCATGTATGCATCCACAATCGCCGGCGCCTTATCCTTCAGGTTCCATGCCTTGGGTGCACTATCAAACTGTGGTAGCAGTGGGGACAGGACACGGCAAAAGAATTTCCGTCCGTCCCGATCCTCGTGCTCCCAAATATCGACCGTCAAGTCCGGTCGTTCGTGGTGCACAAGTAGCTGGACACTGCCAGACTGGCTGTTGCCGCGAAAGCATTCCTCGTGCCCTGGCTGCGTCTCCCCAGCACCGATTTGAACCTGTCTGGTTACGTGACCGGACGGTCGGCCCTTATAACTAAAGTAGGCTGTGATGGTGCCAACCCCCGCTTGCGCGTCAGCCTTTACCCGAATCTGGAAATCTGAGCGAGTCGATTCAGAAGCATTACGGTAGATGACCATTGATCCTTCTAGATTATTTGCCGAGAAGTGCGAAGAGATCGAAAGGAAAATCTCGAGTGCAAAACGCTTTATGTCTGCTGGCGCGACTATCTCAATGCCGGTGGCTTGTTCACCCGTTCGCAGGGGCTGTGTATCGGCATAAATTGTGACAAGGAACTCCGTCCCTGGTTTCAGACCGTTCGGCGGATTCAACTCCATGTGGGGCGTCCGGCGGAGGACTTGAGCCTTATACCGCGCTTTAGGCTCCGACGACGCAATGCCTTTGCTCTCCGGATCTTGCTCAACCCGCGCTTCGTGCGGCAACGGCTTGGATGTCCCGCCACGGCGACGAAGAACAAGGCCGGTGGGGTAGCTTGACTCGGCATCGCGCGTCAGCGCGTCGCTTACGGAGGATAGTAATTGGCTTGCTGCACCAGCATGCCGACCACCGAATTTTTCGACTTGTTCGAAAGGACTGAGAGAGTCGGCCATTTCGCCGATGTCCACTAGAAACTTCCCTTCGTCGAACACTCGCTTTTCCAGCGGCTCCAACATCTCGCGAACATCCGCCGGGTCTACGACAATGAGACCCTCCGATTGAGCCTTTTCGTGGACAAGATTGTAAAGTCGGAGCGCTGGCGTGTTCTGTCCCGTTCTAAACAGGTCCGCCGTGAGCGGCAGTTCGCTTAAAGTAACCTCTCTGGCGTACTCAATCCCCACCATCGTGTTCGGCACGGCGCCCGACACCTCTCGGAATGCCCGCTGAAGCTGCTGAATGGAACGCGTTGCCTCTTCCTCACCGGCGCCGCGAAACATCTCAACCTGACGAAAGCAAGTAAACGCACCTTCCAAGTCACCCAGCGCTTCCAAATGCTTGCCCTGCTCCAGCACCGGCAACACGATCTTTGTCTCTTCGAGCCGTGCCAAGCCTCGTAACAAGAAAGGCCTTGCACGTTTGGCATGACGAGCGAGAGCGTTGAGAAGACGCAACGAATTTAGAGGTTGTCCTGCGTACCAGAGCCGATACGCTTCAACGAATACGTGATTCAATTCCTTCGAAAAGTCAAAGTCTAGCCCAAACTCAGGAAACTCAAAATTCGCGAACTTCATTTCGCTTCACTCCTGCCGCCTAGGTGCTCTTCACCCATTCTTCCTTGTGTTCTCGCCCGTTCTCGTTGATATACCGAACATGGATTGTGGGACCATAAAAATCCAGCACCGCAAAGCCAAACAGTGCCCATCGTTCGAGCCCCTTATCGAGGTACTCACGATATTCGTAATCACCCGGCGCCGGACATGGTTCTGATTCATCGTGATTCATGTAAACCGGAACGCCGCCGTGACCTAGGCAGCGACCGTACGGCAGGTTTTCGGCAGGTTTGAATGTCATGCAACGATGTTCATGTCCCCAGAACCAAGCGCGAATTTGTCCCTTTTGGAGCTGTACAGCCAGTTTCTCTCCTAGGTTTTTTCCGGCCTTGTCGTAAGCGCTGAACAGTTGATGATGGGAAAGAAGCACGGCCTGGCCACCGGGCTTTTCGAGTTCTGCCCTCAGCCACTCCGTCTGCGGATCTTCCAGGTCATCATCCTTCCACGCGCTGTCGAGACCAAAGATCCGCCAAGCGCTGTTCTGGAGCTGAAAGAGGCTTGATCGCTGCTGCCGCGTGAAACGGCTATCCGCAAGTAGTTCATCATAATAACCATAACCGCCGGAGTACATATCATGATTTCCGTTGAGCGACCAAGAGCCGATCTCTCCTGCTTGCTCAGGCAGAACGGGCCAATGCCGAAGAAAGCGATGCTTGTACTCCCTCGCCCAGCCTGAATAATAAACATCTCCTAGATGGATGACGTGCTGCTCCCGCTTGCCTTTGCCCTCGTCCAGAACCGCGCGCATTTCGTCAGCCACTTTGCGGGCCCGAGGCAGACCAGTTCCCCAGTCGCCTACGAGCAAGACTCTTGCGTGGTCAGCAATACGTACAGCATCAGCAGGCTTGGGATTGAACGGATGTTTCTTCCTGAAAAGCCTCAGGCCCTTCGCAAGGAGGCATGCAGCCCAGCGCGGATCGCTAGGAACCTCAAATGGTCCGAAGAGTCGCCGACCGTCGGGCATCCGAAAGGGCTCAATGCCTTTAACAATGCGGTCGGTAACCGCCGGCGCTTCGTCGGCACTGCGACGGTCGTCTTGGGGTCCATTCTCGTCTAATATTGCATTCTGCTCCAGCCATTCCTCAATTGCAGACTGAATGTTATTGATTACCGGATCTCGACTGAAGAAGGAGAAATCGTCAAGCGGAGCCACCTCGGCTCCTCGGCGTTCCGCGATATCCGGCTCAAAGCCGTGCTGGCCACTGGATTCACGCTCCTCTCGTTCGACACTCTCGCTGGCCATTGTCAGAGCAGCGGTCAAGTCTTCCAGTTCCAACCCTGCCGCCACTCCTGCGCGAACCTCCGGGTCGTCAAAATCCGTTACAAGCTGCGAAAGCACAGATTGAATCATTCGTCCGTTGTCCACAGTCACGGCACGGTTCAGAAGTTGCGCGATCATGTTGTTTCTCGGCTCGATAATTTATGCTATTTGTGTGGCATGCTATGCCCTAGTTCCCAGCAAGTCAACAGGACGGCGCAGGAGATGGCCTATGAGATGGTGTAAGAGAACCCCCTCGACGCGCGAAGAAATGGTTTCCCACATGAAGCGTTCCGGTACGTCAACGCCCCCGGCCAGCATATCCGACGAGGAAATGCAGGCATGGATTTCGGGGGGACGATTCAGGGTCGAAGAACTCATGCCACTGCCAGACAAGGACCTAATTTACGAACGTCCTCCCAGCGGCCACGATGGGCCTAAAAACGTAGTCCTCGGGATGTCCGAGCGGGAACGGAATTTCTGGTTCAACCTCGTGGTCGGCTGTAGTGGCCCCGATTCTGTTTCCAGAACGGTGATGCCTTCCAATGGCTTCCGCAGCCGCAACGCTGCCAAGCTTGTGTATGCGATGGCAGATGTTAAGAGGCTTCGAGATCTCGTCAGCGGTCAAATAACAATGGCACCGGAGTTGGTTTTTCGGGTGGGCTGCAGGGTCACGGCTGGAAACTTCCACGAGACGGTTTATCTGAGTGACGCAAGCTCCTCAGATCTCGATGGTGGGGTTGCAGCGCTGCGTTCCTTTTTTGAAAAGAACGAAGATGACCCTGAATGGGACGGCGGACAGGTGAATATTTTCTTTGCAGGCCATGGCGCCAACAGAGCTACCGACCCCCCATCGACGGTGGGGGCCTATTTCTGAAGGACAAAATAATTAGCGCAGAGGACATACAGAGTAAGCTAAAGAGCGCGCTTCCAAGGATGGTACGCAAGAAGTGGTATGGCCTTTCCTCACCCGGTAACTGTCGTGTCGACATGTATCTCGACTGTTGTTATTCCGGACAGTTCGCTGCTGCATTTGTTGCGAGGCTGCTCGAAGACTGCAAAGGCGTGGTGCCAGGGAGATTTTGGTGTTCTAGTATGCCATTTCAAGAATCATTTGAGATCGATGAGTTGCAACAGGGAGTGTTCACATCCCATTTCTTGAGCGACCATTCCACCAATGACGAATCAACGTTTTCTCGAAACATTTTCCCGTCGGGGAAATCTTCGCTCAAGACTGGGGATGTTGGTCGACATACGGGCAATCAGCAGAACCCATTTGTCCTTGATTTCACGAATTTTTCTTCCGAGAGTCCGTTTTCAATTACGATTCCGGGCGCAGTTCGAGCAGCCGCCGCCTTGCGAGAGGTTCCGTTGACCGGAAAGGAGCTGGGAACTGGGTTTGCACTTTGGCTGACCAATTATCTCAAAGTTGTGTATCGAAATAATTGGTCAAGGCCATTTGGTTGATAGCTGCTTTCGCAGCTTTCGATTGGAGTCCTTGAGCCGCTCGCGACGGGCCGCACATCGCGCGGGCTGCTACGTGTCCCAGAAGTCTTACCTAGCGCCTGGAGGTGCTGTCGCCCATGAGTGCCCCTCAAACGATCAGTCCGATTGACGGTGTGATCGGTGAACTGAAATCCTTGATTGCCTGGACACTGACCCAGCCCAGCCGCATCGGTTATTTCGCCAGCTTGTATCTTCGGGTGACCGATACCATTCGCTCCAAAATCGGCACGGGATATTTCGAAGATGACAGCCGCATGGAGGTGCTGGACGCAACGTTTGCGTCTCGCTACCTCGCAGCCGTCCAGCAATTTCGCACTAAGGATCCTGCGCTGCCCAAGGCCTGGGCCGTCGCGCTCGATGCCACGAGTCAGAACAACCTCATTATCGTTCAGCACCTGCTGCTGTCGATGAATCCCCATATCAACATTGATCTTGCCATCGCCGCTGCGAGAACCTGCCCTGGTAATTCCATCACCGCGCTCCAGGGCGACTTTGATAAGGTCAATGCCATCCTTGCCGGCGTGGTCCCCACAGTGATTTCTGAGATCGGCGCGTTGTCGCCCTACCTCCACCTGCTTTCTGATCTGGCTCAGGACGGCGAGACCTCCATCATCAACTTCAGCCTTGTTTCTGCGCGGGACGCCAGTTGGGCCATGGCGCAGAAGCTGGCCTTCCTTCCCGAACCCGAACAGGAGGAGATGATCGCTGCCCAAAACGTCCCGATCGCCGTGCTGGGGAAGGCGATAATCACTCCGGGTTTGGTCGCCGCTGGAATGGTCGACATCATCGGCACCGCAGAAGTAAAGGATGTCGTTCAAATCATCCAGACATTGGACTCAGGAGCGCCGGTCTCGTTCCAAGCTGCGGCGCCAACTGCTCCTACCGTGGCATTCGCCGCAACCGTCGCCCCACCACCTGCCTCGGGCGACAGTGCTCCGGTACGCTCGATTTCCGCCCCTCGGAAATCCCCCAACCAGGTCTATTACTTCGAGGTGGCTCCGGGCTCATGGACCGGCACATTCAACTTCCAGGTAACGAACTGGCGAGCACTCTGGGTCTCCTCAATGTCCCTGAAGAACAAATTGCTTGCCACCGCCATGCAACTTTTTCAGGGAATCTTCGGCGATGCCTCGATTTCCAGCGAGCTAACACCCAATCCAGATCGCGGTGTTGCGTTCAACCGCATCCGTATCCATAAATCCTGGTTCACTCTCTGGCGCTCTGATGAGGAATACACACTCGCCCCCGACGGCCACCGGGTCAGGGTAGACGCGCAGGTGAACTTCGGACCATTCTCGTTTCTCTTCCGAGAGCATGACATTTATCCCGCAACGGTTATCGATGGCGGGATGCACAACCTCTATCACATCAAACTTCTGGGCACGCGTTTCCTCGGTGACTACGGAGTGCAGCCAGGCCGCCGGCAGGTTTTGTCAACGCTGACGAATGATTGGGCGACCGCCCACGAAATCCTCAACAAGTCCGCAGGGTAAACTCGAATCAGCGTCCCTGGGTGCTCATAAGGGGCTTTCCGCAAAGCGTGGCAAGAACGAAAGAGGGAATTCGGAGCTGCGCAGTCTAGCATAGGCGCGAGGGCAGCCCTTCGCCCAAAGAAAATGACGCAAACTCCGCACGGCTCCCGGCGAAATATGGCAGCCTAACGGGCAGGAGGCCCGCGCAAGTGCGGTGAGAATAGCCGGGGAGACGGTGAATGGGGATTGATCTGATAAGACTGGAGGGTGAGAAGCGGTTTGAGGAGTTGTGTCAGGCGCTGCTGGCTGCCGAATATGATCGGTTTCAAGCTTACTCAGCCCCTGATTGCGGAATGGATGGTTATGACTCGGATTCGAGAACGGTCTATCAGGCGTATTTTCCTGAAAGAGAACCTCGACATGACAAGATTCACAGCGACTTAGCAAAGGCGAGGGTGCATGGGGATGGGTGTAGGCGCTGGGTGCTACTGCTTCCGAAGAACCCCACTCCGGGGCTTCGCAAATGGATCAATGAGGAGGAGCAGCCGTCGTGCCCCTTTCCGATCGACGTATGGGGAAGGACGAAGATCTGCGCGCTATTGGGGAAGCACAGGGCGGTGCGGGCACAGTTCTTTCCGACAGAAGTAGAGGACGTTATCAAGAGGATTGCGAAGGGTAAGAAGCCTGCCGCCGGAGATGCCGGGGCGGGGCAGGAAGTGAGTCCCGAACAGGCGACGGAACTGCGGGAGATGATCGATAAGCTGGCCGAGGACTCCGCTCGCCGTAAGAGGAGAAAGCCGGTCGGACGTGATTTCCAGGCGGAGCGGGGAGAGTTCAAAGCCTACTTCAATTTGTCGAGCTACGAACGAATGCCACGCGATAAAGCGGGCGAAGCCCGAAAGTACCTGGAAGCCAAGCTGCACGCGAGGCGGGGCCGAGAGTCGCCGCGGAATAGACGGAATCGGATGGTCGGGGGTATCAAGGCGATCGCAAAATCCCTGGGCATGGCAGATGTGCGATATCGCCAGATGCTCATCGATGTGACTGGCAAGAGCTCAACGACGGATATGGACATCGAAGAGTTGGAACGGGTGTTCGCGCGTTTCCGCCTACTGCAAGGACACGCGGAGGCAACTGCATGACAGCGGTGGTTTTCACTCGCACAATATCGCTTTTTCTTCGCCATCTGCTAAACTCGCAAATACGAGGAAGGCAATGAACAGTTTTCGCTTCAATCGGCTTGAACGCCACCGGGTTGGCCGCGAGGGCGGCAAAATGGTTCTCTCAATCCCGGTGCCCCGTACAGCCTCCGGCAAGGTGTACCAGTATTCGCCCAATCCCGATGCTGCGCCGCGACTCTTCCTGATTGGCGATGCTCTTCGTATCGAGCGATCTGGGATCGTGTTGAGAAATGCCAGGATGAGATCCCTTGGGCTTGCGTAGTTTGTGCTTTGCAGAGTCGTGATCTGGAGAGCGGTAAACCATTTCCCTCGACCTGTTTCAAACACACCTAGATCGCTTTTGCTCCCGCCGATGTCTGCCGCGAGAATGAGATGCTTATTCACTTTCTTACGCGCACGGATTGCTCGGCCATCCGCGGTCGTGACCCTGATCAGAAAACGTGGATCTCATTCCGAAATCCTTGGAGATACTATACAGAGGACTAGTAGGGTTTACAGGAGGGATGAATCCATTGGCCTTGTTCAGTCGGGGAAGAAAGTACTTCGTCTTACCGCTTCCGGAGGAGTTGCCGGAATTTGAGAAATCGCGACCTCCGGCTGAAAAAGAAGAGCTCCTTTCCTTCTGGAAAGAATTGACTACATTACACCGCCATGAAGATTCCCTGCTCAACAGCAGAGTTCAGAGTTTCTTGGTTTCCATGGCTTTTCTGCTCGCCGCATTCTCCCAATTCAAAGACCCCAGCCATTTTGCGATTCAGCTCGCCCTAAGCGCCGTGGCGTTTCTACTTGCCCTCTCGGGCTGGCAAGTTCTGAAGCGAACCGCTTGCACGATCGAGTGGTACAGGGAGGTCTTGAACAGGTTAGACTCCGTGCTCTTCCATCCGGATGCGCAGCCGTACATGACGCGTAGACGGAAGACCGGACAGATTGAGGAGAACGCGCGCACGGGTCTTCGGGTGCGAAAGATCCCAGTCAGCGCAATGATTGGGTTTTGGCTGCCCTTGCTGGTCGCGTCCATGTGGGCCTTACTTTTCGCGTGGGCCATCGTGAATCATCGAAGTCTGGGCCGAGCGCAACACGAGGAACAGCATTCCGGCACAAAGACATCTGCTGTACCTGGGTCGTCATCTGTCTCTGGCCCGGCCGTTGCGCCAGCAGCCGGATCACAGCATCCTGTCGGGCTCCCGCCAACTCCTGAGTCGAAAAGCAAAGCGAATTGTCCCCCTGCTACTGGCACCAAAACTGGCGTGAAGCCGTAAATCCAATTCACGCACCGGTAGTCGACCCAAAGTCGGAGGTCAAGGCTCGAAAAGGGCTTTCAATACCTGGTGTGCCCTGCGCAGTTGGTTCCCATCCAGCGATTCCAGGAGGTGTTGAATTCGTTTTCTCCGCAGTCTTGGATCGGTGTCGGAATCTTCGAGTTCGAAGAACAGCGATGGCGATACTTTCAGAGCGCGCGCGATCCGAAAGATGATCTCGAACGAGGGGTTAACCTTTCCGCGCTCGAGCCTGCTGAGGTGCTTCGGGTCTACTTCCAGCGCCCGGGCCAACTGAACTTGCTTCATCCCGACGGATTCCCTCACCTGCCGGAGACGCTTACCGAAGAGTTCGGAGTCTGTCACGGCTTGCCCCGCAGGGCACAATAGCGAGGACCTCTCCACGCCGAAACGCTCTAACACATCACTTTTCTATTGACAAAGTGACTCAACAAGCCGATATAGGCTACTAGGTGCGGTAATACGGGGACTGCTCGACGTGTCGAATGACCTCGGAAGGCTGTAGGCGAAGCCCTTTAGCGATCTTCACAATCGTTCGCAATGTAGGGCTAACCAGGCCCCGTTCGAGCATGCTGATGAAAGTACGATCTGATTCGCAGACCTCCCCCAGTTCCTCCTGGGATAGCCTTCGACCCTTCCGGATCTGGCGCAGGACCTCCCCGAACGCCCTCTCAGGACCAAATCTGGGCTGAATATGTTTCCGGCGCTTTGCCATCTCGCCGAAAAGCGTGACTCTCTGTCGAACATATTGCTACAGAACATGTTATTCGTTCTTGTGCCTAGCCGAATGCTTCCAGGAGGGAGTGACCCACTGTGAGCTTTGACGCGACAGCGTGGTTACCCTCCCTTGCGCGGGCGAAAGATGGTGTGGACGCCGCTCCAGAGTCTGGCATAACACTGGCCGAGAAGCTGGACGACGAAGCTCTCCTTAACCGCATCCAGGCAGGTGAACAAGAGGCGCTGGGCTATCTCTTCGAGCGCCATGCCTTGCTTATTCGCGGCATCGCCACCCGCATCCTCAGGGACACCGCCGAGGCCGAGGATCTCGTCCAGGACGTCTTCCTCTTCATTCAGCGCCGGTGCGGCATCTTTGACAGCTCTAAGAGTTCGGCGCGCTCCTGGATCATCCAGATCGACGCGGTATTCGTGACTGTGGAGCCCAACGGCGGAAGCCACAAACCGAGCGGAAAGCCCCTCCTGTTCGCGTACCTGAAAGTGGACCCGAACCACCCCTAGCTCGGCCTCCTGCCGCCGCTCGGAATTGCGCTAACGCTCTTCCATGAAAGTGAAATGGTACAACTGCGAGTTCTCCTGCGTAGACCGAGGGAGTGTTTCCAAACCCCTCTGCCACAGGAGATGGCCCGTGCGCCTACGCCAGATCGCGGTAGTGCTCGTCCTGAGTCTTCTTTTCATTCCACGGATGGCCACGCAGTCCCCGAACGCAACCATCAGCGGCCTGGTGATCGATCCCTCGGGAGGAGTCATTGTCGGCGCCGAGATTCTGGCCATCAACGACGCAACGGGGGTTCAGACGCCCAGCAAGACAAATGGAGAAGGTATTTACGTCGTCCGGAATCTTCCGCCAGGAACCTATCGGCTGCAGGTCTCAAAGGTCGGCTTCAAGACGTTGATCAAGCCCGACATCATTCTAAACGTCCAAGATGCGCTGGCCATCAACTTCACGCTGCCCGTGGGCGCCGCCTCGGAGACCGTTACGGTTGAAGCCGGCGCCCCCCTGCTGGACACGGAATCGACGTCAGTCAGTACCGTCGTAGATCGCCAATTTGCCGAGAACTTGCCGATGAATGGCAGGAGCTTTCAAACCCTGATCGAGCTAACACCCGGCGTAGTAGCCATTCCCAGCAATCCCGTGGATGGAGGGCAATTCAGTGTGAATGGCCAGCGCGGGGTCTCCAACTACTGGATGGTGGATGGAGTGAGCGCGAATATTGGTGTGAGTGCGTCGGCAGCCGCGGGACCGGGCAATGGATTCGCTGGAACTCTTCCTTCCTTTAGTGTTCTTGGCGGAACGAACAGTCTGGTGTCCGTGGATGCCATGCAGGAATTCAGGATCCAGACCTCCACCTATGCGCCGGAATTCGGCCGCACGCCAGGCGCCCAAGTATCCATCGTCACTCGCTCAGGAGCCAATCAGTTTCACGGAGTGGCTTTCGACTACCTGCGCAATTCGGTCTTGGATGCGAATAACTGGTTCGCAGACAGCGCCGGACTTCCTAAACCCGCGGAGATACAGAATGACTTCGGAGGGACATTCAGCGGCCCGATTGCGCGGGATCGGACATTCTTTTTTTTCTCCTATGAAGGCCTTCGGCTTCGGCTACCCCAAACCGAACTGACAACTGTCCCTGATCTTGCTGCACGGCAGAGCGCGATTCCGGCGCTCCAACCCTATTTGAATGCATACCCACAGCCGAACGGGTCCGACAATCTAGCCACAGGAGTAGCCCAATTTAACGCAAGTTTCTCAAATCCGGCGACGTTGGATGCCTATAGCTTGCGGATTGACCACAAGCTATCTGAAAGACTGAATCTATTCGGCCGATACAATTACTCGCCTTCGAACATCGTGCAGCGTGGTACCTCCACCATATACCCCCTGAGTGACGTCCAGACCTCGAAGATCACGACACAGACGGCCACTGCTGGATTGACCTGGAACGTGAGCCCTTCGAAAACGAATGATTTTCGCTTCAATTACAGCCAGACGACCGGGTCGACGGATCTTCGATTGGACAATTTCGGAGGCGCAACACCCTTGGCCTCATTGCCGTTTCCAAGCCCGTTTACCGCCCAGAATGGCCTTTTCATATTCGGTGTAGCCTCTCTCGTGAATGGCCATTTGGAGATCGGGAAGGGCGCGTACAACCTCCAACGGCAGATAAATCTGATTGACAGCATCTCGGTCCAAGTAGGATCACACAATCTGAAATTCGGGGCAGACTACCGTCTACTCTTGCCATCGCGTGAGCCTTTCCTGTATCTGCAAAGCCCCTTCTTCCTCAGTGTGCCGGCTGCGGAGAGTGGTAAGGCACTGTTTACGGAGGTGAGTTCTCAGCGTAGCTCGAGCTTCCAATTCCAGAACTTTGGCGCGTTTGCACAGGATACGTGGAGAGTCACGCCGCGGCTGACTGTCACGTATGGGCTTCGATGGGACCTTGATTTTGCACCTGTTTCCACCGAGGGCCCGAATTTTCCTGCTGTCGTGAACTTCAACGACCTGCCGAATCTGGCACTGGCACCAATGGGAACGCCTCCGTTTAAGACAACGTATGGGAACGTTGCGCCCCGTGTCGGCATTGCGTACCACGCCTTGCGCAAGAACGATTGGGGCTTGGTTGCTCGCGGCGGCTTCGGCGTCTTCTATGATCTTGTCACCTCTGAGGCAGGCAATCTGTTTGCCCTGTCCTACCCGTTTGCGGCTGCCGTACCTAATTTCTTCATGCCATTTCCCTTAAACTCTGCGGCTGCGGCGCCGCCGCCGATTACAACGGCACAGTTGAGCTCGCCGACCGGTGTCCTTACGGCATTCAATCCTCACCTCCAGCTTCCTTATACACTGGAGTGGAATGTCGCACTGGAGCAGCAACTGGGTAAAGCACAGACCATTTCCTTGTCTTACCTCGGCTCCGCAGGCAGGCGCCTCTTGCAGACCGGCGATATCTCGACACCAAACGCAACTTTCGGTTCTGCCCTGTTGGTGGGGAATACTGCCACATCAGATTACAACGCGCTGCAAATCCAGTTCCAACGGCGGCTATCAAGAGGTCTCCAAGCGCTGGCATCCTATACTTGGTCACACTCGATTGATGATGGGTCGGCTGGTTCTCCAACGATCTCTTCCAACGCGTTTGTCCCCATGGTCAATCCGAACGCGAATCGTGGACCTTCCGACTTTGACATCCGAAGCTCGTTTTCTACGGGGGTGACCTACGACATTCCAACCTCCAGCAAATTGAATGCCTTCGCCAAGACAATCCTGGGTGGCTGGTCCACGGAGAACTTCGTTCTCGCCCGTACCGCTCTTCCCATCAATGTCTATGATGGTCTGCTCGCGCTGCTGTTCAACGGTGCAACAGAGGTGCGTCCGGATGTCGTTCCCGGAATTCCTCTCTACCTCTACGGTCCGCAATATCCCGGCGGGAAGATACTGAATAACACCCCGAATGCTGGTGGGCCGGGGTGTGTCGGCCCATTCTGCCCTCCCCCGACAGATGTGAATGGAAATCCTCTGCGGCAGGGAAACCTGGGCCGAAATGCACTAAGAGGGTTTCCTGCCGCACAGTGGGACTTTGCCATCCATCGGGAATTCCCCTTACACGAGTCGGTCAAACTACAGTTCCGGGCGGAGATGTTCAATGTCCTGAACCATCCGAACTTTGCTCCTCCGGTAGCAGACCTGAGTCAGCCGAACTTCGGTTTGGCCACCCAGACCTTGAATCAATACCTAGGCGGCAATCTGGGCGCGGGAGGCTTTAATTCGCTCTATCAAATCGGGGGGCCTCGCTCAGTTCAGTTCGCATTGAAATTGATGTTCTGACGGTTGGCCAGGATGCTTCTTGCGCAGCGCGCATCGTGCGGCATGAAGCACGATGGAAAGGTGTGAAGCGAGAGGATGATTGTGATGCGCAATGGCACGTCAGCGCTGATCGTGCTCATACTTGTGGCGCTCACTGTGCTGGTTGCTCCCAGTTCGTCTGGAGAGAGAAGTGTTCAACCCCTCTCTGTGGCAGACGCCCTGGATCTTCGAAATTTTGCTGACTTGATGCCCATCAGTTTCTCTCCCGATGGCGCGTGGCTTGCCTATGCAGTCAAAAATGGTCAGCGAAGAAAGATCTATGACGTGGGCAGAATGGCTCGCGGCGGTATTCCCCCGTGGGCGGTCGGAGATGACGTTTATATCTTGAATGTGACGACCGGCAAGTCCAGGAATCTGACTGAGGGTCGCGGGGACAACTGGCTCGCGACCTGGTCGCCCAACGGGCGCTACCTCGCCTTTCTGTCTGATCAAGATAGTCCTGGTTCTGCCCGGCTCTGGATCTGGGATGCGGGGAAGGATCAAATTAGAAAGGTTTCAGAGACGGAAGTCAGAACAGACCAAATCGAGTGGACGCACGATAGCCAGAGGATTGTTGTGACGACCCCTCCTTCACAGAAAGTCATCGAAGACAACACCAGGCGCGACGCATCAGCAGTAGCGGGACAGGAGGTGGCCACAGACAACGCATCGATTCCAACAGTCCTCCTATATCACGCGAGTGCAAAACCGACCATCGGCCACGGTCCGCACCCGGTTTCGTCTTGGCTAGCTCGGCCGACACAGCCACCAGGTGCCGGGCCGGACGGTTCCTGCCAGCAACCATCACGCTCCCGCGAAAGCATTGCGCCTCTGGGCCTAAAGAACCCGTGAATACTGAGCGCCCGGGAATCTGAATCTGCAAAAGCGCCCCCTCCATAACACCTGCCCACAGAGCGGCGATTTCTGCGTCACTCCCCATTACCGAGAGCAGGTGTACGCCCGCCGACCGATGCTCTTCCGTTCCCATTTCCACAATGAGCCGATCCATGTAGACCCGAACTCGAGTCGTCGTGTCCTTCACGCGTTTGACGAACTCCAGCGTTCCGAAGCGCTCGTGTGCGTTCCGCATCGTTCGCTCCTCAGATCATTGATTTCGGCAACGATGATCCTGCTCAGGTCCACCCAAGAACTGTCCAAGGCCGACCCGAATCAGCGGCGCGACCGCGTCGGTGTAAAATGGCAGAGTAGGGTTGCATGGCACGTATGCGCGTGTCGGCCGGCCAGTCGTCGGGGCGGCAAGGAATTCCGAATGGAGAGTGAGGAAGCTTATGGCCTGCAGGTGCGGTTCGGAAAATCAAAAACGCTTTCCTGCGGATGTGAAGATCTATTTCGACCAGAAGCGGACGGCGGCGCCCCCCGCCTTTTCACTGGATGTCCTGTTGTGCCTCGATTGCGGTTCCTCCGAATTCCGGGTCCCAGGGGGATGGAACGAACTACAAGCCTTCCGCAGCGCAGCTGCACAGTAGTCACAACGCAATTCCCAGACGGAACAAAGGGGCGTTGCATTTTCACTCGGCGGGCGACGGATTACTTCAGCGTGGCGATAGCGCCCGTGCTGAACACCAGTGTCAATTCGTTCGAAAACCGCTCTCTCTCTCGAATGACCGTTTTTCCGTCTTCTTCCTCTTCCGACTTGTCCACCAGTTTGACCGACTGCCAGTGCGCGATGTGTCGCGTTTCGCCGTCTCCGAAGATCCCGTTGAGCATTCCTGCCGTGCAGAGCAGCCCTACGTGCCCGCCATGCAACGGTGTCAGTGGACGCCCAGTGACGTCTGCCTGCTGTGCGAAAAGCACGGAAGAGGCTTGACGATAAGCCGAGGATCTCGGAAGGAGGTCCTCGATTTGGTCCAAAGGGAGGCCATGGTAGACCAAGCGCACTGGCGCACCGGGTGGAATAGGGTACTGGTGATCAGGCTCCGAGGGCAGAGGCGGAAGTCGCTCCGGGTCTCTCGCCAGTGAGGCATACCACTGGCGGGCCCGCGTGATGTCGTTGTCCTGGAGGCGCTCCCTTTCACGCCGAGTGCGACGGACGCCAAACACGACAATCTGCTTGTAGCGGACACTGTCGGGCTCGGTGAGGCGGTACACGCGCACGTCCCGGAAATGGGATGAGAGCACTGCATTGCATTCTCCAACCCGCACGCTCGGCACGACCAAGACGAGCACCCGATGGGAAACGGCGCTTCCCAGCCGGCTCGAAGTCACGCTGCCCGGTAATATTTCTGAGCAGGTTGGCGAAGCACAGCGGACGCATCACCGCTTTGGCCAGTTCGCGCCGGCACTTGAACAAATTCGCTCGCGCATCGAGTGCGCTCCGGTCGAGAGAGAGGAGCTGCAACGACTATGCGCGGGACTGGGCATCCCCGGCGACTTCGACGTTGCCTTAATCACCTGGAAGCCTGACTACGATGCGTTCTATTACAAGCAGCTTTCCAGGCGCGCGAGACGGCTCTACCTCTACCGATCGGAATACCTTTTCGACCTTGAGAAAGCGGTGATCGCAGAGACTCCCCAGCTCGGCCACGCCACGTACCTGTTCGCGAAGCCAGCAAACATCAGCGACTTCTTGGCTCTATACGCGAGCGTCACGAAAGATGCCATTCGCCACAACTGTGAAAACGTCGCCGAGCGATTGGGGTTCCTGGGCCGTCTGGTCCACGGTGTCAATCCAAGGGTCTGGCTGAAGGAATTGAAGCTACGCCTCGGCGAAGCTGTTGAATACGCCGAGGCCCTCGACTGAACGGCCCCAGTATGCACTTTGAACACCGCCCGCTCATTTGCTTTCTGCGACTCCATACTTATACTGCCGATGCGAAACTATGATCGATCCAAATCTTCTGAGCGCCTTTCTAAATACCAAGTTCATCATTTGCGGTCCGCACGGAGAAATTGTGCTGCGGGTGGGAGA
>Ga0335078_10003917_pt1 | contig 22121 bp, 23 predicted proteins | sample Lox_Sample_32_FD_206711 | JGI IMG/M metagenome (GOLD analysis project Ga0335078, IMG submission 206711) | Soil microbial communities from Loxahatchee National Wildlife Refuge, Florida, United States - Lox_Sample_3.2 | ecosystem: Environmental > Terrestrial > Soil > Wetlands | place: USA... | reverse complement strand
CGCCAAGACGGTCCGGACCTACACCGAGGCGGTGCAGTGGTTCGCCGCCGCCCGCCTGCTCCGGGAGACCAGCCGGACCCGCTGGGAAGAGGTCGGCAAACAAGACGTACAGGAGTGGATCGTCTCCTTGCTGGACAGGTACAGCGCCGCCTACGCAAGCAACCAGTTCCGCGGACTGCAGCAATTCTTCAAGTGGCTGGCGGCCGAGGAGGAGATCCCGGACCCGATGGCCGGGCTGAGGTCGCCGCACGTCCCGGACCAGCCCGTCCCGGTCTTCAGCGCCGGTGACCTGGCCAGGCTAGAGCGCGCCTGCGCGGGCCGGTCGTTCCAGCAGCGCCGCGACGCCGCCGTGATCGCCGTGTTCGGGGCGACCGGGGTGCGCTTGTCGGAACTGGCGGGCATCCGCTACGACCCCGGTGACCCGCAGCGCAGCGACCTGGACCTGTGGCACCGGGAGATCACCGTCCATGGCAAGGGCCGCAAGACCCACACTGTCAAAATCAGTCACGATGCCGCCCGGGCTCTCGACCGCTATATCCGGGTCAGAGCCCGGCACGCCCAGGCGTACCGGCCGCAGCTGTGGCTCGGCGTCAACAACCGCGGCCCGATGACCGCCAGCGGCATCTACCAGGTCATCGCCCGCCGCGGACGCGAATGCGGCGTCAAGGTGTTCCCGCACCGGTTCCGGCATCACTTCAGCCACACCTGGCTCGACCGGGGCGGGGCGGAGGGCGATCTGATGGAGCTGAACGGCTGGACCTCCCCGCAGATGCTCCGCCGCTACGGTGCCAGCGCCCGCAGCGCACGGGCACGCCGTAGCTACGACCGCGTTATGAAGGAGGCGCCGTAATCAGCCGCCACCAGGCTGGCCGGTACCGTGCCGGCCAGCCCATATCGCCGGGGCCGTCGGATCTAACGGAACGTAACCATTGTCCTCATAGCGACGGCGCGCGATCCGCCGCTATGCGCGGATATGACGACTGAGTTTCTTGTGGCCGACCGCATGCAGATCAGGTAGTTCTGCCCGGGGCCGACTCACCCTCTTCTGCCGAGAAGAGTGCATTTAAGGATTGCTTCTCGTGACAATTCGTAAGACAGGTACTTATTTACCTGGATTAGCTTGCAAAATGCACATAAAACACGAAAAATATGTTGTTACCGCAAGTAAATAAGACCCCACACCAGGACTACCAGCACGACAATCCCGGAAGCCGCCAATGTCCAGACCATCACCGCATTTGATGTCTTGCTAGTGGCTTCGAGCGAAGCATTCTGCACAGGGGCGGCCTGCACGCCAGCAGCCTCTTGCCCGCTGGGTTTAGCGGGAGAATCCCTCCAACGAATTACAGGCGGCTGGTCGGTACGACCCTGCGCCTTCTGCCTCGTCGGCCTATTTGAGCGACTTGGCGCTGGGTCTGAGGGCAATGATTGAGGAACTAATGGTGACTGCGACGAGGGTGGCGAAGTGTGCTGCCCTGCAAACTCGGAGGCAGGTACGGTTGCCGTGACCCCCTGGCCGGTCGGACTGCTCGCGTCGGCGGGGATTCGTGCTTGCTCGGGCGGGGAGACAAGCTCGATGTCGATGTCGATCATTGCCTCGCCTGTCGGTCCCTTAAGGTTAAGGCTTCCACCCAGCGTGCCGGTGCCCCTAGTCTCAACCGAGATGTCAAGCACTTCGCCTGTCTGGCTGACGCAGATCCAGTCGTGTGAAGGGTGAGGCACGCACGCGCGGGCGATGGGTGGGCCGAGCAACTTAACCACCTGGTGTAGAGGCGCTGAACCTTGCTCTCTGCGGCCGAAGTGCAGTTCCGTTTGAGTGGGTCGCACGGCGGCTTCGGTCAATGCGTCAGCCGCGGGATCTGCGATGTATCTGCTGGCGGTACGGACAAGTTCGGCCAGAGCCTGGTAAGCGCCCAATGCGGATGGTAGATCATCGCTGGCCAGCCGGTGCCGCAGTTCGGTGACCGCGCCGAGTCGTGTGAACATATTCGTGTCCGTTAATGCGGCCTGTAGATCAGACGGGATCGGTGCTGGACGGATCCGCTGCCGTCGACTACGGGCGAGGTAGAGCTCGCCTTCAAGCTCGATCCGCCGACTGGGAGTCTGATTCGGGTTCTTCTCGCGTACCTTGTTGAAGAGATAGTCATACAGCTCGTCTAGAGCGACCCAGCCGTCCTCGTCCTGGTCAGCGTCCCCGCTGGCCAGACCTTCCACCAAAGCAGAGGTGAACACTGACGGCCGCTGCTGCTGATTATCAGCAAGCTGGTCTCCCTCGAAGGCGTACTCCATCGCGTTGGAGGCCGTGATCACTGCGCTGCCACGCCCGCCCGGTCTGTGCTGCGGAAAGCTATCCAGCACTTGGACATCCCCGGCTGCGCGCGCCCTGGTCCCCTGAGTAAAGGCGCCGGCATAGCAGCAATCCAGCAGGAGTACGATGCTACGCGACCGGCTGTCCCTCATGCACTGCTGCACAAAGTCTGCCGAGATCGCCGTGGCCCGGAGCCTGTTCGGGCGTGTATTGGATGCGGCGAAGAACAGCTCCCCGGACTCGCTTTTTATCCCATGGCCTGAGAAGTGAAGCAACAATACGTCGTCGGTCCGACTGTCTGAGAATAGATCCTCGATCTGTGCTCCGATGACATGAGATGGTTGATTCTGTACCACCCTAACAACGAAGTCGCCGATCTGCGGGTCGCCGAGCACCCGACCGAGTGCCTCGGCGTCCGCAGCCGGGGCAACCAGATTTTGCAACGCGTCCTGCTCGTACGTGTCGTTGGCGACGATCAGGGCCTTTCGCTGGCCGCTCATAGTTCGCCCTGCCCCCCGCCCTGCCCGGCGTGACGGCTAACAAACATTTCGATCAGGCGTTCTTGATCGGCTGCGCTCGCCCGCCGCAGTTCCAGCGAGTCCCCGTCAAGTTCTAGCCGCACCGTGCGGCTAGTCCCTTCTCCACGCCTCAGCCAGTCCTTGACTACAGACACCACGGTCAGCAGACCCTTCGCGGACTCGCCAAGAGCGACCAGTAAAGCACCGATAGTGGCCGGGTCTACCGCCCGAGCACCCGGCGGCGCCTCTCCCGCCCGCGGTGTTTTCACATTCTCGATGTCAAGCTGAAGCAGTTCCGCCCGCAGGTAGCCAGTCAGCGTGGCGACCCGCTCAGCATCCGCACCCGCCTCGGATATCTCAACCCGCAACTCCCTGTCCATCGCCTCCACCCCCCTACACCGGCCATATCTGCCGACAGAATGTATCCCTGGGCATCCTAGCCCGAAAAATGGAGATCAGCGGGGCGTGCGGCAGCGCCCCGGCGGAGCGCAGCGGAGTCGAGTGAAGTTTGGGCTGGGTCAGGCTGCCGTCGTTGGCTGAGCCAGCGGGGTCGGGAATAGAGATGCGGGCGAAGGTGACCTCGAAGCCGACGGGGCAGGACAGCAGCGTGTGGTAGACCTGTAGCTGGGTGTTGCCGAGCGCGACATTGCGTCCGCTCATGCCGCGGACAGGGTCTGTCTGCGGTTTTCAGTGCCGAGGCCTCAACGGATGAGAGTTTCCTTCGGGCGCACTACGCAGAACTCGTTTCCCTCAGGATCGGCAAGGACGGTCCAGGACTCGGCGCCGGTCTGCCCGATGCCGGCTCGGCGCGCCCCGAGCGCAAGAAGGCGGTCAATTTCCTGATCGCGGTCCACAGCGCCGCTGGTGAGGTCAAGATGCACGCGGTTCCTGGCCGTCTCGGGATCGGTAACTGGCATGAAGCACATGCCGGCAGGCGCGTTCTCGTCGGCCCCGATGACGACCTCGTTCTCGCGCGCGGAGAGAACCTTCCAGCCAGGCGCTTGCGTCCAGAAGCGGGCCAAGCCAGGCAGATCGTAAGCGTCAATGACGATGTGATGGAGCCGAACGAGCATGCCGGCAGTATGCGCGGCAGGACGGATTGCATCTCGTGAACGCGTACTCTCCTGCCGCACCATGGTTCTTCCGGGTGTGCGGTAGCGCGTCTGCCCTGGATGAAGCGATGTGCCGAGGGCCGATGCGTCGTAGCCTTGCGATTCTGGAGGTGCAAGCTGCCGTAGCGCTGAGGGGAAGCCAGTATGCCGCTACCCAGGACTCTGGCCCGGTGGAACAAGGCCGGCCTGAACCGGGTAACCAAGCACGTTGCTCCCTGGATGCCAGGTTTCGGCGTGGTGGCCCATGCTGGCCGGCGTTCTGGCCGTCGCTACCAGACACCGGTCAATGTGTTCCCGGCCGCAGACGGCTATCTCCTTGCCCTGACCTATGGCCCGGACAGTGACTGGGTTAAAAACGTCCTGGCCGCTGGCGGCTGCGAACTGGTGACGAGAGGGCGCACCGTCCGCCTGGTCGCGCCACGATTGGTTCACGACGAGAACCGGCGCGGCATCCGTCCTCTCGAGCGGCAGGTGCTCCGGCTGATCGGTGTGGCCGACTTCCTGTCGCTCAAGACCGCACCCGCCGCTGGCGCGAACCCGGCGGGCATCGCATGACCGCGATGTAGCTGGCCGCCGGACGGCGATCATCCGATCATGCCGCCGTGAGCGCGCTGTCGGGTAGCTGCGGGCCGTTGCAGTATGACGCGTCCCCCAACGTTGGGGCCAGGGCCGCCAGCCATCGGGGTTCCGCCAGGATAAGGAATAATCGCAGAAACGGGGTCGCGGTCGGCGGCGGTGCCGGTGGCCACCACCGCGAAGATCCTGGAGGAGGCCACGATGGATGAACAGTTCGTCTGGATGACGACACGCCGGATCCAGCCAGGCACGCTGACTGACTTCGAGAGGGCATGGCGGCCGGACACGCATCCGGAGGGCATGCTGCGCGCTTACGCGTACTGGTCTGAGGACGAGCAGCAAATCATCGGAGTGTCGTTTTGGGCCTCAAAGGAGTCGTGCGAAGCGTGGCGGGCCTCCGCATCGGAGGCGCGCCGACGTGAGGCGATGGCTCCTCACGTCGTTGATGAACAGGAAGCGTTCTACCGGGGCCGCGAGCTGATCGTGCCAGCTCGTTAGCAGCGGCGCCCGGAGTCCAGCGGCTGGTCCGCCCGGTGACCGGGTAGCACTGAATTTCAGTTGTAGAGCCTTCGTCCGCCACCAGTATCGGATCCTGCGCTTCACGCTCATGCCGCGGGTCGGTGCGTTGTCAGCGGGGCGGGTTCCAAAGCAGGCCGTAGCCCCTGGTTCGATCGGGATCGGGGTAACGGCGCAGGCGTCCGGCAAGGTGCCAGGTACTGGCGAGGAGGCTTCCCGGCATGAAGGTGTGCGTGCCCATCACCGCTGATGGCCAGGTCGACCCGCGCTGGGGACGAGCCGACCGGGTCGCCCTCGCTGAGGTGGCCGACGGCGAGGTCCGCGACTGGCAGGAGTTCATGGTCGGCTGGGGAACGCTGCACGACCAGGGGACCGAGGGTGCCCATCACGCCCGGGTGGCGCGGTTCCTGCAGGACAATCAGGTTCAGGTGATCGCTGTCCACCACGTTGGCCCGGGCATGCAGCGCATGCTGGGCTCGATGGCGATAGGGGTCGTCACCGGTCTGGGCGGGGACGCCCGCAGCGCGGCGCGCGCGGCCGGGTGACCAAAGACTGGCCATGCACCGGAATGGACGATATGTGACAGTCCTGACCGCGAGATCCCCTTGCCTGCTGCCGCGCATAGTCGACATGGAGCATATCGCCACTGCGGCAGTCGACCCTCCGCTACAAAGCGTTACCGCCGGGCACAGCCCTGGACAGCCTCATCTGAGCCTGTTAACCAGCTAGTTCGTGGCTGTGGGATGCTGCGGGCATGTTTAGCTCTGAGGGCGGCGGTCGCTGGTGAGCGATCTCGGAAGTGTGTACGCCGCAAGCGGCGATCTTCCGGATCAGCTTGCCGAGGCCTTTGCCAGTGCTGGCCGGCTCGGCTGGGACGTGGAGACGACGGGTCTGGACTGGACCCGTGACCAGCTGGGGACGTGCCAACTGTTCGGCGACGGCATTGGCGTGGCGGTGATCAGCATTGACGACCGCAGACCAACCCGGCTGATTGCATTGCTAGAAGACTCTGGGATAGAGAAGATCTTTCACCATGCTCCATTCGATCTTCGGTTCATGGTTCATGCCTGGGGTGTCCGGCCTGCGTCAATCCGCTGCACGAAGGTTGCCTCGAAGCTACTTGAGCCGGATACGCCGAATGATGCCCACAGCCTTCAGCAGCTAGTATCCGGTCATCTCGGCGTGACAATGGGCAAAGGCCCAGTTCGCACTAGCAATTGGGCTGCTACCCAGCTCACTGCTGAGCAGCTTCAGTACGCCGCTGGCGATGTCTTGTATCTGCCTGGGTTGCTGGATGCGTTGCAGCTGAGACTTCACGCCGCTGGACTTGTCGAGCTGTATGACGCTTGCTGCGCGTTCTTGCCTGGACGGGTGGCTCTTGAACTGGGGGGGTATCCGGACGTGTTTGCCTACTGATCGGCTGGGTCGACGGCCAGTGGTTCCCACCGTTCGCTTGTGAAGAACCGAAAGCCAGACGCCGGTGCCGCACGCAGCCGGGCAAGCAGCCGCATATGCCACGGCGCATCCCGTCCGTTGATATGCTCAGCGGTCACCGTGACCCGGGCGTGCTCCTTGAGGCGGTGCAGGTCTTCGACGAGGAGATCTGGCACCCAGCCGATCGGGACGAGCGGTTCTGCCGTGACCACGACGGCGTCAGGATTCTTCTCGTTCCCAGGCTCTGCCACGATGCCAAGCTCGTCTCCTGGACGCAGCTTGCTGAGGGCGGTTTCGATCTGCTCCCTGGTGACGTGAACAGTGGTCCCGTTCAATATCTTCGGTCCCTTGTGCACATGGCGCATGCCGTGGACGAGGAACAGGCACCTGACTTCGTCTCCGGTGACCTGCGGCTCGGGAAATAGCTGGATCGTGTCACCTTCTCGGCGGCCCTGGGATCGGGCGATCTGCTCCCATGGTCCGGGGGCACCTTCGAGCCCGAGGTTTTGCACGTAGCGCTGATAGTCGGGCCGCCGAGGGTCCATCGCGCGCTGCGCGAACAGCGGGAAGAGGTCCTCGGAGCGGTAGCTGGCATATAGGTCCGCAAATCCCAGTAGCGGCCGGAAGTCCGTGACGTTCAGAACGTTGCGGACGTAGTGGAACTCGTAGCCCTTCCCGTCCCGGATGAGGAAACCGACAGGCTGGATCGAGCGGTCCTGGGGGTGCTGCCACGCCACCACCAGCCGCTGGGCTGTCTCTTCCGATCGGCTTCCGGGCTCGTGCGTGCCCGCCAGCACGCTATGCGCAGGCATCGAGTACCCTCCTCCGATTAACTTCAAGCACTCTCCCGGCAAATGTACGTGCCACCTCTGACATTCTCGGGACCCGTGTCAGAACACGCCGGACATCCTCGTCACTGACCTGCGACAGACGCTCAGGCCAGTACGCTCGCGCCGCAGGGGAGGCTAGCTGCAGAGCCCGTGCAGCGGCATCCACCAGCCGCGGCCGGCCTTCCAGGCGGTTGGCGGTCCCCCTGACACACCAGCGTTCCACGCCGCCGGGATCATCAAGCAACGTCCAGCGCCTGCCGTCCTGGTCACCAAATGCAAGGCTGCTTGCGTGATCGTAGGAGCCGCTCAGCTGGGTGGGCGCGTCCGCCGCCGACGTCCCGGGCACCAGCACGGACCAGTTGTTGTCATGCCGGTCCTGGTTCGCGATCCACGCGTCAAAAACCACATAACCAGCAAACACATCGAATGCCGTCGCCTCGAACGGCAAATCGCAACCAGGCGGTGGCAGTGCCCCTGCAAGCGCATCCCGAATATTTTCCAGCGAATGACCGGGATGTTCCTTTCCTTTGCCATGATGCACATATCCCGGTGCGTTACACCTTTCCAGGACAGTCTGCCCCGGCTGCATCTGGTACCAGCGAGGCCTCAGGCTTTCCGAGATGCAGCCCCGAGATTCCCGCCATACGGCCATCTCGACATGAGCACAGGGAATGCCGAGCAGGATACCGAGATGCGACGCGGCCTTCTCAGCCCAGTCCTCTCCCTGAACGTGCCCAGTTGCCGTGACAGTGACAGACTTAAGCAGCCACCGGACCTCGGTACCAGGCTGCTCCAGCCAAAACTTCGCCTCGGCCCCTGACGGCTCTTCATTGATGATCTCCCAGCTGGTCACGTCGACGATCGCAAACAGCGGATTCTCGGGCACGACCGCAGCCTACTGGGGAGCGCTATCGTTCGTAACGCTAAGTCATATATCGTTCTATGCCGCTGCCAGCATGAAGCCACCCTGCAGAACGCTTGGCCAATCGGGTCAGCTACAGCTTCTGGCGTGTGGCGTGCGTGCCGCGTGAGTACCGTGCAAGATCACTCCGGCGCGTCTGGCTGGCCACCACGACCCGGCCGGGAATGCATCCGGGTCCTGCGCGCATCGCAAGAACCGCAGGCTGCCAGGTACATGCTGGCCGTGGAGACCCATCCCAGACGAGGAGACCGAGACGACGGAGTAAGAGCTGCTGGTGACCGAGTGGCTCGCTGCGCTACGCAAGGCGTTTGCCCGCGCTTCACGCTGCGTGCAGGTTCGCGGACAGCAAAAGATATCTGCTTTTGGCAATCCGGCGATCTCGGTTCGATCCAACAAGCGATCACCAGCCCGGCATAATTGGGCATCGCTACTCCGGACAGAGAATGCGCGCATCTGCCGCGGACAGGGTCTTTCTGGATTGCCATGGCGGCGGCATCCCGTCCGTCGTGCATGGCGCACGAGTCGATCACAACTTGGCGGCGAAGCTGATCGCGGGTCACGGCACAGGGGAACCCCGTCCAGGACGCCCGGACGTCGCCGGCGTCCTTGATCTGCATTCCGGTCATACCGGGCCTGGGCGCGAGCTCTTGGACGGCCGGGCACGCCGGCTCGGGATCATCCAGTGGGCCGGCCCCCGTCAGGCGGCCGGGCGCCAGGGAACGTCGCGGTGGAGTCGACCGGTGCTGTTCAGGTCGTCGGGTCGCAGGAGGTTTTGGCTGTTCGGAGCGTCCGCGTCCTGTCCGGCATCACGCTGAGTGATACGGGAGGCAAGGAGAAACGCGCACACTGCCGCCGATCTGCGCGCATGTCGGCTGAGTTCCGATCGAGGCGTTTGCCTTCCAGAACTGGGCATTCTGCGCTTCTGAGGGACTGGCGCCAAGCTGAACCGACGTCGCCGGCAGAGCTGTGCGGGAGCACTTGTGCGGCGGCGGCGCCGCGCACGAGGGGGCGAGATCGGTGCGCCTCAGCTGCCATGAGGGTGGGTGGCATCCCAGTACTTCTTGCACAGTTCCCGCTCGAGGACCTTGTTGGCGCCGCGGGCGGCACGTCGGCAAAGGCGACGGTGCGGAACAGCGGCCCGGACATATCGGACAGCCATCTTCGCGGGCTGTGTTCGATCGCGACGGCGCGGGAAGTGACTATCCGAAGGCCGACGAGGCATGAGCTACAAGGTCTGGATCAGGCCGCCGTCGATGACGAAGTCAGCGCCGGTGATGTTCGAGGCGCGGTCGCTGGCCAGGAAGAGCACCAGGTCGGCTACTTCGTCGGGACGGGTGAAGCGGCCTGTCACCATCTGACTGGCGGCCTGGCTGGCCACTTCCTGCGGCGCGGTGCCGGTCGCCGCGCTCACGGTCTGGGCCACTCCGCCCTGCCCGAGCCACAGATCGGTCGCGACCGGACCGGGGCTGACGGTATTGACGCGAATTCCCCGGGGCCCGACTTCTTTGGACAGCGCCTTGCAGAAGCTGGCCAGGCCGGCTTTCGCCACGCTGTAGTCCATCACGGCCGGGTCGGGCAGCCGGGCGTTCACTGAGCAGGTGGTGACGATCACGCCGGTGCCAGCGGCGAGCATGGCCGGCAGCGCGGCGCGGGTGGTGCGCACGGCCGCCATCAGGTCCAGTTCGATCGTGGCGTGCCAGTCCGCATCGGTGATAGACAAGAACCCCCCGGTCCGGGCCGGGGCGCCGCCGACGTTGTTGACCAGGACATCGATCAGGTCTCCCGCCTGCCCGATCAGGCTGGCCGGGCCTGCGGGGTCGGCCAGATCTGCCAGCACGACCCGCACCTGGCCGGTTCGCGCGAGCTCGTCGAGGCCGGCGGAGGATGTCCTCGCGCCTACGGTGACCCGCGCACCAGCCGCCGCCAGCCCGCGGACGATGGCCAGGCCGATTCCCTTGCTCCCGCCGGTGACGACGGCACTGCGCCCCGCCAGATCCAGCTCCATGGCGTGTCTTCCTTCCCGATGCCCGCCAGCCTACGAGGTACCTGCGCAGTCCTCCGGCGGGGCCGGACACGCCGCCGGCACGCAGACCGACGCTGCCCACACGTCAGGCGGGCGGCCCGTCCGCGACGGCCAGACATCGAGGAGCTCAGCCCGGCCGCCTGCAAGCCTTGCTTGTTCAGCCAGCCCAGACAGGCCTCGGCTACCTCGCGCCAGCCGGAGTCGATGGTCAAGGAGTGGCCGCGGTCGGCGAACTCCACCAGGTCGGTGACGGCGGCAGAGTGCCGGTACTGCTTGAGGGTCGACTTGGTGATGGCCTCGGGCACCGTGTGGTCCTTGCCGCCCATGGTGAGCAGCAGCGGCCCGCGGTCCTCGTTCGCGGTGTCGACCCTGTCCGGCGAGTGCGGTGAGAAGGCCGCGGTCGCGGCCTCGAACAGCGGCCTGGCCGGGGACGGGATCGTCCACCGCTCGTGCAAGGCGTCCGATTCCTCCTCCGACAAGGTATTACCGAAGCTGTAGCGGAACTCCTTGGCGGTCAGCGAGACCGCCTTGTGCCTGTTGGCCGGGTTCGCGAACACAGGCAGGGTCGCGCGCAACGAGGACAGCGGCAGCTGCAGCACGCCCTTGATCTGCGCGGCGTCGATGGCGATCGCTGCCGCACCGCGGTCCATGCCGAGCAGCTTCTCCGCGATCATGCCCCCGAAGGAGTGGCCGATCAGGATCGGCTGGGCCGGCAGGCCATCGATGAAGCTCGCGTAGTGATTGGTGACGTCGTCAATGCCGTGGTTAGCGACGCTGTCTGGGTTGCCGCGAGTGGCCTGGACGGTGTCGCCGTCGCCGGGCCAGCCGGGCGCAGACGACTCATAGCCCGCCCCGGCGAACAGCTCTTGCCACGCCGCCCACGACGACGCGTGCAGCCACAGGCCATGGATGAACACAACCGGAGCCTTCGTGCTGGCCATGATCGCTCACTCCTCTTGCTGCGGATCAGAACTCACCGCCATCGTGCCCGACCGGAGCCAGCCGAGCCAAGACCGCGGAGCCAGCCGGTACAGTGCCTGCACGCCAGCGGCCATTCGTGGCAGCCGCGGACAGTACCGATCGGGCCAGGCCCCGGGTTCGCGGCTACCACAATCCCTGCCGCGAAGTGGCCGCTCGTTGTCCAACGATGGCTCGTCCTCGGCTCCTTCGCTTCGCCATCTCGCTGGTGAGGCGACGCCAGAACTAGAACATCTGCGCGCAGGTCGCGGCCTGTGACGGCCCAGCGTCAGCCTGCAAATATTCGGCTCTGTAGCGTTCAGTCGGTTCACCCTGCTATCACGCTGTTATGAAACGACCGGACAGCTGGCCATGCTACGCCGCCCGCTGCGGTGAGCCCGGCTGGCTTGCGTGGGTTGCTGGTTCACGCCGGGACGGGCGCGCCGACTGGCAGCCGCTCCAAGTCAGCGAGCCAGCATATGGAGCCACTACCTTCCCGTCACGTACTGTAGTTTCGTGCGCACCGCTTTACGAGCGATATCCGCCGTTAGGTGCGACGCTTTGGGTTACCGGCCTTACCGGGCGGTGCCGCACCGAACTGGGCGCTCTGGGTGCCTTCCGCCCCATGGTCAGCCCTGTCATAACGGCGACGGCCGACCGAGAGGCCAATCCGGACACGGCATCGGGCGAGTCAGCCGACTCGCAGTCGGGCTTCGGCTCCGGGCGTGCTCTTCTACCGGGCCCCTGCGCGCGGCGGTCCCTGCCGCGGCACCTGACCGTGCGGGGCTTCATGTGGCAGGGCATCACCGGGCTGACCGCCGCCCAGCAGTACCCTGGTGAGCTGGCTCTTGGTGTCGAGCAGCTGGTCGAGCGCGGCCGTCATATGGTCATCGGTGACCCGGATGGGCGCGGCCTGAACGGTCTGGCTGGCGGCCCAGCCGGCATCGGCGGCCGTGCTGCCGGTGCCGTCTTCGCACGCGAGCAGCGCCGCCTTGCGGAGGAGTTCCTTGAGGAACGAGGCGGTGACTCCCTCGGTGCGCTCGATCGCCGGCTCCAGGTCGGCCAGGTCCAGGACCACGTCGCCCTGGTAGAGCCGGACGAGCCGGCGGCGGGCGGCGGCGTCGGGCAGCGGGAGTTCGGCCGCCAGGTCGACCCGGCCCGGCCGGGCGGCAAGCGCGGGCTCCAGGATCTCGGGCCGGTTCGTGGTGAGCAGGAACGTCACGTCGATGTCGGAGTCCAGCCCGTCCATCTCGCTCAGCAGCTGGAACAGCAGCGGATGGTGCCCGATAACCGGCCCCATCCGCGGCAGGCGCTCCTCGCCGATCAGGTCCACGTCCTCCAGCACGACCACGGACGGCTGCAGCGCCCGCGCCACCGAACAGGCCTCCCCGATCCGGCTGAGCGCCGGGCCGGACAAGATGATAGCCGTCACGCCGTCCATCTGGCCCAGCAGATAGCGCACGGTGTGCGTCTTGCCCGTCCCCGGCGCGCCGTGCAGCAGCACTCCGCGCTTGAGGTGCTGGCCGCTGGCCCGCAGCCGCCCAGCATGCCGGGCCACGCCGAGCACCTGCCGTTCGATGGCCTCCAGCACGCCGTCCGGCAAGATCACATCGGACCGGCCGACGGCAGGCCGGTCCAGGAACGTCACCGGCACCTGCCCGCCGAGCTTAGGTTCCAGCCACCCGCCGACGGCAATCACCTGGCCACGGAACACGCTCCGCTCGCTGGCCAGCCGCCTGATCTCCTCCAGCGCGCTGGTGACGCGGCCGGCATCCGGCCCGGCGACATCCAAGATCAGCTCGGCAAACGGGCCGTGCTCGCGCGCGTGCACCAGCAGCGCAAGCCGGGCCCCGTTGTCCTCGACAAGGTACAGGCCGTGCTGCACGCAACTGCGCGTCACGCCACCGGGTCCCGCAGGCAGCGCGACCGTCATCACGCCGCCAGAACCGAGCCCGTGGCCTGCCGGGTCGGCGATCAGCAAGCCGATCCCGTAATCCATGCCCCGCATGGCGCCCACGACTCCCACCAGCTCGAACCGCCGGCCCGGCCCGGCCAGCCAGGCGTCCAGCCCGGCCTGCAGGTTCACGTGCTCATACGTCGGCCACGACCCGGACACAGACGGCAGGCCATCGGCATCCCCGCCCAGGTGGTCGAGCAGCAGCCGCCGCAGCGGCTTGTCCTCGGCCCGCGCGGCATCCACCGCCCGGTACACCAGCCGCCGCGCCAGCCGCGCGACATCGGCCAGCTCCGGCTGCCGTGACCCTGCCGTGCCCACCCCAGCAGCCTAGGCGCTCACCTGCCCAAGCGCCGACTCAATATACGCCGAATGTAACTACTGGGAATGCCGGATCAACCACGCCTCCTCATCAACCTCATCAACGCTGGCCGTAGGCGCGCTCGAAGAACCACCGCTATGGGCGGTGACCTGGTCGTCCATAGGGTCGTCTGGACCGCGCCCGAACGGTCGATCTGCTCGCCGGGACCGCCTCAGCGGCCGCGGCCGCGCGGATCAGATTGATCTGCGGCGCATTCGCCGTTGATCACCGGACCGTAGCCACCGTCGCCCTTCCGTCTCCGGCCGGCGGGTCAGCGGGCGCCCCGGCTGGTCGGCGCCGAGCCCGCCAGCGGTGTGGTGTCGTGGTATCGAACTTCGTAGACGCGCTCGGTGAACTTCCAGCCGTCGCGGGTGCGCCGGTAGCGGTCGTGGTAGATGGCGTAGTTCAGCTCAGAGCCGCCGTCGCGAAGGCCGATGAGCTCGAACATGTAAGCGCGGCCGGTCGCGGTGTCGCCGTCGAGCTTGATCGTGCCCGGGTGCGTGTTCTGCAGGAAGTACTCCACGAGGCCGTCGCGCCGCGGGCCCATGGCGCGGATCTCCTCCCGGCCGGACAGCTCGGCGGGGACGTTGGGCATCCGCAACACGCCGTCCGGGGTGAACAGCGAGGCGAGGCGGTCGTAGTCGCTCATCATGGCAGCGTCGGTGAACTCGCCGCGCAGCGCCTCGATCTCGACGCGGTCGGCGATGGCCTGAAGGTCGCTCATCGGTTTACTCGCTTTCGTCATCGGTGGTGCTGGGCAGCCGGGCCAGGTCGGATACCTGGCCGAGGTGGCCGAGCTTGTCGGGGTTGACCACGGCGCGGATCGCCTGCACCAGGCCGCCGGCGACGTCGAGCGCGAACACGCTGATCACGCGCCCTGCGGCGTCGTAGGCGACGGCGCCCGGCTGGCCGTTGACCCAGGCTAGCCGCAGCGAGACGCCGAGAGCGCGGCCCCGGCGCAGCAGGCCGGCCAGGTGCCTGGCGACGCGCTGCCGCCCGGCCGGCGCGCGGGCGGCGACCTGCGCCTTGCCGCCGCCGTCCCCGTGGACCACCACGTCCGGTGCGAGCATGCCGAGCAGCGCCTCCATGTCGCCGCCCGCGGCGGCCTCGAAAAACGCGCGGGCGAGTTCCTGGCCCTCAGCCCGCCGCGCCGGGGATGCCGCGGCGCCGCCGGCCTGGGCTCCGGCGGCGATCCGCTGCCTGGCGCGGGCGAAGATCTGCCGGCAGTTCACCTCGGTCTTGCCGGTGATCCGGGCCACGTCTGGGTAGCCGTACCCGAACACCTCACGCAGCATGAACACCGCCCGCTCCACCGGGGACAGCGCCTCCAGCAGCACCAGAAACGCCATGGACAGCGAGTCGGCCAGCTCGGCGTGCTCGGCCGGCCCCCGCTCGCCGACGGGCACGACGACCGGCTCGGGCAGCCAATCGCCTACGTAGGTCTCCCGCCGCACCCGCGCCGAGCTCAACTGGTTGATGCCCAGCCGCGTCACCGCCGTGGTCAGGTACGCCTTCGGGTCGGCGATCGCGGTTCCCGCCTGGCGCGCCCGGGTCAGGCCGAGGAACGCGTCCTGCACGATGTCCTCGGCATCCCCCACTGACCCGGTCATTCCGTAGGCGATGGAAAACAGCAGCGGCCGGTACGCCGCCTCCGCCGCGCCCGTCTCATCAGCCGGCCCAGGCACGGAATCCTTCCCGCCAGCTCGCATGACGCGGCTCCCAGCCGAGCTCCTTCTTCGCCTTCTCGTTGGAGTACCCACGCGAGCTGGACATTTGGGCCACCACGAACTCGCCGGCGACCAGCCGTCCCAGCCAAGCCGGCACCCGCAAGGGCGGCCGCGCGCCCAGCAGCTTCGCCAGATAGGGCAGCCAGCCGGCGACCGGCGCCGGGTCGTCGTCCACGACGTTGTAGACGCCGGGCTCGCCGCGGCCGACCGCGGCGGCCGTCGCGGAAGCGGCGTCGGTGACCTCGATGAACGACCACACCCCGGTTCCGCCGCCGATCACCGGCACCATCCGCTTCCGCACCATCTCCAGCAGGGCATCCCCGGTGCCCGGCCCGTAGAAGCCGCCGTACCGCAGCACGATGCCTTCCGGAACCCCCGCCGGCACGGCCTCCTCGACGTGCCTGATCGCCGCCGGGCCCTGCACTGCCGACCGGATGGGCGGCCACTCGGCCGGATCATCCTCGGTCTTCAGCCCGCCGCCAGGACGATTATCCGGCCCGGGGCCCGCGTAGCTCTGCGCGATGAGACGGCGGGTGCCCGCCTCGGCGGCGGCCTCCAGCAGGTTGTCGGTGCCCCGGGTCCGCAGCGCGTTCGTGGCGGCGAACAGCCTGTCGGGATTGCGGAAGCTCCGCATGCCCGCCAGCGCGGTCATCTCGTGCACGATCACCTCCGGCACGGCGGCCCGCACCGCCGCGATCACCGCCTCCCGGTCCAGCCCGTCGAGCACCACTGGCTCCGCGCCCGCCTCGCGCAGCTGCCCGGCCTTGCCGGGCGTCCTGGTGGTCGCGGTCACCTCGTGACCCGCCGCGACCAGCCTGGGAACCAGATGCCGACCCAGTGCCCCGGTCGCTCCGGTGACGAAAACTCGCATGACCTTTCCTTTCGCCTGGTCCTCTCTCCCCTGAAGACAAGCCACCACCCCAAGCTGTGACATCCTCTGCTCCGCCGCCCGGAGCGCGGGCACGCTCCCGCCGCCGCAGGCCCCCGCGGCTGGACAGAAAAAGATCTGCATGCCGCCAGTCATGCCGCCGAACCGGCCCGAACACCGCGCCAAGTCGCGGTCAGATCGGCAGAATCAGCGCCTCGGGCTCACCCCGCGTAATCAGCCCAGGCCTCGGGCGCGGCGCGCATCGCCGCAGTTCTGCTTGGGAATGCACCTCTTGTTACTGCTCTTCTGTGGCGCGCCCGAATGGGTGATCTGTTCGGTCGGTTCGCTCCCGGCTCCTGCCGGCATAAGCGAAGCTGTGTGATCCGTTCGCCAAGTGCCAACCGGTGGCCGCCGGGCATCTCGACCACGAAGTCGCGGAGGCCCCATGGATGGTCAGCGAGGCCGGTGACGATCCGCGCGCCGCGGGCCGCGCACTGCTCATGTAGGTCATCAACGCCGGTTACTCCGATGTAGGCAGCGGTGGTGGCGTTGACGCCAGAGGTCGGCGACTGCACCAGCGCCAGCCCCACCGCGTCGCGTCGCAGCAGCACCAGACCCATCTCGGGCTCGTCTACCTCGACCTCGAACCCAAGCACCTCACGCAGGAACGCGGCGGCGGGCGCAAGATCGTCAACCTCCAGATTGGGGCGGCAGCTCAAGAACTCGATCACCGCCTCATGCTATGGGCACCAGGTCGCCCATCAAGGCGCATCGCCGCCGTTCGGCACTCACTTCCGGCCCGCGAGGCATTTCACGAGGCCGGCCCAGAACAGATATTCCGCATGCTCTGCCCCGAGCAGGCGTCGCAGTCAGCTCGATGCGCCAGCGGATCTTGGCCAGGCGGGCGAGTTCTTCGATCGGGGTATCGGCGGGCAGGGTGGATAGCCAGTAATCGGTGGGCTCATCGGCGTGCGGGGGCCATTCGGCCAGCAGCCAGCACTCCGGGAGGCTGCCGTCGCGGCTGCGGGGGATGTCCCGGTTGGCGGGGCGGACCCGGATCGCCGCAAACCAGCTGGTCATGGTGGCGTCAGAGTTGCCCCTGGTGGCCTTGGTGCCTTGCCGCCAGGTCACCGGCTGGATCTGGCCCGCGTGGGCGATGGCGAGCTGGCGCAGGTTCGCCGGCGGGGCGGGGTATGCGGGCCTGGGCGGGCGGCCGGGCCCGCCGCCCAGGCTGCGGGTCACCGGGCGCGCATCGCCCGCATACGCACTGGTGGTGCCCTTGACCGCGGCCACATACTGCCAGCCGCGGTTTTCCGGCTCCAGCCGGAAGCCGGTGTTGTCCCCGTAGCCGGCATCAGCGGTCACCGGCGGCCGGGTGCCGCCGGCCGCGGTGATCTCCTCCAGCACGCCCCACCCGCCGGGGCCAGTCATCTCGTCGATCATCTCCAGCGCCAGCCGCCATTTCTCGCTGTGCCGGACATCGTCCGGGATGCGGGCCTGGGCACGGCGGCGCCGGGCCCGGGCCGCCGCCACCGGGCCGGCCAGCGCCGTGTCGTCCCAGCTGGCCGGGCAGAACAGCCGCCAATCCGCCGCGCACGACGCGTGCTCGTTCACCAGGTGCACGCTGACGGCAACCTGGCAGTTGCCGACCTTGCCCAGCGTGCCGGAATACTGCCGGGCCACGCACGGCGACGCCGTCCCGTCCTTGGCAAAGCCGGTGTCATCGATCACCAGCGCCTCCACCAGCTGGCTGACCGCGAACCACCGCGCCACGTTCCGCCGCACCGCCACATAATCCCAGGTCGAGGACGTGATGAACTGCTGCAGCCGCTGATGATCCACGCCCAGCCGCGCCGCCATCGGCTGCATCGACTTGCGCCGCCCGTCGGCCAGCAGCCCGCGCACATACAACTCACCCTTGGCACGCTGATCCTTCCGCGGCAGCCCGCCGAGCATCTCCGCGGTGAAATCCAGCAGTTGCGGCCGGACCTCTGCGATCTCCTGAGGGGGCATGCCGGTATAACACCGCAGACCCCGCCAGCCATACCCGACTTAACAAAGTACTAATAGGCGCCAGCGGCTCCGTAAACCCATCCCGACCAGGCAGAACACCCTGGCGAGGAACATGATCATTGGAAACTCGGGCTAGTGCCCGGCCAGCTCAGCTACGACCGGAGCTAGCGCGTCGGCGAAGTCGGCGCCGAAGACGAAATAGGAGAAGCCGATCTCCTCCCGGCGCCGCTGGATCCTCCTCGGCGGCGGCCACCGGGTCAGCCGGAAGGATGGCCAGCGAGTCCGCCGCGCGAAGGGCAGCAGGGTCGGTGCCGGGGGGCGCCATGAACGGCGCGCGGGTGTCCCCGACGACCGGCACGTGGAGCGCCAGCTCGACGTCCCGGGTGACGCGGAAGCCGCGTGCCAGCCGCGCGACGTCGCCCCGGGACTCGCCCGGCATCACTGCGAAGGTGACCGTATCGGCGACGTCGGCCGCCAGCGCCTGGGCCTTCGGCCCGCGTACGGCCATCACCACCGGGGTGTGCAGGCCGGGGCCGTCGAGATTCCGCAGCGCCGTCACGGTCTCTCGCACCTGGGCCAGCCGCTGGCCCGGTGGGAGTACGGGCAGTCCCAGCTCGTGGAGTTCGTCCTCGATTCCTGGCCTGCCGGTGCCGATGCCCATCTCGAAGCGGCCCGCGGTGAGCACCGACAGCGAGTGCGCTTCCCACGCCGTCATCCAAGGCGGGCGCAGCGGGGAGGCGTACACCCAGGTGCCCACCCGCAGGCCGGTCAGCGCCGCGGCGAAGGCCAGCGTGGGACCAGGCGCCGGCTGCCACTGCGGGACGTCGGGCATCAGCAGGGTCGCATAGCCGCTGTCGGCGATGCGGCGCACGCGGTCTCGCCAGGCCGGCAGCTGTGTCTGGATCGGGGCGACGACCCCGAATCGAAACGGCCTGATCATCTGGGCTCCTTTCACGGTGGCAAGAGTGTGGCCTGCCCCGCCAGGCCGGCGTGGGCGGCCAGTCACCAATGCTCCAGACGCCGCTGCAACCCGGCATTCATCGATGCCCGGTCAACTGGTCCGATGCGCGACGTCTACCGACCACGGCAATTCTGAAGCCGCCCGACCTGCGGCATGTGCGGATGTCTGTTTCTGGAGCGGCGGCGTATGAATATGCGGGCGCCCGTCGCGCCGGGGTGATCAGTTGGGGCCGCGCGCGGCAGGTGCTGCCGGGCTGGGCACCCGGCGCCGGGCCGGTGCGGGCTGGGGTTAGCGGGGCTGGTGGTGGTTCTGATTGGCCTGGATCAAGGTGTCCAGGATCCTGGCCAGGTCTTCGATGTCGCGGGGGGTCAGGGGCTGGACGAAGTAACGGCCGATCCCGTCGGCGTGCCCGGGCCAGACCTGCTCGAACCGCTGGCGTCCGGGCGGGGTGAGGGAGACATCGAAGCGGCGGCGGTCGGCGGTGCTGACGGTCCGGGTGATGAGCCCGTCGCGTTCCATGCGGTCGAGCAGCCGGGTGATGCCGCTGCGGCTGAGCGCGTCGGCGACGACCATGGAGGCGGTCAGCTCGTGCAGCGGGAGCGTACCGGACGGTGCCCAGGAGGACCCCGGCGCCGCCCTGTTCCACATCAGCGTCCAGGACATGGACACCGCCATGGGCTGGTTCCGCAGCGACACCTTCAAGGAAGCCACCCGGCTGGCCAAGGTGACCAGCCGCCACTTCTACCTCGCCAAGCCACAGACCTGACCGCGGCCGCGAGCCCGGGCAGCAGCACCGGCCACAAGGCGCCTGCCCGGGCTACGCCGCATCATCGCGCCACACCGTACCGGAACCAGCCGGGGCGGACGCCGGTTCAGCGGCATGACTTCGCGTCGGTCACGGTGCCGCCCAAGCCGGGAGGCCGGGGACACGCCCGCGCCGCTTACCGCAATTCCAGCCCCGGCATGCCCGGCTGTATCACGCCCAGCCGCAGGTCCGGGCATCGGCCGAGCGCCAGGGTGGGCGTTCAGCGGCATGACGGCCGTGCAGAAAGGCACCGTCACGCCGGATACCGCTGCCACAGCGAACGGCACGGCCCACGAGCAGACAGCGGCAAATCCGTGCGTTTTTGGTACCGGCTGGTCATGCATGGTCATGCAAGCTCGGTAAGCCGATCGCGATGAGGCGCGCTGGGAGTGCCGTCGTCTGAGTGGCCGAATCGTTGAGTCGCTGACGGGCCGGGAAACATGGTGGCGCCAGTCGGCCGCGCTGCTGGCCACTTGATCGGGGAGGCTCTGTTCCGGCGGAGTAGTACTCACGGATGGGGGTAGAAGCGCTTGGGGGGCGCCTTCGGCAACGTCCGGCCCTGGCGGCATCACGGGGCCGGACGCGGGTCCGAATGGGACGGGCCTCTCGACGGTAGCGGGTTATGTCGGGCAGGCTTACCTAGCGTGTCGTTGCTGCATGTACGGGTAGTGAGCCCGGCTGATCTCCGTGATGGGGTTGAGGGGATATTGCGCGGCCAGCGGGGGGCGACCAACCTCGTGGTGCTCCCGGGCGCGGCTCGCGAGCCGGGCGGCGACCTGATCCAGGCTGATCTTGCACGCGAGTGTGTCCAGGAAGTCCTCAGCGGCCTGCGGGAGCTTGGCGTCGACCGGCGCGGCTCAATCAGCGTGCAGGCGGTTGACATGGCGATCGGTGCTGGCGTGCGCCGCGCCGAGCGCAATGCGCCAGGCGACGCCGCCGACGCTGTCATCTGGGAGGAGGTCATCTCCAGCACTGGCGAAGACTCGACGCTGACCTGGGTATTCATGGCGTTCATGGTGCTGGCGTGCCTGCTGGCCGCGATCGGCGTCGCGACCAACTCCCCGATCACGATCGTCGGCGCGATGGTCGTCGGCCCCGAGTTCGGCCCGCTCGCCGGGATAGCCGTCGGGCTGCGGCTGCGCCGGATGGACGCGGTGCGCCGCGGGATAATCGCGCTCGTCGCCGGATTCGCCGGTGCAATCGCGGCGACCGCCGCCGTGGCCGTCTTGTGGCGGGCCACCGGTTTGGTGAATGCCGGCGACCTCGCTCATTCGTCCGGCACCGAATACATCTACCAGCCTGGCTGGTTCTCGCTCATCACCGCCCTCGTCGCGGGCGCGGCCGGCATGCTGTCGCTCACGTCCGCCAAATCGGCGGCCCTGGTGGGCGTGTTCATCTCGGTCACCACGATTCCGGCCGCGGGAAACCTGGCGCTGGCCCTGGTCTTCGGTCGTTTCCACGCCGCGGCAGGATCAGCCCTGCAGCTCGTCATCAACCTCACCGGCATCGTCGCCGCCGGGTATCTGGTACTGCTCGCACGCGGCCACTTCCCTGGATGGCGGGGATCAGATGATCGCCCCAGCCGCTTTGACACAACCCCCTGAGCGTCGCCTTGCAGGCAAGGATCCTCGCGGCGGCCGGGATAAGCCAGTGACCGCAGGCCCGGGATGACGGTGAGAGCGCCCAGCCGCGAATCTTCGCGAGACCACGGACAGCCCTCAACACCACGAGTGAACATGCCGGTCAGCGCATAAGCATGCGTACACGCAACGTACTCAATTCGGCAATGCCGGGCGTCTCCGTGGCTTGAACCGCGGGAGACGGAGCTGGTCAAGTGCCGGAGGCCATGTAGGCGGCGAGGATGTAGTTAGGGTGGCGGTCGAGGTTCTTGCGGGCTCGGCCGTAACGCATCGTGGTCTGCGGATCGGCGTGCCGGGCGGCGATCTGGACGTCGCGCGAGTCCACGCCCGCATCCAGCATGGTCGTGACGAACGTTATCTGTACTGGACTTCACAAAGTGCCTGTTAGATGCCTGTTTTTGGAACTGAGGCACGTGAGCCACGTAAGGTCAAAAGCAGCATCGAAGAGAGAAAGACCCTGGTACCGGCCTTGCAGCACGTACCTCACCGAGTACCGGATACTCATGAGACACGACGCGGCAAGCCCCGGATTCAGGCGTGCCTCAGGCCGAAAACCCAGTACAGATAACGAAAGCGTGCCTTCTCTCCGCACTCGC
>Ga0335078_10003915_pt1 | contig 22126 bp, 21 predicted proteins | sample Lox_Sample_32_FD_206711 | JGI IMG/M metagenome (GOLD analysis project Ga0335078, IMG submission 206711) | Soil microbial communities from Loxahatchee National Wildlife Refuge, Florida, United States - Lox_Sample_3.2 | ecosystem: Environmental > Terrestrial > Soil > Wetlands | place: USA... | reverse complement strand
CAGTTGGTGGAGGCTCCGAATGGCACGTTGATCTGGTCGAAGGCATCGCAGGTGGAGCTGCGCGACATTTTTCAATTGCAGGACACACTGGTAAGCGGCGTCGTCGAGTCGCTTGCGCTGCCTTTGACAGCGGGCGAGAGGCAGCAGCTCGCCCACGATGCGCCGGTGAGTGCGGCTGCGTACGATCAGTACCTGCGCGCGAATGAAGTCGGCAAAGTATTCAGCGGGTTTTCAGACGCGATCGGCTTGTACGAGCGCTGTGTTGCACTGGATCCCGGGTACGCACCCGCATGGGCTCGATTGGGGCGAGCCCGCTGGCTGATAGGCAAGTTTTCCGAGGGGCAAACCGCCAAGTTGGAGGAAGGCCGAAGAGCGATCGAGCGGGCGCTGGAGCTCAATCCCGATCTTCCGCTAGCGCACAATCTGTACACGAACATCCAGGTGGATCAAGGGCACGCTCTGGATGCGATGAGGCGTCTGCTCAAGAGGCTGCGCAGTTCCAAGACCGATCCGGAATTATTCGCCGGCCTCACCCACGCGAGCCGCTATTGCGGTTTGCTCCAGGGGTCGCTCGAAGCGGATCGCCAGGCCCGCCGTCTCGATCCAAACATTCACACCACGGTGACCCATACCTACTTCGCAATGGGCGATTACCAAAGCGCGTTGGACGTGGGTGGCCACGACTTTGGCTACTTCGGCCCGCTGCGGCTGGCCATGCTCGGACGTGTGGATGAGGCGATCAGTGTCCTAAAGGAGAAGGAGCGTACCGTATCGGAGAGGCTCGGAAAAGTATTTATGATTTCCCTGCGCGCGCTGCTGGAAGGGCATCGGGAAGCCAGCCTTAAGGCGAGTGACGAGATTATGAACGGGCCATTCAAGGACCCGGAAGGGGAGTTTTATCTGGCGCGGCAGCTCGCCTTTCTAAACGACATCGACCGCGCGGCTCGTCTGTTGAAAAGCACCGTCGATGGAGGGTACTTCTGCTACCCGCAGATGGCTTCCGATCCGTGGCTCGATCCGATTCGCAGCAATGCCGAGTTCAAACAAATCCTCTCCAGAGCCCAGGCGCTACATCAAGAAGCGCTGGAGGTGTTCAAGGCCGAGGGTGGTCCTCGGCTGCTTGGTCAAGCGTAGAGGTTTGTGATGGGAACGGAATTCTTGCGATTCCATGGAGCGGTGGAGCGGGATCCCGCCATCGATGCGTGGATGAAAGAGCATGCAGGTGAATTGGGGGCCATCGCGCACGATTGGTTTGAGGCGATGCGAAAGTGCGGAGACGAGGTTCGCGAACTCTTGCATGACGGCTGTCCTGTTGCATGTCTGGGAGATGCCCCGTTCGGCTACGTCAATGTATTCACATCGCACGTAAACGTGGGGTTCTTTCACGGCGCGGCTCTGCCCGATCCGGCACGCTTGTTACAAGGCAACGGCAAGTTCATGCGCCACGTGAAGCTGAGAGCGGGAGTGGCCGCCAACGCAGCAGCCTTGAGCAGGCTCATAGATGTGGCGTACTCGGACATAAAAGCGCGCGTCGAAAACGGTTAAGGTCTGGCCCTAGATCCGGCGTTTCCAGACTTCCGCGCAGAAACCAAACTGTAATAAATTCTGAATCCACGATACGCTAGAGTGGTGACTCGAAAGCTAAGGTTGATGGAACCGCTGGCGTTGTTCGCGGCCATCATGGCGTATATATGGGTGCTACGTTCTGCCCACCCATGGTTGGTGGTTCCAATTCTCCCCCTTGTAGTTTTCTCGCATTTCGCACGGCGCGAACGTGCTCCTTCGCTCGGGTTTCGCACCGCCCAATTGCGCGAATGCTTGCGAAAATTTGGGCCGGTCCTGGGAGCGCTCGTGGTCGTTACGCTGGCGGGCGGGTGGTGGCTGGGAACGATCCGTCCCATCGGCCTTGACCGCGCCGCACTGGGATTGGCTCTGTACTTGCCCTGGGGTTTGTTCCAGCAATATCTGCTAAACGGCTATTTCTTAAAGCGATTCGATACCGTGCTCCCGCCGCTTGCTTCCGACGCGACAACTGCCGTGCTGTTTTCAGCCGTTCACTGTCCCAATTTGTTTCTTATGTTATTCACACCCGTGGCGGGGTACGCTTCGATTCAAATCTACCGTCGTTATCGAAATCTCTATTTTCTTGGAATGGCGCATGCCATGATCGGCTTTTTGCTTTTCATGGTGTTTCCCGATACTGTCATCCACCATTTGAACATCGGGCCCGCAGTGCGATGATCGTACTTGAAGAAGCGCAGAAACTTGCTAACGGGAATGAGTGATGCCTCAACCGCAATGTTGGCGACCACAACTCTCATTTTGAAAGGTTCCGAGGGCGCTACACTGAAAAAGAAACCGGACGCTTCCGGTCATCGTCGAAGCTGGAGAATCAACCATGCGGCTCGTAGCCAGTCTTGCAATTCTCGCGGGCGCAGCTTTTGGCGCCACGCTCCCTCATGATCCCAGTCCATCCGAGGTAGATGACATTATCGCCAAGTTCGCCGCCAAGGAAGCTGCGTTCCAACAAGCACGGAGCAATTACACGTATCGCCAGGACGCACGGGTAATGTCGCTCGACGACGGCGGCGGTATCACTGGGCAGTGGCAGGAGGTTTCCGAGATCGTGTTCCTGGATGGCAAGCGGACCGATCGCGTGGTGCGCGCGCCCATGAGCACGCTGACCGCGTTCCAGCTCGATCCGGGCGACGTTCAGGATTTGCGTGACGTGCAGCCTTTCGTCCTCACCACCAGCGAACTGCCCAAGTACTACATCCGCTACCTGGGCCGCGAGAAGCTGGACGAAATTTCTTGTTACGCCTTCGCGGTGAAGCCCAAGAAACTCGAATCCGGCCAGCGCTATTTTGAAGGCATCGTGTGGGTAGACGATCAGGATCTGCAGATCGTGAAAAGCTATGGCCGCGGTGTGGGCCAGCGCAAGGGCGACAATCAATATCCGAAGTTCGAGACGTACCGCGAACAGGTGGACGGCAAGTATTGGTTTCCGACTTATACGATCGCGAACGCGACCCTGCACTTCAAAGAGAACGATCAGCGCATGAAGATGACCGTTCGCTACGAAGACTACAAACAGTTCAAGAGCGACACCACCATCAAGTACGGCGACGTGGAAAACGAGAGCAAGCCGCCCGACACGCCGCCCAAGAAGCAGCAATAGCGTTTGCGGCTTCCCATCGACGAACTACTGCCGGAGATCCGGCGGTCGCTTACGGCACATCCGAATCTTGTGATTGAAGCCGCACCTGGCGCGGGCAAGACCACGCGTGTACCGCCGGCGCTGTTGAAGCTAGTCCCCGGTCAGATTTTGGTGCTGGAGCCAAGACGGCTTGCGGTTCGGTTGGCTGCCCGCCGGATCGCGCAAGAGATGGGCGAGAGCCTGGGCGAAACGGTTGGCTATCAGGTGCGCTTCGAGGATGTCTCCGGGCCTCGCACTCGGCTTCGGTTGCTCACCGAAGGAATCCTGGCGCGGCGGCTGATCTCCGATTCTCGGCTCGCGGACGTGAACGCCGTGGTGCTGGATGAATTTCACGAGCGGCATCTTGAAAGCGATCTCGCGCTGGCGCTGCTCCGGCGGCTGCAATCCACAGCGCGGCCGGAGCTACGCCTGATCGTAATGTCGGCGACGCTGGACTCGGAGCCTGTGGCTCGCTTCCTAGGTGACTGCCCGGTGCTCCGTTCGGAAGGCCGCTTGTTTCCGCTGAACATCACGCATCAGTCCTACTCCGCCGCGCCGCTCGAAGCCCAGGTGGCCGCGTCCGTGGAACAATTGATCGCCGAAAGACATTCGGGCGACATTCTGGTTTTTCTTCCGGGCGCGGCCGAGATCCGGCGCGCGGCGCGTGAGTGCCAGGCGCTGGCGAATCGGAACGGGATGCTCGTTCTTCCGTTGCATGGCGATTTATCCGCTGCGGAGCAGGATCGCGCGGTTTCTCCGGCCTCGCAACAGAGGCTGATTCTCTCCACTAACGTCGCCGAGAGCTCGATCACCGTGGACGGCGTCACTGCGGTAATCGACAGCGGACTCGCGCGTATGGCGAGCGACTCCCCCTGGACCGGCCTTCCTACGCTCACCGTTTCCCGCATCAGCAAAGCATCCGCAACGCAGCGGGCTGGTCGCGCAGCGCGGACCGCGCCGGGCCGGGCAATTCGGCTGTACACCGCGGAGGATTTCGCCCGCCGTTCCGATCATGATCCGCCCGAGATCGTCCGCCGCGAACTCTCTGAACTGTGTCTGACGCTGCGGGCTAGCGGCATCGCGGACCCCAGCACGATCGAGTGGTTGGAAATGCCGCCGGCTCCCGCCGTCAAGCGCGCCGAAGATCTGCTCGATCGCCTGGGCGCATCGGGAGAAAGCGCGCGGCGGATGGCGCGCTATCCGCTACATCCGCGTTTGTCGCGGCTTGTAACGGAAGCGGCCGAGCGGGGCGCTGCTGAAGACGGGTGCACCGCCGCCGCACTATTGAGTGCAGGCTCGCGCGCGACTTCCTGCGATCTGCTGCGCCTGCTGGATTCTGAGCTCGATCCCTCAGCGAAACGCCACTTCGAGCAGATTCGGCGGTTGGTGCGCCCGCCGAAATCTCAGAAGCACGATCCGAACGCGTTGCAGCTCTCCATACTCGCGGCGTTTCCGGATCGCGTGGCGCGCCGGCGTAAGGACCGGCAACTGCTGCTCGCTTCCGGCGGCGCGGCGGTGCTCGAATGCGACACCACCGCCGAGTTCCTGATCGCTCTCGACATCGAAGATCGCAGCGAACGCGGGCAGCCCTTGGTCCGGCTGTTTTGTCCCATTCAGCCAGACTGGCTAGTGGACCTCTTCCCCGCCCGCGTGGTTGAGCGTGCCACGGTGGAATGGAATCGCACGGCCGAGCGCGTGGAGGCCGTCAGCGCTCTGCTCTACGATGAGCTGGTCATCGAAGAGACGCGCAGCGGCTCGCCCGATCCCGAGCAAGCCTCGGCAATGCTGGCCGGAAAAGCAGTCGAAGCGGGCATCGAGCGTTTCGTGAATCCGGATGCGCTAAACGAATTGCTCGCTCGCATCGCCTTCGCCTCCGAACACTCAGCGATTCCGAAAATCGACGTCGAGGCTGCCTTCCGCGCCCTGTGCCAAGGTCTCAAAAGCTTCGCGGATCTGAAGGCCTCGGCCGCCGGCTTCATCCCGGCTCTCGAACAGCGCGTCAGCGCAAGATCGCTCGATGAGATCGCGCCGGCGCGCATTCGTCTCGCGAGCGGAAGACTGACACCAGTGCACTATGAGTCCAGCAAGCCGCCTTGGATCGCGTCGCGTCTCCAGGATTTCTTCGGAATGCGCGAGACACCACGCATCGCCAAAGGCAAAGTACCGGTGGTGGTGCACCTGCTTGCACCCAACCATCGGCCGGTGCAAACGACAACCGACCTCGCCGGGTTCTGGCAACGTCTCTATCCGCAAGTCCGGCGTGAGTTGAGCCGCCGGTATCCCAAGCACGCCTGGCCCGAAAACCCGTAGCGCCGGCGTGCTGCAATGGACTTCATGCGCCGCATCATCGCAGTACTCTTCCTTTTTGGCGTCGCGTTCGGCTATGTGGAAGCCGCCGTCGTCGTCTACCTCCGCGCCATTTACGACCCGGTTCGGGAGCGTCTGCATCCTGGCCGGCAACCGCACGACCTCTTCCCGTTGATTTCACCGCAGCAGCTCGCCGATGCCGGCCCCGAGAACCCAAGACGGCTGCGCATCGAGATCGGACGCGAAGCCGCCACGATGGCGATGCTGGCAGGAATTGCGCTGGCGTGCGGCCGGACCTTTTATGAGAGCGTCGCTGCGTTCGCCATCGCGTTCGGCGTCTGGGACATCGCGTTTTATGGCTTTCTGCGCCTGATGATCCATTGGCCGGACTCTTTTTCGACCTGGGACATTCTCTTCCTGATCCCGCTGCCGTGGATCGGACCCATTTGGGCGCCGGTTCTGGTGGCGTTGACGATGATCGTTTGCGGCCTGATCGCACTGCGAAACGGCGGCCTTTCGATTCCCGGCCGTTCCTGGCTCGGCATTCTGGCGGGGGCGGCGGTGATCGTGCTTGCGTTCGTGTGGGACTTCCGCAACATCGCGGCCGGGGGACTGCCAAACCAATTCAACTGGCCGTTGTTTTTTGCCGGTGAAGTCATCGGCCTGATCGCGTTCACTGCAGCATTAAAGAGTCAAGGATATCGGGGATTTCAAAAATCGCCCGATTCTCGATAGCGCAGGCGTTGGCGTGGAAGCGAGCGAAATTTGCGGGATCGAGCAGCTCCGCCAGCCCCGCGTTGATTTCGCGAAATGACTTCAGCACCACGCCAACCTGATTCTCGCGAATCCACTCAGTGTTGTAGCGTTCCTGCGGCAGCGTCCAGGCATTGCGTTCCACAACGATCGGCAGCCGCATTGCCAGCGCCTCGCTGATGCTTCCGGGCCCCGGCTTGCCGACGAAAAAATCCGCCAACTGCATATAGTACGGGACTTGTTTCGTGAAACCCTCCACAAATTTCGAGAACTTCGTGGGCAGCTTGCGCAGCCGCTCAGCGAGCTTCGCATTGCGGCCGCAGATGAAAATAAACTGCGCATCCGTTTCGACGCGCTTGGCGATGTCGAGCATTACACTGGACCCTTCGCCGCCGAATAACACAAGCCCCGTGGTTCGATCGGGATCGAGTCCCAGCCGCTTGCGTTCGGCATGCCGATCGATCGGAGCGCGACAATAAAAATCTGGACGCAGGATCATTCCTGAGGCGCGAAACACGCAGGCAGGATCATGTCCTAACGCCACCGCTTGATCCACAGCCTTTTGCGTGCCGCAAATGAAATACTGCTGCTGGCGCTCGATCCAGAAGTGCGGCGGATAATCGGCCAGATCGGTGAGAATCGTCACTAGCGGCGTGGCAGGCAAACTCTCGCGTAGCGCACGATTGAAATTGGGGATCAGCGACACGACCAAATGGCGCTCGCCCTCCGACCAGAATTTCTTGAGCAAGCGAACTTGTCCGCCATGATACAAGCGAATCAGCGTATGCATGGCGACCGTCAATTGCGGAGAACCGAGCGTCCAGCCTTTCTTCAAAAGCAGGTTGTACACGTCTTCCATGCGGATGCCGGTGTACTTGCGAAAGATGTCGAGCGGGTCCAGAATCTCTTGCAGATTGACGAGCCGCACCTCCCAGGGCCGCGCCTGTTCCTGGACCACAGCCTGCAGCGCGATGGCTGCCGCACGATGCCCGCCGCCCGCCTCAAAGTACACAAAATCGAGCTTTTTCATCGTTTTCCGGGTTTGAGTTCCAGGTAACATCTTGTCACAGTTTTGTTTGACTGATATCTAAAAAATACAACCGAAAACATTTCTTCAACAGAATGTAATAGTGGGGAGAGTATAGTCAGAGTAGGACAGTAGCCTCATGCGCGGCTTCATCATCCGACGGGACCATAGCTTGATGCATCGCGTCAACAGTTGGGACGCGCCGCGCTGGATGCGAGCCTACGCGATCAGCTCGACGCGCGCGGGCGATGGCTGGATCTGGTACGCGATGGGTGTCCTGGTGGCGCTCTTCGGCGGCGACCAACGTTTCCACGCTCTCGGAGCAGCAGGCGGCGCGGCGATTCTGAGCGTACTGTTATTCATGCTGCTCAAGCGCTTCGCCCACCGGCGGCGTCCCTGCGATATTGCGCCGCATTGCTGGGCGACACTGCTTCCGCCGGATCAGTTTTCTTTTCCTTCCGGCCACACCATGACGGCCTTCGCCGTTTCCCTGCCACTCCTGATGTTTTACCCCGAACTCGGTGCGGGCCTGCTCTTCTGCGCCCTCAGCATCGCGGTTTCGCGCATCGTGCTCGGTATGCATTTTCTTAGCGACGTTTTGGCGGGCGCGCTTCTCGGCGCCGGACTCGGCTGCCTCGGCTTTCTGGCCTTTCAATAATCCTCGCTGGCGCTGAGCGATTATGAAAGGATGACTGCGCTCACATTCTTCCGTGCCGCGCTGATCCTTTGTCTCACCCGCGCCTCCTGCGCGCAGGATCCGGCGTCGATCATCGCCAGTATCGAGAACGCCCAGACTCCCGACCATCAGGGCCTCGATCGGTATTCGCTGACGCAGCTCATGGACACTTTTCACGTGCCGGCAGTCGGTGTCGCGGTGATTCACGATTTCAAAATCCACTGGGCAAAGACGTGGGGCGTGGCCGACGTTCAAACCGGCGAGCTTGCGACTAACGAGACGCTATTCCAGGCGGCCTCCATCAGCAAACCTGTCGCCGCGATGGCATCGCTCAGGGCGATTCAAGAAGGCAAGTTCGGGCTCGACCAGGACATCAACACGATTTTGAAATCCTGGAAGATGCCTCCCAGCGAATTTACAAAGGGGCTGCCCGTCACACCGCGCGGGCTGATGAGCCACACCTCGGGAACGGACGACGGTTTCGGTTTTCCAGGCTATCCTCCGTCGGCGCCTTTACCGACGCTAGTACAAATGCTAGATGGCAAATCGCCATCGAACACCGGCGCAGTGCGTTTGGCGCGGCGCCCGTACGCCGGCTACAAATACTCAGGGGGCGGCGTGTTGATCGAACAGCAAGTCCTAACGGATGCGATGGGGAAGCCGTTCGTCCAGCTCATGCGTGAGTGGGTGCTCGATCCGATTGGGATGACGAACAGTACTTACGAGCAGCCGCTGCCGCCGGATCGCGCCAAGCACGCCGCGCGCGCCCATAGTTCCGAGGGCAAAGCGATGGACGCCAAGTGGCATGTTTATCCCGAGCTCGCCGCCGCCGGCTTGTGGACCACGCCCACCGATCTCGCGAAGCTCGCGATCGAAGTCCAGCTTTCGCTGGATGGAAAATCGAATCGCGTGCTATCGCAGAAGACCGTAGAGGAGATGGTGACGCCCGTGGGCACGGGTCCCTATGGGGTGGGTTTCGTCATCGAGAAGGACGGCGAGGGCTGGTACTTCACGCACTCAGGCGGCAACTGGGGATTTCGATGCGATCTCTATGCGCATCGCCGCAAGGGCTACGGCGTCGCAATCATGACCAACAGCGATAGCGGGGGCATTCTGATCAACGAGATTCGGGCGCGCGTCGCGCACGCCTACAACTGGGACACACTCGACAAACCGATCTTTCGCTAGCGCAAGAGAGGATGAGGCGATTGCGCCCCATCCTCGATGGGCGGTCTACTTTATGCTCGCCACAGTGATGGTGTCGCCGTCGATCTTGCCGCTGACGGTGACTTTCTTTCCGGCTTCATTCACAACCTTGGATTGATCGGCAAACTTGTATACCTTGCCTTCCTCGGTAACCAGAACTGCCGGGCTGCCGCGTTTGATGCAGCTCTGCGCGCATTGCACGTTGCCGCGCATGGCAGGCTTGTCGGCGCACGATTGATCGATCACGTAACCGGTAACGTCCGCAGCCGCCGCGCACAGTGCGAAAGTCGCGATGAATCCGAAGCTAGCGATAACCTTCTTCATTGTTCGCCTCCCTTTGTGCTCGGCGCTTCGAGCATGGCCAAGCAGACTGAGTGTATCGCTCCCGGCAATGGAATGCAACGGCTCGCGAGCTCGGCAAGAGCCGCTCGATCAATTCATAGCGTGGTCCAGTTCACGTTGGCTGGTATCGTTAGTACGCTACGGAAAAATTTCGCGCGATTCTCTTGACTGAACGATGATTTTGGCGGTATAAAAATCACTGCACCTCTCATACCCACACTGTTGCTTTCGCTAAGGTGAGGTAGGAGTGTCGCGAAAGGGACTCGTTAAGACATGTCCGCAGTTGCGCCACAGATCCACGTTGGATCACCCGTCTACTTGCAAACGCCCGCGCTCGGTCCGGCCGCGATTGAAGCGATTCGGGACCTCGTTCACGAGTTACGCCAGCCTTTGAGCTCGATCGAGGCAATTGCTTATTACGTCGAGATGACGCTGCCGCCCGATCAAGTGCAGGCGCGCCAGCAATTGCGCAAGCTTCAGGAGCTGGTGGAGCGCGCCGAGGGTATTCTGGAAGATGCAGCCTCAACGGTACGCACGCCGGCGGCTGCGGCAGCCCACGCCTCTTAAGGTTCTTCTTTTTGCGCGCGCGCTTTGCGATCCAGTTCTCGCACCTGCTGACGTAGTTCCGGCAATCGCGCAAGATTCGCTAATTGCTCCAGGTATTCCTTCAGCGGGCGAGCCGGAGTTCCCCACACCACTTGTCCCTTTCGAACGATTTTCGACGTAAGGATTCCGCACCCCGATCCCAGCACTGCTCCCGTTTCGATGCGAGCCTTGTCGCCGATTCCCACCTGGCCGCCAATCACCGCGTAATCTTCCACCACCACGCCGCCCGAGAGCCCGGTCTGCGCGGCGATCACAACATGGCGGCCGATGCGGCAGTTGTGACCGATGTGCACCATGTTGTCAAGCTTGACGCCATCGCCGATCTCGGTCACGCCAAGCGCGGCGCGATCGACGCAAGAGTTGGCTCCGATTTCCACGTCGCTGCCGATCGCAACGCGGCCGATCTGCGGAAATTTGTCGTAATGATCGCCCGCGCGGACGAAGCCGAATCCGTCGGCGCCGAGCACGCAGCCGGCATGCAGAATGGCACGGTGTCCAACGGTCACGTCCGAGTAAATGGTCACGTTGGGGTGCAGGATGCAGTCAGCTCCGAGCGAAACTCTTTCGCCAATGACGCATCCAGCGCCGATTTGTGACCGGTCGCCAATGGTCGCGGCCGGGCCGACAAAAGCATGCGCGCCGACGTAAGCTGAGGGCGCCACGCACGCGGATGGATCGATCACGGCGGTGGAGTGAACTCCGGAAGGCCTCGGAGCCGCTGGATACAACAGGGGAATGACTGCCGCGAATGCCGCTCGAGGATCGCGAACGCGGATCAGCGTGCGCCCCGGAGGAAAGTCCAGTGGAACAAGCAGGCATCCAGCGGACGATTCGCCGGCCGCCGCCGCGGCTTTTCGATTCCCCACGAACGACAGATCCGCCGCCGAAGCCGCGTCCAATGCCGCCGCACCCGTGACATCGCGATCCAGGTCGCCCTCACACTTCGCTTTCAGATAGTCCGCGATCTCGTTGACCCGCATCCGCCTCCGCGATTTTCGGTTCGATACCCCTGTATGATACAAACTTATGCCGGTTGATCCTTCGGCGACCATTGCGCCGACTGCGCGCGTGCATCCCGACGCGCTGGTGGGGCCGCAAGTCGTGGTGGGCGAGTATGCCGTGATTGAACAGGATGTCTCTATTGGCGCGTGCACTCGCCTCGAGCCGTATGTGTTCGTGAAGCGATGGACCACGCTCGGCGAACGCAATCAGATCTCGGCTTGCACCGCGCTCGGTACCGATCCGCTCGACAAAAACTTCAAGGGCCAGCGCAGTTATCTCCGGATCGGCAGCGACAACGTCGTGCGCGAGCACTACACGGTCTCGCGCGGAACGCAGCCGGAGAGCGTCACCGAGATCGGCGACGGCAACTACATCATGACTTCCGGCCACATCGCGCACAATTGCAAGATCGGGAATCAATGCGTGATTGCAAGCTGCGCGTTGGTGGCGGGCTACGTGGAGGTGGAGGATCAGGCGTTCATATCCGGCGGCGTGGGTGTCCACCAGTACTCGAAGATTGGACGGCTCGCGATGGTGGCGGGAAATGCGGGAGTGAACACCGATCTGCCTCCGTTCTTCATGTACTCGGGATATCGCGTCGCTGCGACGGGATTGAACCTGGTGGGTCTGCGGCGCGCCGGCTTCACGCGGGAACAAGTCGCGACGCTCAAGAAGGCGTATCAGATTCTTTATCGGTCCAAACTCCAGTTGGAAGACGCGCTGCGGCGCATCGAAACCGAACTGGACGACGACCACGCGCGCCATCTGGTCCAATTCATTCGATCGAGCAAGCGGGGGATCTGTCGCGAATGAGCGCCGAACTGCAACGCAAGCTCGGTTTTCTGGATGCGCTGGCCATCGTGGTCGGCATGATCATCGGCGGCGGGATTTTTGTCGTCCCGAATCTGGTGGCGCGCAGTCTCGATTCGAAAACCGCAATTCTCGCGCTGTGGATTCTCGCTGGCGTTGTTTCGTTCTTCGGGGCGCTGGCCTGTGCGGAGTTGGGTGCGGCCATTCCTGCCACGGGAGGCCAGTACGTGTTCCTGCGCGAAATGTACGGGCCGATGGGAGGATTCCTCTACGGCTGGACGATGTTTGCCGTGGGGCGCACGGCGCAAGTCTCGTGGCTCGCCGTTACGCTGGCACTCTACGTTTCGTACTTTATCCCGCTCGGCCCTTGGGAGTCGAAGATCCTTGGAATCGCGGTGATCGTGATCCTGGCAGCGGTGAACTATCGCGGGGTGCGCGCTGGTGCTGCAGTTCAGCAAGGATTCACGTTTGCAAAAATCGCCGGACTATTGATCATCATCGGAAGCGGCTTGCTGTATCGAAGCCACGGACCTGCAACGGGTACAGCGGCGGTGACTACTTTGTCCTTCGGCCAATTCGGGACCGCCGCAATTGCCTGCCTGCTCGCATACGACAGTTGGATCTCGGTAAGCTTCGTCGCGGGTGAAATCAAGAATCCGCAGCGGAATATTCTGTGGTCTCTGGTGGCCGGCTTGGCGATCGTCACCGCGATTTACACGTTGGCGAACACCGCCTACTTGCGAGTGCTGTCGATTCCTGAGATGGCTGCTAGCGACCACGTCGGCGCATCGGCCGCAGAACGCGCGCTCGGACCGGCGGGTGGCACGCTGGTGTCGCTGATCATTCTTCTCTCTATCACGGGCACGCTCAATGGGGCGTTCCTTACCAGCCCGCGCATTTACTTCGCGCAAGCCCGCGACGGCCTGTTCTTCCGGCGCTTCGGCGAGGTCCATCCGCGCTATCAAACACCCGGGTTTTCAATCGCGGCGCAGGCGGTTTGGTCCATTGTCCTGCTGCTTAGCGGCACCTACGAATCGCTGGCAGACTACGCGATGTTCGCGATTTGGATTTCGTACGCGCTGATGGTCGCCGGCTTAATGATCCTTCGCCGGAAGCGCTCGGAGATGCCGAGGCCGTATCGAATGTGGGGTTATCCGGTGACGCCGATTCTGTTTCTCGCCGTTGCCGCTTGGTTCCTCGCGAACACGATCATCACGCGGCCGCTACCCTCGCTCGCTGGCTTTGCTTTCATTGCGACGGGCGTACCGGTCTATTTTGTGTGGCGGAAATCCGGACAAGCTGTCGCGCGCGCCGCAAGTGCAGTTTCAAAGTGAACGCCGCCGTCTCAGCAGGAAGCTTATCCGAAGCGTCCGCGCGAGGTGATCGCGTTTTTGGACCACCGGCGCAATAGCGCGCCACGTCTCTTGCTCAGGATCGCGGCAGCGAAGATGAGTCCTCGCGACAAGAAATGGCTTCTTACAAAATGATCGTGGCTATAGACACCGCCTGATCCTTGACTTCGGCGAGCATTTCGCTAACCGTGCGTCCAGACACGGGATGACGAAGCCCTGGTGCCAGCTGCGCGAGCGGCTCCAATACAAATCGGCGCGAAGCTAGGCGCGGATGCGGGATTACGAGCCGCGGCGTGTGGACCACTGCGCGGCCGTGCAGCAGAATATCGATGTCGATCGTCCGAGGGCCGCCCGGTTTCAAACGTCGCCGGCCGAGATCCCCTTCGATTTTCTGCGTGCGTTCCAGCAACTGCAGCGGAAACAATTCGGACTCGGCCTCGACGACCGCGTTCAAAAACCAGCCTTGGTCCTTCACGTCCTGCGGTTCGGTTTCGTAGACCGGCGAGCAGCGCAGCACGTGAACATCGGCAGTCTCCAATCGAACCACAGCCTCGCGCAGCAGCGCCTCACGATCGCCCAAATTCGAACCCAGCGAAAGATAAGTCGTCTTCACTAAAACAACGGTGTCTGCACGCTGCCGCGCATTTTGCGCGGGATCTTGAAATATTCGAACGCAGCGTCGGTTCCGACGCGCCCGCGCGGCGTGCGATCGATGAAGCCAAGCTGCATCAGATAGGGCTCATACACTTCTTCGATGGTGTCCGCTTCTTCGTCGATCGAAGCAGCAATTGTGTTTACCCCCACCGGGCCGCCGCTGTATTTCTCCAGCAGCGTGAGCATGATCTTCTGGTCGATCTCGTCGAGCCCGAAGCGATCCACTTCCAGCAGATCGAGTGCGTTGGTGGCGACGCGCAAGTCGACATGGCCGCCGGCCCGAACCTGCGCGTAGTCGCGCACCCGGCGCAACAGGCGATTGGCGATGCGCGGTGTGCCCCGGCTCCGGCGAGCGATCTCTTCGGCGGCATCGCGATCCACGGTGACGCCCAGAAGTTGAGCCGACCGGAGCACGATGGCCGCCAGTTCATCCTCGCCGTACGGGTTCAGGCGCAGCACCAGGCCGAATCGCCCCCGCAGCGGCGCGCTGACCAAACCTTGCCGCGTGGTCGCACCGATTGCTGTGAAGTGGGGAATCGGCATAGAGTGCGTCCGCGCTCCCGGACCCGTACCGACGAGAATGTCCATGCGAAAATCCTCCAGCGCCGCATAAAGGAACTCCTCGACGTCGGGAAGCAGCCGATGGATTTCGTCGATGAAGAACACCTGGCGCTCGCGGATGTGGCTCAACAGGCCGGTGAGATCGGCCTTCTTCTGCAAAATCGGCGCGGAGGTCTGGTCGCACTCGACGCCCAGTTCCGCTGCGATGATGGTGGCGAGCGTGGTCTTGCCCAATCCGGGCGGCCCGTACAACAGCACATGGTCCATCGCTTCGCCACGCCGTTTCGCCGCTTCGATCGCGATGCCGAGATTTTCCTTGAGTTTCGCCTGTCCGGTGAAATCTGCGAGCCGCGTCGGCCGCAGCGCTGTCTCAAACTGCCGTTCGCCTTCGAGCGCGGCCGGCGAAACAATTCCCTGCTCTCGCATGTGGTTCTAGGTTAACAAGCGCGCGTTAACGCACCAGATCGAGCGCGCGGCGGAACAAGGGCTCGAACTCCGCGGCCACGCCCTCATTCTTCGCCGCGCGCACGGCCGATTCCGCGGCGACCCGATTGCATCCCAGGTTCACTAATGCCGACAACACGTCCTGATCGACTGAGCTCAACATCGGCGTCGGCTTCTGGCCCACTGCTGCCTCCACGGCCGGCCCAACGCCTTCCAGCTTATCCTTGAGCTCGAGCACGATGCGCTCGGCTGTCTTTTTTCCGACGCCCGGGATGCGCACGAGCTGGTCCACGTGTCCCTGGCGAATGGCCGGGATGAGCGCCGAGACGGCCATGCCCGACAGCACCTTGATCCCGAGCGACGGGCCGATCCCACTCACCGAGATGAGCTTTTCGAAAACCATCTTCTCTTCACTTGTCAGAAAGCCGAACAACGAGAAGGCATCTTCACGCACATGCGTGTAGATTCGAAGCTTCACCTCGGCCCCCGTGTCTGGCAGCGAGGAAAACGTTGACACCGGAATGAGCACGTCGTAGCCGACACCTCCGGCTTCAACGATCGCCTGATTGGGATGTTTTTCGAGCAGCTTGCCGCGCAGCGTGGCTATCATCAATGGTCATTATAGGCGCCTCGGTGCGCGCGGAGAGAGCAGTTACTCCTACGAAAGCGGTATCGCGCCAACGTCCAACGCCGGGTCACTCACGCTTTCATTCTTCGTTGCGGCGAGCAAGGGTAGCCGTGGCTATTCGTACCGCAAGGCGCGAATCGGATCGATCTTGGACGCTCGATGGGCGGGAAGGTAGCAGGCGGCCATCGTGACCACTACGAGCAACAGCGGCACGACGATTAACGTCGTCGGGCTGCCGGTGCCGAGACCCACCAAACCAAGAGCCAATAAATTCCGTACGGCAGTGCTCGCCAGCAGTCCGATAGCGATCCCGATTCCCGAGAGCAGCAAACCCTGGCCGAGGATCATCCGCAGAACGTCCATTCGGCGGGCGCCCAGCGCCATGCGAATCCCGATCTCCTGCGTGCGACGGCTCACCGAATAAGCAACCAGGCCGTACAGGCCGACGAGTGCCAGCGTCAATCCGATCAATCCCAGGGTTCCTACCAACTGCAGGATCAGAAGCAAAAGCGAAACACTGCGTTGGTGATACACAACTGAGAGCGGCCGCGCATTGTAGATCGGCAGATCGGCATCCAGCGCATGCACAATGTTGCGCAATGGCGCGGCCAGATCGGCGGCGTTTCCGTTGGTTTCGGCCAGAACCGTCATGCCCCGGCTTGGCTGCTGCGCGTAGGGCACATACAGGAACGGTGTGGGAGCTTCGCCGATAAAGAGATAGCGGGCTGTGCTGGTGACGCCGACCACTTCGAGCACCGGTCCATCGCGCTTGTCGAGCCGGACGCGCTGCCCGATCGGTTCCTGATTCGGCCAAAACTTCTCGGCGAAAGCTTGATTGACAACCGCGACACGGCGCGTGCCGGCCTTATCGTCGGCTGTAAACCCGCGGCCCCGCAGGAGCGGCACGCGCATCGTCGAAAGGTAGTTTTCGTCCACCGCCTGGCCGAAAACAGTCGCCGTGTTCTCTCCTTTCGGTAGTTGATAGCCTTCCGGAACTACTGTCATGCTGCGCTGCTCTGGCATCAAGGGAATCGCTTCTGCCAGTGCTACCGACGTGACGCCGGGCAACGCTCGCGCACGATCCGTCAAAGAGCGATAGAATTCTCGCGACTTCTCTTCGCTGTATCGCGCAAACGAGGTGTCCAATTCCATCAGCATGACGTGATCGGTTCGAAAGCCGGGACTCATGCGCAGCGTGGTGCGAAATCCGTTTAGCACCATGCTGGCCGCCACCAGCAGAATGAGCGAGAGTGCAACTTGCGCGACGACCAAAGCGCTACGGCCGAGCGTGCGAGTCTTAGCGACTGATGTGAGGCCAGCCGATTTGAGTGTTGAGACCAGATCGGTCTTGCCCGCTTGCAGGGCCGGTGCAAGTCCAAAGATCAGTGCGCTCGCGATCGCTACGCCTAAACTGAACAGAAGGACTCGGGTATCCAGCTGAAAGTCCAGTACCACGGGAACGTCAGTCGGTATGGGAATGGTTCTCAAGAATCGGATGCCGAGATAAGCGAACCCCAGTCCCAGGATGCCCCCGATGAAGGCTAGCACGAGGCTTTCAATCATCATTTGTCGAACCAGGCGGCCGCGTCCGGCGCCGATTGCCAAGCGAATGGCAACCTCGCGTGAGCGTGCACGAGAGCGGGCCAATACCAGGTTCGCGACATTCGCGCACGCGATGAGAAGTACGAGCCCCACCAGGACGCCCATCATGGCTGCAAGTTTCGCGTCGTATGGATCTTGTTCCACTCGCGCTTGAATTTCGGTTTGCACTGCGGCCTTCCGGTTACGATTCGACTCCGGGTATGCCTGCTGGAGATTCTGGGCGATTCCTGCAATTTCGGCTTGGGCCTGCGCCTGCGTTACTCCTGGTTTCAGGCGGCCCTTAACCTCGAGCGGACGCGCCGAGCGGTCCTCCAATGGATCTTTCGGCGCGGCACTGAGTTTTTGCGTCATGCTGAGCGGCGCGTACAGCGCGGGACGCAGAATCGCATTCATTCCAGTGAAGTCCGGGGGCGCGACGCCGATCACGTTGAAATCGATGCCGTTCAGACGAATCGTCCGGCCGATGACGCCGGGGTCCGAGCTAAATTCATTGCGCCAGAAGTCGTAGTTCAGAACGGCCACCGCGTCGCGGCCTGACACCTTGCCTTCTTCGGGAAGAAATGCGCGGCCGAGCACCGGTTGAATCCCGGTGGTGTGGAAGAAGTTGTCGCTCACCAGCAGGCCCATGCGCATCTGCGGCTGCACCGTGGCCGATGGCGCAAATCCGAAGGTGTAAAAGCGAAACGCTGCCAGGTTGGAGAACGATTGGTTCTTGTCACGCAGGTCGCGATAGTCAGGAAAGGATACGCCGCCACCGAACTGCTCGCCTGGAACGCTGGTCGTGATGGTGAAGACTCTGGATGGATCCGCGATAGGCAGCGGCCGAAGGAGCAGTGCGTCGGCAAAGCTGAAAATGGCGCTATTGGCGCCGATTCCCAAGGCCAGCGAGATCGCCGCGATCGCGGCAAAGCCCGGATTTTTGATCAGCAACCGGAGAGCCTGGCGCACTTCCTTAAGCATTTGTTGTGAATACGCAGCGGTCTGGTCCCGTGTTCCATGCAATGCATTCCATTGGCGTACAGTATCTTACATGGCGCGCCGCCGATTCTTCGTCGACTCTGTTCACAGCGGCCGCGCCCGCCTGGAGGGCCCGGAGGCGCACCACCTCACGCGGGTATTGCGCGTCGAGCCGGGCCAGAAATACGAGATCTCGGACAACCAGGACGTCTATCTCGCCGAGATCGAAAGCGCGCGCAAAGATCTGGTATCGTTCGCCATTGTCGAGCGCTTGGAGACTCCTCCACCCGCATTGCACTCGATTCTGCTGGCAGCGCTCATCAAGTTCGAACGGTTCGAGTGGATGGTCGAGAAAGCCACCGAGCTGGGCGTGGAGCGGATCGTTCCCGTGGAAGCGGAGCGCACCGAGAAAGGTTTGGCGCGAGCGGCCGAAAAACGCCTGCCGCGTTGGATGCGAATTGCGCGTGAGGCAAGCGAGCAATCGCGTCGCGCACGGTTGCCCGAAGTCGAAGCACCGATGGACCTCGCTGAAGCGCTCAAGCTCGCGGCGGATTATCGATATGTGCTCGAGGAAGAAGCCACGCCGCCCATAATGTCACACCTACCCTTGGAGCGCCGCGCGCAGGATCGCGTGGCAGCGTTGGTGGGGCCAGAAGGCGGTTGGACCGACCGGGAGCGTTCGGTCATCGCAGCGGCCGGATGGAGTCCAGTGTCGCTGGGCCGTGAAATCCTGCGGGCCGAGACCGCGGCGATGGCGGCGCTGGCGATTCTCAACGCGGCCTGGGCCTAGGTTCGGGGCGAACTCTACTACCCGCCCTTTTCGAGGGATAAATCCCGAGCTCACACTTTCTTCCTAGAGCGAAAACTTTCTCACATTATCCGAGCCGGGCGCGATGAGTTGCGTAGAAACATTCAGCTTGGGAGAGAACAATGCGCTCGTTTATCACACGCGGTAAAGCTATACGCTCGCGGTCATTTGGCGTGCTTTTCACACTAGGACTGACGCTTCCGGCGGCCTTCGCCACCGAGAGCGGCGGCAGTGTGTATGCGGTCGGGGCAGAAACCGTGATGCCAGGCGTGCGACCGGGACCGGGCGCGAATGTGTTCGCTGAGTTCACGAACTTTTATCAATCCAACAGCCTGGTCGACAGCAAAGGACAAGCCGCCCTGCCTGGCTTTCATCTGGGTGTCTCGGCATTCGCGGTGAAGTTCCTTCATAACTGGGGCGTGCACGTTCTGGGCGGGACGCTGGTGAGTGGTGCCGCTGTGCTGTATGTCGACGAAACCCTGACCCTTCCGTCGGGCAAGGGATCGAAGGCCGGCTTCAGCAACCCGGACATCGAGCCGGCGGTGATCGCCTACGACCGGGGTGCGTGGCATTGGTGGTACGGCGCGGATATCTTCGCGCCCGGCTTTCAATACAACAAGAGGGATCTGGTGAACATCGGCCAGCACAACTTCGCATACGCACCTTCCGGCGCGTTCACTTATTTTCCGCAGCGCTCCACCGAGATCAGCTCGAAAGTCCAGTACATCGTGAACGGAAAAGACAGCGCGACGGACTATCGCTCCGGCAACGAGCTGGTATGGGAATACGACGCGATGCAGAACATCAGCAAACGCGTGGCGGTCGGGGGGAATGGGTTCTTCTACAAACAAACGACAGATGATGCGCAGAACGGTCTCGCGCTGCAGGCCAGCCGCGGCCGTGACTTCGCTTTCGGGCCAGAGATCCGCTGCCGGGTGGGCGCCAAACTGGAATTGATCGGCAAATACCAACGTGACATGTTGGTCCAGAATCGTGCGGTTGGCAACTCGTTTTGGTTCGAGCTCGGGCTCCCGATCGGCCGTCCTCACGAGTAATCCCGAACCGGAGCGATCTGTACTCTCCACGGGCACGGGGGCGTTACGTCGCGCTTTTGTCCCGAAGTAAACTGCCGAGATCGTCGACCTTCTCGTCGAGCAGGTTGAGTTTCTTCGCCAGGTTTTGAATTTCGGACTCAGCGCGGCGATTGACGTCGAAATCGAGTTCGCTACGCACCCGGTCCTTCGTGTCCTGCCGGTTCTGGCTCATCATAATCACCGGAGCTTGGACCGCGGCCAGCATGGAGAGAAACAGGTTGAGGAGGATAAACGGATACGGGTCCCAGGCCTTTTTGTCGAGGAAAACATTGATCGTCGAATACACGATGAGGACAACGGCGAAGATGATGATGAACGTCCAGGAACCGCCGAAGCGCGCGACGGTGTCGGCGATGCGCTGACCGAAGGTGGTTTCCGCATCGATGACCTCGTTGGGGTTGCGTGAGGCGCGCATACGCACCAGGTTCTGCGAGGCGTGGAATTGGCGGCCGAGAGTGGTGAGCAAATCCATTCCGGCGTGGGGCTTTTTTTGAAGCAGAGTGGAGATGTCGTCGCGGGAGACTTCCAGGCAATCGGTTTGCTCCAGCGCGAGCGCGGAGGTCTGATGCGCGGTTTGCTCCATCATCGAAGCGAAGCCGAAGAACTCACCCTCGCCCGGCTCGTCGATCAGTACCTCCTGCTGATCTTCGTCGACGGTTGTGACGCGGACCTTTCCCGAGATAAGCACGTAAGCTGGGCCGGAGGAATCGCCGATCTTATAAACGCGTTCCCGCGGCGCGAACTGTTTGACGTCCACCTGGCTGGCTAGCACAGCGGTCTCGTCGTCGTCGAGTAGAGCAAAGAGCGGGATCTTCTTCAGTATTTCGGGGTCGCAAGCCATGATTCCCTCCTTCCGGCCGCCTGAGCGCGTGGTGGCGACCGATCGCGAGCGAGTTACAGGATAGCCCACGCTGGTCGCGAGGCGCTGTTACGGATTTGTAAGGCGCCGCGTTCGACTGGCGAGCGCGGTTAAGATGGATGCAAATGAATCGCCGAGTCGTTTTGGGGATGTTGATCGCAGCAGTGTCCTATGCACAGGGTCACACGGGCGGTCAGCCGGATATTGAAGGCTACTGGAGCAACGCGACCATTACGCCGTTCGAGCGTCCCGCGGCGCTGGCCGGTAAGGAATTTCTCACGGAAGCGGAAGCGGCCAAGCTGGAAGAGCAGGCGCGGAATCCGCTTGCAGGGCCGCCGCGCGAGGGAGACGTGGGAACGGAGCTGTGGATCGATCGTGGCTCGAAGGTCGTCAAGACGCGGCAGACGTCACTCGTCGTAGATCCCCCAGATGGGCGGGTTCCTCTGACGGCGGCGGCGGAAGCGAAACGCGACTACAACCGCGCGCACGAAACGGACTCCTACCAATACATGAGCGTCTGGGATCGCTGCATCACACGCGGCGTGCCCGCGGGAATGTTTCCGTCCGGCCACAACAACGCGTATCAGATCATCCAGACTCCCGGGCGCGTGGTGATTGTTTCGGAGATGATTCACGACGCGCGCGTGATTCCATTGGACGGCAGCCCGCATCCTCCGGCGAACGTGCGGTTTTGGAATGGCGATTCGCGCGGCCACTGGGAGGGCAAGACGCTGGTGGTGGACACGACGAACTTCAATGACAAAGGGTCGATTGCGACCAGCGCGGTCCAGGGCAGGCTGCGGGGGATTCCGCAGTCGGAGGCGCTGCATGTGGTGGAGCGCTTCACGCGGACGGACGCGGACACGCTGAGTTATGAAGTGACCATCGAGGATCCGGCAATGTACACGCGGCCGTGGAAGGTGGCGATCCCGTTGGCGCGGGAGGAGGGGTACAGGATGTTCGAGTACGCGTGCCATGAGGGGAACACGGCGGTGGAGTTGATTTTGGGTGGGGCGAGGGTGAAGGAGAGGAGAGGGCGGTGACGGTCGGCCGTGTAGGAGAGCGCGTCCGGTGGCCCGTTTATGCTCTGGAAATGATACGAAGGCGTTCGCGAGCTCCCTCGAGAGCCTGCTCTTTCGAGTCAAAGGAATACTCCGAGTGGATGGGTGATCGAGGGTATAAAACATTTTGTGTAAGAGGCGTTCTCCGAGAGAATAGGAGAACGAATGTCAGAACCGACCA
>Ga0335078_10003913_pt1 | contig 22142 bp, 23 predicted proteins | sample Lox_Sample_32_FD_206711 | JGI IMG/M metagenome (GOLD analysis project Ga0335078, IMG submission 206711) | Soil microbial communities from Loxahatchee National Wildlife Refuge, Florida, United States - Lox_Sample_3.2 | ecosystem: Environmental > Terrestrial > Soil > Wetlands | place: USA... | reverse complement strand
GCCAGGTCGCGGGGTCGAACCAGCGCATCAGCACCGAGGTGCCCGGGCCCGGCGCGTGCAGGCTCATCACGCTCACCATCAGCCCGTAGACATGCGACAACGGCAGCGGCAGCAGGGCCGAGCTCAGCTCCTCCTCCCAGGAGGTGGCCGTGGCCGCCCACGCCGCCGCCGACAGCGCGTTATGGCTGATCATCACGCCCTTGGCGCGCCCCGTCGTGCCCCCGGTGTACAGCAGCGCCGCCAGGCCCGCCGGGTCGGAGTCGACAAGCCGGGCGGGCGGGGCCGTCTCCAGCTCGGCGAACGGCAGCAGCGGCGGCCCCGCGGGCCCGGCGGCCGCGGCGGGGCGCTCGCCCAGCGGCTCGCCGACCACGACGATGCCGCGCACGCTGGGCAGGTGGGCCGCGGCCGCCGTCACCTTCGGCAGGAACTCGGGGGTCGTCACGACCAGGGCAGCGCCGCTGTCGCTCAGCACATGCCGCAGCTCGTCCTCGCTGAGCAGGAACAGCACCGGCGTGGCCACCGCGGCGGTGCGCCACACGGCGGAGTACGTGATGCTGACCTCCGGGCAGTTGGCCATGCAGATCACGACGCGCTCGCCCGGGGCCAGGCCCGCCTCCTGCAAACCGCCGGCGACCCGGCAGGTCCGCTCGGCGAGCTGCTCGCCGGTCCACTGGCTGCCCTCGTAATGCAGCACGGACCCGGCCGCGAGCCGGTCCCAGGACTGCTCAGCCAGGCGTTGCAGGCTGGCGCCGGTGGGCGGGGTAACCATCGGTGCGGCCACGTACGACCTCCAATCGGGCCGGGTGCGGCGCCCCGGCGGCGGGCGCGATGAGCGCTGAGTGAAATCTATGCGGCCGTCCGGCGGCCCCGCGCAACGGGCAGGCCCCGCCGCCGCCAGCTACGGCCCTCGGCGGCGGCTCAGTCGCGGGCGACGCGGCCGAGCGCGCCCGAGAGCAGCTCGAGCTCGCCGGGTGTCAGCGGGTCGATCAGCAGTTCGCGGATCGTCTGGGCGTGCACGCGGGCCGCCCGGCCGAGCACCTCGCGGCCCAGGACGCTGATGCTGACCAGCACGCCCCGCCCGTCATCGGGGACGTCGGCCCGGTCCAGCAGGCCCCGCTGGCCGAGCCGGGCCACGGCCCGGCTGAGCGAGGGCTGCGTCAGCCGCACCGCCGAGCGCAGGTCGCCGAGGCGCAGCCCGGGCGGCGGCACCGGTTCCAGCCGGAGCAGGATCTCGAAGCCGTTGATGGTCAGGTCGCAATGGCGGGACAGCGCGGCGGCCAGCCGGTCGGCTATCCGCGCATGGGCCGCGGCCAGCGTCGTCCACGCCTGCGCGCAGGCGTATCCGTGGCAGCGGGCGGCGGCCGCGTCCAGGTTCAATGTCGCCACCCCCTTGGCGATCGGTGCGGCCGGGCGGCCGAGGTACGCAGCGGCAGTTCGGCCCCCGGACCAGCGGCACCCGGGCCAGCCGTCTCGCGCCGCCGGGTCGCGCGGCCGCCGGGCGCCTGTGCCGCGCCGTCGACGTCGCCGGCCAGGCATGATCGGCCTCTAGCCTGTCTACCACAGGGCCCCAGGCCGGGTTTGCCCGGGCGTGGCCCGGAAGAACATGATCCGCCGGCCGGGCGGGAGAGCGGGCTGTCCGGGCGGCAGAGCGGGCTGTCCGGGCGGCAGAGCGGGCTGTCCGGGCGGCAGAGCGGGCTGTCCGGGCGGCAGAGCGGGCTATCCGGGCGGCAGAGCGGGCTATCCGGGCGCGGGCGTACCCGGCGGCCCGCTCGGCTCGCCGGTGCCCGGCCCGGCCCCGAGCGCCCGCTTGAGGAAGTCGGCCTGGAGCACCAGCAGGTTCTCGGTCACCTTCTCCTGCGGGGTCATGTGGCTGACCCCGGCCAGCGGCAGCACGGTGTGCGGCCGGCCGGCCGCCAGCAGCGCCGCGGACAGCCGCAGCGTGTTGGCGGCGATCACGTTGTCGTCGGCCAGCCCGTGAACCAGCATCAGCGGCCGCCGCAGCCGCGGCGCGTCGAGGATCAGGCTGGAGCGGTCGTAGGCCTCCGGCGCCTCGTCCGGGTGCCCCAGGTAGCGCTCCTTGAAGTGGGTGTCATACAGGCGCTGGTCGACCACCCCGGCCCCGGACACGGCCGCGTGGAACACGTCCGGGCGGCGCAGCACGGCGAGCGCCGCGAGGTAGCCGCCGAAGGACCAGCCGCGGATCCCGACCCGGCCCAGGTCGAGGTCGGCGAACCGCTCGGCGGCCGTCCGCAGCGCGGCGACCTGGTCCTCCAGCACCGGCCCGGCCAGATCGCCGTAGATCTCCCGTTCCCAGGCCGGGCCGCGCCCGGGGGTGCCGCTTCCGTCGGCGATCACGACCGCGAACCCCTGCTCGGCGAACCACTGCGAGGTGAGGTACCCGTCGTGCCAGGCCAGGACCCGCTGCCCGGCGGGCCCGCCGTAGGGGTCCATCAGCACGGGCAGGCGCCCCGAGCCCGGCCGGTGCCAGGACGGCAGCAGCACCACCGTGCGCAGTTCCCGCGCGCCGAGCCGGAGTACCTCGGGCCGCGGCGCGAGCACCGGGATCTCGGCGAGCGAGGCGATCACGGCGGGCCGCCGGCCGTCCCGGTACACGGCGGCCCGCGCGCCCGGCTGGCCGAGCGACTCCGAGACCACGACGGTGGTGCCGCCGGCCCGCCAGCCCTCGTGCAGGCCAGGGGAGTCCTCGACCGGCCGCGCGCCGGCGCCGGGCGAGTAGGCCCACAGGCCGATCTCGCTGGGCTCAGCCGACGCGGTGAACAGCACGGTGTCGCCGTCGGCGCTGGTCACCTCCCGGACGTTGAGGCCGTCCGGGGTAACCGGCGCGCCGTCGGCCAGCAGCCGCCGGGTACCGCCGGTGTCGGCGGCCCAGACCAGCGCGCCGGCGCCGGTCACCGCGGGGATGCCGGGCACGATATGGACCCAGCACGGGTCGGTGTCCTCGCGCCGGAGGCGGGTCCGCCCGGTCACCGGGTCGACGGCCAGCAGGCGCAGGCTGCGCTGGCTGCGGCTCTGCACCACGATCAGCAGCCCGGTCTGCGCCCAGCAGGCGGCGACGACGTACTCGTGCGCCGCGCGGTCCCACCGCACCTCGACCCGGCTGCCGTCCAGGCCGAGGACCCACAGCGTCACGTCGGCGTTGGCCGTGCCGACCGCCGGGTAGGCGATCACCCTCGGCGGCTGGCCGGGATTGGCCGGGTCGGCGATGTACCAGCGCTGCACCCGGGCCACGTCGACCCGCGCGACCAGCAGCCGGGACCCGTCCGGGGCCCACCAGTACCCGCGGTGGCGGCCCATCGACTCGGCCGCGACGTGCTCGGGCAGGCCGTAGCTGACGTCCGGTGTCTCCGGCGTGGCCAGCGCCCGGTCCCCGGAGCCGTCCGCGCCGATCACCCGCAGGCCGCCGCCGGACACGTAGGCGACCGCCGTTCCCGCCGGGCTGGGCCGGGGATCGGCCACGGGCGTCGCCGCGGGCAGTTCCCGGACGCGGGCCGGCTCGCCGGTATCGGCCACCCATAGCCGGCCGGACAGCGCGAACGCGGCCAGCCGCGCCGCCCGGTCGGCCGCGTACGCGGTGATGCCGGTTGCCTGCTCGCGCATCCGCTCCCGCCGGGTCCGCTCTTCGGGCGGTAGCTCGGTGCCGGCGGCCGGGTCTTCCAGCTCGCGCGGGTCCGCGATCAGGCGCTCGGCGCCGGTGGCCACATCGAGCGCCCACAGGCGGGTCAGCGGGTCGTCCCCGGCCCGCGAGCGGAGGAAGAGCACCCGGCCGCCGTCGCTGGCGATCGTGAACGACCGCGGCGCGCCGAGCGTGAACCGGCGGGTCCTGGCCCACTGGCGAGGCAGGCTGCTGGCCGGCGCACCGGGCGCTGGCGCCGTCGTCGGGGCGGTCGTCTCGGTCATGGCGCAAGCTCCTTCACGGTGTCGGCCACGGCGGCCATGGCCCGCCAAGCCAGGACGCTCGCCGGCCGCTATCACGACTAATGTCCGTTATGCGCGAGCATAGGCCCCCAGGCCGCATGGATACGGATGTGGTTGGGTCGGGTGGTGGGCATGCTCGCGATCCTGGCGCTGCTCGGGGCCGGCACGCTGGCGGGCGTGGCCAGCACGGTCGCGGCGCTCGCATCCGTCATCTCCTACCCGGTGCTGCTCGCGCTCGGCCTGCCGCCGGTCAGCGCGAACGTGACGAACACGGTGGCGCTGGTGTTCACCGGGGCCGGCGCGGCCGCCGGGTCGCGGCAGGAACTGGCCGGGCAGCGCGGGCTGGTCCTGCGGCTGGGCGTGCTGACCGCGGCGGGCGGGGCGGCGGGCGCGGCGCTGCTGCTGCTCACCCCCGCCGCGGCGTTCGAGGCCGTCGCCCCGGTCCTGATCGGGGGCGCCTCGGTGCTGCTGATCGTCCAGCCGATGATCGCCGGGCTGTCGGCGCGCCCAGGCGGCCAGCGCAGCCGGCCGCTGCGCGCGGCCCTGGCGGCGGTCGGGATCTACGTCGGGTACTTCGGCGCGGCCGCCGGGATCCTGCTGCTCACGGTCCTCACCGCGATGCTGGACCAGCCGCTGGCCCGGGTCAACGCGGTCAAGAACGTCGTGTCCGGGCTGGCGAACGCCGCCGCGGCCGTGGGCTTCGCCCTGTTCGGGCCGGTGCGCTGGGCTGCCGCTGTGCCGCTCGCGGCGGGCTTCCTGGTCGGCGGCTGGACCGGGCCTGCGCTGGTCCGGCGGCTGCCCGCGCCCGCGCTGCGCATCGGCGTCGGGGTCTGCGGCGTGGCTCTGGCCGTCCGGCTCGGGCTCGGCGCGTATCACTGAGCCCGGGGCTACCAGATCGGTATCGGGCCGATGCTGGTGAACGGCAGCAGCGGTCCCAGCTGCTCGGTTTCCACCTTCGTGCCCGCCGGAGCCTCCTGCTTGATCAGCTGGGCCAGGGCATTCGCGTCGTCCTCGTCGTTCGCCCCGAGGACCAGCAGCGTCCAGCGCCGGACCACCTGGCGTTGCTCGGCCTGCAGCCGCTCTTCGAACTCGGCGGCGGCGCGGCGCGAGGGCATCTCGACGCGCACTTCCCACTGAGCGACCCCGGTCTCCACCGACTCGCGCGTCTCCTCTTGCTCCAGCCGCTGATGCTCGGCCTGGCGCTCCTCGGCCGTCCGCGGCAGCACGACGTCGGCGTCCTCCCACTCCTCCTCGTCCGGGTGCCACCGCTCCAGCACGAAGTCGGCCGGCAGCCCGCGTTGCGCCGTCAGCTCGCGGGCCACCCGGTCGGCCTCCCGGGCCGCGTCCTCGGTGCCGGCATAGAGGAAGATGCAGGCGCCCTCCGCGCTGACCGCGACCCGGTGGCCGAGCCGGCGGCGCACGTCGTCTTCCACCTCGTGATCACGTAGTGCCTGCATCGCCTGCCCGACTCCGGACGTGTCGTGCAGGGTCACCGTCACCCGCCAGTCGTTGGCCACCCACCGACCCTATCGCCGCCGGGACCGCCCGGATCCCGGGGCCCCGGGCCGGGGCGTTCTGTTACGTTTCCGGCAGGAGGGCCCGGCGACGAGGAGGATCAGTGCGCTTCGCGATCAAGACAAGGCCTGAGCACACGACCTGGGCGCAGATGCGCGATGTGTGGCAGGCGGCCGACGAGATCGACCTGTTCGAATCGGCCTGGAACTGGGACCACTTCTACCCGCTGACCGGGGATCTCACCGGCCCCAACCTCGAGGCCTGGACGATGCTGGCCGCGATGGCCCAGGCCACCTCCAGGATCCGGATCGGCTGCCAGGTGACCGGCATGATCTACCGGCACCCGGCGGTGCTGGCCAACATGGCCGCGACCGTGGACATCATCTCCGAGGGGCGGCTCGAGATCGGGGTCGGCGCGGGCTGGAACCAGATGGAGTGCGACGCCTACGGCATCGACCTGCCGCCGCTGCGCGAGCGGTTCGACCGTTTCGACGAGGGCGTCGAGGTGATCGTGCGCCTGCTCAGCGACACGACCACGACCTTCGAGGGCACGTACCTGCACCTGACCGAGGCGCGCTGCGAGCCCAAGCCGGTGCAGCGGCCGCACCCGCCGATCGCCATCGGCGGGCGGGGCCGGACCAGGACGCTGCGCACCGCAGCCCGCTGGGCCCAGCAGTGGAACGCGATCACCCCGAGCCCGGATGACTGGCGCAGCCTCAAGGAGACCCTGGTCGAGCACTGCGAGAAGCTCGGCCGCGACCCCGCGGAGATCACCTGCTCGGTCAACGTCCGGACAGACGACGGCGTCGGGGCCGCCGCCGACCTGGCCGCCGCCTACCGCGACGCCGGGGCCGACCTTGTGATCATGAACCTGCCGCTCAACGCGCCGCCGGACACCCTGGGCCCGCTCGCCGACGCCCTGCGCCCGCTAGCCTGACCGCGAACCCGGGTTTCCTTGATCTGGGTACCTGGCGCGCAAATACGCCACCTCAGCTACCCAGATCATGAACGCGCCTTATCCGCCGGGGTCACACGAAACGGCCGGGCCAGCGGCCGGGACCAGGCCGGCCTCGGCCACAATAGTTCGACGTCGGCAGGCCAGAGGGCTGCCCGGACCGGAAGACTGCTGCCATGGGATTCGACTTGCCGTCTCTCCTCACCGCCCGCCGCGGCGAGGGCTACGACCTGCACGCCCGTTACCTCAACCCGCAGCTGCCCCGCATGCTGCACGCGATCGGGTTCGACAAGGTGTACGACCGGGCCGAGGGCGCCTACCTCTACGACCGGGACGGGAACCGCTACGCCGACTTCCTGGCCGGCTTCGGCGTGTTCGGGGTCGGGCACAACCACCCCGTCGTGCGCAAGGCCCTGCACGACATGCTCGACGCCGACCTGGCCGACCTGGTGCAGTTCGACTGCGCGCTCCTGCCGGGCCTGCTGGCCGAGCGGCTGCTGGCCAAGGCGCCCGAGTTCGACCGGGTGTACTTCGGCAACAGCGGCACCGAGGCCGTCGAGGCGGCGCTCAAGTTCGCCCGGTACGCCACCGGCCGCAAGCGGATCCTGTACTGCAGCCACGCCTTCCACGGCCTCACCACCGGCTCGCTGTCGGTCAACGGCGCGGCCGAGTTCCGCAAGGGCTTCGACCCGCTGCTGCCCGATGTCAGCATCCCGCTCGGCGACACCGACGCGCTGGAGGCCGAGCTGCGCAAGGGCGACGTGGCGGCGCTGATCATCGAGCCGATCCAGGGCAAGGGCGTCTGGATGCCGCCGGACGGCTTCCTCGGCGCGGCCGCCGCGTTGCTGCACGACCACGGCGCGCTGCTGATCTGCGACGAGGTGCAGACCGGCCTGGGGCGGACCGGGCGTTTCTTCGGCTACCAGCACGAGGACGTCGAGCCGGACATCGTGACCGTGGCCAAGGCGCTGTCCGGCGGGTTCGTCCCGGTCGGCGCGACGCTGGCCAAGGGCTGGATCTTCGACAAGGTCTACTCGTCGATGGACCGGGTGCTGGTGCACGACTCGACGTTCGGCTCGAACGCGGCCGCCATGGCGGCCGGCCTGGCCTCGCTGGCCGTCATCGAGGACGAGCAGCTGGTCAGCAACGCCGAGCGTACCGGTAACGCGCTGCGCAGCGCGCTGACCGAGATGGTCGGCCAGTACGAGCTGCTCGGCGAGGTGCGCGGCCGCGGGCTGATGGTCGGCCTGGAGTTCACCAGGCCGAGCTCGCTGAAGCTGCGGCCGGGCTGGAGCATGCTGCAGGCGGCCCGGGTCGGGCTGTTCGCGCAGATGGTCGTGGTGGCGCTGTTCCAGCGGCACCGCATCCTGACCCAGGTGTCCGGCGATCACACTGAGGTGATCAAGCTGCTGCCCCCGCTGACCATCGGGGAAGCCGAGGTGGAGCTGTTCCGGGAGGCGTTCGACGATGTCATGAAGGACGCGCACCGCGGCAGCGGCCTGATGTGGGACTTCGGCCGCACGCTGGTCAAGCAGGCGGTGAGCCGCTGACCGGCTGGCCGGCGAAGGTGAAGACCGGCGAGGACGGGGTCAGCACGGCGACCGCCGGCGTCACCGACCAGACCGCCGCCAGCCCGGCCGCCACCGCCGCCGTGAGTTCGGCCACGTCGGAGGCGGCCGAGTCGTGCATGGCCTCGGCCACGATCAGGGCCGCGGTCGTTTCGTCCCGCACCGCCGACCAGCCGCTCTGCCGGTTCGTCCACCGCCGGGCGTGCACCCGCCGGGCCGAGTCCGAGAAGATCACCTCGCCGGCGGCCGGGTGCTCGATCTCGCCGGAGAACGTCAGGTACTCCTCGCCGCCGTCGGCGTAGCGCACCTCGAGCCCCCCGGTGACCCCGGAGACGTCGAACGCGGCCACCGGGATCGCGAAGGCCAGCGAGATCGCGTTGCACAGGTCGACGAGCGGATGCAGCCGCGGCAGCGAGCCCTCCTTGCGGAAGCGCCGCAGCAGCGACTCGGCCGCGCACCGGTACTGGGTCGGCTTCAGCCCCATCCGCGAGAAGGCACGCCGCCAGGCCTGGATCTCGGGCAGCTCGGCCTCGGACCGGCCCGCCAGCCGGGCGCTCGCGACCGCCGTGAACCCGTCCGTGCGGGGCTCGGCCGGCGGCACGTCGCGGCTCAGCCCCTCGGCGAACAACACGCCGGGAACCAGTTCGGGGAAGTCACGCCAGATCTCCCCGGAATGCCGAAAGTCCATGGGTGCGCCTCACCGCCAGGTGATACCGGGGGCTCGCCAGCATGCCCGCCCGGCGAGCCCGCCCGGCCGTCCGGTGCAGGCTATCGCGCTCGCCATGAGCCCCGGTTCCTGGCCATCCCGTGCGGCTGAGCTCCGCGGGCCGGGGGTGCCCGGGGCCGCCCCGATCTATAGGCTCGGCCGGTGGACTTCGTTCTCCAGGCGCAGCGTATCGCCGATGAGGTGCTGTTTCCCGCCGCGATCGACACCGACGGGCGCGACGCCGTCCCGCGCGAGCTCCTCGACACCCTGGCCGCGGCCGGGCTGTACGGGCTCGCCGCGCCGCCCGAGGCGGGCGGGCTCGGCGCCGACCTCCTGGCCGCGTGCGCGGTCCACGAGGCACTGGCCAGCGGGTGCCTGACCACCGCCTTCGTCTGGGCCCAGCACCACGGCCTGGTGCGCTCCCTGGCCGCGGGAGGCAACCCCGAGCTCGCCGCGAGCCTGCTGCCCCCGCTGGCCCGGGGTGAGGTCCGGGCGGGCGTCGCGCTGGCCGGCGCGCTGCCGAAGCCGACGCTGCGGGCCACCCCCGGGCCCGGGGGCTGGCGGCTGGACGGTGTGTCACCGTTCGTTTCCGGCTGGGGCCGGATCGACGTGCTGCACGTGGCCGCGCGGGCCGGCGACGAGATCGTCTGGCTGCTCGTCGACGCGGCCGAGGGAACCCGGGTGCGCACGGAGCGCCTCGAGCTCGCCGCCCTTAACGCGACCGTCACGGTGCGGGCCACGTTCGACGGGCTGCCGGTGGCCGCGGGGCGGATGACGGCGCGGCACCCGGTCAGCGAGGGCACCGCCCCCGAGGTGCTGCGGATACACGCCGCGTTCGCCCTCGGCGTCGCGGCCCGGTGCTGCCGGATGCTGGGTCCCACGCCGCTGGACGAGGAACTGGCCGCGCTGCGGGCGGAACTTGACCGGCTCGGCCCGGGTACCGCGGCCGCCCGCGGCGCGGCCGGGGAACTCGCGCTGCGGGCGGCGGCCGCGCTGATGACGGCCCAGGGCAGCCGTTCGCTGCTGGCCACCGAGCACGGCCAGCGGCTCGCCCGGGAGGCCATGTTCGTCCTCGTCTACGCGCTGCGCCCGGCGTCACGCGCCGCGCTGCTGCCCCGGCTCGGCGCGGCCGCGAGCGGCTGAGCCACGGTCACGCGGTCACCCTGCTGCCGGCGGGCACAATAGCCATCGACGGCCGGAGGCAGGTGACGGACATGATGACGACGGCGCTGCGCGCGCACGAGCGGGGCGGCCCCGAGCGGCTGGTCCGCTGATGCGCGCGCCCGGACACGGTGCCCTCGACCCGCGCACTCCGGTGCTGGCCGGCGTCGGCCAGGCGTCCGAGCGGCTGGGCGAGCCGGGGTACCGGTGCCGCTCCCCGGTCGACCTGGCCGCCGACGCCGCCCGGCTGGCGCTCGCCGACAGCGGGACCGCCCCGGCGCTGGTCGCCGCGGCGGTCGACACGGTGGCGGGGGTCCGGCAGTTCGAGATCTCGCACCCGGCGGCGCCGGCGCCGCTCGGCCGCTCCGACAACTTTCCGCGGTCGGTCGCCGCCCGGATCGGCGCCGCCCCCGCCCGCGCGATCCTGGAGGTCACCGGCGGCCAGGCGCCGCAGCACCTGGTCAGCGAGCTGGCCGGCGCGATCGCCGCCGGCCGGTGCGAGACGGCGCTGGTCTTCGGCGCGGAGGCCATCTCCACCGCGCAGCATTACGCCCAGGCCGGCGACCGGCCGGACTTCAGCGAGCACGCCGAGGGCAGCCTGGAGGACCGCGGGTACGGGCTGGACGGCCTGCTCGGCGGGTACCAGCCGGAGCACGGCCTCACCAGCGCGGCGAGCCAGTACGCGCTGATCGAGAACGCCCGCCGGGCCCGGCTGAAGCTGTCCCGCGCCGAGTACGCCGCGGCGATGGGCGCGCTGTTCGCGCCGTTCACCCGGGTAGCGGCCGGGAACCCGCACGCGGCGGCGCCGGTCGTGCGCGGCGCCGCCGAGCTGGTCACCCCGGGCGAGGCCAACCGGCCCATCGCCGACCCGTACACCAGGTACATCGTCGCGCGCGAGAAGGTCAACCAGGGCGCGGCCGTGCTCCTGGCGTCGGCCGGCGCGGCGCGCCGGCTCGGTATCCCGCCGGACCGGTGGGTCTTCCTGCACGGCCATGCCGACCTGCGGGAACGCGGGCTGCTCGAGCGCGCCGACCTGTCCGCCAGCCCGGCCGCGGTGCTGGCCGCCCGGCACGCGCTGGCGATCGCCGGCATCGGCCCGGACGACCTGGCCGCGCTCGACCTGTACAGCTGCTTCCCGGCCCCGGTCTTCAACATCTGCGACGGCCTCGGCCTGCGGCCCGACGACCCGCGCGGGCTCACCGTCACCGGCGGCCTGCCGTTCTTCGGCGGCGCCGGCAACAACTACTCGCTGCACGCCATCGCCGAGACCGTGCAGCGGGCCCGGGCCTGCCCGGGCGGCTTCGGGCTTGTCGGCGCCAACGGCGGCATCATGGACAAGTACTCGGTCGGGATCTACTCGGCCGTCCCGGCGCCCTGGCGCCCCGGCGCCAGCGCCGCCCTCCAGGCCGAGGTCGACGACTGGCCCGCGGTCGCGCCGGCTCCGGCCGCCGACGGCTGGGCGAGAATCGAGACATACACGGTCAGGCACGCCAGGGATGGCACCCGCGCGGGCATCGTGGTCGGCCGCCTGACGGCTGACGCGCGCCGGTTCGCGGCCCGCTCCGACGACCGCGACCCGGACATGCTGGCGCTGCTCAGCTCCGCGGAGCAGCCGGTCGGCGAGCGCGTCTACGTGCGCTCGTCCGGCTCCGGCAACCGGGTCACCACGGCCGCCCAGATGACCCGGCTCATCCCGCCGCGCCCGGTGACCTGACACGGCACTCGTCACGCCCGCCCGGCGCTAATCACCCGCCGCGGATGGTCCGGATGGCGGCCGGGCGAGGTTCAATGCCCGCAGACCAGGTTGGCGAGCGGAGGCTTCAGCAATGAGCGCAGGCGGCCCCCGTGGCGGCGGTTCGCCGTGGCTGGCCCGGCTGTCGATCCTGCTGATGGCCGGGACGGTAGCGGTCCTGATCGCCTTCTCCGAGCGGCACGGCATCGGGCTCGTCATCACCGGGGTGATCGGGGCCTGCGCGATGCTGGCGGGCGCGTACTGGTTCCTCGCCCACCGCGGGGTACTGCGCTGGGCCTCGCTGGCCGTGGCCGTGCTGGTGCCCGTCGCCCTGCTGGTCCTGTATGCCAGCCGTCACCTGCTGTGGGTGGCGATCCTGGCCGTCGCGCTGCTGCTGCTGGCCCTGCTCGCCGCCTCGGCGGCGATGGGTTCCGCAGCCAGGCGGGCGCCCGCGGCGGAACGCCGGGCCGAGCGGCCGCGGCGCCCGTTCCTGATCATGAATCCGAGGTCGGGCGGGGGGAAGGTCGGGAAGTTCGGGCTGAAGGAGAAGGCCGAGTCGCTCGGCGCCGAGGTTGCCATGCTCGAGGGCCCGCAGATCATCGACGTCGCGGCGCTGGCCAGGCGCGCCGTCGCCGAAGGTGCCGACATGCTCGGAGTGGCCGGAGGGGACGGGACGCAGGCCCTGGTGGCCGGCATCGCCGCCGAGCATGACCTGCCGTTCCTGTGCATCAGCGCGGGGACGCGCAACCACTTCGCGATGGACCTCGGCCTGGACCGCGACGACCCGTCCACGTGCCTCGACGCGCTGACCGACGGGGTGGAGCAGCGGATCGATCTCGGCCGGATCGGTGACCGGACCTTCGTGAACAACGCTTCCTTCGGCGCCTATGCCGAGATAGTGCGCAGCCCGGCGTACCGCGATGACAAGCGCGGCACGACCCTGCAGATGCTGCCGGACATCCTGAACGGCGACGGGGACGGCCACCGCCTGACCGCGCATGCCGGCGGCACCGACATCGAGGGCCCGCAGGCCCTGCTGATCAGCAACAACCCGTATGAGATGGGCGACATCGCCGGGCTCGGCCGGCGCGCGCGGCTGGACACCGGGACGCTGGGCGTGATCGCGGTCACCGTCGATAACGCGGCGCAGGCCATCGGCCTGGTCCGCCGCGGCCGGGGCCGCGGCCTGACGATGCTGTCGTCGGACCAGGTCACGGTCGATGCCGGCCAGCCCGAGATTCCGGTGGGCATCGACGGCGAGACCGTCATGATGCCGACCCCGGTGCACTGCTCGGTCCTGCCCGGCGCGCTCAGGGTCGTGGTGCCGCGAAACCGGCCGGGAACTCCCGCTCCGCGCAACGCCTTCACCTGGCGCAGGCTCGGCCACCTGGCCGTCTCCGGCCGCCGTCCGGCCGCCTAGCGGCGGCCCCGCTGATCAGCCCGCTGACCTGGCCGGATGCACAATCTCCGGCCCTGGCACGCCGCCCCGGCTCAGATGACGCGGGCATCCGTGTCGTATCCCGTGGCTACGCTGGGATGGCATGAGGCGCGATGCGGTCGTGTTCGACGGCGACGACACCCTCTGGTTCGTCGAGCCGCTGTACGACCAGGCGCGCAGCGAGGCGGCGGCCATCGTGGCCGCGGCCTGGTGGTCACCGAGCGGCAACTACGAGGTGGCGCTAATCGACTGGCTGCTGGTGCTGGTCACCCTGACCTACCGCATCGCCGAGGATGTCATCGCGCCCGCCACCGCATAGCCCGGCGGCTGCCCGGGTACGGGTCAGGTGGCGGAGGGAGGCGGGCCATGCAGCTGGGCAAGAAGCTGGCGACCGGATTCGTCAGGGACGATGCGCTGGTAACCGACGAAGAGGCCGGCCCGCCGCCAGCCCGGGCCGACGACGCCGTCGCCGCGCCTCGCGCCGTGCCACTGCCCGCCGCCCCGGAGCCGGAGCCAGCCGCCGCGGGCTGACCGTGCGGGGCCCGCGAGCCGCCCAGGAATTCCCCGGCCGGCCGTACCTGGGTTTCAAGCTCGCCCATGCCGCCCTGGCCGCCGACGACGGGCGTGCCGGGTTCGCCGGGCTGTCCATCGGCGGTCACCTGGTTTACGGCGCGACGGCCGAGGCATCGTGCGTCTGGAGCCGCCGGCACGCGCCGCCGCGCCGCCGGTGCGGCTGCGGCTTCTACTGCCTGAACTCGGTGACCGACGCCCGGGCGCTGGGCTGCGCGGCCGCGAACCGGTCCGCGGTGCTGCTGGAGGTGGCAGCGTCCGGCCGGTTCATCCGCTACGAGCGCGGCCTGCGTTACAGCCGGCAGCGGGTACGGGCCGTGCGGGTGGGTCCTTGCGGGTGCGGCCGGCTGGCGCGGGGGCTCGCCGACTCCGGGCTGGGGATCGTGGGGTGGCGCTGGCTCCAGCCTTCGTGTGCCGTCTGCGCGCGGGACCGTCCGTTCGTCACCTTCGGCGGTTTCGCGGCCCGGCTCGGCGGGCGGGTTCCCGTCACCGCTGACGAGGACGCCGTCCCCCGCTGGCCCGGCCCGTTCCCCGCCGCCCCGCCCGGCCCCCGCGCGCCCGCCGACGACCGGCCGGACGCGGCGGCGATGGCCGCGCTCGGCGCCGAGGTCGCGCTCGTGCACGCGCGCCTCGATCACCTGCAGGCGCAGCTCAGCCGGCTGGAGGGCGGCCCGGCCACGGACGGTTAGCGGCCCGGGCGGCCCGTTCGGCGACGTGCTGGCACAACGCGACGGCCCGCAGGGCCTGGGCCGTGACGTGGTCGGTGGCTGTGGTTTCGGCGGCGGCAGGCTGACGGGGCGGGACCCGGAAGTCAGGCGAGACGGCGCGTGCTAGGCCGTTATGATGGTTTTTCAGGGTTACGTCGGTCATGTCCGGGACCCTAGGGCCGGCCTGTGATATGCCCTGTGACGGTGAGCCCGGAGGCATGTGCTTACAGCAAGCTCGCGGCCAGCAGCAGGGCGGCCGGCCCGCCGAGCAGCAGCGGGCAGATCTTGAACCAGACCACCGGGGTGCGCGCACCGGTCAGCCACTCCTGCGCGATGATTCCGCCGGTACTACCGGTTCCTCATCGGCGCCGGTCCCGGGAGTCGCCCTCGGCCAGGGTAAACAGCACGCCAAGGATGCGCCAAGGACCGGCCTTCGGCGCCGCTTCCAGCACCAAGCTGGGCGAGTCCGGCGTACGGTCTGCGCTGGGGAGAATTCCGGCGGCTGGAGGCTGGTTGTGAGCCGCTTATCCACGACGGTCGAGCTGTCTCCGGTGGCCGAACGCCCGCCCCGGACCGGGACCCGAGCGGCATGGCTGATCGTCGGCTGCTATCTTCTCGGGGCCCTGGCCGTGACCGCGCACCTGTGGGCCGACCCGGCGGGCCTCATGCAGCGGGGCGACAGCCAGGACGTCAACCTGTTCGCCTGGTTCATGCGCTACGCGGCGACGGCCGTCGCGCACGGGCACCTGCCGGCGCTGGTCACGACCGCGCTGAACGCGCCGCGCGGCATCAACGTGATGTGGAACACGTCCCTACTGCTCCCCGGGATACTGCTCACCCCCGTGACGCTGCTGGCCGGCCCGCAGGTCAGCCTCACGATCGTGCTGACGCTGAGCATCGCGGGCTCGGCGGCCAGCTTGTTCTTCGTGTTGCGCCGCTGGGGAGCCAGCCCCAGCGCGGCCGCCCTGGGCGGCGCGGTGTACGGGTTCTCCCCGGCCCTGCTGAACTCCGGGATCGGTCATTACCACCTCGTGCTCGCGGTGCTGCCGCCGCTGATCATCGACGCGCTGCTGCGGATCATGACCGGGCGGAGTGACCCAGTGCGCGCCGGGGCCTGGATGGGCCTGCTGGCGGCCGCGCAGGTGTTCATCGCGGAGGAGGAGCTGGTCTTCACGGCCGTGGCCGGCGTGGCGTTCGTGGCGGCGCTCGCGCTCGGCCATCCGCGCGCCGTGCGCGGGCGGGCCCCGGGAGCCGCGCTCGGCGTGCTGACTGCGGCCGCTATCGCGCTGCTGATCAGCGGGTACGCGCTGTGGGTGCAGTTCGCCGGCCCGCTCCACGAGCACAGCGTCCTGCCGGCGCGGCGGCCGGCCAATCTCGCCCTGTTCGTGGATCCGTCCAGCAACCTGCTCTTTCACACGTCGGCCAGCGAAGCCGTGATCGCCAGCTATGATCACGCGCTCCCGGAGGTGCTGTCCTACCTGGGCTGGCCGCTGATCATCGTGCTCGCCGCCGCCGCGATCCGGTTCTGGCGAGATCCGAAGGTTCGCGCCGCGGCGGTGAGCTGCCTGGTGCTGGAGCTGTGCAGTCTGGGCGGCGGCCGTCTGCCGATACGCGGGTTCCTTCTGACGGGGCAGTTGCTGCCGTATCACTGGCTCCAGGGCCTGCCGGGCATGGCCCAGCTGATACCGGGCCGGTTCTGCCTTCTCGCCGACGGCGCGGCCGGCGCGGCGCTCGCCTTCTCGCTGGACCGGGCGCGCTCGCTGGTACCGCGGGACCGGGGCTGGCTCAGGAGGATCCCGGCGGCCGTCGCCGTACTGGCGGTCCTGCCGCTGATCCCGCTGCCGTACCAGACGGACCCGGTCCCGGCGGTCCCGGCCGGCTGGCAGCAGGCCTTCGCCAGGCTGCGGCTCGCGCCGGACGCCAGCGTGCTCGTCGTCCCGGGTCACCTAGCCCATTCCGAGGACATGTACTGGCAGGCGGACACGGGCGAGCCCGGCTCGCTGGTCGGCGGCTACTTCCTCGGGCCCGGTCCGAACGGGGAGGCCACGTTCGGCATGGGCGGCCCCCAGCAGTACGCCGCCAGGTACCTGAACGATCTCTGGTCGGGACGAACCCGCCAGACACGCCTCGCGCTGGTCCGGTCCGCCATGGCCTACTGGCGGCCCGCCGCGGTCGTCGCGGTCACCCGGGAGGGCTCGGTTCTGGGGCATTTCCTGATCAGGCTGCTGGGCCCGCCGACGTTTGTGGCCGGCAGGCTCCTGGTCTGGCGGCGCTGAACGGCCAGGGATCGGCCGCCGAGCGCATAGCCGCAACTGGCCCGCACTACTGCGCTAGTGCCAGCAGCACCAGGGACCCGGACCGCCCGAGGTTGCGCCAGAGTCCGCGGCGGCAGGTGCGCGCGCCGGGCCCGGGCAGCGAGGCGCCGGATGGTTGCCTCGCTCAAGCGCATGCTCACCGGCACGATGTAATGGCCGACATCCCGCGCAGGAAAGGCCTAACGCCTCTGCCCAGACCCGCCAGGCGGACATAGCTTCAAAATAGGGCTGGTCGTGCCGGACAAAAGGCATGGCCGACGAGCCGAGACCCGGCCAGCAAGGTGGGACGGGAAACGTTCCGAGTTCCCTGTCGGCACGGGCCGGAACGGAGGGACTCATGTCTCTCAGCGTATGGATTCTCAACCTTCTCGTGCTAGCGGTAGTGCTCGAAGCAGACCTGGGCCATAAGAAGATCACCCGGTTCCGGCTGATCCGCCCGCTCGTCCTCGCCGCCGCAGTCGCCGCGTTCTACATCGCGGGCATCGCTGGCACTGGCGCCTCGCTGTGGCTGGAACTCGGCGGCATCGCAGCCGGGATACTCCTGGGCCTGGCGGCCAGCGTCCTCATGCGCGTGTACGCCGATGCCGACGGCCAGACCTGGAGCCGCGCCGGGCGCGCATATGCGCTGTTGTGGGTGGTGGTTGTCGGAGCCCGGCTCTGGTTTGGTTACGCCTCCAACCACTCGCTCCGTGTCCCGGTCGGCACCTGGATGTTCCTGCACCAGGTGACCAGCGCAGTCATGATCGACTCGTTCATCTTCATGGCCATCGCGATGGTGCTGACCAGGACAGCCAGCCTGTTCGTGCGGTCACGGGCGCTGCGCCGCGCCGCCCCGGCCGCGCACGCCACACCGGGCGAGATGCCGCTGCGCGCGCCGGATCCCGACGGATGGCGGCCGGATGAGCCGGAACCAGTCGGCAGCCAGAGCCGGGGAGGAAAGCCATGACCGTCGCTGACCCGAAGACCCGGGCATCCGATGCCGACCGCGACCGGGCCGCGGACTTGCTACGCGAGCACTACGCGGCAGGGCGGCTGACAGCCGAGGAGTTCAGCGAACGGCTGGACAAGGCTTACGCGGCCAAGACACTCGGTGAGCTAGAGAATCTCAGGACCGACCTGCCAGCTCCAGATCTGAGCAGCCTTCCGGAGCCGAGACCGAGCCACACCGCTGGCGCCGTTGCGGCCACGCCGGGCAGGTTTTCCCTGGCGTGGCGGGCCGCCTGGGCATCGTGGCTCTCGATCAGCATCGTGTGCTTTGCGATCTGGCTGGCCAGCGGCGCGACCGGCAGTCTTTGGTTCCTGTGGGTCGCAGGCGTGCTAGGCGCACTGATGCTCGCGCGCTGGATCACCGGGACGCCGCCCACGGGTGAGCGAAGGCCGGCCCGGCGGGAGCGCAGGCATGGACACTCACGTGAGATTTGAATCGGCCTGACCTTCCTGGTCATGTGGTTCGCATCAGCGGTCAACGCCTGCTGGGAACACCGCTTCCAGTGGCGCGCCGCGCGTCTTCCCATCGCAGTGTTCGGTTCGGTGCTGGCTGCCGTCTTCGCGTTCGGCTTCGCCCGCCTCAGCCTGGCCGCCCCAGCATCGCCGACTGTGAAGGCGGCTGCCATCATCACGATCAGCCCGGCGGCGGCCGACCGGGCGATGCAGGGAAGCCCAGCGGGCGCTGACTGAACAGCGGATCATCGAGGCGCTGGCCGCGCTGGCCGTCGAGGAGCACCCGCTGGAGATCTCCATGGCGGCGGTCGCCAAGCGAGCCGGAGTTTCCGAGCCGACGGTATACCGCCACTTCCCGACCAAGCGGGACCTGTTCGCTGCCCCGCCGGCTATCAGTTCCGTACCGTCAGCGCGGGGCTGGCGCCGGCCTCCCCGGATGAGTTGGCCGAAGCAGTGCGCACCGTCTTCGACCGGTCCGCCGCCATGGAGAACGTGGTGCGGTGGACACTGGCCGCCACCGACCCAGAACGTATTCCCCGGCCTAACGTCCAGGCGCGCCTGGACCTGCTGCGCACGGCACTGGGCACCCCAGCCGAGGGGGATGACCATGGCGCGCAGTTTCTGCTGCCAACCGTCCTGCTCTTGACGTCCCCGATGGCGTGGCTGTACTGGAAGGACTACCTCGGCCTGGACCAGGCGGCCGCGGCGACCACTGCGGGATGGGCCATCAGGACTCTCGCAGCGGCCGCCCAGCCTCCAGGCCAGCCCCGGTAGCGAGGCGCCTGCGGCGGGTACAGGCGTGGCGCCCGGAGGTGGCTTCCGGATCGGGTCAGGGCGTCAACGCCGCGGTGACCTGAGCGGTGTCTTCAGAACTGCGGACGTAGCACACCTTCCCGCCGCGGAACTTCCAGTAGTGGTGCATGTTCATGGCGACATGCTTGCCGGTGGCATTGACGGTAAAGGCGTAGCGCAGGAACACCATGACGTCGCCGTCGTCGTTGCTGGCGTAGGCCAGCGGCGTGAACTCGGTGACCGGCCCCGTCTGGCCGATAGCTTCGAAGAAGCTGGCGACCCCGTCCTTGCCGTGCCTCGGCCCGTACCACGGCGCGGATTCGATGGCCGCGTCGGTGCACCAGTCGACGTCGTCGGTGACCAGATCCAGGATCGCCTGAACGTCACCGCGGCCGAACGCCTGGTACATATTCCTGGCCGTCTCGATGTTGGGATCGGTGCTCATGATCTTGCTCCTTCATTTCAGGAACGGGTCAGGCCCAGAACGCGGCCACCGCCGCCGGGTCGCCTACGAACTGATCGATAGCGCCGACTCGGCCGCTCGTGACGGTGGCGAGCACGATCTGCGGGCCGTCCATGGTCCGTCCGTCGGGACGGCTGGCGCTGAGCCGGACGTGCACGGCGACGTGGCCGTCGTCGTCGGCCATGACCGACTGCGGCTCGGCCCGCAGCGTGCCGGCGGTCAGCAGCGCCGACTCGGTCAGGTAGGCGACTATCGCGTCGGCACCGCGGTGGATGCCGCCGAAGCGGTCGTCGTTGTGGTGGTGCCAGGTCGCGTCGGCGTCAAGCAGATCGCTGAGCGCGGCGAGGTCGCCGGTCGCGAACGCCCCGAAGAGGGCGCCGACGACGCCGATCTCGCTGCTGGTGGCTGGACCGGGGGTTCGGGTGCTGACCGTCATGGAGGCTCCCTTGAACTATCGGTAGTGGCTGCCTGCCATGAACCGTAAGCAGCGGGCTCTGCCCGCAGCTATCGACTGTTCAGTCGATTCTGGGTGGCGGCTGGGCCAGTCCGAGCCGCAAGACCATGCCGCATCGCGAACATCGCGAGGCCAGCCCTGGTCGAGACGCCGCACTTGGCGTAGATGTGCACCGTATGCGTGTGCACCGTGGACGGCGAGATCACCAGATCGGCGGCGATCTGGGGCTTGGTGCGACCCGCCGCGAGCAGGCGCAGGACCTCCAGTTCGCGCTCGGTCAGGCCAGCCGGCAGCGACGGCAGGACTGCCGCTGACGTTCCCGCGGCGTCGAGGACGGCGCGGACCGCGGCCCGGTCCAGCGGAAGGCCCGCCAGCACCCGCGCCGCCTCGGGCCGGTCCAGCGCGGGCCGGTGCGGCCGCGGCTCGCCGAGCGCATGGAACGCGTCCGCCGCGGCGAGCAGGCATGCGGCCGTGTCCAGATCCGAGCCGCCGATGCCCGCCGGGTACCCGGACCCGTCCACCCGCTCGTGGTGCCGGCACGCAATCAACCCTAGCGGGGCGAGCACCTCAGACCGGGCCAGGATCCGGCCCGTGTGATACGGGTGCAGGCGCACCTGTTCCCATTCCTCAGCCCGCAGCGGGCCCGGCCGCTCCCACACGCCTGCTGGTACCGCGACGCGGCCGAGATCGTGCAGCACTCCGGCGCGATAGGTGACGCTGGCATCGGCGGGCGCGGCGACCTCAGCCGCCGTTCGCGCCAGCGCGGCGACCCCGCGCGAGTGCCCGGTAAACCACGGGCTCTTCAGATCGGCCGCGTCCCCGAACCCGGCCAGGGCCTCGTCGAAGGCAGCGCCGTCGCGGAACGTGCGCCGGGGCCCGGGCTCGGCGTCGACCACGGCCGCCCACACCTCGTCCGGGCTGCACAGCGCCAGCAGCTCGCCGGGCGCGTCCGCGAAGACCGCCGCGATCTCTGGATCAAGCGCGCGCCCCGACCAGCGAGCCACGGTCCGGGCCGCGACATCGCGGCCGCCGACGGCGTCGAACATCACCGCCGCGTATCCGACAGCAGCGAACCGCGACGCCTCAGCGATCTCCGCACCAGCCCGGCCGGCCGGGACGCCCTGGCCGTCGAAGCGCTCGAAGCTGTCCAGGACTGCCTGCCGGACCGCGTCCGGCAGGCCCAGCCGAGCCGTCAGGTCCGCACCGACCTCACAGTCCGCGCGGGCCCCCTCGGCTTTCAGCCTGCCCACCCCGGCCGGGCCGCCCAGCGCGGTCAGCCGCGCGGCGTCCACGCCCAGGCCCGCCAGGAACTCCATCGCTTCGCCCGGCTCGGTCGGGTCGATCAGGTCACCACGGGCCCGGACCACGATGTCGTCGCCGCCGAACACGGCGGCGATCTCGTGCGACGTCGCGGCGCAGCCGGCGAACCGCATCAAGGTGCCGTAGTAGACCTCGCCCCGCCGGTGCTCGTCCAGCCCTGCCCGCCGGGCCAGCTCCGCTGCCAGCAGGCACGCGCGCATCGCCTCGCCCGGCGGATGCCCGCGAGCTAAGTCGCTCACCACCGATAGCGCGCCGACCACTCCCGCCACGCCGACTGTCTCCGTCACGCCGGTAAGTCTACGGATCAACAGATGACCAGCCCGCTGAACGACCACGTCACACATGGCCGCACTCTGGCGGCAGCTCGGCGGTCGTGTTTGCGCAGGTCAGATGGGATCTCATGCTCGGTACAGTCCTCCAGAGCCTGCGACGAGCCCTCCTGGATGCGCGTCTTGACCAGCGCCGGTGCCGCGCACGACGATCACGCCCACGTCGTCGCGATGCTCGAGCGAGTACAGCGTGGTGAGCAGCTCTCGCAACAGGTTCTCGCTGACCGCGTTCAGGAATCGCGGCCTCGCAAAGCTGATCGTCGCGATGCCCCTGGTGACCTGCAGGTCGATGTCGCGGAACGCCTCCGGCTCGGTCATGTCGCCTCCTGGCTCGTGCCCTGGAACGGGAAGCCGCCGCCGGACGGCCCGGGCACGCTCGTCCGGCCCGCCAGCCGCGCCTCGGCCGCCTTTCCGCGGAGCTGTCGGCGCAGGATCTTGCCGACGGCGTTGCGCGGCAGCTCATCGAGCAGCAGATAGGCGCGCGGGCGCTTGTAGTTCGCCAGGGAGCTGGCTCGGCAGAGACTACACAGCCTTGCAGGCCCAGGCCGAACACATGACCCGGCCTGGTGTATTGCCCGGTCAGAGGTCGCGGAGGATAGGAGATTCGAACTCCTGAGGGGTTGCCCCCAACACGCTTTCCAAGCGTGCGCCCTAGGCCACTAGGCGAATCCTCCGCCGGCCAGCCTACCGGCCCCGCCGGGCGGGCGCGGCCGCCCATCCGGCATCCGGGGGCCGGGCAGC
>Ga0335078_10003912_pt1 | contig 22145 bp, 20 predicted proteins | sample Lox_Sample_32_FD_206711 | JGI IMG/M metagenome (GOLD analysis project Ga0335078, IMG submission 206711) | Soil microbial communities from Loxahatchee National Wildlife Refuge, Florida, United States - Lox_Sample_3.2 | ecosystem: Environmental > Terrestrial > Soil > Wetlands | place: USA... | reverse complement strand
GAGGGGTTCTAACCCGCGCGGCTTCATCATTGTCGACAAGCATCAGCGTAATCCGAAATTCCCCAATATTTTCGGCGTCGGCGTCTGCATCGCCATTGCGCCGCTTGAACCGACTGCGGTTCCGGTCGGCGTGCCAAAAACCGGTTACATGATCGAGTCGATGGTCTCGGCGTCGGCGCTCAATATCGGCCAGCTGGCGCGCGGGCAGGAAGCTACGCACGAAGCAACTTGGAACGCGATTTGTCTTGCCGACTTCGGTGATTCCGGCATTGCGTTTGTCGCCATGCCGCAAAATCCGCCGCGCAATGTCAATTGGGCGGCCAGCGGGCGCTGGGTGCACGTCGCCAAGGTCGCGTTTGAGAAGTATTTCCTGCACAAGGTGCGCGCCGGTCTGACGGAGCCGTATTACGAGAAGCTCGTCATGAAGCTTCTGGATATCGGCAAGATCAAAAGGCCGGCCGCTTGATGCCGACGCAAACATTCGTTGATGCCGCGCAAACAAACAAAGCCGCCAAGGCTGTTGACGTCACGCATTTCTCCGACGTGCTGTGCGTGTGGGCTTACATATCGGAAGCGCGGATCGGCGCGCTCAAGGAGAAGTTCGGGAGTTTGCTGCGGCTGAACTACCGGTTTTGCTCAGTTTTTGGCGATACCGCGGGCAAAATCAAATCGGCATGGAAGGATCAAGGCGAATACCAGGGCTTCAATGCGCATTTGCGGCACGTCGCCGAGAAATTTCCCCATATCGAGTTGCATCCAGAGATCTGGCTGAAAACGCGACCGATGAGTTCGGCCAGTCCTCACCTGTTTCTGAAAGCGATCCAGCAGTGGGATCAGCAATCCGCTCCCTTAGCTGGTGCAGCTAGCATGTTCGAGCAGGTGACATCGGCCTTTCGCCGCACGTTCTTTCGCGATTGTAGGGATATTTCGCACTGGAATGTTCAATGCGAGATCGCACAGAGTTTTGGCGTCGACATTGATGCCGTCGAGGAGCTTATTCACGGCGGCGCCGCGTTCGCGACATTGGCTGCCGATTATCAGGACGCGGACAAGATGCGGATCGAAGGCAGTCCGACTCTGGTGCTGAACGAAGGGCGGCAAAAACTTTACGGCAATATCGGCTTTCGCGTCATCGACGCGACCATTCAGGAGCTTGTGCGCGAGCCGCGCGCCGAGGATGCGAGCTGGTGCTGACCTGACGGCAGCCTACGTAATGTATTGCCCGCCGTTTGCTGTCAGCGTCGAACCGGTTATCAATCCGGCTTCGTCGGAGGCAAGGAACACCACGCAACGGCCGATTTCTTCCGGCTCACCCAGCCTGCCGATGGGAATGGTAGGCAGGATGCTTTTCTCCAGCACGTCCTTCGGCACTGCCTGCACCATTTCGGTGTTGATGTATCCCGGCGCGATGGCGTTCACGGTGATACCGCTTCTCGCCCCTTCCTGCGCCAGCGCCTTGGTGAAGCCGATATCGCCCGCTTTGGCCGCCGAATAGTTGGTCTGGCCGAACTGGCCCTTCTGACCGTTGATCGAGGAAATGTTGATAATGCGGCCGAACTTGCGCGCGCGCATGCCTTCGATGACGTTGCGGGTCATGTTGAACAACGAGCCGAGGTTGGTGTTGATCACCGCCTGCCATTGCTCGAGCGTCATACGGTGAAGCTGCGCGTCGCGCGTGATGCCGGCATTGTTGACCAGCACATCGATGGGGCCGATGTCGGCTTCCACCTGCTTGATGCCCGCGGCGCACGCTTCAAATGAAGCAACGTCCCACTTGTAGGCCGTAATTCCGGTCTCGGCCCTGAACTTCTGCGCAGCTTCATCATTGCCGTGGTAGACGGCCGCAACTTTGTAGCCGGCCGCCTTGAGCGCCTTGGAAATCGCCCCGCCGATGCCGCGGGTTCCGCCCGTCACCAGTGCGACGCGGGCCATCACTCCCTCCCTCAGCTCTTTTGTTTAGGGATAACGGACGACAGATGACAGAGGACGGATGAATGGCCTCGACTGTCTGTCGTCCGTGCTCCGTCGTCTGTGTTCTATCTTTCCACGCACATGGCAATGCCCATGCCGCCGCCGATGCACAAAGTCGCCAGACCTTTTTTGGCGTTGCGCTTTTGCATTTCGTAGAGCAGCGTCACCAGGACGCGTCCACCTGAAGCGCCGATTGGATGGCCGATGGCGATAGCGCCGCCATTGACATTGACCTTGTTGGTGTCCCAGCCAAGATCCTTGTTGACCGCGCAGGCCTGCGCGGCAAAAGCCTCGTTGGCTTCGACCAAGTCTAGATCGCCGACGTTCCAGCCGGCCTTCTTGAGCGCGGCGCGCGAGGCCGGGATCGGTCCGGTGCCCATGATTTTCGGATCGACGCCGGCCTGAGCCCAGGAAACGATGCGCCCGAGCGGCGTTTTGCCGAGCTTTGCTGCTTCGCTCGCCTTCATCAGCACCATGGCAGCGGCCCCATCATTGATGCCCGAGGCGCTCGCCGCAGTTACCGTGCCCTCCTTGTCGAACGCCGGCTTGAGCTTGCTTACGGCTTCAAGCGTGGTGCCGTGCTTGGGATATTCGTCGGCGTCGACGATAATGTCGCCTTTGCGGCTCTTGACCGTCACCGGGACGATCTCGTCCCTGAACTTTCCGGCCTTTTGCGCCGCCTCGGTCTTATTCTGCGATTTCACTGCGAACTCGTCCTGCTGGGCCCGGGTGATCTGCCATTGGCGCGCGACGTTCTCGGCGGTGTTGCCCATGTGGTAGCCGTTGAACGCATCCCACAACCCGTCCTTGATCATGGTGTCGATCATCTCGAAATTGCCCATTTTCACGCCGCCGCGCAGATGCGCACAATGTGGCGCCATGCTCATGGATTCTTGGCCGCCGACGACGGCAATCTCGGAGTCGCCGTTGATAATGCCCTGGTAGCCGAGCGCCACCGCGCGCAGCCCTGACCCACACAGCTGGTTGACGCTCCAAGCCGGCACTTCGACCGGGATGCCGGCATTAATGGAGGCTTGCCGCGCCGGGCCTTGACCCTGACCGGCCTGCAGGATTTGGCCCATGATGACTTCCGAAACCCGCGCTGGCTCGACGCCGGCGCGATCAATGGCCGCTTTGATCGCGACTTTGCCGAGATCGTGAGCGGGCATGTTGGCGAACGCCCCGTTGAATGCGCCGACGGGCGTGCGTACCGCGCCGACAATCACAATGTCGTCTTTCATGGCAGAATCCTTTCGGTCAGGGTGTTTAAACGCGGGATCGCCGCAGGCTCATTGAATATAAGTCATAGGGACGCGGCCGCCGCTCGACAAGACGAGGCAGCGCCGCATTGCCGCCATGCGGATGATGATCTCCGCCCGACGCCCGGCCCGGCCGCCGCCGGGCGCGGCGTCATAAAACGGTAGCCCCGCCTGGTGAAAGCGCCTATTTTGACGGGAACCAAGATGGTCAACGCGATGTCTGCGCCCTCAACCAAGACCGAAGAACCGGTCACCATTAAGAAGTACGCTAATCGCCGCCTCTACAATACTGGCACGAGTACTTACGTCACGCTCGAAGATCTCGCCGCCATGGTCAAGAACGGCGAGGATTTCGTGGTTTACGATGCCAAGAGCGGCGAGGACATTACCCGCTCGGTGCTGACGCAGATTATTTTCGAGCAGGAGAACAAGGAAGGGCAGAACCTCCTGCCGATCGCGTTTTTGCGCCAGCTCATCCGCTTCTACGGCGACAGCATGCAGATGCTGGTACCGCGCTATCTCGAGGTCTCCATAGAGTCGCTCACCCGTGAGCAGGAGAAGTTCCGCCAGCAGATGGCGCAGGCCTTCGGCGTTGGCGGATTCCCGACGCTGGAAGATCAGGTGCGCCGGAACATGGAAATGTTTGAACGCGCCTTCTCGATGTTCGCGCCGTTCGCCCGTCGCGAGGGCGGCGGCGAGCCCGAGACGGAAGCGGGCAAGACCGCGCCGAAGAGCGGCGACATTGACGACTTGAAGCGCCAGCTCGACGAAATGCAGAAGAAAGTCGACAAGCTGAGCGGCGGCGGCGCGTAATCTGTTGTCATTTGCGAGAATACGCATCCGCCGCCAGCGATGTGCTTGCCGGTGCGGCGTGGAGTAGCGTCGTGGACGACCTTTCGGCAATCGCTCGCGGTCTTGGCAAATTTGGCGCCGAAGACGGGTTTGCGCGCATGCTGGCGGCGCTGGTCGGCGCCTCGCATGAATTCATTGGCATCGCTGACCTCGAAGGCAATGCCGTGTTCGTCAATGAAGCCGGCCGCAAGCTCGTCGGATTGCAGGACGAGCTTGCGGTGCAGTCAACCCGAATTATCGATTATTTTGCCGCGGACGAACGCGACAAAGTTCAACATGAGGTGTTGCCGGCGGCGCGCGACAAAGGCTTTTGGGAAGGCGAACTAAGATTTCGAAATTTCGCGACCGGCGCCAACATACCGGTCCTCTACAACATCTTTCCGGTGCGCGATTCATCAGGCGCGGTCGTCGCCTACGGAACCGTGACGCGCGATTTAAGCGAAAGTAAGCTCGCCGACGAGCGATCTCATTGGCTGGGCTCCATCGTCGCATCCAGCGATGATGCCATCGTCAGCAAAAGCCTCGACGGCATCATCGCCAGCTGGAACAAAGGCGCGGAACGGGTCTTTGGCTATCTCGCCGAAGAGGCGATAGGCCGCCCAATCACCATCCTTATTCCGGAAGACCGGCAAGACGAAGAGGTTGAGATTTTAAGGCGGATCAGGCGCGGCGAGCGCATCGAGCATTTCGAGACCATCCGGCGGCGCAAGGACGGCCGCCTGATCGCCATTTCGCTGACGGTTTCGCCGGTGAAAAATGCCGAGGGCAAGATCATCGGCGCCTCGAAGATCGCGCGCGATATTACCGAGCAGAAGCAAAGCCAAGAGCAAATCGCAACGCTCGCCCGCGAGGTCGAGCATCGCGGCAAGAATCTCTTGGCGAGCGTGCAGGCGATTGTGAATCTTTCCCAATCCGACACGCCCCGCGGCCTGAAAGAGGCCATCGAGGGCCGCATCCAAGCGCTCGCGAACGTTCAATCGCTCTTTGTCGATTCGCGCTGGGTCGGTGCGGATTTATCTGCCATGGCCGCCCAGGAGCTTGCTCCCTACGGCGCTACCGGCCAAAAGCGGGTAGGCATCGATGGGCCGCCGACCGTATTGGAGCCAACCGCCGCTCAGGCCGTCGCCATAACGTTGCATGAACTCGCGACCAACGCCGCCAAATACGGGTCGCTGTCCGTCTCCGAAGGTCGCGTGGACTTGACTTGGCGGCGCGCGGCCGGCGGCGAGCTCATACTGCGCTGGGCGGAGTCCGGCGGCCCTCAGGTGCAGGAGCCCGGCCGGCAAGGCTTCGGCAGCAAAATCATCAAACAAATGATCGGCCAGTTGCGCGGCGAAGCGCGGTTCGACTGGCATCCGCGAGGGCTGGTTTGCGAAATGACCGTACGGGCCTAACGCGCAAGCCTTGCGCCCGCTCCCGGGCAATCCTCACTGGCGGGCGTCGCTAAGCTCCCCAACCCGAAGTCCGGCAAGCCACGGCCGTTCCGTGGTGGCGAGCCCAATCATTGCGCCTTGCAGATAATCGCAGCCCCACTCCGTCAAGATCTTGGCAGCGGCCTCGTCCTGCACCCATTCGGCGACAGTCGCGAGTTTGAGCCTGCGGCCGAGCTCGACAAGTGTCTGCACGAAGGCGTGATCGTCATCCGAGCGCAGCATGTTCTGTACGAAAGCGCCGTCGATCTTGACCATATCGACGCCGAGTTTGCGCAGGTTGCGGAATGAGGTGAAGCCAGCGCCGAAATCGTCGATGGCGATGCGACAACCGAAGTCTTTCGCCCGCGCGACAAAGCCGCGGGTGTAATCAACGTCGCTGATCGCGGCGCTCTCGGTGATTTCGATGGTGAGGCGCTGGCCGATGCCGGCATGCGTGCGCAACAGCGAATCCAGGCCCGCCCACAAGTCGGGGTCGGTGGTCGAGCCCGGCGAAATGTTGACGCTGGCCTTGAACGACGGCGCCGCCGCCATCTCCTCGACAACCAGTTCGAGTATCCGATGATCGAGCAGACGTACGAGCCCTAAACGTTCGGCGACGGGGACGATGTCGCTGGCACCTAGCAAGCCGCCATCGGATCGGCGCACCCGCATCAGGCATTCGTAGAAGGCCGGCTGCCGGGCGCGCGCGGTCACGACGGGTTCATAGGCGAGAAAAATGCGCCGCTCGTTAAGCGCGGCCACGATCTCATCAGTGGCGCGCACATTCTCGCGCCGCTGCGCTTCGCGCTCGACATTCGGGCGATAGGCGAGAAATGAGCCGCGCCGCTTGCCCTTGGCGGCGCCGAGTGTTTCCTCGGCGCGGGCGAGGATTTCGGCCACTGTGCGGGCATGGCGCGGCGCGATGACCCCGCCGATACTCACGGTGACGGCGATGGGGCCGGCGCTGGTGGCTATCATTTCGTCGCGTACGCCGGCGAGCAGGCGTTCGGCGGCGATGTTCATGTCGTCGGGCGTGCAGTCGCAGAGCACGATTCCAAATTTGCTGCTGGAATAGCGGCCGAGCGTGTCTTTCCCCCGCGTCACCCCGCGCATGCGCCTGGCGAGCGCGGCGATCGCCGCATCGGCGACGTCGAAGCCGTAGGACTCGTTGATGCGGGCGAGATTGTCGATGGCCACCAGCAAAAAGCCGCATGACGAGCGAAACCGGCTCGTTTGGTCGAGGGTTTTTTGCAAGGTGCCGATGAGATGCTGGCGGTTAGGCTCGCCGGTGAGATCGTCGCGGTGCGCGAGCATACTCAAGTGCCGCTCGCGTTCGTGGCGCTCGTTGATGACCCGCACCGTTCCCTGGGCGCGCATCGGCTTGCCGTCGTCGCCGGCAAACCAGCGGCCGCAATCCTCGATCCATAGCTTGGCTTCGGCACCGGGATCGGGGCGGATGCAATATTCGATCCCATAGAAGACGCCTTGGCCTTGGTCGCACTCCTTTGCCTGCATCACCGCATCGAAACGGCTTTCTCCGCCATCGGTATCGATCAGCCGCGCATAAGCCCGTCCGCTGGACATGTCCGCGGCGTCGGCGAGGCGCAGAACTTCACGGGCGTTGGCGCTCCACACGAGATGGTCGCTGCCGACATTCCAGCGATAGGCCGCCTCGGCGACGGACGTGAGGATTTCGTCGGCATTGAGCGGCGCAGCAGGCCGGCAGCTGTCAGCTTCGCTAGGGCTTCCATCGGACGAAGCGGGACCATTCGGATTTTCGGGATCGCCCGCCACGTCGCCCTCGCTCAAGTGTCGCCGTCTGGTTGCGCCACGCTGACGGCACATTGCGCAACGCTACCGGGGCAGCCTAAAGAATTCGCAAATCCAACCCCGCAAACCGTCGATAGGCCGCGAATTTTACGCTGTGCGTTCCGTCTGCACCTCGATCTGGCGCTGTGAAGAACGGATGCTGACAATAAAGCCGACCAGCACGTCGACAAGGCCGATCATGGTCAACAAAAAGAAAGTTGACGTTCCCGCCCGCTGCACCAGCAGAAACTCGACCAGCATGGCGATGAACAGAGCCATCGACAGGGCGTGATCGACGATCGAGCGTATGCCCATGCGCGTCGATTTGATCATCTCCAGTGCGAGCAAAAGAATAGCGAAAGCAAGGAGCAAATCTTCCCAGGTTAGCACCCAGTCCTGGCCGGACATCATGTGCACGGTCGCCACCGGCGCGGTCCAGCCGACGCCTGGCGTCAGAAATGCGATCATGTTGTAAACGGCGAACGGGATGAGGAGGAGCGGAAAGCCAATCAGGAACATGGCGCGCCTCCCGTCGCGAAGGTCAAGCCTCGGTCTTTTTGTTCAAGACCTGCCGTCCGCGATACATGCCGGTTTTGAGATCGATATGGTGCGGCCGGCGCAATTCGCCGGAATCCTTGTCCTCGACATATGTCGGCCGTCTCAGCGCGTCGGCGGATCGCCGCATGCCGCGGCGTGACGGCGAGGTTTTTCTTTTCGGTACGGCCATGACATTCTCCTGCAGCGACAAGCCGTTTCGACGGAAGCCGGGCTTATAAAAGAACGCCGCGAGGAAGGCTAGTGGTCCGATTCTAACATTCGCATCCCGGTTCGGCAGGCTATAATGCGAATGTTAGAAGCAAAGGACCACTGGCAAATTATTAGACCCAGTGGAGCTTTTTGGATTTGACATTCGCTTCGCAAGTTCGCGGCTCGCGTATAAGCGATTGTCAAAATCCGCTCCATTAGGGGAATCGGCGGCGGATGCAGGCGTCGTGCGCGGGATAACTTGTGGCGCGGTTCTCGTACACGCCAGCGAGCCGGCGCACCAGCGCACTGGGCGTCCGTGCGCTGCGGCGGAACGGGTTCGGAAGAATGGCGGCGAGTTCCGCGGCTTCCCGCGCCGTTAAGTCGTGGGCCGACTTGCCGAACGCCCACTGCGCCGCCGCTTCGGCGCCGAATTGGCCGCGCGGACCCCATTCGACAATATTAAGGTAGATTTCCAGCACCCGCCGCTTCGGCAGCACCAGGTTAATCCAGAGAGCGAGCGGAATTTCCAGCGCCTTGCGCAGGAAGCTGCGTCCCTGCCAGAGGAACAGATTCTTGGCGGTCTGTTGCGTGATAGTGGAGCCGCCCCGCGCCTCCGCGATATCCTCGTCGGCCTGCTGCAGGGCCTCGCGTACGCCGCTGAGGTCGATGCCGTGATTGTGACAGAAGCTCGCGTCTTCAGCGAGGATTACGGTGAGCGACAATGGCGGCGCGATGCGGCCGATTGGGACAAAAGTGCGCTCGACCCGGCCGCCGGTTGCCCAACGCCAGAGCATCGGGGTCGAAACCGGGTCGACAAACCGGTAAAGCGGGACGATCAGATAAGGAAGCGCCAGCAGCACGACGACGATGAGGGCCAAAACCAGAAACACGCGTCGGGCCGCCCTCATGGGTGTCGCGTCTGCCTAGTGTCCGATTCTAACAGTCAGTTACGCGCGTAGCCGATCAAAGGCTTTTTCTTGCGTCCGAGCAGAATGAGGACCATCGCGGCGAGCGCAAGCACGATCCACACCGGCAGTTCGAAAATCTTCTGCAAGAACGGGTCCCATGCCCACATCGCCGTTTGCTTCAGCCAAGTCTGCGCCAGACTAAGGCTGTCCTGATCGACCATGGCCCAGACCTCGGCGACTTTCATGGTGACCAGTTGCTGGTTGGCGATCGACTTGGTCCCGTCATAAACCAGGAAGAAAAAGGCGGTCGCCAGTAGGCAAAGTCCGAGGAAACGCAGCAGAAATCTGATCATGGCGAGACGCGCGGGGCCGCCGGGCGGCGGGGCGCGGCCGGCTTGCAGGCATTACTCTTCCCCGCATGGTTATTCAATGCGGCATGGGGGCGACGCTTTCATAAATCGCGGCGATGGGCCGCTCCCTTGAGCAAAGCCCGTCCGTTCCGCTAACGTCGAGCAAAATGCCGTGCGCTGCCCGCGCATTCGGCGGCAAGGATGTGAAATGGCTTCGAAATCCGGCAACCGCGGCAACCGGCCGACCTTCACCGATCAGGAAGCCTTGCTGTTCCACAGCCAAGGTCGCCCCGGCAAGCTCGAAGTCGTGGCGACAAAGCCGATGGCGACCCAGCGCGATCTGTCGCTCGCCTACTCGCCTGGCGTTGCCGTGCCGGTGCTGGCGATCGCTGATGATGAAAGCCGCGCCTACGATTACACCACCAAGGGCAATTTTGTCGCCGTGATCACCAACGGCACCGCCATTCTCGGGCTCGGCAATCGCGGCGCGCTCGCGGCGAAGCCCGTGATGGAAGGCAAGTCGGTTCTGTTCAAACGCTTCGCCGACGTTGATTCCATCGATCTCGAGGTTTCGACGCAGGATGCGGACGCTTTCGTCGATTGCGTCAAGCTCTTGGGCAAGAGCTGGGGCGGCATCAACCTCGAGGACATCAAGGCGCCAGAATGCTTCATCATCGAGCAAAGGCTGCGCGAACTTTTGGACATTCCGGTTTTTCACGACGACCAGCACGGCACCGCCATCATCGCCGCGGCCGGCCTAATGAATGCGATCGAATTGACCGGCCGCGAGATCAAGACGACTAAGCTTGTCTGCAACGGCGCGGGCGCCGCCGGCATAGCTTGCCTCGAATTGTTGCGCGCCATCGGCTTCCGCCCGGAAAACCTCATTCTCTGCGACACAAAAGGCGTGATCTATGAAGGCCGCCGCGAGGGTATGAACCAATGGAAGTCGGGCTTTGCCGTCAGCACCAAGGCGCGCACGCTTGCGGAGGCGCTCGAGGGCGCGGATGTTTTTTTCGGTCTGTCGGTGAAGGGCGCGATGACGCAGGACATGGTGAAGTCGATGGCGGAGAAGCCGATCATCTTTGCCATGGCTAATCCGGATCCGGAGATCACGGTCGAAGACGTGGCGGCGGTGCGTACCGACGCTATCATGGCGACGGGGCGCTCGGACTATCCCAATCAGATCAACAATGTGCTGGGCTTTCCCTACATTTTTCGCGGCGCGCTCGACGTGCGGGCTCGTGCGATCAATATGGAGATGAAAATCGCGGCGGCTCGCGCGCTTGCCGCGCTCGCGCGCGAGGACGTGCCCGACGAGGTGGCGGCGGCCTACGGTGCGCGGCCGAAATATGGCCCCGACTACATCATCCCGGTGCCCTTCGACCCGCGGCTGATCTCGTCCGTGCCGCCGGCGGTGGCGCAGGCGGCGATGGATTCAAAAGTTGCGCGGCGGCCGATTGTCGACATGGACGCCTATCGCGAGCAATTGCGCACGCGGCGCGACCCGATCGCCGGCGTGCTGCAGCGCGTGTTCCAGAACTTGCGACGGCAGCCGCGTCGCGTGGTCTTTGCCGAAGGCGAGGAGGAGCAGGTGATCCGCGCCGCCGCCTCATTCGTGCAGCAAGGGCTCGGCTCGGCGCTGCTGGTCGGCCGCGAGCCGCGCGTGCGCGAGACCGCGCAGGCGACCGGCGTTGAGCTCGGCGAAGGCATCGAGGTGATCAACGCGGCGCTCTCGTCACGCAATGGCGCCTACGCCGCCTATCTCTACGAACGGCTCCAGCGCAAGGGCTACTTGCAGCGCGATTGCCAGCGGCTGATCAACACCGACCGCAATCACTTCGCCTCCTGCATGGTGGCGCTCGGCGATGCCGACGCCATGGTCACTGGCGTGACGCGTAATTTCTCCGTGGCGCTTGACGACATTTTGCGCTGCATCGATCCGAAACCCGGACATCGGGTGATGGGCGTATCGCTGGTGCTGGCGCGCGGCCGCACGGTACTGGTCGCCGACACCGCCGTGACCGAGATGCCCGACGCCGCCGATATCGCCGAAATTGCCATCGAGGCGGCGCGGGTGGCGCGCGCCCTCGGCTACGAGCCGCGGCTTGCGCTGCTCGCTTTTTCCACATTCGGCCATCCGCCCGGCGAACGTTCGGCGCGCGTGCAGGAGGCGGTGCGGTTGCTGGACAAGCAGCGCGTCGATTTCGAGTATGACGGTGAGATGGCGGCCGACGTTGCGCTGAACATGGAGCTGCGCGATGCTTATCCGTTCTGCCGCCTGTCCGGACCCGCCAACGTCTTGATCATGCCGGCATTCCATTCGGCGTCGATCTCGACCAAGATGCTGCAGCAACTGGGCGGCGCCACCGTGATCGGGCCCATCCTGGTCGGGCTCGACCGCTCTGTGCAGATCGTGCCGCTCTCAGCCAATGACGCCCAACTCGTCAATATGGCGGCGCTCGCCGCTTATAATGTGAGTGGCTAAGGCCCGGTGTCCCTTAACCATCAGCGTTAAAACGCGGCGACCGATTCACGCCCCCGAAACCACTCTTCATTAGACGTTTGGCTGCCGACCCGGGATGGATTGGGCGAAGATCCCGGATCAACGGTGCAGCGTTGCATCGTATCCGGGAACCTTGAGTGAGATGTCATGACCCTAATCCCGCCGCTCGCGCTCGAAATTCATGGCCTGGTCAAGCGCTTCACGCGGCCTGCCGTTGACGGGCTCGATCTCGCCGTTCGCTGCGGCGAATTCTACGCGCTGCTCGGTCCGAACGGCGCCGGCAAGACCACGACTCTGCGCATGATCGCAGGTCTCATTCGTCCCGACGCCGGCGCAATCCGCGTCGAGGGCGTCGATGCACTCGCTGATCCGGTCGCCGCCAAGCGCCTGATCGCCTGGGTGTCCGACGAGCCGATGATCTACGACAAGCTCACACCGGAGGAATATCTCGACTTCATCTCCGGACTGTGGGCGGTCGAGCCGAAGCTTGCCGCTGCGCGCGCCGCCGAACTGTTCGACTGGCTCGGGCTTGCCGCGCACGCGCGCGAGCGCTGCGAAAGTTTTTCCAAGGGCATGCGCCAGAAAGTGGCCCTCGCCGGCGCCCTCGTGCACGATCCGAGCCTGATCATTCTCGACGAACCGCTCACCGGGCTCGACGCCGGCTCCGCGCGCCAAGTCAAGAGCGTGTTGCGCGAGCGCGTACGCGCGGGCGGCACAGTCATCATGACGACGCACATTCTTGAAGTCGCCGAGCGAATGGCCGACCGCATCGGCGTCATTGCGCATGGCCGGCTCCTCGCTGAAGGTACGCTCGCCGACTTGCGACGCCTTGCTGCTGCGGCCAACGGCGCTGGCGCGGCCGCGAGCGAAAACGATGTAACGAGCCTGGAAGACACGTTCCTCGCGCTCGTCGCCGACGCGGCGCTGCCGGCAGAAGCTGCGTGATGTTTCTCTTTAGCGTGCAACAATGAGCCAAGCCGGTACCGCCGTTTGGTTTGCCCACCACGAGTCGCGCCTCGCTTGGCGCGACTTTGTGGCAATGATGACGGCGGGGCGCCGCAGGCGCGCCCGCCAGGTGGCCATCGGCTTCGCCGTCTTTATCGTGGTCATGCATGTCATCGCTTATTCGGTTGTCGGCCGCTATGCCGATGCGGCGATTGACCGGCAGCTGCTGATCGGCGTCACGGCTGCTCTGCTGCTGTCATGGCTGTTGATGATCTCGCAGGCCATGGAATCGATGACGCGCGCCTTCTACGCGCGCGCCGATCTCGATCTCATTCTTGCCTCGCCGGTTGCCGCCGAAAGACTCTTTGCCGTGCGCATCGGCACGGTCGCTTTGTCGGTTGCCGGCTTGGCGCTGCCGCTTGCCGCCCCGTTCATCAACATGCTGGCGTGGCGCGGCGGCGCGCATTGGTTAGGCGCCTATGGTGTCATTCCCGCCATGGGCACCGTGGCAGCGGCGCTCGCCGTACTCGCGACCGCTGCGTTGTTCCGCCTGATTGGTCCGAGGCGCACGCGCTTCATCGCGCAGATCATCGCCGCCGTCATTGGCGCCGCCTTCGTGATCGGGCTGCAGGTGGCGGCAATCCTCTCCTACGGGACCCTATCGCAGGCGAGCGTGCTGCAGTCCGACGGGCTCCTCGCGCTCATGCCGGCCGCGGACAGTGTCGTGTGGTGGCCGGCACGCGCCGTGCTTGGCGATCCTCGCGCGCTCGTCGTTCTGCTCGCGCTCGGCTTCGCCGCTCTCGCTGCCGCCATCGCCATCGTTGCGCCGCGCTTTGGCGCCTACGCCGTCGCCGCCGCTAGCGCCGAAGCTGCGCCATCGGCGCGCGCGCAGCGTCCGAGCGCCTTGCGCGCCGCATCACCGCGTCGGGCCCTTCGCCGCAAAGAATGGATTCTGTTGCGACGCGACCCCTGGCTCGTCTCGCAGACGCTGATGCAGATGCTTTATCTGTTGCCGCCGGCGCTGATGCTGTGGAAGAGTTTCGCGGCACAATCCCCGGGCGGCGCGCTCAACCTGCTCGTTCCGGTTCTGGTGATGGCGGCGGGCCAGCTCGCTGGCGGGCTCGCCTGGCTCAGCATTTCCGGCGAGGACGCGCCCGATCTCGTCGCCACCGCGCCCATTCCCGCGCGCTTTGTTTTGCGCGCCAAAATCGAGGCGGTGCTTGGCGTTATCACCATCGTATTCGCGCCTTTGCTTGCTGTTCTCGCCTTCGCTTCGCTCCGGCATGCATTGCTGACTCTTGCCGGTATCGCCGCCGCTTCGGCGTCGGCGACCGCCATTCAGCTCTGGTTCCGGACGCAGGCCAAAAGGAGCCAGTTCCGCCGCCGGCAAGTATCATCGCGCGTCGCCACTTTTGCCGAAGCGTTTTCCTCCATCGGCTTTGCGGCGACGGCGGCGATTGCCGCCATCAGCGTGCCGCTCGCCATCGCCCCAGGCGTCATCGCGCTTCTGGTCGTCGCCGGCGCCCGGTATTTGAGCCCGCGGAGATCGTAATCATCCGCCACTAGGCGGGAAAGGACTTTTCACACCGCAGTCGACGCCGCGAGCAGCACTGCGATTTCGCCGATTTGCTCGAGCGCGCCGCAGACGTCGCCGGTCTGTCCGCCGATCTGTGCCGCGCTCACGCGCGCGACGATCGCAAGCACGATACCGAGCACAATCGCTGTGACCGCCGCCGGTGCAAAACCGATGCAGCCGATGAGGATGACAAAACCAAGCACGGCCCCAGCCGCGGCGTTTTCCCGCGCCGGCGTGCCGGCGCCGTGCGACAGCCCCTCACTGCGCGCCGGCGGCAGAAAGAACATTAAGAGTGGCAGCAGCGCACGCGCTGCGGCATGAGCACCGATCAGCGCGGCCGCCACCGGCGCAGGATCGGCGAGGCTCGCAAGCGCGCCGACGCGAATGAGAAATGACAAGATCAGCGCGCAGACGCCGTAAGTGCCGATGCGGCTGTCGCGCATGATGGCAAGTTTCTCTTCGCGCGTCGCGCCACCGCCGAACCCGTCGGCGGTGTCGGCAAGGCCGTCTTCGTGCAGGCCGCCGGTCACAGCGAAGGTCGCGGCGAGCGCGAGCGCCGCCGCCGGCCAGGGCGGCAGCCCGATGCGCGCCGCGAGCACGTATATGACCGCGCCGATGACGCCGACGATGAAGCCGGCAAGCGGAAACGCCCAGGCCGCGCGCGCGATTTCGCCGTCCGCGAACGGGCGTGCCCGCATCAGCGGCAGCCGCGTGCAAAAGAGGACGCTGACGGAAAGATCATGGGCGCGCGTGCCGACCCACGCGTTCCAGGCAGGAGAAGGATCGCCGCCGCCCGTGCCGTAAGCCATGGCCTGTTTCCAGCCAGCTCCTTTCCGGCGGAAAGGAGGAGATTCGCGAGAGCATAGCAAATTTGCTAGAACTAGACCGGTCATTTGATTGGATCCGCTCATTCCCGCGCAAGCGTGAATCCCGTCTGGGTCCTCCCTTTTCGGCGGGTGAGCGGTCGATACCCTCACGAGAAACGCGATGACGAACTTTGTGTCCCTCGCCGAGCTGGGCGCCCTATGCCTCGATTTGCCGGGCGGATATCCGGCGGCGAGCGCGGCCGTCGCTGCACGCGAAAACCTGTTGACCAAACCGCCTAAAAGCCTCGGCCGGCTCGAGGACTTGACTATCTTCCTCGCCCATTGGCAGGGGCGTTCGCCGCCGCGGCTCGACCGCGCCGAAATCCTCGTCTTCGCCGGCAATCACGGCGTCACCGCGCAGGGCGTCTCCGCTTATCCGGCCGAAGTCACGGTGCAGATGGTGGCGAATTTCGCCGCGGGCGGCGCCGCCATCAATCAGCTCGCGCGCACCGCCGGCGCAAATCTGCGCGTCATTCCGTTGACGCTCGAGGAGCCGACCGCCGATTTCACCATAGAGCCGGCAATGAGCGACGAGGAATTTCTTGCCGCCGTAGCAGCCGGGTACGACGCGGTTGATCCGGAGAGCGACCTGGTGATCCTCGGCGAGATGGGCATCGGCAACACCACTGCGGCTGCCGCACTGGCCGCTTCCTCGTTCGGCGGTGGCGGCGCGCGCTGGGCCGGCCGCGGTACCGGCGTCGACGACGACGGTTTGCGGCGAAAGCGCGCGGCGATCGACGCCGCGCTCGCCCGTCACGCCGCGATCTTAAACGATCCGTTGCGCGTTGCCGCCGCGCTCGGCGGCCGCGAGCTTGCCGCCATTCTCGGCGCTACGCTTCGCGCGCGCCGTCAGAATATTCCCATTATCCTCGACGGCTTTGTCTCAACCGCCGCGGTCGCGCCGCTCTATAAGCTTCGCACCGACACGTTGGCTCATGCACTTGCCGGCCACGTCTCCGCCGAGGCTGGGCACCGCGCCCTGCTCCAGGAGCTGAACTTAAAACCGCTGCTCGATCTCAACATGAGGCTCGGCGAAGCCTCCGGAGCGGCGGCGGCCTTGCTCATTCTGCGCGCCGCGCTCGCCTGCCATACCGGAATGGCGACGTTCGCCGAAGCCGGTGTCTCCGATAAGCCGGCGGAGGAGGGGACGGAGAAAGCTGCGGGGTAGCGCTGCCCCGCGCCGGCGCGGCGGAAGCAAGGGGGCGGGGCGTTCAGCTAATTGCCGGCGCCGCTAGCGGGTGCTCGCACGTTGGCCCATGGGTCAGCGGCTTTTGGTTTGACGTCGTGCGAACGCTTAATGGCCGCTTGGTAGGCCTCGTCGGTCGCCTTTTCGTAAGCCTTGTGCTGCGCGATCTCGCCCTTTTGCCGGTCGGACATGGGTAATTGCTGCGCATGCGCGGCGTGCGTTACCGAAAAGCAGAGGATCAACGCACCGGCGAATGTCCTGACGATAATGTTCATGTTTGCTCGCCTCGTCTCCGGGCCGGCTACATGAACGCCTGGATGCCGGTTTGCGCGCGGCCAAGGATCAGCGCGTGGATGTCGTGCGTGCCTTCATAAGTGTTGACGGTCTCGAGATTGCAGAGGACGCGCATCACGTGAAACTCATCGGCAATGCCGTTGCCGCCATGCATGTCGCGCGCAAGCCGCGCCACTTCGAGCGCTTTGCCGCAATTGTTGCGCTTCAAGAGCGAAATCGCCGGCGGCGACGCCTTGCCCTGCTCGATCAGGCGCGCGAGGCGAAGCGCGGCATGCAGCCCAAGCGTGATCTCGGTCTGCATGTCGGCGAGCTTTTTCTGGATGAGTTGGTTGGCGGCGAGCGGCCGGCCGAATTGCTTTCTGTTGAGCACGTAGTCGCGCGCGCGGTGCCAGCAGAACTCGGCGGCGCCGATCGCGCCCCAGGCTATGCCGGCGCGCGCGACGTTGAGACAGCCGAAGGGGCCGGAGAGGCCGGACACATTCGGCAGCAGATTCTCTTCCGGCACCATCGCGCCGTCGAGCACGATCTCGCCGGTGATGGAGGCACGCAAGGAGAGCTTGCCTTCGATCTTCGGCGTAGAAAAGCCTTTGGTTCCGCGCTCGACAATGAAACCGCGGATCTTGCCGTCGAGCTTCGCCCAGACCACCGCGACATCGGCGACCGGGGAATTACTGATCCACGTTTTGGTGCCGGTGAGGCGATAGCCATTCGCGACCTTCTCGGCGCGGGTGACCATGGAGCCCGGATCAGAGCCGTGGTCGGGCTCGGTCAGTCCGAAGCAGCCGACGAATTCGCCGGTGGCAAGTTTCGGCAGATATTTGCGCCGCTGCGCTTCGCTGCCGTAGGCATAGATCGGGTGCATGACCAGGGAGGATTGCACCGACATGGCCGAGCGGTAGCCGGAATCGACGCGCTCGATCTCGCGGGCAATCAGCCCATAGGCGACATAGCCGAGGCCGGCGCCGCCATAAGTCTCAGGGATAGTCGAGCCGAGCAGCCCCAGCGCGCCCATCTCGCGGATCACGGCCGGATCGTATTTCTCTTCGCGATAAGCGGTGAGCACGCGCGGAAACAATTTCTCCTGCGCGTAATCGCGCGCGGTGTCGCGCACCATACGCTCCTCTTCGGTCAATTCGCCTTCGAGATCGAGCGGGTCGTCCCATTTGAAGGCGGCGTCCTTGATCTGGACCGGTTTGCTCTCGCGCTTCTCGGCAAGCTGCGCCATGGCCTAACTCCTTGTTTGGCTGCAAGCTTAGAACATTTTCACGCGCGGCGGAACGATCACGGATCAGCGGTGTAACGTGGCGCGTTGCACCGCGTCCGCGAAACGGAGTATCAAAAGCCGCAACGCGCCCGTAGCTCAGCTGGATAGAGCGCTGCCCTCCGAAGGCAGAGGTCAGGGGTTCGAATCCCTTCGGGCGCGCCAGCGTTCACTGACGGTTGCGGAGACCAACTCGCGCGCGAGCGGCGTATGCAAGCGTGTTGGCCACGCTTGCATGGAGCGCCGAATAAGGAGGGGACTATTTCTTCGGCCGGCCGTACGTCCAATTTAGCCCGGCCGTGGCCTTGGAATGGAAATGCGTCTCGAAGCCGACGACCTCCGGCGAGATCATGTCGTCCTTGGCGAATTGCAGCTTGTCCTCGTCAACGGCGTAGACGGTCAAGTGGTAGTGATGGGGCTTGTCGCCTTCCGGCGGGCACATGCCGCCATAACCGTCGAAGCCATAACTGTTGCGGCTTTGGATGACGCCGTCAGGCATCAGGTTGGCTTTCACATCGCCGGAATTCTTTGGAATCGATGTGGTCGATGAGGGAATATTGAACGCAATCCAGTGCCAGAAACCGCGGTGGCCGTTGGGAGGAGGCCCGGTCGGCGCGTCCGGATCGAAGAGAATGATGGCGAAGCTCTTGGTGCCTTCCGGCGCACCGGTCCACTTGAGCGACGGCGACATATTCTGACCGGTGCAGCCGAAGACGTTGGCTTCCATCTCCTTGGTGCCGACACCTTTGTTCTTGATGTCGTCGCTGGTGACCTTCATTTGCGCGTGCGCCACCGGCGCGGCGACGAGGCCGGCAGCGAGAACGGCAACACCCAACCCTACCTTGTACATCGGTTTCCTCCCGTGTTCGAAAAACGAACTTTAGCATGGGCGCCGGGTATTTGTCTTGGGGCGGTTGCCCATTCGCGTTGTTTGATGATTTGAGGCCGTGCCTGCCCTTAATTGACCGCGTTATTCTGCAAACGTAGAGTTGCGCACACAAGAAAACAGACGCGCGGTCAACGCGCCATCGGGGGCAGATAATCAGGGAGGAATAAATGAAGCGGACTTTGATGCTTGTAGCCGGGGCCTTGGCGCTAGCCGTCACGCTTGGCGCGGCACCGGCTTTCGCCAAACCCGATTGCGGCGAAAACACCGGCCAGAAAGCGACCGGCAAACCCATTCCGATCGGCGGCGTGACGTCGATGAGCGGCATCGGCAGCTTCAAGGAAGCCGACGATGCAGCGCGCGCTTATTTCGACTGCGTCAACGCCAACGGCGGCATTCACGGCCGGCCGATCACCTACCATGACGAAGACGATCAGAGTCAGCTCGACGTCGCCGCCCAGGCCGCGAAAAAGCTGGTCGAGGATGAAGGCGTATATCTGATGATCGGCTCAACGAGCTTCATCGAGTGCATCCCCAACGCCAACTACTACCTGAAAAATAATATCCTCGAGATCGGACTGGGGATTCCCTCGCAGTGCTATCAGTCCAAGAATATCGCTGAGATCAACGCCGGACCGCGACAAAGCGGCATCGGCGGCGCCGATTTCGCGCGGCGCAAGCTCGGCGCCAAGACGCTGGTCTGCTCGATTCCGAAATTCCCCGGCTCCGACTACAGCTGCAACGGTCTGGAGGAATGGGGCAAGAAATACGGCGTCAAGGTGACCAGCATTTATTCCGATCCGGTCTCGCCGGACTACAATTCGCTGGTCCTGCAGTTTTTGGCGACCAACGACGATGCGATCATGGTGTACGGCACCGACGACACCGGAGCGCGCATCCTCGACGCGGCCGAACAGCAGGACGGCGCCGCCAAGATGAAGTGGACGACGCCGACCTCGTATTACACCGTGCGCATCCCCAAAGCGATCGACGCCAAGTACTGGAACGACCGCTTGTGGGTGAACGCGGAACTGGCCCCGCTCGACTCTAAGGGTAAAGACAACCAGAACTGGATTGCAGTGATGGACGCTTATGGCGGCAAGGTACTGCGCGACAGCTTCTCGCAGGCCGGCTACATCGCAGGCCGTATTGCCGTCAACGCCATGCTGACGATCAAGAATCCGAACGACATCAACCGCAACACGGTGACGGCCGCGATTCAAAACATGAAGCCATATGACACCGACATTCTCTGCATGCCGTGGTATTGGGGCGGACCGGACGCGACCGAGCACAATGCCAATCACGTGACGCGTACCGTGACCATTCACGACGGCAAATGGAAGAATGTCGAAGGCTGCATGCCGAGCAACGATCCGAGCCTCGCCAATATCGAGGCCCTGGAGAAGAAGCTTGGTATTAAGATCAACGACCAGGTTCCGCTGGAATAACACGGCATTCCGGCTCTAAAAGCCGTCACAGGTGCCCGAGGATTTCCGTGGTCATGCGACCGCGGAAGTCCTCGGCCCGCTTTTGAGGCCACTTTTGCGGTAGCATGAAGCGACAGCCGGGGCAGGCGATGATCAAATCGTGGATCTTTGAATTCTTTGCGACCCCGCCCGAGTTGACACAGCGCTTCGATCCGGAAGCCTCACTGCGTTACTTCAACGCCTATCTCGATCTGTGGACGCGCGCCGAAGCGGCCGGCTTTGACGGCATTTTCTTCAGCGAGCATCATTTCGGCGCTGCTTATTCGCCGTCGCCCAATCTCTTGATCGCCGCCGTGGCGCAGCGCACCAAAAAACTGCGGCTCGGCGTGATGGGAATGGTGCCGCCCTATCATTCACCATGGCGGCTGGTCGAAGAGATCGGCATGCTCGATCATTTGACCGGCGGCCGCCTTGAAATCGGCACCTCCGCCGGCATTCCTCCCGAAATGGCGCAAGTCGGGCTTGGCGTCGAGGAAGCACGCGCCCGCTACGACGAGGCGGTCGATATCATCGACCAGGCGCTGGCCGAGCCGGTGATCACCCACCACGGCAAGTTCTGGAACTTCGACAATCTGCGGCTGACCCCGCGGACCATCCAGCAGCCGCACCCGCCGAAATGGGTCACCGTCATCAGCGTCTCGTCGGCGCGCAAGGCGGCTCGCCGCGGCGCTAAAATATCGACCGGCTTTCATCCGCAGGAGAAGGTGATCGAAATCTTCGACGCCTTCCGCGATGAAGCCGCCAAGGTCGGGCGCAAGGTAGGGCCGGACGATCTCTGCCTCCGCCGCCAAGTGGTGATGCACGAGGATGAGGACGCGCTGGCCAAGCGCCGGCGGGCCTATCAAGACTTTCTCAGGTTCGATCCGCGGGCGCACCTGCCCGACCGTCCGGCGCTCGACACGCCGCTGTCGCACAGTTTCTCCATCGGCGAGGAGGAATTCATCGGCGGCGCGCCTGCTGATATCGCCGCAGAGATCGCCAGCCAATGCCGCAGCGCGGGCGCTGGACATTTTGCCGGCTTGTTCGATCGGTTCGCCTCACCGGAGAAACTTGCGGATGGCTGGAGCGAGTTCGGCGGGGTGGTGATCCCCAAGCTGCGCGCCACGCCGGTCTAGGAGTCGCTTCGGCTATGCTGGCGACGCGACCGGCGCGGCCTGGCCGGAAGCCAAATACGCGCCGTGCAAGATTTCCGGATGCTGGCGCAATTCCTCGGAACTGCCGGCAAACGCGACGGTGCCGCGTTCCATGACATAGGCGCGTTTGGCCAGCGCCAGCGCCAGTGTTGTGAACTGTTCGATCAGCAAAACGCCGACGCCACGCTGGGCGATGGCCCGGATTGTCTCGGCGAGCCGGCTCACGATCGACGGCGCGAGCCCAAAGGACAATTCGTCGATCAGGAGATAGCGCGGCCGCGAAATCATGGCTTGTGCGATCACCACCATTTGCTTCTGCCCGCCGGACAGATTCTGCGCGGCAGTTCCAAGCCGGCCGCGCAGTTCCGGAAAAATGTCGAGCGCCGCCTCGACTTCCCGGTCGGCGTCGCGCCGTGAGTGCATCATCGCGGCCGCGGCAAGATTGTCGCGCACCGAAAGGCCGATCAGCACGGGGTGGCCCTCAAGCACCAGGGCCACGCCGTAACGGCGCACCGCGTCCGGCGGTCGTCCCAAAAGCTCCATGCCGTCGAAGGACACCCGTCCGCGTAGCGCCGGCAAGATCCCGGCCATGGAGAGAACGAGCGTCGACTTGCCCGCACCATTGGCGCCAAGGAGCGCCGTGATCTCGCCGGGAGCGACCTCGATAGACACATCGCGCAGCACCGGGCGCCCG
>Ga0335078_10003910_pt1 | contig 22146 bp, 11 predicted proteins | sample Lox_Sample_32_FD_206711 | JGI IMG/M metagenome (GOLD analysis project Ga0335078, IMG submission 206711) | Soil microbial communities from Loxahatchee National Wildlife Refuge, Florida, United States - Lox_Sample_3.2 | ecosystem: Environmental > Terrestrial > Soil > Wetlands | place: USA... | reverse complement strand
GTATGAGTGGCAACATAGAGAGGAACCTAACACTAATATGGCGGACTATAATCTCGACGGGAGTTTCAGCGGGCCAGTTCCGCTCATAGGCGATCAATTAGGCAACCTGCGGTTCCTCGCAAGCTTCATCCAGAATAGGACGACGCTGCTTATTCCATTGAGCCGTCCCGATTATCTGGACTATAATGGGTCACTTAAGATTAATTCGGACATCAATGCGGGAACGAAGCTCGAGCTGAATGCCTCGAGTGGGAAATCATACAATGTTGCGATAAACGCGACGGATAACTATATGTATAATCAATCATACCTGACGCAGGCGCCGGGAACCTACCCGTTTTGGGCTCCGACAGATTTTATGCAGACCACCGATCAGATTGCCGGTGTTGTAAGCGATTACGGCGATAATGCGAGATCGAGCGCAGTTTATGAGCCGTCTTGGTATTCGACAGCCGATGTCAGTGACTATGTTCTTGGCGGGAAACTGACTCACTTCATAAATGCGGATACCTATTATGAATTGAGTTTCAACAACGTTAATCGGAGCTATCTCACAGGTCCGACTGCTCTCAGGGATACCTCCACGCTATATGAGTTGATCCCCGGATATTATGTCGATGAAGCACCATATGGATACAGTCCGACATACACATTGGGTACCCACGAGGGCCAGGATCCAGATCCGCAGTTGTTTTTGGGCGGCCATGGTGCTACTGCAGATGATTCAACCAAAGTCCATTCCTATGAGTTCAAGGGAGACTTGTCAAGCCAGTTGAACGAAGCGAATCTGATTAAGGTGGGGCTTGGGTTTTCATATTATAACCTTGATTTGAATTATGGCTCGATTAACAAAGCGACGAGCGACGTTAATTGGGTAAAGCAAAACTGGAATCCCTACAGTATATCGGCATATGCACAGGACAAATTGGAAGCATACGGCTTCATAGCCAATTTCGGGGTAAGGATGGACGTTAGCAATCCTAATACTGACTGGGTGGAAGTGGATCCTTTTGATCAAGCGTATTTCTCGAGCCAATTCAACGACACGACGAATTACTTGTCGGTGCGTGTGAAGCCGGAAATCATCTTTAGTCCTCGATTGGGAATCTCACATCCTATTACCACGACCTCAAAACTGTACTTCAATTACGGGCACTTCCAGGAGCTGCCCACTTACGAGGAGATGCTAAGGGTTGGACGGAATGCCTCCAACGCCATGATAAATTACGGTGATCCTAGTTTGCCGCAAGCCGAAACGGTTTCCTACCAATTAGGTTTCGACCAATCGCTTTTTGATCAGTACCTGTTCCAGATCGCCCTTTTCTATAATGACAATTCCAATCAACAGGCATTTACGTTCTATACAAGTGACTCGAAAAGTCTGGCGTATTACGCGGCTAACGATAACAGTTACTCGGATGTGCGAGGAATCGAACTGACTCTTACGAAGAATTACGGCGATTGGATCCAGGGCTTCATTAATTACACGTATCAAGAAATGTCGCTGGGACAATTCGGTCAGACACTCGTGTCCGATAACCCGGTTACACAATTGGCAGATGAAGAGAATCCGCCGAGTGGTTTCAGTCTGTGGCAGCTTGCTCGACAAAGACCCGTTGCTCAACCTCGCGCAAATGCGAGCATCACTTTTTTGACGCCGAAGGACTTTGGGCCGCAGTTCATCGGTTTTAAACCGCTAGGCGAATGGAGCATCAATCTCGTGGGGACATGGAAAGCAGGTCCATGGATTTCTTATAACCCCCAGCAGGTCGCCGGCGTAGCATATAATGTTCAGGAGACAGATATCACTAATGTTGACCTTCGCATCAACAAGACTTTCTCATTTGGAGGCACTGTGTCGATGACTCTCTTCGTTGAAGCCACCAACTTGCTCAATTCGAAACGATTGTCGGGAGAAAGCTTCTCTAATTCGCCTACGGACTTTACAGACTATATGGCATCTTTGCATCTGCCATCAGGGCCGGGGTATGATAAAACTAATATTCCCGGGAGTGATCGCGTCGGTGATTATAGACTCAATGGTGCGGCGTACCAGCCTGTTCTCTACAGCGGCAACGTTCAGGGCATCACCGCAACCAGCATTGACCCCACCGCAATCTATTGGGATAAGCCAACCGGAAGATATATGCAATATGTCAACGGAGCGTGGCAACAGGTAGATCAGGGTCGTATGCAGAAAATCTTGGATGACAAGGCATACATCGATATGCCCAACATTAGTGCCTTTGATTTCTTGAATCCAAGGCAATTCTATTTTGGCATTAATCTTTCATTCTAATTTCGAATGAAGAATTATGATAAAGAAAGGCAGCATCAAATGACTTCAAAATGTCTGTTGAGAGTGGTCGCATTAGTTGTGCTCCTCGGCTTGATTGGTCCTCAGAAATCACGAGCCCAGATTTTTAACGGAGCTTGGGAAGTGAAATGGTTAAGCGTGGGTCAATTGCAACAGTATTTCTCCAATGCCGGTATGGAGATTGAGTATGGCAGAAGAGGAAGGGGGGTCTATTTGAATACGGATCAGGACGACGGACTTCGCTGGCCTGCCCAATGGTTATACCAGGATCATAATGTCGGCAAAGGATTATGGATCGGCACAACTAATTTCAAAGATCCGTCAAACGGTATAACATATCCGTATAAAGTCATATGCCTTGGTCGAGACGCACTGTGGATGAACTCCGTAACGTTTCCGGTAAAGTTCAGCCTCATTGGTAAGTCCAGTTATCCGACTGTAATTGTAGATGGGAATACCGCCACCAATCTTGCCACAACTGATCTGAATTTGGCCGGAGGAGAAGATGTTGTGGATCCAACTATTCCTTGTGACCGGATGATCTACAATGTAATAAATACGCCGGTAGGCATCACGGCATCCAGGAAAGTGCTAAGCTGGTCGCAGCAGTACAACGACAATTATTTTATTTACGAATGGACATTCAAGAATACGGGCCTCACTGATAATCTCGGGGGGAAGATTTCACCTGCAGACACGCTCTACGGCGTGGTATTTAGTTTTATATACAGGTTTGCCGATGCTAACGACGGGTATCGGGAAGGCTGGGGATTTTCAAACGAGGATTATGGAAGAAATACGATTAACGATTGCATTGGTCAAGACCCGGCTCACACGCTTCCTGCTCCAAATAATTTTCGGGCGATATACGCGTACTATGGCCCTCACTCTGCTTCCACGGGGGTCGAGGATGATATCGGCGGTCCCTGCTATGTCGATGGCCACATTCTTGGTGGTACCGGCTTCACTGGAGAAATGGTTTTGCATGCCGATTCGTCAGTGACCGATACCGCGGATGCCTTGGACCAGCCGAGAACTACGCAGTTCTTGGCTTCCGATAATAATTTAAATAATCCCAGTATTACCTCACCATTTGATGCGAATTCAATGTTGCAACAATACCAGCAGATGATGGCCTGTGGTAACTCACCTCAGACTCAAGCTGAGCAAATCGGAGAGGATGCCAACGGGTGGCCGACTGCCTTTGCTAACACGTGGGGCGGCAATCCCGTCCTGGGATCAACTGCAGGTGGCTATGAAAGCAATCAAAGTTTCGGGCCCTACACGATTCCGCCCGGTGACAGTATAAGGATCGTAACTTGTGAAGCCGTCGCCGGAATAAATCACGTGTTCAATGGAGAAGTGGCAAAGAATTGGTTTAATTGGTATAAGAACGGGGCGAACACTCCTCTTCAACTCCCTTCGCAAGGTCCGTTTAGATGGAAGAACACGACATGGACTCCAGGCAGCACGACTACTAATGGAGATGTCTATAAGAACGCCTGGGTATTTACAGGAGAGGATTCGCTACTGCAAACATTCCAAAGAGCAAGAGCCAATTACAATAGTGACTTTAGTATTCCGATGCCTCCACCCCCACCGGACAAGTTCGTAGTCTCATCAGGCGGTGACAGGATACTTCTTCAATGGTCAACGAGTGCAGAATCATCGCCACATTTTAATGGCTACCTCATCTACCGAGCGACAACCAAGCCTGATACTCAGTTTGCTCTGCTGCAGTCAATCGATAAGTCGAATCTGGACAATCTGGCACCTGTTTCATCAGGCCTACGCACTTATGCCGATCTGACGCCGGTGCGTGGATTTAACTATTACTATTACATTCAAACCAAAGACGATGGCTCCACCAACAATGTGGAACCGGGGGTACCGCTGGTGAGCAGTATTTTCTACACGATGACCAATCAGTCTGCAAGCTTGCAACGAGCTGCGGGCGGTCCGGCCGGGAGTCCGGATCAATATAGCCTTTCAGCAATACGAATAGTTCCTAACCCATATAATATTTCGGCGAAGGGAATCCAATACGGGACGGATCTCTTGGTTGCCGACCAGCTTTCGTTTTTCAATTTGCCCCCGCTTTGCAAGATCAGCATATTTACCGACACGGGGGAATTAATTCAGACGATCAACCATACAAATGGGAGCGGTGACGAGAAATGGAATTCACAGACCTCTTCCGGTCAGGTCGTGGCGAGTGGATTGTACATCGCGTACTTTGAGGTTACGCAGGACTACACCCCTCAGGGCGCGAAGCAACCGGTCTATCGGAAAGGGGACAGTATTTACAAGAAATTCATAATCATTAGATGAAGTAACTCATGGAGATTAAGATGTTTCATAATTATCGCAATAAACCTTTTTATGCCTTGTGGTTATTCTTGGCGTGTGCAGTCTCGATTGCATATCTTGGATGCGACAAGTTAGTACCTACCAAGTTCAAAGCACAGAACTACAATGCCCCTTCTGTTGATCAAAGAGCAGGTATCCTGATGACAGCTGATACTATCAACGATGCTCAGGGCAATACGACATATTATCAGTACGTTCCCGGTCCACCCGTAACTCACGATTCGGTCAGATGGACCTTAGTTTTCGCGCGGACACTTGGAAGTTTTTCGACTTCTTCAAATGCCACAGATAATCAAATCATAAACACGATGTTCACCACGCTGACCGACAGTCTGCCGTCGCTCGCGTCGGATACGTTGATAATGGTACGCTATCCTGGTGATACTGCAAAGGCCGCTAACGATACGATAAGTGTCTGTTATGCAACGTTGAAAACCTCACAACCGGAAGACATTTACTTGTACACGAGCTTGGAATATTACTACGTTAACGCGGTCTCTAACGTTGCTGATTATGTTTCCGTTGACTTCATAAAAGAAGACACTTCATTGGTGAGTTCTTCAACCGCAATTCCTTCGGCAAGCACATATGCTTCCACCGAGACTATCCTTGGTGCTTCAAATAACCAAGAGGTTGTGCCGGTGTTGGCCGCACGTTTTGCCTTTCATTTGGATGCTGGAGCTTACATGGTTCGGTTTACTTTGAGCAATCCGGCGGAAATAAGCAATCCGCAGAAGCTGCCACCAAAGAACACCGTGTTTCCCGCGATTTCAAATGAGTTCAAAGTCGTCATACTTCCGCAGTAGCGCATGTGCCTAATTTGGAAAGGAGAATAAAGTTGAAAAGATTTTCAGTCATGATTTTAGCAGTATTTCTTCTGAGCGGATTGCTTGTAGTCCCATCTGCTCATTGTCAAGATTATTCTACTAATGGTCAGCAGAAGTTGGCCCAGACCGGTTTTAATTTTCTCGGCGTGTCTTCGGACGCGCGGGCCGGCGCGATGGGCGATGCCGTCACTTCTCTTCAGGGTTATGTCGGCGCGTTGTCCCATAACCCCTCGACGATGGGTGATATACCGTCCCTGTTTAGCATAGATTGCAGCGTCAACTCATGGATTGCCGATATTAAATATTTATCACTTGATGCGGTGGTTGCCCCTGCCTCTGGCAGATATGGCGTCATCGGATTGACTGTTCAATCTGTCAACTACGGTGATGTGGAAGGGACAATGGTTTGGCCAAATTCCCAAGGCTATGTTGACACTCAAGTAATGGATCCATCAGCATTGGCGGTCGGAATCGCATACGCGGACATGATAAGCTCGCAATTTGGCGTAGGCGGTGAAGTCCAATTTGCATATCAAAATTTAGGGGAGAGTGTCGTCCAGGGCTCTGGGAATTCTCTTGCAACCAAACAGAATGTTGCCAACACATTAGTCTACAGTATCGGGACAATCTATAAGTTAGGCATAAAGAGTCTCGCGTTTGGAATGTCTATTAGGAATTTTTCCAAGAACGTGACTTACGAGCAAGAAAGTTTCTCTCTCCCGCTGGAGTTTACATTTGGGCTTTCGGCTAACGTCCTCGATTTTGTGGAGATGGCAGGGCCTAAGCAATCTTTGATTGTCTCTTGCGACCTCGCTCATCCGACGGCGCAGCCGGAACAACTGAAGATCGGAGCGGAATACAACTTCCTGAATGTAATCGCACTGCGAGGCGGCTACATTACCGGTGAGAGCGAACAAGGGATCACATACGGTGTCGGCATTTCCTCATCTGGATTGGGGATTTCTGCCGCCAATTTTAGCGTCGATTATTCCTATACTCCATTTGGCGTGTTCAATAATGTCCAGCGATTTACAGTATCCTTTTCATTGTAAAAGAATAGAATGGCATGAATATGAAACTTAGAAAATTAGTCTTTTTGATTTTGAGCTCCTCAACCATCGGACTCATTGTTGGTTCTTGCAATCATTTTACTGCACCTACCGCGGTCTGGAATCCCAACCAGAAGTATGCTGCCGGGGCGACAATTTTGAACGTCTTGCCTTCGGCTACCGCTATCGCCGGAGTAAGAGAGATTACCATCATCGGGCAGAACTTCTCAAAAGACATTGATTCAGATTGGGTATACTACGATGTGGATTCCCTCGGCTCGACGGGGATCAAGAGTTATTCATTGAGTGGTGCAACGGACACAATTGTCATTTACAGGCCGCCTAATTTTGGCTCGAGCCTTTATTTTAAAGTGGTTGTGCCCGCCGCGGATTCCGTCGGGAGATACGCATACAACATAGAGCAGCCCGTGATCTCGTCGACTCTGAGCTCAATTTCAGGCACCAGCTTTGTGATGACGCCAGGAGGCGGAAGCAGCACGGGCGATACCACTTGGATTGCAACGACAGGGTATGTCTATGAACTATTGCCGGATGGTAGTGCCCCAATACTATTCAAGGATACTTCCTACTTGGAACCGAAGACGATCGTCAATGGCAAGTCTGCTGCGACAGATTTTGCAAGCCCCTTCATGGATATAAAGGTTGGACCAGGTGGAATTCTGTATGCCACGTTCAATAATTCAAAAACCTCAAATGTAGTGTACCGTCTTGATCCTGATTCGAGTTCACCTGTAGTTTATGCCACAATTTCAGTGACCAAGGGCGCAGGATTTTTCGATTTTGATGACAATGGGAATCTCTATACCGGAAATACTGCGGGATTGTTCTTGGTCAAGCCGGACGGGACAACACCGAGCAATATCGGTTACAGCTCGTTCACTTTTGTTGCTCTTCGTGTCATAAAGGATGCCACCGGGAATAAATTCGTTTATGCAGCTAACTCCGGTGGCGTGTCCAGGAGTCCGATCAATCCTGACGGCACAGTTGGCACTCAGCAACAGATTTACGACCTTAAATCGGATACAAGCGCGATCGTTGCTGGTGATGCGATAAGTTCGTTTGACATTGCCTCAGACGGCACAGTCTACATAGGTTTGACCGGCAACTCAAGTTATTCGCTATTCGTATTGGAGAATGCCGGTACCTCAAGCCCAACCCTTGTCCCATATTATCATAACAGCGGTATCATACCTACCGGAATTCTGCAATTGGCATGGGGGAATGACAGATGGTTGTATCTGAACACGGGCGGTACGACGCTGTATAAGATGGGAATTGCAACGGAAAGTGGCACACCGGTTCACGGCTCGCCTTATCTTGGTAAAGGCTTATAGAGCTTGTGGCAAGGGCGAGAGAATGGAAGCAAGTACCATCGAAATGCAAGTTGATTACTCGTGAGGCAGAATTTTGATACACAGAGAAATGCAGGAGGATGTTTTTCGCGGTTATCCAGGCCGAAGGAATTTTCGGATGATATTTCTAGTCAATGTTACGACCGCAAACCAAAAACCATGATCATGGCTGTTTTGACAAAAGGAGGAAGTCAAAGGGAAAAAAATTTTCTGTCAACAATCACAACCTTAACCTATAACAAACCTAATCAAGGAGACAAACATCATGAAAGTAAGTAAATTGTTACTAGCGGTAGCTTGCCTTGTCATGGTTGTCGTGAGCACCCAGGCGAAAGTGAGACATGGCGGCAAGGTGGCTGGTGACACACTACTTGTGATTCCTAAGACAAGTATCGCACCGGCGATTGACGGCAAGGTCGATAGAATTTGGAATATGGTCGACGCCACGTGGATGAATTATCTGATCCCGTCGAATCCGGACGACTATCCAAGTTCTTGGTCAGACCTGTCAGGCTGGTGCAAGCTGATGTACGACGATAATAACATCTACGGCTTGTTTTACGTCCAGGATGACGTCATCGATAGCACGACGACCACAGATTGGCAAATGGATGGAGTCGAGTTTTACATCGATGCAAACCATACTCATACGGCGACCAATACCGTCTCTGATAATGGTACACCCGTTTCCGGATCGACCGCATATCAGTTTGCTTTGAGACTGGCACAGAAGGTCGACTCTGCCGAGACTGCCTTCGGGCATGGACTCAAGTATAGATGGTTCTTGGATACGGCATCTATCAATAATGGCGGCCCGTCCGGTTATTTCCTGCAATTTCAATTCCCGCTGGACAGCTTGGGCTTCACGACGCCGATTGTGCCGAACACAGAAGTCAGTCTTCAGCTTCAACTGGATGACAACGATCTGACCTCTGAAGGGCGCACACACGTCATGAATTGGTGGCCTTCGTTTGGTAACAGCGACTACCAGCAGACGGTCGGTTGGGGAAACGCTATCTTCGACGGCACTGCCATCGATACCAACTTTGCTTTCTTAAAAACGACGACTGCACCGGTTATTGACGGTAACCTAGATGCCATTTGGGATAATGCGAACCAAGTCACCATGGACTATTACCTGGATCAGACCAAGAACAATGTCCTAAGCAATACTGATCCTGCTAATCAGGATTGGAGATTCTACGGACTCTATGACGACAATAATATCTATGGGTTATTCACGGTGTATGACGACGTTATCGATACCACGACGACTACAGATTGGCAGATGGACGGCGCTGAATTCTACATCGATGCGAGTCATACCCATACTGCCACAAATACCGTCTCGGATAATGGTACACCTGTTTCCGGGTCTAACGCCTATCAGTTTGCTTTGAGGGTTGCGCAGAAAATTGACTCCGCTGAAGCCGCTTTTGGGCATTCGCTCAAATACAAATGGACCTGGCATCCTGGGAATGGGAATGATACTAACTTCGCCACCAGCAGGAATTACTATCGATTAGAGTTCATGCTTAACCTCGACAGCTTGGGCTTCACGACGACAGCGCAAGGAACTCTCTTCAGCCTTCAACTCCAAGGGGATGACAATGACCTTACCTCCGCAGGGCGGACAGGAGTATCGCCTTGGTGGCCCTCGTTTGGAAATTCCGACTATCAGCAGACAGTTGGCTGGGGGAATGGCAAACTCGGTGGCTCGGTCCAGGTCGGCGTAAAGGAAAAATCTCAGTCCGTGAAAACTTTCAGACTTGAACAGAACTTCCCGAATCCGTTCAACCCGACGACAGAAATCAGATATTCGGTTGCACAGAACGGTTTTGTCACGCTGAAGGTCTACAACGTTCTTGGACAGGAAATTGCAACACTGTTCTCCGGTGTCCGGACTGCTGGACAGGAATACGCCGCTACTTTAGATGGCAGCAGACTTGCCAGCGGAGTGTATTTCTATAAATTGGAAGCCGGTAATCAGATGATTGTCAAAAAACTAATGTTATTGAAGTAACCGACTCTCCTTCATGATGGCGTCCCGGTTCATTTCCTATCGAAGCGGGACGCTTTTTGTTTTTCTTGAACGAGGCCGGTGCAGCGTTGTACCATGACACGAAGCAAGAAGAGGTCAAAGTACTTGTCGACCCGGTTGCGGCATGAAGAAGATCTTGGCTTATGACATGCGGGGTTTATGAGACAATTGTTTGAGGAATGAGAACACCATGATGGCTTGTCCTATTGTAAAAGAAGTAGCATATCATTTTCAGCCGGTCGCCATTGGAGACGATCAGATGTATATAACTGCCTCGGCCGGTGAAAAGGATGTGGATCCGATCCTCGTTTGCGGAAAACTGTACCACCAAATCGGGAGCCTCCTCAAGCGAAGAGACCTGAGAATAGTTCATGAACGTCTGTTCGGGAGTATAGTTATACGGGATGAGCTAATGAAGGCTCGATTGGGATCGTTGCATGATTGTGGAATCGACCAGGAATTGCCGGTCACCTATGTTGAAGGCAACCCGCCATGGGGAGCAGGCTTTGCCGGACTCCAGCTCTATGCCGTGAAATCGGCTGACATAGGGGGCGAAGTCCGGACGATTTATGACGGCGAAGTACCTTGCGGTCGTGGCTGGCGTCGCAACGGAGCTTCTTTTCTGCTGCTGCAGGATATCCACGGAGATATTTCGAGTGGTACTCGCACGGACCAAACCGGTAGGATGTTTGACCTGGCGAATGATCTGCTTCAGCGGGAGGGCATGCGCTATCGCGATGTGATTCGAACTTGGATATATCTGTCCGATATTCTAAAATGGTATGGCGAGTTCAATCGGGTTCGCAACGAGAAGTATTTGAAGTACGGTCTTGTTCCGGCTAAGTCAAACGGCGGCCAAACTGAGGATATATACTTCCCTGCGAGCACCGGTATCGGAGGCTCAAATCATCGTGGATCGGCTGCAGTAATGGATGTTCTTGCGATAGGGAGCGGGTCTGCTTCGCAAATCTCTGTCGCCCACAACACGGGAGCGAAACAGAAATCACCTTTCCGATATGGCTCGGCGTTCTCCAGGTCGACCGTGGTCCGGGAGCAGAATAATAAGACAATTTACGTATCCGGTACGGCTTCCATTGCTGAAGATGGAAGGACACTGGGAATCGATAACTTTGGTGAACAAGTTAGAAACACGATCGAGGTGGTCGATTCTCTGATCGGGCGAGAGGGTGCATCTGTGAAAGATATTTGTCAATCCACCGTCTTCCTGAAACGTCCGGATGATTATCCGGAATATGAGTGTATCATGAATGATCTCGGGCTGGGAAATATTCCGGCGGTTTGTGTGCTGGCGGATGTTTGCAGGAGAGATCTGCTGTTTGAGATTGACGCCACTGTCGTTACAGGGGATCGTGAGAATTCTCCCGAGGACGACTATAGCTAGTTCGACCAAATGACTCGACGATGAGCGTGCGGTTCTCATTAAAATTGTTTCCAACAATAGTCTACTAGGTATGTAATATGAAAAGAACAAATGGTGGATCGGGCGGGGAAAATAGTTTTTTCGGACGCATCGTAGATTCCAAGGGATCCCGCTTTCGCATTCGGTTCTGGATCGAGATTGGGCTATCGATCGGTCTATTCTTTTATTATTGGCTTGGCATTCATCCCGAGTACATTCAGTTTGCGCGGCAGCCGGTATTCTTTCTTGATAAGAATTTCTTCCTCGGGCTGCTTCAGTTGCCTGGCGGCCTCCTGGATTACGTTGCGGCTTTCTTGACGGAGTCGTTCCAATTTGGAATTCTAGGCGCGGCAATCCTCGCTATTCTCACTTTCGTTTTTTATTTCCTTCTCAAGTCGATACTGCGTCTGAAGACATGGTGGATCGCATTGCTTTTTCCGACGATCATTCTTGCGGCCCTACAGACCGATCCAAACTATAACATAGTCAAGACATTGGCGCTCATCGTAGGAATGCTGGCTTTCTTGACGTACCGAAGTATGCGCTTCGTCCGGAAATGGCTCAAGGCGGGTGTGGTTGTTGCTCTCATGGTGGCGGTTTACATGCTATCTCCGTTCGCGTTACTGCTGTTTGTCTTTCTCAGTGTCATGCATGAGCTCTCGGACAAAAGTGAGCCACTCGCTGCACGTTTTCTGCTGTCAGGGATTTGCATTTTAATAGCGTTAATGATCCCGTGGATTACGCAGGCGGAAATATTCCTGGAATCTGTTCAAATCGCCTTCCTCCGTCACTCCCCGCTCTGGGTAAGTGATCTCTCCGATATTCCGCCGCTCGGCAAAACCTATTTCGAATTGATACTGACATTGTCGTTACTCACTTCGGCTGGAATATTTTTCTTCAGGCCGGAAGACCAAAGAAAAGCGAAGCCGAGTCTGCGCGTGTCTTCCATTCAGGGAGGGATCGCTTTGGCGGCGTTGTTGGTGAGTTTCTGGCAAGTTGTCGATAGAAATGAGAGAGAATTGCTATCGATTCGGTATGCCGGTCACATGGGAGAATGGGATCGAACATTATCGTACATCAATCGGAATTCCAGCAAGGATCTGCTGGCACTGTTTCATTTTGTCCGTGCATACTACCACACCGACAGACTCAGCACGGAGTTTCAATGGCTTAAGCAGAATGTCGGCCCTCGAGACTTTTTTCTCAAAAGCAGTATTTGCTACGAGTATCCCCTCGACTACAGCGACTTCCTGTACGAATTAGGAGCTATCAATGAATCGAAACACTGGGCATTCGAGGCGCTGACGCATTATGGAGAGTCAGCCGAAGTGTTGAAGCGTCTGGCACTGGCTCATCTCATCGAGGGCAACTTTTCTGCTGCGCATGAGTTCCTCTCGCGCCTCCGACAGAATCCGTTTTCCTCTTCCTGGGCGGATCACTATCTAGCTTGCATCGATCACCCGATAAACCTGCGGGAGGAAGGTGAGCTCCAGCGTCTCCACTCATTAATGCCTAAAAGCGACTTCGTTGTTAATGAGAATCGCCCTGATGCTGATCTCCGTTCGATGCTGAACCAATTTCCCAGAAATGATATGGCGTACCAATACCTGTTGATGCATGATCTTCTCAGCGGGAATGTCAATTTCTTTACGAACGATTATTTGCAGCTAAGGATGAACGCAAAAGTGCCGATTCCCCGGCTCTATGAGGAAGCTCTGGTTGCATTTCTCTCTTCAAATCCCTCCATGGACACTCTTGCGTCCAGGATCGGGATACAAAAAGAGACTGTCGATCGTTTCAAAGCTTTTTATGGCTTGATTGCTGCGCACCATGGAGATATAGAATCGGTGTACCCGGAATTAAGTCAGGCGTATGGCGATACTTATTGGTTCTACCTATTGCGGGCAGTTCCGAACTAATGACAGGACAATGAAATGGGATACAAGGAAATGTTTAGAGCCATTCGAAGAAATCTTGTTTTCACAGTCGGATGCTTTTTAGTCATTGCTTCGGGCTGTGGGAAGTCATCATCAGACAGGGATGCCGTGATACGGGTCAACAGGTTGCCGCGCATCACTCCAGATTATGCAGGCGTTGTAATACCGCCCAACATTGCTCCTCTGAATTTTCGCATACTGGAGCCATCGGATAAAGCGACGCTGCAAATAGCATCCGTCTCGGGCTCTCCGATCGATCTGACTACTACTGACGGGTCATTTCGAATACCGATAATAGAATGGAAGAGGCTGCTTAGAGAGAATGTGGGACAGGCACTGGCTATGAAAGTACGTGCTGAATATGAAGGAAGGTGGCACACTTATCAGACGATCATCGACACTATCTCGAGGGACTCCATCGACCCGTATTTAGCTTATCGACTGATAAATCCAGCGTTCCATCTCTGGAGAGTTGTGGGATTGTACCAGCGCAACATCGAGACATTCGAAGAGACACCCATACTGACAAACAGGCAGACCGATGGAAGCTGTATGAACTGCCATAATTTCAAGGGCGGTGATCCACGATATATGATGATGCACATTCGTGGAGGACCTGCATCGGGGACTTTGATCCGCAGGAATGGCGAAGTCCGGAAGGTCAATACGGCAACGATATTCAATAGAGCAGGCGTCTATCCTGCATGGCATCCGAACGGAAATATAATCGCATTTTCTGTCAATAAGCTTTCGATGTTTTTTCATTCAAACGGTGAATGTCGCGATGTGATAGATGCGGGTTCCGATATCATAATATACAATATCGATGAGAATATGATCTCGACGTGCCCCGATATTGCAAATCCGAATCGCATGGAGACTTTTCCCTGCTGGTCACCCGACGGCAAAGCTCTCTATTTCTGTGCGGCCAATGCTCTCGATTCTTTTTGGACCGACCAAACCGGAAGGAAAGAGCTTTCGTGGAAGAAGATTCGATACGATCTCATGCGCATTCCTTACGATCCGCAGACGGGTTCTTGGGGAAAACTAGAGACAGTGCTATCGGCAAAAGATTTCGGAGGAAGCATCTCCGAGCCGCGGGTTTCACCAGATGGTCGATCCGTGCTATTTACCGGATCGGATTACAGCAGTTTTCCAATTTATCTGAACAGCGCGAACATATATCTTCTAGACCTCGGAACAAAACGCTTCAAGAAGCTGGAGTGCAACAGCGATGAAACCGATAGCTTTCATTCGTGGTCGGAAAATGGAAGATGGTTCGTGTTCAGCTCGAAGCGAGATAACGGCTTTTCGGCCCGACCATACTTCAGTCATTTGGATGAGTCGGGTGTCTCCTCTAAGCCGTTCGTCCTTCCGCAGGAGGATCCTTCTTTTTACGAGACGTTCTTGAAGACCTACAATGTGCCTGAGATGGTCACCGGTCGGATCGACGTTGATCCGAGAGAATGGGCGAAGGTTGCCATGGGCAAGAAGGTTTATGCGGCCAAACTGGATCCACAAGTGAAGAATAATCCGTTCTTCCATTTGACTCCGCAAAAACCGGAGGGCCCGGATATTTATGAAAAGGCTCCGCGGTAGAAGCGGGACCAAAGCCGTAAGAGGTCCGGATTCTCGTTGACTGTTTGCCTATGATTGTCGATGATTTCTCGGCGTGCCGAAAGCGCGAAGTCAAGGTTGACGCGGCAAGCTTGCAAGCAGAGTTTATTTCCACAGATTGACCGCTGGAAGCTTCGTGGATATCAAGAAATTAATTCTCATCAAATGAGAAATCCGGATAGATAAGCGAATGACTGTCCGTTCCCGCGTATCCTCATTGCGACTATTCCGATATCCAATTAGATTTATTAAGAACTGTTTGCGGATTCCAAAGCAAACGAGCGTTCGTTTTCTGTAATTGCGAGAGATAGATATGCAAGACATTTTATGCCGAAATTGAAAAACAAAAAACAGATCCTTTTCTACTTCGTAATAATCCTCTTTCCTTTTTTCTTACTCCTGATCCTTGAGCTGTCGTTAAGGCTTTTTTCTTACGGCGATGATTTGCGTCTCTTCTCCACTGCATCCGACCCGAGATATTTCGAAATCAACCGTCATGTCGGAGAAAGGTTCTTCAGCAAATTTGAGAAGACTGTTCCGACTCCTCTTTCACAATATTTTCTCAAAGAAAAACCTGCCGGCGATTACAGGATTTTTGTGCTAGGAGAGTCCTCGGTGCAGGGTTTTCCGTATGACGCCAATCTCACATTCGCAAGAATTTTGCAGAGTCGGCTTCAGGATATTTTTCCGGATCGAACAATCAGAGTTGTTAACCTCGGCATGACGGCGATAAACAGCTACGCGCTGCTCGATTTTGCGGATGAGATTCTGGAGCAGAAACCTGATGCGATTCTAATTTATACCGGACACAATGAGTACTACGGTGCGTTGGGAGTTGCCTCCATGGAAAACGGCTCGGTCCCGGTTTGGATGAAGAAGCTCCGGCTGGAGCTGGTACATCTGAGAACGTATCAATTAATTGAAACGGGACTTGTCGACATTCTTAGGATGATTCATCCGCCGACTAACGACGAAGAGAAAGCGACTTTGATGGAGAAGATGGTCGGTAAGGATCTCGTGCCGTATGATTCGAAAATGTATTCGGAAGGACTAAGGCAGTTCTCCGATAACATGGCTGCACTCTTGCTGAAATTCAAAAATGCGGGAGTGCAGGTTATCACCAGTGATCTTGTGAGCAATGTGAGAGATTTACCGCCATTTCGCTCAATGCGTTTCGGGATTTATCCCCCGGCAGATTCCTTGTACCAGGATGCAGAAAGACTCGAAGCGGACGGTTTTTCGGATAAAGCTAAAGAAGAATACTTGCAGGCAAAGGATCTGGACGTAATTCGGTTTAGAGCCCCTGAAGACTTCAACGATATTATTGCTCATCTTGCCGATTCGATGGGGATCTATCGTGTCTCGTTAAAATCCATCTTTGAGGATCATTCTCTATACGGTGTGGTTGGAGATAATCTGATGACCGATCATCTACACCCCAATATCGATGGGCAGTTCCTGATGGCAGATGGCTTCCTGGAGGCGCTGAGATCGCATGGGATGATCGAGGAAAAATGGGATACGTCAAAGATCAAGCCTTGTGCGTATTACAGGAACAATTGGGGGTACACCGAGCTTGACAGTATGATCGCAGTGTTACGCATAAAGCACCTGAAAGCTGGATGGCCTTTTCAACCGGAGACCGCCGTAAATAATTTTCGCAGCACTTACACTCCGAGGGGAATTGTCGATTCGTTGGCATTTATGACAATTCAGTACGCCGACTTCAATTCCATCATGGCACATAAGAAATTGGCCGCATACTACGAAAACAAAGGGAACTTCAGACAAGCTTCCAAGGAGTATTTGGCGATAGCATACAGTTCGCCATTGGATGTCTCATCATTTTATTATGCCGCCGATCTTGCGGCGAGGGGAAGGGACTCTACCGATGCCATCCGGTATCTGGAGGAATCGCCCGGCTCGGATACAAGCTCGTATGCCCAATTTACACTTGCGGCCACGTATTCTTCCCGAGGAAATTACGATGAAGCTCTCTCGTGCATAAGAAGATTGGAGAGTCTGCATCTAGACAAAAGGACTCTCCTGCAGGTCGAGAAGCTCAAATTTAACGTGCAAAAGAACTCGGCGCTTAATGTGGATGCTGAGAAGACACTGGCTGTTATCAAACGCATGGATCCATCTTTCAGCGAGGCGAATGGAAGGGAAAACCAGATTATCTTAATCCCAGAGAAGATTAGGCCCTACATAGACAGAGCCGAAGCATTGATGAAAGCGGGTCAAGCTTCGCAGGCATTGGATGTTCTGAAAGAATCCAACAGCATTCACGAGATACCCTACGCGGATCTGCTCATCGGCAAAATACTTTTTGCAGAGAAGAATGTCGAAGCGCTGCCCTACCTTGAAAAAGCTCGTGTGGAGCTCAAAGGCGACCCGTCGCTGATTTATAGATTGTGCGTTCTGTATGTGATAAAAGGAGACCTGGCTAAAGCGAGGATCGCAATGAGCGATTTTGGAAAACTTCAGGGGGAGAATGATCCACAATACAGGGAATTGAAAACTATTTTCGAAGAGAGGGTTTCGGAAAAGAAGTAGAGATGCAATCTTGCCGATGGTATCGTAAAATGTCTCGATAGGAAGCGGGTTCTTGATTTCATCATGGATAAGAGACAATTAGGAAGATCTTCTTTGCAGGTTGCTCCGCTTGCGTTTGGGGGAAATGTTTTCGGCTGGACGGTTGACGAGAAGACCGCGTTTCGATTACTGGATGGCTTCGTCGCCTCTGGTTACAATCTAATAGATACTGCTGATTCGTACTCGCGTTGGGCACCGGGAAACAAAGGCGGCGAATCTGAGACAATCATCGGCAATTGGATGAAGCAGCGCCGCAATCGCAACAGAGTTCTCGTTGCCACGAAGGTTGGATCTGATATGGGGCAGGGGAAACGCGACATCTCTAAGAAATACATTCTGGGAGCCGCTGAAAATTCCTTGCGTCGATTGCAGACGGATTACATCGACCTTTACCAAACGCATTGGGACGTTGAAGCCGTTCAGGTGGAAGAGACGCTCGAAGCTTATGCACAACTGGTGAAAGAAGGTAAAGTGAAATGGATCGGCGCATCAAATATTTCGGTCGAAAGACTCAAGGCGTCCCTCGAAGCAAGCGATAAGAGTGGTTATCCGCGATATCAGTCGCTCCAGCCGGAATACAATTTGTACGACAGAGAGAAATTCGAAAAATATTACGAGAAGAATTGTCTCGAAGAAAATCTTGGTGTAGTTTGTTACTACTCCCTGGCGAGCGGGTTCTTGACAGGTAAGTACCGCTCGGAGACCGGCTTGAATAATAGCGCCAGAGGAAATGGGATAAAAAAATATCTGAATGAACGGGGTTTCAGAATTCTTGCGGCGCTAGACAAGGTGGCGGAGCAGTATGCTACCACACCTGCAAGTGTGGCGATAGCCTGGCTTCAATCGAGACAATCGGTCACGGCCCCGATTGCGAGTGCAACGAGCATCACTCAGCTGGATTCTCTTCTAAAGGCGGCTGAAATCAAGCTTGACGATGAGGCGATTTCGGTCTTAAACGAGGCGAGCAAATGATAAGAAAGTATGACAACATTCGAAATCGGAATTGCTAATAATCGAAATCTAATCGGGCCTATTTTGGGGTTTGATTTTCATTATTGAATTTCTGTGCATTCAGTATAGTCTTTTCCGACAAATTTTCAGATTCGTCAACTTCTGCCTAATTTAGCCTTCCGCGAGACAGCAGGCTCGCGCATACTTCGTACCCGAAAGTTGAGAAGGCAATTAGGGACAGCAAGAAGAATGGATGTGTGAATTAATGTTTCAACTTTGCACAATCACCTGACACATCTGATATCGATGGTCCCCGCGGGCCAGCGAGAGCTGAGCTTCGTAAGCCCATCTTCTGAAAATCTTACAACTTTGCGTTTGCGGCTATCCTCTTCCAGTGGTCGATCATTGCATTGAAATTGCTTGCCTCTTTTGCAAATCCTTTATTCGTCGGACCTAGATCAGGAAAGTCTCTGGATAACATCTTTGTACAGTTCATCAATGATCTTCCCGTGTGATAACATCCTTTCCATATATGACCTTTTCGTCCGGTCTTGTAATGCGGTTCCTTATCGAGTCCGCCTTCGAACCAATCGCCGTGCTCATGGTCAAGAATGAATCTGTCGATATAATTCCATTCCTTTACAAAATATGTTTCGTAGACTTGTTCACGAGGGAATATCTTTGACATCATCAATAATATGTTAATCGCTTCTGCCTGTGCCCACCAATTTTTGGTATCTCGTATGATGGTACATTTCTTGTCGCCGGCGAAGTAATACGCGGCATCGACAAATCCGCCGTTATCTTTTTCCCAGCCGTTTTCAATCGCATGATCCAGCATTCTCTTGGCGATTGTCAGCGTCTTCACGTCGTCTCTTAATCCCAGTGCATGTGAGGCTTCCAACATCAGGAAAGCTGTTTCATAATTATGTCCGAACGAAACGTGGTCTAGCCGGTAGTTCTTTTCCATTACTTCCTTAGAAGCGTTCCTGAATGACACCGGCTTCCAATTATTATCAAAGAAGAGATTCATGTATCCTTCGGGAGTCGTGATAATATCCCTCACAAGAATCAGGAGTCCATTGAGTCTCTCCCTGAGAGTCTCGTCGTGCCACACCCCATATAATTCCGTATAAGCCTCGAGGAGATGAATCGATGAATTCTGGTCTTTGAATCCGGCTTCGACTGCATCGTCAGCTTTGGTTTTATATCTGCCGTTCTTGCTGATCGGTTCTCCTTCCCTTGTCAGGAATTGAAAATACCCGAAGCCCTTCGGATCCTTCGCATGTCGTTCGACCCAGTGGAAAGCCTCTCTGGCAAAGTCGAGAACCTTTTGGTCTCCCGTAAGCTCGTACAAGGCTGCCAACCCGAAAATCAAGAATGCATTTCCATATGTCCGTTTCTCATCATGGAACCCAAGATAATCGGTCGTCTCGCCATGGTGGTCGCGCATCTGATAGAAGCCACCATACTTTTGATCCCACATTTTTTCCTTGAAGAATTCGAAACCATGCTTGGCATAATCGACATAGAGGGAGTCATCGAAATACTTGGCGGCCTTAGCCGCGGCCCACATATGGCGTCCCTGGGTCACGGCCATTTTAGGCTGCTCGGGTTCTAGCTTCCAATCGTATGAAATGTTCGTGTGGTAACCGCCGTTTGTTTTGTCTATCAACAACGGGTACCATTTCTTAAGCAGATCCTGGTCCAGAGCCGGGATCATCTTTTTGAATATGGTTCGGTTTTCTTCTGACATATCTATTCTTCCGCGGAATGTCTTCGGACCTTCTCTGACAGACTTTATTTTGACTATGATTAGAAGATTTTCTTCCAAAAATGATAATACTTTTGGGGCTATTGTTCAAGAAGGAACCGTGGACATTCATAGAAAAACTTCGGCAACACGGGCTCTTCGTGCAGGCTCGAATAATAACCTTTGAAATCTTCTCTTCAACTTAATGTAGAACATTCTTATCTTTTTATGAGTTTAAGAGAAACTTGAGGACAGTAGAGGAGAGACGGTTTCCACCGAAGGCTAATCCGGTCATGTGATTTTTTGAGCGAAGGCTCCAATCCATCGGGTCAACTCGAGAATCTTTCCACCGCTGTAATCTTCAGATAAGACGCTCACTCAACTCCGAGGATCAATATGAAACTCACCGTGTTATTGCTGTTGCTGTTTTCAGTCGCCAATGCGAATTTAAGCAAGTCGGTTATTCAAATGCCATCGGTCTTCTCTGATAACATGGTACTCCAGCAAAAAACCGGAGTAAACATTTGGGGAAAGGCAAGCCCGGGCGCGACAATATCAATTAGTGCAAGCTGGGGAGCGTCTGCTAAGACTAAGGCGAACGCGGACAGTCTCTGGAGAGTCAAATTAAGAACGGTCAAAGCTGGCGGCCCTTACGAACTAAAATTACGGATTGGTGACTCGACAATTGTTTACAAAAACGTGATGCTTGGAGAAGTCTGGGTCTGTTCCGGCCAATCAAACATGGAGGAGCCGCTCGAAGGTTGGCCTCCCGATAATCCGATACAAAATTCAGTCGAAGAAATTCGGGAGGCAAATTACCCTGACATAAGATTATTCGCGGTATCGAGAGCGGTTTCTGCGGAGCCGGAGTTTAATTGTGTCGGGACATGGACCGAGTGTAATCCACAGACGGTGGCGAAATTTAGCGCCGTCGGTTATTTTTTTGGGAGGAAGCTTTATCGGGAGCTCCATGTGCCGATCGGATTGATCTCCTCCTGTTGGGGAGGGACAAAAATCCAGCCATGGATCAGCGGCAATTACCTGGAACAGATGCCGGAGTACAAAGCGATAGTTGAAAGGGTAGATAGCGCCCGTCCTCAAATAGCGAGGCTGGGAGCCTGGATATATGGCCATCCTGTGATCGATGTCAGTACCAGACCTCCCGCGCGCCAATACGAGAACCTCGATTTTGGCGACAGCGCATGTTCGAAGCCTGAATTCGCCGACAGCATGTGGCGTACCATGATGCTTCCGACCTATTGGCAGACTACGGATGCGGGAGTTTTTAACGGAGCTGTATGGTTCAGAAAGAAAATTGAAATTCCGAGGAATTGGCTCGATACGAATCTCGTGATTGCTTTGGGACCGATCGACGACATGGACGAAACGTACGTGAATGGTGTGAAGGTCGGTGGAGTGCTCGTGGGCGGCTTTTATGCGACTCCACGAGTTTATGATGTGCCCAAGGAAATTGTAAAAGATTCGGTTGTAACAATAGCAGTCCGTGTTCTCGACATCGGAGGCTTCGGCGGCATTTGGGGAGGCGGAGTTAAAATGCAAATCTATCCAAAGGGTGACAGCGCTAGCGGCATTCCGTTGTCAGGCGAATGGAAATATCTTCCGGTGGCGGAATACGTCAACAGCAAATTTTATGTCTATGGCTCTGCAGGTGAGTTTAATGATCGGCCAAAGACCTTGGTTAGCCTCGGACCGGGTACGCCGACGATGCTATTTAATGGAATGATAGCTCCGCTAATACCTTACATTGTTAAAGGAGTCATCTGGTACCAGGGCGAATCGAATTCAGATTTGCCGGGCGATTACAATAATTATGAAGCGCTCTTTAAGCTAATGATAAGAAACTGGAGAGCTAACTGGCGGGAAGGAAATTTTCCC
>Ga0335078_10003909_pt1 | contig 22147 bp, 19 predicted proteins | sample Lox_Sample_32_FD_206711 | JGI IMG/M metagenome (GOLD analysis project Ga0335078, IMG submission 206711) | Soil microbial communities from Loxahatchee National Wildlife Refuge, Florida, United States - Lox_Sample_3.2 | ecosystem: Environmental > Terrestrial > Soil > Wetlands | place: USA... | reverse complement strand
GGCGTGATCAGCTCAATCACCAGGCTCACGTTGTCTCCCGGCATCACCATCTCCGTGCCGCTCGGCAGCTCCGCCACTCCCGTCACGTCCGTCGTCCGTAAGTAGAACTGCGGGCGGTAGCCTTTGAAAAACGGCGTGTGCCGCCCGCCTTCTTCTTTCGTCAGAATGTAGACTTCCGCCTTGAACTTGGTGTGCGGCGTAATCGATCCCGGCTTGGCCAGCACCATGCCGCGCTCCACTTCCTCTTTCCCGATGCCTCTCAGCAGCAGGCCGGCGTTGTCGCCCGCCATGCCTTCATCCAGCTGCTTCTTGAACATCTCCACGCCCGTGACCACCGTCTTGCGGGTCTCGCGGAAGCCGACAATTTCTACTTCCTCGCCGACTTTCACCTTGCCGCGCTCGATCCTCCCCGTCACCACCGTGCCTCGGCCTGAGATCGAGAAAATATCTTCAATCGGCATCAGGAACGGCTTGTCCAGTTCGCGCGCCGGTTGCGGCACATACTCGTCCACCGCCTTCATCAGCTCGTCGATCTGCGCCTCCCACTTCGCTTCCCCGTTCAACGCGCCCAAAGCCGAGAGCCGCACCACCGGAACCTTGTCTCCGGGAAACTGATAGGTCTTCAACAGTTCGCGTACTTCGAGTTCCACCAGATCCAGCAACTCCGGATCGTCCACCGCATCGCACTTGTTCAGCGCCACCACGATGTAAGGCACACCGACCTGGCGGGCCAGCAGCACGTGCTCGCGGGTCTGCGGCATCGGTCCGTCAGTCGCCGCCACGACTAAGATTGCGCCATCCATCTGCGCTGCACCCGTGATCATGTTCTTGATGTAGTCGGCGTGGCCCGGGCAGTCGACGTGCGCATAGTGCCGCTTGTCGGTCTCGTACTCCACGTGCGCCGTTGCGATCGTGATGCCGCGGGCTTTCTCTTCCGGCGCGTTATCGATCGAGTCAAACGACCGGAACTGAATCTTCGGGTTGTGCTTCTGCAATACCTTGGTGATGGCCGCCGTCAACGTGGTCTTGCCATGGTCGATGTGACCAATCGTCCCTACGTTGCAGTGCGGCTTATTGCGCTCAAATTTCTCTTTCGCCATGTAGTTCCTCAGCTGTTAGCTCTTGGCTCTTAGCCTTTGCCTCTTGAGCCTAAAAACCCTAAACCCTTGTCATTCCGAACCGCTTTTGCGGTGAGGAATCTGCTTCTACCGGCCCGGCCCCTGCGACTTGCCGATGATCTCATCCGCTACGCTGCGCGGCACTTCTTCGTAGCGCGCAAAGTGCATCGAGTATTCGGCGCGGCCTTGCGTGCTCGAGCGCATATGGGTCGCGTAACCGAACATTTCTGCCAGAGGCACGATCGCTTTGATCACCTGCGAACCGGCGCGATGCTCCATGCCTTCGATGCGACCGCGGCGCGAGCTCAGGTCGCCCATGATCACGCCGGCATAGTCTTCGGGAGTGACGACTTCGACGGCCATCACCGGCTCCAGCAATACCGGGGCCGCTTTGCGAGCAGCCTCTTTGAACGCCATGGAACCAGCGATCTTGAAGGCCATTTCGTTCGAATCCACGTCGTGGTAGCTGCCGTCGTAGAGTGTCGCCTTGACGTCGACCATCTCGTAGCCGGCTAATACCCCGCCTTCCATCGCTTCCTTGATTCCCTGATCGATCGGCTTGATGAATTCCTTGGGGACTGACCCACCGATGATTTCGTTGATGAATTCGTAGCCCTTGCCCGGCTCGTTGGGCTCGATTCTGATCTTGGCATGACCGTACTGGCCGCGGCCGCCGGTCTGGCGAATGTATTTGCCTTCGGCTTCTGATTTACGACGGATAGTCTCGCGATAAGCCACCTGCGGCTTGCCTACATTGGCCTCGACTTTGTACTCCCGCATCATGCGATCGATGATGATCTCGAGATGCAGTTCGCCCATGCCGCTGATGATGGTTTGGCCGCTGTCGGGGTCAGTGTGAACCTTGAAGGTAGGGTCCTCCTGGGCAAGCTTGCCCAGCGCCATGCCCATCTTTTCCTGGTCGGCTTTGGTCTTGGGTTCGACTGCCACCGAAATCACTGGGACGGCAAAGGTGATCGACTCCAGCGCGATGGGATGCTGCTCGTCGCAAATAGTGTCCCCGGTACTGACATTCTTCAAGCCGACTGCGGCACAGATATCACCGGCGAGAATCTCGTTGATCTCTTCCCGCTTGTTGGCATGCATCTTGAGCAGACGGCCAATGCGCTCGGTGCGTCCGCGGGCGGTGTTGAGCACCGAGTCGCCGGACTTGAGCTGGCCGGAGTACACGCGGATAAAAGTCAGCTGACCCACGAACGGGTCGGCCATGATCTTGAAAGCCAGCGCGGAGAACGGTTCATTATCTGCCGGGTGACGGATCTCCACTTCGCCGGTTTCGGGGTTGACGCCCTTCACGTCTCCAGCGTCGAGCGGCGACGGCAGGTAATCCACGACTGCATCCAGCAGCGGCTGCACGCCCTTATTTTTGAAGGCAGTGCCTACGACCACTGGAAACAGCTTCAGACCGATAGTGGACTTGCGCAGCGAAGCCCGCAGCTCTTCGGCGGAAATGGTCTCGCCTTCGAGAAATTTGTGCAGGATTTCGTCGTCGTTTTCGGCGATGGTCTCGACCAACTGGGCATGGAAGGCTTCGGCCTTTTTCTGCAGCTGAGGCGGGATCGGGCCGGTGTTGTACTCGGCGCCAATGGTGTCATCCTCCCACACGATGGACTTCATTTCGACGAGGTCCACTACACCTTTGAATTTGTCTTCCTGACCGATGGGAATCTGAATGGCGATGGGCTTGGCATTGAGGCGTTTGCGGAGGGTATCGACGGCGTGCTCGAAATCGGCGCCCATTTTGTCGATCTTGTTGATGAAGCAAATGCGCGGAACGCCGTATTTATCGGCTTGCCGCCAGACTTTCTCCGACTGCGGCTGTACTCCGTGGACCGCGTCAAACACCGCGACCGCGCCATCGAGCACGCGTAAGGAGCGCTCGACTTCGGCGGTGAAATCAACGTGGCCGGGGGTATCAATAATATTGATGCGAATGTCACGCCAGGTGCAGGTAGTGGCGGCGGAGGTGATGGTGATGCCGCGCTCCTGCTCCTGCTCCATCCAGTCCATAGTGGCCGTGCCTTCGTGGACCTCTCCGATGCGATGCGTCTTCCCCGTGTAAAACAGGATGCGCTCGGTCGTAGTGGTCTTGCCGGCATCGATGTGGGCCATGATGCCGATATTCCTGCACCGCTCTAATGGGACTTGTCTGGACACAGCTTTCTTTCTTTCTTCCTTCCGTGACTCTTGCTCGCTGGTGGCTGTACCGGTCAAAATCTCAATCTCTTTTCTGCTTTACCACCGGTAATGCGCGAAGGCCTTGTTGGCCTCCGCCATGCGGTGAACGTCTTCTTTCTTCTTGATGGCCGCGCCGCGATTGTTGGCGGCGTCGAGCAATTCATTGCTCAGCTTGTCGATCATGCCTTTTTCCCCGCGTCCGCGCGAGTAGATAATCAGCCAGCGAATCGCGAGCGAAGTACGCCGGTCGGCATTGACTTCCACCGGCACCTGGTAGTTGGCGCCGCCCACGCGGCGAGTCTTCACTTCGAGCAGCGGTTTGACGTTCTCGACCGCTTTCTTGAAGAGCTTCAGCGCCTCATCGCCGCCCTTTTGCTGCAGGCGGGTGAGCGACTCGTAGAAAATTTTCTCCGCCGTACTCTTCTTGCCGCCCCACATCATGGAGTTGACAAACTTCGTCACCAAATCAGATCCGTAGACCGGATCCATTTCGACTCCGCGTTTCGCGATATGTCCTTTTCGAGGCATTCAGCTCTTAGCTCCTAACCTGAGATCCTTCGTTCCGCTCAGGATGACCGCTGCGGGCTCAGACACCCGCAAAACGCGGTCACTTCGGTCTCTTCGCTCCGTACTTGGAGCGGCTCTGCTTCCGGCCGGCAACGCCGACTGCGTCCAAAGTTCCCCGCACCACGTGGTAACGCACGCCTGGTAGATCTTTTACGCGGCCGCCGCGGATCAGCACGATCGAGTGCTCCTGCAAGTTATGACCGACGCCGGGAATGTAGGTCGTAACCTCGATCCCGTTGGTCAGCCGCACGCGGGCGACTTTGCGCAGAGCGGAGTTCGGCTTCTTAGGAGTCTGCGTGTAGACGCGGGTGCAGACGCCGCGCTTCTGCGGACATCCTTGCAGCGCCGGACTCGCCGTTTTGTAGCGTGGCCGCTTGCGGCCGTCACGCACCAACTGATTGAAGGTAGGCACTCTTGTATTGCTCCTTACAGCCGCCACTCTCGCCCGCACACCCGTAGAGGCGCACGCGCGAAATGACGCCGCTTCATCTTTGCCCTTATGCAGGGTCTGGAAGGCGCTTCGCCAACCATGCTTTCCGCACGAACCGACGGCGGAAGATTGTCACTTACGTTTCGGACTCACTGCCGACGGTGGCACCAAGCCCAAATCGCGGGAGGCGCTCCGTTTCGTCAGTCTCGTCCCGCATAGCCTTCCAACGGATGGAAGAACGCGCAAGGACGTTTCAGCGAGGGCATCTCCGGGAATGAACCCCGAAAATGTATATCTTTAACGGCTCAGCTGCTCTCTTTGAGACGCGCAGCAAAATGCCAGCGCGTACAGGTAAGCCAGGATGAACTCGCGGAACCTTAAAAATATAGCAACTGAGTGCACACATCGTCAACCGGAGTTTGCAGCATCCCACCAACGGCGCGCTGGTGTTGCCGAAATAGGGGACTGCCTCTACACTGAGAAATCCCTAAACTGAAGCGTGCTCGCCCCATAGACAGGTTCCCGGGCGGGGAGGATGAATGGGTAGGTTCGGCGCGGTGGTTCCGGCGGTGCTCACTCTGTTAGGCATAACTCAGCTGGCCAGCCTCACCGGATGCAGTAGCAGCAGCCCGGTCAAGACCGTCACTTACCCGGTCGCGGCCAGCATCGCGATCTCACCATCGCCCGACGTTTCCCTGGAATTGGGCACCAATCAGGCATTCAGCGTGACCGTCGAGGATTCTGCCAAGGCCAACATCACCGAACCGGTCACCTTCGTGTCCAGCAATCCGGCTGTGGTAACCGTGGCAGCCAACGGTTTGGCCTGCGCCGGCAGTTGGAATTCCTTGAGCAGCCCGCAAATCTGTACGCCCGGGGCCACCGGGGTCGCGCAGATCACCGCGGTAGCACAGGGCGTCAGCAGCCCGGCCACCACAGTGTATGTCCACCAACATATTGACAAGGTTGTGATTTCGACTGTGCCCACGGTCCCTCCCGAGCCGACCACTCCGTGCCTTTCCGTGGGACAGGCCATGGAGTATCAGGCCAAGGCGTTTAGCCAGGGGAACGACATTACTTCGACGGTGGGAATATTCACCTGGCAGGCCTTGACTTTGAGCGTAGCCAGCCTGAGTACGACGGCTCCCGGACTGCTGCAGGGTCAGGTGCAGGTCACGGCCAAAGTTCCTGGGGTAACACCGGTTTTCGCCAGCATCGCGAACGCCAACAGTATCCCGGTCAACTTCACCACTTGCGCGGTGCAATCGATCTCTTTGGCTGTGACCGGTGGCTCCGGTTCCTCGCTCACCATTACACCGACGGTGGTCGATACCCTTGGTAACGTCATAGCCACTACCGCCACTGGTGTTCCCCTGACCTGGAGTTCCTCTCAGTCAGCGTCTGCCAGCGTCAGCTCAAGCGGAGTGGCGAGCGCCCCCTCGGGGGGCGGCGGAGCCACGGTTATCGCTTCCTGCACTCCACCTGCATGCAATATAGGATTTCTTCCCAGCAAGCCCATCTATCCCGAGAATGTTGTGCAGGTGATTGCCAACAATACCGGCACCACCAGTCAGTCGGGGACAGTGTATGTGACCAGCACTGCCTGCGGAACCATCGAAACCTGTACCAGCAGCATTGTCCCAGTCACGGTGCCGGCGAACACCTTTGGGACTTTCGTGCCCCTGCCGGCCACTCCCAACTCGTTGTTGTTCGATCACCAGGGCTCCAAGGCCTACATGGGGGTTGATTCGGGGGAACTGGGGACCAAGGGGCTGATGGTGCTGGATGCAAGCTCGAACACCGTAAGCCAGTTTCCCTCAGCCCCGGGGAAAGTTCTGGCGGTTTCGCCGAACGGGATCCAAGTGATCGTCTCGGACACCGTCGATGTGCCGAACCAGGTATACATTTTTAATAGCGGCAGCAGCAGCAGCCTGGCATTGAACATTGCAGGGGCTACGGCGGCGGACTTCTCTCCTGACAACCTGAAGGCCTACATCGTGGCCGGGAACACCCTTTATGTTTACTCGCAACTCGATGCGCTGCAAACTATTCCCCTGACCGCGCCGGCCAAGGACGTTTCATTCCTCTCCGAGGGCGCATTCGCCTATATCGCGGGCGGCGACCCCTCAGGGCTGGCAGTTTATAGAACCTGCGACAACGCGGACGTAACCGATCCCGGCAAGCCTGCGATTCCCCCACCCGCCCTGATCAAGACTCTGCCAGGCCAGGCTACCGTAGTAAGCCACGGCGTGCCACCGGACTCGAACAACACATTCCACGTGTTAGCCCTCGATCCGCCCGATATCGACATCATCAGCGTGAACACCACGCCGCAGGGCTGTGTGCCTACGGTGAGCGATGGCCCGATTACTGCCTTCAACCTCGGACGCGGGAACTTTACCCCACAACAGATGATCCTCTCGCAGGACGGCTCCTCAGCCTACGTCGTCTCCCCCGATCTGAACGGGATTCTGTTGTTCGGCGTTCGGAGCCAGACGGTTTCGCCGATCGGTCTGATTGGAGAGGCAGTCGCCCTGGATGCATCTCTGACGCCGGATGGCTCTTTCCTGTACGTGGGCGCCAACGATGGAACTATCCACGCGCTGCAGATCGCAACCTTGAGCGATCTGCAACAGATCGCGTTCCCGGAGAACCAGAGCCTGTGTCAGGACAGCGCCGGGCAGCCTTTCGCCATCACCTGCAATGCAGATCTGATCGCCGTGAAACCGTAGCGCGGGGGCCATTGACGCGCCGGTGCAGAGCTGCGGTGAGAGCAACCATGAGCCCGGGACATTCGCGCCTGCCGTGCTAGACCTGCGCTTTTTCCAGATCGCGCGCGACGCTGTCCAGCACCCCGTTGATGAATTGCACTGACTCGGGGCTGGAGAATCGCCGGGCAATCTCCAAAGCTTCGTTGATCACCACCGCGCGGGGAGTAGAAGGGAATCCCAGGAGTTCGGCGACGGCAGCCCGCAAGAGATTGCGATCGACGGCCGCCATGCGATCCATGCGCCAGTGTTCGGCATGACGCTCGATGAGGCCGTCAATCTCGCTGCGGCGATCGCTGGCCACGCGAAACAGGTCCTCAGCAAATCCGCGGACATCTTCCTGCGCAGAATTTTGCCCTTGCCAAAAAGTGCGCTGCACTTCTTCCGGAGTCTGCCGGCCCATGTCAGCTTGAAACAGCATCTGCAGAGCCAGTTCGCGGGATTTGCGGCGGGTGCCCATGGGAGCCGACAGCTCTCAGCTGTCAGCTTTCAGTTTACAGGAGTCGAAAGAATCGTCAGCGTTTGCGTCTCTTCGCTTGCTGGCTTTTGCTGGGAGCTGACGGCTGAGAGCTGATAGCTCTCTTCAGATTCGCCATCTCCACCGCTGCCAGCGCGGCTTCGAAACCTTTGTTGCCCATCTTCAGGCCGGCACGGTCGATGGCCTGCTCCAGAGTGTCACAGGTGAGCACGCCGAAAGCGTGGGGAACACCAGTTTCCTGCGCGGATTGGCCGATGCCGCGGGTGACTTCGTTGACGATGACATCGTAATGCGCGGTGTCGCCACGCAGCAGGCAGCCGAGACAGAGGATGGCGTCGTATTTCCCGGTCTTGGCCAGAGTGCGGGCGGCGGAGGGAATTTCGAAAGCACCGGGGACGCGGACTAACCCGACATCCTTCGGCTTCGCCCCGGCGCGCAAGAGCCCATCATAAGCACTCTGCAACAGCCGCTCGGTGATGAAGGCGTTGAAGCGTGAGACCACAATGGCGAAACGCCGGCCGACAGCGCTGAGGTTCCCTTCAAGCGCGTGCAGTGCAGGCTTCGGTGGGCGTTGAATCCGCATTCGTATTATTCGCGAGGTGCGAAGAATCTCGGGATGACCATCATACGATTATCCTTAGAAATCGGCGGAAATCCTTCGCCACGATCACTTGCCTTTAAACTGCGGTGCACGCTTCTCCAGAAAAGCCTTCGTGCCCTCGTTCTTGTCTTCCGTCGCACAGGCAACGGCGAACAAGACCGCTTCGAGATACAGGCCCTCCGATAGAGTCATCTCCATACCCTTGTTGACAGCCTCCATGGTGTACTGCACGGCGAGCGGAGCGTTGGCGATAATCTTCTGGGCGATGGCTTCGGCGCGAGGAATTAATTCCGCGGGTGCGAGAACCTCGTTGACCAGTCCGATGCGATGCGCTTCCTGCGCGCTTATAGCCTCCCCGGTCAAGACATGCTGCATGGCAATGCCCTTGCCCACCAACCGGGGCAGGCGCTGCGAGCCGCCATATCCGGGAATGATGCCCAGCTTCACTTCAGGTTGGCCAAGTTTGGCATTCTCGCCGGCCAGTCGCATGGTGCAGGCCATGGCGATCTCGCATCCCCCGCCGAGTGCGAATCCATTGATGCAAGCGATCACCGGCTTGCCCAGGTTCTCGATCAGGTTGAGCACGGACTGCCCGCGGTGCGTGTACTCCTTGGCGCTGACGGCATCGTGCCTGGCCAGTTCATTGATGTCAGCGCCCGCGATAAATGCCTTTTCGCCCGCACCGGTCATGATCACGACCCGAATCGCGGCGTCATTCTTGACGTCGTGAAACGCCGCGCGCAGCTCTTCCATGGTGGCCATGTTGAGTGCGTTGAGCACTTTTGGCCGGTTGACGGTGACATAGGCGATAGCGTTTTTCTTTTCGAGGATGATGTTTTCGAAGGTCATGCTTGATCCAGTGTACGGCTGGCTATTTCGAAATGTAACTTACATCTACAGGCCCGACCCGCTCTTCCTGCTTGAAAACTCGCGCCTTGCTTGGATAGGTAATCCGCACCGAACTATCCGAAGTCCAGTCAATGTATATGTACTGCAAAGCGGATGCGCCGTGATTCCCGTCGATGACAAACACGTTCCCGGCCTCTTTCGGCAAAGATTTCGATGACGGTAGCAGGGACATCTGAACATTGGGCCCGACGGTTGCACCACAATCTCGCTCGAAGACCACGACTTTCCACCCGCCGTCCGGAGAAGGATGTTCAACTGGGTTTTCATTGTCACACGGGTGACAAGCAGCGAGCATCCAGAAACTCATTAGGAGTGTGATCGCTCCCAATGCTTTCACTTGGCCGACTCTAAACCTCCTTGTCATTCTGAGCGAATCGAAGAACCGGTGCATTTTGCTTGCAACACCGAATACATAGATCCTTCGCATTGCTCAGGGTGACACATTACCTGAGTCATGACACTTCGCATTTGCTATAATTGTATAGCAGAGAGGTATCCCATGCTAGCCATCCGCCTTCCCGAGAAGATCGAAAAGCGCCTTGACCGTCTGGCCAAGCGGACGGGGCGGACCAAGACCTACTACGCCCGCGAGGCCATTCTCCAACACTTAGACGATCTAGAGGACATCTACCTGGCTGAGAAGGAGTTGGAGGCGGTGCGTGCGGGACGCGTGAATAGAGCCACGAGCCTGCGCCGCTTCGCTCCGCCGGGCAGGTGAGGACACCTGCCCCTACGTGTGCGTTACAGTTTATTCGGCTTCGGATTATTCGGGTCGGAATAATCGTAAAAGCCTTTGCCGGTCTTACGGCCGTACCAACCTGCCATCACCAGGCGCTTTAGCAGCGGTGGCGCGGCGAAGCGGCGCTCCTTGAATTCGTCGTACATCACGTGGGTGATGTAGTACGTGGTTTCGAGCCCTACGAAATCCAGCAGCGTGAACGGGCCCATGGGATAGCCGCAGCCCAGTTTCATGGCGTTGTCGATGTCGTCGATCGAGCCGACACCTTCCTCGTAGGCGCGAATGGCATCGAGCAGATACGGCACCAGCAGGCGGTTGACGATGAACCCGGTCTTGTCGCTGGTGCGGACGGGAACTTTGCCGAGCTTCTTGGCGAACTCGTAGGCGGATTCGTACACGTCATCGGCGGTAGCGATGGTGCGGACGACTTCAACCAGCTTCATCAGCGGTACAGGATTAAAAAAATGCAAGCCGATGAAACGGTGTGGACGCTTGGTGGCGGCCATCAGCTCGGTAATGGAAATTGACGAGGTATTGGAGGCGAAGATCGCGTCTTTCTTGACGACATCGTCGAGCGCGGCGTACATCTTTTTCTTTTCGGCGATGTTCTCGACCACGGCTTCGATAATGATGTCGCAGTCGGCCAGATCTCGGTTGTTAGTCGTGCCTTTCAGCCGGGCGCGGATGGCTTGCGGGGTTTCTTTGAGCGTTCCCTTCTCGGCAAACTTGGCCAGCGATTTTTCGATTCCGGCAAAGCCCTTGTCGAGAAACTTTTGCTCGACTTCGAGGACGGTTACATCAAAACCGGCCGTAGCGCTCACCTGGGCAATACCGGAGCCCATCAGTCCGCAGCCGAGAACGCCAACTTTTTTAATTTCCATCGCTAGCTCCGCATTCACGAACTTCAGTCCTGCCGGTGCAGGCAAACAGCAGATCCCTCGACTTCACCCAACCATTCGAGAGCGAATTGTTGGGCTCCGCTCGGGATGACAAATTGGCTGGAACGACAAACTAGTTGGGTGGATCGTTCCCTTCCCGATTTAATTCAGACTTTCCACGATCATCGCAATCCCCTGCCCGCCTCCGATGCAGGCCGTCGCTACACCGTATTTCTTCTTTCTGCGTCTCAGTTCGTAGAGCAGTGTAATCACCAGGCGCGTGCCGGTCGCGCCCAGGGGATGACCGAGCGCAATCGCTCCTCCGTTTACGTTGACTTTTTCGCGATCCAGGCCCAACTCCTTTTCGACGGCGAGATACTGGGCAGCAAAGGCTTCGTTCACCTCGATCAAGTCGATGTAATCCAGCGTCAGACCGGCTTTCTGTAACGCGACCTTGGTTGCGGGCACTGGGCCGCGCCCCATGATTTTCGGATCGACTCCGGCGATGCCCCAGCTGACGATTCGGCCGAGCGGCTTGAGGCTGCGTTTGGATGCTTCGTCAAGCGACATCACCACCACCGCCGCGCCGCCGTCGACGATGCCGCTGGCATTGCCGGCGGTGACGGTGCCGTTTTTTCCGAATGCAGGTTTCAGCTTGGCGAGGCCTTCGAGAGTAGTCTGCGGCCGGCGGTGATCGTCTTCCGTGAGCATTTCACCAGTCGGCTCGCCTTTGTGACTTTTGAGCGGCACGGCTACGAGTTCTTCCTGAATTCGGCCGGCTTTGTAGGCGGCGTCGGCATTCTGCTGCGAGCGCAAAGCGAACTCGTCCTGCATATCGCGCGTGATGCCGTGCTGAGAGCCGTACAACTCGGCGGTATTCGCCATGTAGGAACCGCAGTAAGTGTCGAGCAATGCCACCATGAGGGAATCTTCCAGCTTGCCGCCGGGAGCCAGGGTGAAGCCGTCGCGCCCCCGGATCGCGAAGGGCGCTTGCGACATCGCCTCCATGCCGCCGGCCAGCACGACGTTGGCTTCGCCTAGCTGCACCATCTGGGCGGCATTTACGATCGACTGCATCCCGCTGCCGCAAAGGCGGTTCACCGTGAGCGCGGGAGTTTCGATGGGCAGGCCCGCGCGCAGCGCAACGTGGCGTGCGCCATAGAGCGCGTCGCCGGAAGTTTGTTGCGCGTTCCCGAAGACGGCATGATCGAAATCCTTAGGATCGAGGCCGGCGCGCTCGATGGCTCCCTTGGCGGCGACCGCTCCAAGTTCTTGCGCGGTGAAGTCCTTGAGCTTGCCGCAGTAGCGGCCAAAGGGAGTGCGCGCCCCGCTGACGATGGCAATGTCTCCGGGTTTCAGCATGGCTTTCGAGTGAAAATCCTCGTGGCGGAAATTCAAAATGGACTGGTTAGTTTAACAGTGGAGTGGGGATTTGGGCTATCGCTCGCGGGGGTAGACTCCACATCGATTGTCATCCTGAGCGCAGTATTCGTCCGCGAAGCGGACGAATACGCAGCCGAAGGACCCCTTGCGTGCCCGAGTCATGTTGCGGCGATTCAGGGAGTTCTGCCCGAGACGATTGAAGACACATTGAGAATGCCTCTACGGGTCTATCGTTGCATGCGCAGGCAAGGGGTCCTTCGACTTCGGGACTGCTTCGCATTCGCGAAGCAGTGCCTTCGCTCAGGATGACTGGTGACTAAAGCGAGGTTAGGCCACGGCGGCCGAGGTGACGGCGGCGGCCAGGGCGATGATCTTGCCCACGCCTTGGGCGATGGCGGTTTGCAGGGCTCGTTCGGCGCGGTTGGCGACTTCCGTGACGATGTCGGCGGGATCGTATTCGGCGCGAACTACCCCCTCGGCCAGGCCCGCAGTAAAACGAATCGGCTCCTGTCTATCCGGTATCTTCATTTGACCCACGAGCCGTTGCAGCTTTTCCGCCGCTTGCAGGCCCTCTTTTTCTGAGGTCTCGCCCAGCACGATGGCGATCGTGGTCAACTCATAGCGAAAAGCCAAATCGTTCTGGCGGATGTTGGCGGCAAACAATTGGCCGATCTGTTGCATGGTGGTTTCGAGGGCGGCTTCACCCATTTCTTTCAACATCGCAGCTTTTTCGCCAAACTGCACCAACAGAACCGAGAGTGGCGTGGTTTGCTGAACATTGCGGCGAGTCTCGGCCATGAGCAGGTCGAGATAGGAAGCCCGCTTCAGCAATCCGGAGCGTTCGTCGGTGACGGAAAGGTTCTTGACCAGGCGCCGCAGTCCCGCGTTGTTCAGAGCGATCACAATCTGGTCGCAAACCGTTTTGAGGACTTCCACATCGTTGACATTCCAGACCAGCGGCGAGCTCTGCATCAGCAGGAGAACGCCGACCTGTTCCGCCCCATCGGTAAGCGGCAGGGCCAGCAGGGCATTCACATTCAACTGTCCAAAGGCGTCGCGGATTCCCAGCAACTCATCGGCCGCCTGGATGTTGGGGATACTGAGCGCGCCTCCGTTATTGATCGCCAGATCGTGAACCGTAGAGACGACTCTCGCCAGAGCGCTGGTGTCTGCCGGGCGGCTGCCATTGCCACAGTATTCTTTGGTGCTGGTGGCGGCGACGCCGGGCTTGCGCATCGCAATCACGCAGCGGCTCAGGTTCCATTGCGCGCCAATCTCGTTGACCGCGGTGGAAGTGACGGCATCGGCGTTGCCCTGGCGGTAAAGCTTGCGATTGATCTCCGACACGCGGGCAAAGCTGCTCACGTTGGCGTCCGAGTGAGCGGCAGGCGCAGCGCTGGGTGCAGCCACGGGCGCGGGAGCGGGCGCAGGCGCGGCTGGAGCGGGAGCACTAGCCCGGGGTGCAGCGGGGGCCGGCTCTGAGTTGCCATAATTGGGAACCACCCCAGCGGTCAAGTAGAGCTGCTGCAAAGCCTGGTTGCGTTCTTCCTCATGGGGAAAAAGCTGTTGAATACGCTGCAGGCGCTCGATGGCCTTGGAACGCATGCCGTACTGCACCAGAATTTCGGCTTGCAGAATCAAGTCCTGCAGAGCCGCCGCCCCCAGCAACTTCTCATCCTCGTGGCGGGCGGGTTGGGTGCGGGCGTCGGAAAGCCCGGAAAAGCGCGACACGATCACCTTGTAGCGGTTGTCATCGATTTTGCCACGCAACAATTCCAGCCGTTTCTTGTGGCCGTGCTCGTAAGGATCGATTTCCGCCGCGCGATCGAGCGAGTCGGCCGCCTTCTCATAGTTTCCCAGGCCGAAGTGCAGATCGAAAAGTTTGAGCAGAGTTTGGCAGTAATCGGTCTCCCGATTGGAGGCATTGAACAGCTCGCTCATGAATTCGAGCATTTCGGCGGAAGGCCGCCGCGCATCGGTAAGCTCCTGCATCATCACCAGGAAAGCGCGCCGGTCGCCCTTGCGCCGCTGGTGCTGCTCCAGTTTGCGCGCCAGAGCGACGGCTTCGGCATCCTGTCCGGCATCGATGTATTGGCCGATCAACTTGGCGACGTCCAGGTTGCGAGTAGGATTCGCCTCGAACAGTTGCCAGATAACAGGCTCGGCATCGGTCAGGCGATTGGCCGCCAGCAAAGCCTTGCCGTATGTTTCGCGCAGCTCCTCGGAAGGCGAGCCGCCGTTGACCTGCGCTTCCAGAACAAAAATGGCCGCACCCACCTGCCCCTGGTCGATCAGCCCTTTGCTGTAAGCGAGAGCGATTTGCGGGTCGCCGGGATCCTCCGCGTACGCGCGTTCGATCCATTGCGCGCCGTTCCCCCCGGCACTTTGCGTTATTTCCGCAACTTTCAGAAACGAAGCCGCGGCGGCTTTTCCATCACCGAGTTCCGAGGACAGCTCGGCCTGACGCAGTAGATTTTTCTCTCCGGAGTCGAGCCGCAACATGCACTGCAGGACTTTCAGCGAATCCTGCTTACGTCCCTGCTTGATGGTTTCCTGCAGAGCGTTTTCATAGGTTTCCAGGGCTAGTTTGCGGTTGGTGTTTTCGAGGAGCTGGCCGAAGTGCAACTTCTGCTCCCAGCTGGGATTGGCGAAGCGCGCCAGTTTCTTGTAGGTGAGGCTGGCACGAGTAGCGTCTCCGGCCTGGGTCTGGCGGTCGAACATGGCTCCGAGCAGGGCAACCGCTTCCGGAATGCGTTGCAGGGAAAGGCACAGGTCGGCAGCCATCTGGCAAATCGTGTCGTTGCTGGGATCTACTGCCAGGACTTGCAGATAGTCTTCCAGGGCATCGGCGGTTTTCCCCTTTTGCAGGAGCTTTTCGGCACGCTCGATACGCTTGCTGATTTCGGCTCGGTCCATGCGCTTAACGGTCTCGGACGTAAACTGGGCGATGCGCGGAGTAACCCACAGAAATTTTAGGAGGCGCTTCCGGTGGCGGCAACGAAGTAAGACCAGGTGTGGTTACGATAGTCATCCGAGGCGTTAAGCTTTTGGAAATCAGAGGCTTTCTGGTATAGGTGCAGGGCATGTCCACGCCCAGCATTGCCGAGCAGGAAAAGGGACTTCATCACCAACTCAGCGCCGGACAGATGGCGATGGTCGCCGTCGGTGGCTCGATCGGGACAGGATTGCTGCTCGGTTCGGCGGCTGCGATGCAGATTGCCGGGCCGGCGGTCATCCTCAGTTTCCTGCTGGCGGCATTCATCAGCTGGACCGCCGCCATGGCTCTGGGAGAACTTGCCAGTGCGCATCCGGCGGCCGGGTCGTTTGGCGTTTATGGCGACCTCTACCTCAGCGAGTGGGCGGGATTTCTGGCCAGGGCAGGGTATTGGGCGGCGATCGCAATTTCCATCGGCGCCGAACTGGTAGCCTCGGCGACTTACATGAGCTACTGGTTTCCTCGGGTGCCTGCGCTCGGCTGGGTAATTGCTTTTTCGCTCTTCCTGCTGGGAGTAAACCTGCGAACCGTGGGCGGCTACGGGCGTTTTGAATACTGGTTTGCCATGATCAAACTGGTGACGATTGTGGCATTTATTCTTCTGGGCGCCGGGCTTCTGTTTAGCGGCCGGGTAGAGCCGCAATACACGGCACACGGCGGATTCTTTCCCAATGGAAGCTGGGCACCGCTGCTGGCCATGGGTTTCGCCATTTATACCTTCGGCGGAGTGGAAATGGTCGCCATCACTACGGGAGAGACGCGCGCGCCGCAGGAGATTCCACGGGCCATTCGCTACACGTTTGTCATCCTCACTTGCATCTACCTGGGGGCCATTGTTGTGCTCGCGGGAGTGATGCCGTGGAACCGGGCGGGAGTGACGGAGAGTCCATTTGTGAGCGTTTTCCGGCAGGTGCATCTGCCTGGGGCGAGCGACATCATGAATTTTGTGGTGCTGACCGCCGCGCTGTCTGGGGCAAATGCGGCTCTATACGTCGCTTCCCGCATGCTGTTTTCTTTGGCGCGAAGCGGATGGGCGCCGGAGATTTTTGGCCGCCTCAATAAAGCTGGAGCCCCCGAGCTCGCTCTGCTGGGTTCGTCGTACGGAATCCTCGTCGCACTCGTTTTGGAAAAGTGGGCCCCGGCGGATGCGTTTGTGTCGATCCTGGGCGCAGCATTGGTCGGGATGCTTTTGTCATGGCTGGTTTCGCTGGCCGCGCACGTAAACTTCCGGCGGCGGCTGTCTCCCGCGCAAGTCGCGGCATTGCCGCTACGATCGCCGATGGGTGCGTGGGGATCAGCGCTGGGTTTTGTGCTGGTGATTGCGGCCATCCTGGAGAGTGGCTTGAGATCTCATCTCACCCTGATCAGTGGAGCAATCTATATCGTGGGGCTCAGCGTGGTGTACTGGTTCTTGCGAAAAGCGCGGACGGCCAGGCCGGCACGCTAAGTCTTGCCTTCGCGAACTTCGCGGGCAAGGACGCGAAAGAAACCCATCCAGCGCGCAGTACAATAATCGCCATGACTGACGAGCTCCTCCATTACCGGCCGGAGTTTCCGATCCTGGAACGCACGACCTACATGATCAGCAATTCCCTGGGAGCCATGCCCCGCGGTGTCTATGACGCGATGAAGGGCTATGCCGACATCTGGGCTTCGCGCGGGGTGCGAGCGTGGGAAGAGCGATGGTGGATGCTGGCGGCCGAAGTCGGGGATGAGATCGGGGCGCTGATGAACGCGCCTAAGGGGTCAGTCTCCACCCATCAGAACGTGACCACCTGCCAAGCCGTAGTCGCCTCTTGCCTTGATTTTTCCGGCAAGCGCAACAAAGTCGTCTACACCGATATGAATTTTCCTTCAGTGATGTACTTCTGGGAGGCGCAGCGGGCGCGCGGCGCGCTTGTGCACATGGTGAAAACCGATGACGGCGTGACCGTGCCGCTTGAACGATTGCTCGATGTCATCGATGAAAAGACGCTGCTGGTGCCGGTTTCGCACGTGATCTTCCGCAGTGCTTATATCAATGACGCCAGGGCCATCATCGAGAAAGCCCACAAGGTGGGCGCGCACGTGGTGCTGGACACCTTCCAGTCGCTCGGGTGTGTGCCGGTAGATGTGCAGGCTCTCCACGTGGATTTCGCCTGCGGCGGGGTGCTGAAGTGGCTGTGCGGAGGCCCAGGCGTTGGCTATCTATATGTGCGTCCGGACCTGGGCAAGAGGCTGGAACCGGCGTTTACCGGGTGGTTTGCTCATCAGAACCCCTTCGCCTTCGAGGTGGGTGCCATTCGTTACACCGATCCGCCGTTCCGATTCATGAACGGAACCTCGCACATTCCGGCGCTGGAGGCGGCGCGGCCCGGGCTCAAGATCATTACCGACGTTGGCGTTCCCCGCATCCGAGAAAAATCGACAAGGCAAACGGCGCGATTGATTGAGCTGGCCGATCAACACGGCTGGCGGGTCAACACGCCACGCGATCCGGAGAAGCGCGGCGGAACCGTTTCCATCGCTATGCCGGATTCACAGGAAGTTTGCCGTGAGCTGTTGAAGCGCGAGATTCTCGTGGACTGGCGGCCGCAGGCGGGAGTACGCATGTCGCCGCATTTTTACAACAAGGACGAGGAGTTGGAAACGGCGATTGCGGCGGTGGAAGAGATTCTCAGAGAACGAACTGTGGCGGCAGGATAAATTTCCTCCCTCAAGGCATTACCGTCGTAAGCGGCACACCGACATTTCTTCCCCGTCCAACCTTTCCATCCACTAAACTCGCGGCGATGCGTGCAGCGCGTCTCCGCGCTGGGTGTGGATTGGAACATGCTTCTGCTGTCGATTTTCGTAACCCGATCGGCCCCACCGTCCTTCTGGTTTTGGCCCATCGCCGGAACTTGCGCCGGCCTTTATCTCTTCTACCATGGCTTTTCCTTGCTGCAGCGCAAGCGCCTGATCATGAACACGCCTTCTTCAAAGATTCGCAGCGCGGCCGTGGGGCTTGTAGAAGTCAGCGGATTGGCGGCCGGCCCCTACACGCTGACCGCCCCCATCACGGGCAAGGACTGCTACTACTACCGCACCATGGTTTGGCAATGGAAGCAGCACGGCAAAAGCAGTTCCTGGGTGAAGGAAGCGGATGAAAGCGTGCACGTTCCGTTTTTTCTGGAGGACAATACCGGGCGCGTGCTGGTGAATCCTCAGGGCGCGGAGATGGACATTCATCGCGACTTCCAAGACGAGTTCGGCAGCTCCGTTTTCTCCAGCAGCTTGGAGATTCCATCAAACATCACTAATTTCCTGCTGATGCACGGCGTCTCGACCGACAAGAGAACAAAAGTCGAGGAGTACTGCATTAAGCCCAAGAACGCGCTCTTTGTGCTGGGAACGCTGGCGAGCAATCCCGGGATCGAAGTGAGCCCGGTGCCGATTCGCACCCTGCATCCGGTCGAGCATGAAGTCTCTTTCACCATGGGCTCGAGCAGGTCGTTTTCTCAAACCATCTCCTTCGGCAAATTCAAGGGGGATGCTGGGCTGGCGGAGACTGCGCCACCGAGGCCGGTGGTGCTTGATGCGGCGCAGCAGGCTAAGGTGGCGAGCGCGCTTACTAAAGCGGGGATCACGAATCCGGCGGCATGGGCGGCGGCCGGGATCAGCCGGCCAGCCCCTGTGGCTTCGTCCGGCGGAGCGGCGGCGGCAACTGCCCCGGCGGTTGAACCGGCCGATGCGCGTCCAGCCACTGTGTTGATGAAGGGTGCTCACGACCCCGCATTTTTCATTTCGTGGCGCAGCCAGCGGGATGTGGTTCAATCATTGGGATGGAAGTCGTCTCTGATGATCTGGAGCGGGCCGCCGTTGACGCTCCTGAGTGTGTATATTCTGGGACTGGCGCTGGGTTGGTGGTAGGCCGTATGCGGGAATCCGCAGTCTGGGTGGACGCTGCAGAATCGCAGCTTCCTCGGCTTCGCGCGGGATGACAACAATAGGTCGGAATCCGATGGATAACATCCTTACGCTGGCGTTTCTGTTTGTCGTGATCGGGCTGGTAGTGTACGTGGTGATGATCTTCAACGGTCTGATCGCGCTGAAGAATGACGTCGCCAAAGCCTGGGCCAATATCGACATCCTGCTGAAGCAGCGCCACGACGAGTTGCCCAAACTGGTGGAAGTGTGCAAAGGCTACATGACCCACGAGCACGATACTCTGGAAAAAATCACCCAGGCCCGCAGCCAGTATCAGCAGGCAATTTCTGTGGATCAGAAGGCGCAAGCCGATGTGGGCACCACCTCGGCGCTGCGCGGACTCTTTGCCGTGGCGGAGAACTATCCCCAGCTCAAGGCTAATGACAATTTCCTGAAGTTGCAGAACCGGATCACGGAATTGGAAAACGAGATTGCCGACCGGCGCGAGTTCTACAACGACTCGGTGAACACCTTTAACATTCGCATCCAGCAGATGCCCGATACATTTGTCGCCGCTTTTATGAACCTCAAGCCCAGCCCGATGTTTAAAGTCGACGACGCCGACAAGGCCGATGTGAAAATGAGTTTTGGGGCAGCGCAATAGGAGCACAACGGAAAAATGGGCACCCCTGGCCCGCCTCCATGTGCGGTATCAGCCTTCTCACCTCCGTAACCCATGCAACCCGAACTTCTCAATTAGAATTGCCTCGTGGCTGACGGCGTGCGCATCGCGATTCTCGGGGACTTCGATCCTAAGTCTCCCACCCTCCCTGCCGTCGAAAAGTCACTGCAGCACGCGGCGGCCAAGCTGAAGTTGCCGCTGGAAGCGCAGTGGATTGCCACACCCACGCTACTGGAGCCAGGTGCGCAAAAGCTGCTGGAGAGTTTCGACGGCATCTGGGCCGCTCCTGGAAGCCCTTACAAAAGTTTTGATGGGATGTTGAAAGGGATCGAGTTTGCTCGTGTCCGCGATTGGCCGTTTCTCGGCACTTGCGGAGGCTTCCAGTATGCGCTGATCGAATGCGCCCGCAACGTGTTGGGAATCAAAGATGCTGACTCGGCGGAAAATGAGTCCGGATCGAAGAACATCGTGATTTATCCGGTGGCCTGCGCCGTTCCCAGCCGAAAGAAAGGCGCGCCGAAGCTGTCGGGGGCGATTCCGGAAATCCGCTTGCGTCCGGGTTCCTATCTGCATTCGTTCTACACGCAGGATGTGGTCACGGAAGAGTTTTTCTGCAACTTCGAGGTCAATCCTGATTACGAGTGGGCCGCCATGGAGGCGGGATTCCCGGTGGTGGCGCGCGGACCGGCGGGCGAGATTCGCGCCATCGAGTCACCCACGCACCATTTTTATGTTGCCACGTTATATCAACCGCAGCTTTCTTCGAAGGCCGGGCATCCCCATCCTTTAGTGTTGGCATTTGTACAAGCCGCCGTAGACTGGGGACGGAAGAAGCTGGACGACAGCGTTCTGGAGTAAGCTTCAGCCCCATCATCATGGACGACCCCGCCACTCACTCGGTTCGCCAAAGCTACGACCTGGTGGCGAAAGAGTATGCCCGGCGGCTCTTTGAGGAGTTGCGCAACAAGCCGCAAGATCGCGAACTGCTTGATCGTTTTGCCCGGCAAGTCAGGGGCCGCGGCGAAGTCTGCGATATGGGTTGTGGTCCCGGGCAGGTTGCGCGCTATTTGAGAGATGCAAGCGTTGAAGAAGTGTTTGGCCTTGATCTCTCGCCCGGCATGCTCGAACAAGCTCGCAGGCTGAATCCCGACATCACTTTTCGCGAGGGCAACACGCTTGCCTTGGAGCTTCCCGATGCCAGTCTGGCGGGCATTGCAGCGTTTTATGCCATCGTGAATCTCCCGCAGGAATCGCTTCCCACGGTCTTCTCCGAAATGCGAAGAGTGCTGCAGCCCGACGGTCTGCTCCTCCTCGCATTTCACGTCGGCGACGGGGTCATCGAGGAGAACGAATTGTGGGGTGTGCCGATCTCGATGAAGTTCCGCTTCCTGCGACCGGCGGAAATTTGCCGGCAGCTGGAGGCGGCTGGACTTGTGATCGAGGAAGTGATCGAGCGGGAGCCTTACCCCGATGTGGAATACCCAAGCCGGAGGGCCTACATTTTTGCGCGCCGGCCGATTTCATCGCAGCTTAGCGCGGCAGCAACTCAAACGCGGGATAGCTCTGGCTAAGTTGGCTGAAAGCCTCTGGCGGAGAACCGGCGGCGACGGGGAAGTAGCGCTGCACCTCGCTCTTGAAGCTGTCGAGATAGGCCTTCAGAATCGGCAGCTTTTCGGCCTCCGAAAGGACTCGCAGTCCGTAACGTTTTTGTGCCGAACCCTTCTTCAGGATGATTTCTCCCGCAGCCTCGGCGTTGCGCACCCACTGGGTGCGGCCACGCGGAGCCACCAGAAACTGTTTTCCGTTCAGTTTCAGCAGATCAACAGGAGTGGAATAAATCTTGCCACTCTTGCGGCCACGCACCTGCAGCAGGTAGCTGTGGGAAAATCCGAGGCCCAGGCCGACCAGGAATCCATAGACCTGATTGAAAATGCGTTCAACGGCAGTGGGCGCGCGAAACGCGGGAAGAGTGCCCATGGCGACATTGTACGTGAGGGGGCGTGCTTGTTCTGCCGCAGGGTTTCCGGGGAAAATAGCATCAACTATGAAATCATCTTCGCTTGCCACCCGAGCCCTGGTTCCGATTCTGGGGATATTGTTCGCCGTTCCACTGTGGGCAACGAGTTCAACAGGCTCGGGTCAGCAAGCAGGCACTGCCCCGACCGCACCCCCCGACGCTTCCAAGACGAACCCACCGACCAGTCGATCCTCTCTGGCTGATGTCACCTACGAGCAAGTGAAGCCTGGTGATAGCTTCAGCGAATTCGAGCAGAAGACGTTTGTCATCGGTTACCCGGCAAACTGGAAGGCGAGCGAGCAAGGCGAGAACTCGTTCCGGATTGCACCTGCGGCGGGAGCATCCCAGGAAGTCATTGCGGATGGAGTCGTGATTTCAATCGCGCCGCGGTCTGGATCGCTTGCCGAGGCTACTCAGGATTTGCTGGACGGCATAGAAAAATCCAACCCGGGCCTGCACGCCACGGATACTGCCCACAAAATTCGTGTGGGCTCGGCGCGA
>Ga0335078_10003908_pt1 | contig 22150 bp, 21 predicted proteins | sample Lox_Sample_32_FD_206711 | JGI IMG/M metagenome (GOLD analysis project Ga0335078, IMG submission 206711) | Soil microbial communities from Loxahatchee National Wildlife Refuge, Florida, United States - Lox_Sample_3.2 | ecosystem: Environmental > Terrestrial > Soil > Wetlands | place: USA... | reverse complement strand
ACGCCAGAAAGTATCGCCGGCCATAAGAGAACGCGGGGCGGCTCACGTATCCGTTCATCTCGATGATGATGAAATGTCCAGAAAGTCGAAAATATCGGACCTTATCGCATACTACAAACCACCGGGCAATTTGCCATAGCTTTCGAGATCCAACGTTGTGTCGACAGGAGTAATCACTTCCTGTTCGCGAGAACGGTTGCCCATTATGACGGAGGGCTGAGGCTATGCATCTTTTGCAGTATTCCGACGGATGGACGCGTCGCCACTTCCTCGAACAGCTCGCTCGCGGTGTCGTGGCCGCAGGGGTTATCGCTCCCCTATGGGAGGTAATCGGTAGTACCGGCTCGCTCGAGGCCGCCTACCCGCCCGAGCTTCTTTCGCTCGAGGCCTATACCAAGGGCAAGCTCAAGCCGGGAGACGTCCTCAACAGCGAGAACGTCGATATCGTCAAGGACCTTCTCGACCCGGCGGCCTACTGGCAAATCAAACACGACGGACGTTTGGTCGACTTGGCGCCGACCGAGACCGACCTCACCAAGCTCACGCCGGTGCCTTACCTCCAGGCGACGCTCGCCAACAAGGGCAAGCACAAGATCTTCCCCGACGGTAACTGCTACACGCTCGAGCACAAGCCCTGGATCGGCGGCAATCCCTTCCCGGAGCCAAAGACCGCGGAGGAGGTCCTGATGGGCAACACGCTAAGCTGGGGCAAGCACGACACCCAGGCCCATCCGGTGCTCGACTGGGATACCGACGCCGATGGCAATGTCGAGTATCGGTATGCGTCCTATTACGTCGAATGGCAGACGGTCGGGCGGCTGGTCCTCGACCCGCATCCCTATATGCCGGGGCGCGAGAGCCAACTGCGCATTCTCGGCGGCAGCGTGCTGGCGCCCGAAGACGTCAACGGCACCGGCATTCTGCAGGTGTGGGCCTATGACCAGCACAAGCTTCCCGGCTACTACGTCTATCAGCCGACCACCAAGCGCGTGCGCAGCTATCCCGTGGACCAACGCTTCGAGCCGCAGTTCCCGGGTAATACCTTTTTTGTCACCGAGTACTGGATGGCGGGCGACCCACTGTTGACTTGGGGCAACTTCAAGCTCGTTGGCAAGGGCCCGGCGCTGACCTGCGCGCATCACTGCGCCGACCTCGATCAGCCCAACTGGCTCCACAAGACCTGCGGTGGCAAGAGCGGCGTGAAGTACTGGCGCACCCGGATGGAGCTGGTACCGGAAACGTACGTGGTCGAGATGCAACCCACGTCGTATCCTCGCGCGCCGATCGGCAAGAAGCGCATCTGGTATCACGCCGCCACGCTCTGCCCCCTCACGATGATCAGCTACGATCGCCAGGGCAAGATGTGGAAGCAATGGGAAGGCGGCTTCGATTACTACCAGCGCAAGCCCGGGATGAAGTGGATAGAAGGCGTTCCCGACCACTTCTGGAGCTGGACGCACGTGCACGCGCACGATCTCCAGAGCAATCGGATGTCGCGCTTCTACTATGCGCAGGAGGTTCCCGGCGGATTTCACGCGGACATCGACAATCCCCGGCTCTTCGGCGATTTCTGCTCGATGGAAGCGCTGGAACGGCTGGGACGCTAAGCTCTCCAGATGATGGGATGCGGAACTGCGCCGGCCTTGCCTCGGCAGGGCTGGCGCGGGCGTTTTGCCCCCGGTTCCCACCCGGCCGGAGCCTACTGTCCAACCGATTCTCATGCCGGATCGCTCGGTAATTCGGAACGCTTCAGCCTTGCCGCGGGTTCTGTGCTACGGTGACGAGCGGCGGCCACCCTCCGGCCGCCATTCGCGCCGGTTATGGAGATCCGAAGACGCGCTGCCGACCGTACTGGAGCCTTCCGAATCGGGCCGTTGTCTTGCTGGGCCGCTATCGCACTCTGCGCGGCGCTTGCAGCCGTTCTGACGCTGCCGCCCCGCGCCCGCCCTGCCCTTCACGCCCGTAAGAACACATGCGCGGCCGAAAACCGGGCGTCGCGGATCGAGTCGATTCCCACGGCGCTCGCCGGACGGCTGATACCGGTGTTCGGTTCGCTTCCACCGCGGGCGCTTTGCCGTAATGCGCATTGGCAATGGGCGGACCTGAGCCAACAATGGTTCGCCGGCGCCGACTGCACCGACGCCCAGCTACAGAGCGCGAAGCTTATAGGCACCAACTTCAGGGGCGCGAATCTGAGCGGCGCGCAAATGCAGGATGCGATGATGTGGTTTGTGGACCTCGATTCGGCGCGCCTGCAGAAGGCCAACCTGAGACATGCCGATCTGGCGCGAGGCTCTCTGCGTCAGGCCAGCCTCGAGGGCGCCGATCTGCGGAACGCGGTCCTTAAGGCTGCCAACCTGACGCAGGCCAATCTGCTCGGCGCAAGGATGACCAACGCCAATCTGACTGGCGCCAACCTTCAGAACGCCATCCTGACCGGCCTGGTAATGGACGGAGTGAACTTCACCCGCGCCAATCTCTCGGGCGCGGACTTAAGCCGCGCCGATCTGCGCAACGCCGTCGGTCTGAGTCCAGCGCAGCTCAAGCTCGCCAATATCGACGCGGAAACCCGGTTGCCGGCAGGGATGTCCGTCTTGCTCGATGCGCCGGCGGGCCGATGACCGGGCGATCCGCTTCCGCGATGAAAACCCGGCCTGCTACGATTCAGGCGGGTCCGCCGGGCGCAGAGCGCCGGCACAATGTACCCTGGGATTCTCGCGGCCGTCCGGCCTCGCACCCGGTCCGACCGCCGATGGTGCTCGAACCAACAGAGGGAGAATTATTGATGAAGACTCGTGAACGGAAATCTGGCGAGCATTGGACCACGGTTGTGCTGGCAATCTGCGGGGGGTTCTTCGGCGCGATGCTTTGGGGGCAGCTTTTTGCGCCCCGCAGCGTCGTGGCCGCCGAGACCCAGCGGAGCAAGACGATCACCGCCGATCGCATTGTCGTGCAGGAGGTGCAGATCGTCGACTCCTCGGGCCGTCAGCGCGCGGTGATGAACGTGACGCCCGACGATCTCGCGCGGCTTAGTTTCCTCACCACCACGGGCAAGCGCAGGCTTGCGATGGGCGTGCTCGCGGACGGCGAATCGGCGGTCGGGATGTACGACGCGCAGGGCCGTGTGCGTATCGGTCTCAACGTGCCGCTCGACGACTCGGCGAGCATCCACCTGGTTGACAAGGGCGGACGCAATCGCGCGAATTTCGTGCAATTGCCCAATGGCAACGCAAGTTTCGAAATTTTCAGCGAGGATGGCCGCCTGCTATGGAGCGCGCCCACTTCGGGAGCGTCGAACTCGGCGAGCACGCAGCCTCCCCAGGCGCCTTTGCGCGAGGCAGCGCGCTGACCAGCGCGCCGATTCATTCCAAACAAGGAGAATAGTTCCAATGGGCAGTCCAGAGCTTCAGCTGGTGTTAGAGCAACAGCGCCAATTCGCGCAGCAATTCTCGAAGGCCAGGACGCCGCAGGAGATGCGCGCGATGATGGCCGCGGGATTCTCCGCATTTCCGAGCGCCAATGAAGTGAAGTGCGAACCGGTGAACGCCAACGGCGTCAAAGCCGAGTGGATAACCGCGAGCAATGCGGCGCCCGATCGGGTCATCCTCTATCTCCACGGCGGCGGTTACATAATGGGCTCGATCGAAACCCATCGCGAGCTTGCGGCGCGTCTTTCCAAAGCAGCCAAGGCGCGGGTCCTGCTCATCGACTATCGCCTTGCGCCAGAAAACCCCTTCCCGGCCGCAGTGGATGATTCGATGACGTCATACCGATGGTTGCTCGCGCAGGGCTGCAAGCCCGAGCGAATCGTAGTTGGCGGCGATTCGGCAGGTGGCGGCCTCGCGGTGTCCACGCTTGTCGCGCTACGCGACGTCGGCGCGCCCGCGCCGGCCGCGGGCGTGTGCCTTTCGCCGTGGGTCGATTTCGAAGCGGAAGGCGAATCGATGAGCAGCCGGGCGGCGCAGGACCTGATCGTGTCGCGCGACATGATCGTAAAGCTAGCCAAGCTGTACGTCGGCGAAAAAGGAAACCTGCGCGAGCCGCTGGCCGCGCCGCTCAACGCCTCGCTCGAGGGTCTCCCGCCGCTGTTCATCCAGGTCGGCGATGCCGAGGTCTTGCTCGACGATTCGACCCGCCTGGCCGACCGCGCCGAGGAAGCGGGCGTGGACGTCGCTCTGCAAATCTGGGAAGAGATGCCGCACGTGTGGCATTTGGCCGCGCCGGTCCTGCCCGAGGGTCAGCAGGCGATCGAGAAGATCGGCGAGTTCGTGCTCAAGCGCGTGCCATAGTTCGCCTGGAACGGTTCCCGCCGTCCGCACCCGGCGTCATGGCGCTGCCTTCAGGCGGCGCCGGGGCATTTCGTCTCATGGTTACTGCCAGGGCACCACAGCCTTGCGCACCGGATGGTCCACCGGGAGTTCGCAAAAACCGTCGGCCTCGATATGCAGCGCGCGATTGAAGCGCGCGCGCAGGTTCTCGAAGGCGATCATCGTGGTCAGTTCGACGATTTGCGCGGTGTTAAAGTATTGCTTTAACTCGGCAAAAACGGATTCCGTGACCTCTGCCGGGTTCTGCGTCATCCCCTCGGCGTAGCGCAGGATGGTCTTTTCCAGCGGACTGAAGTGCGCGCTCTTCTCGAAGGTCGCGAGATCGGCGAGCTGCGCATCCGTGATCCCTTGTTCTCTGCCAACGGCAGAGTTGATGTCCACTCAAAAGGGGCATCCGGCGATCTGCGCCGTGCGTACGCATGCGAGCGTTTTGAGCCGCGGCTCGACTCCCTGCGCTCGCCCCAGCGCTGCGCCCAGCGCCGAGTAGGCCTCCGCTATTTCCGGACAGTGGGCGAACGCGGTCAGCGGAATCGTGACCCGCCCGAGCAGCTCCGCGGTCTTCCGATAGATCTTTTGTACGCCGGGCGCCGCCTCTTCCAGCGTAACTCCCTTGATGCGCATAACGTTACCTCTATCCGTTGCAGGTCTTTATAGCGAGCCGGGCTGCACGATCAAACCCGCCGAGGCGAAGAACGCCTGATTTTCCGCAATCACCTCGTTTCGATCGCTCCCGCCGCGTACGTCACCGCCGCATACGACGTCAGCAGGTCGGCGCGGCTTTGAATCAGCGTATAGCGCGCCCCGGCGAGATCGCGCTGGGCGGTCAGCAATTCGACGATCGTGCTGAGGCCCTGGCGGTAGGTCTCGAGGTTGGCGTCGTAGGCCTCCTGCGCCGCTGCCACCAGCGCCTGCCCGTACGAGTATTTCTTCAGCGACGACTGGAACTCGTAGTACGCGCGCCACATCTCGGCGATCGCGCCGATTTCCGCCGAGCGAACGCCTGCGCGGGCGGCGGCGTCCTCCGCCTCGGACGCGCGCACGTCGTTGAGCCGTTTGAATCCCGTGAATACGTCCCATTGCAGCGTCACGAGCGCCGAATATTGAGGCTGATTGGCCCACGCGGTCGGCGGGCCGAAAAACGTATAGCGCCAGATGAGCTGACCGTAATTCGCCGTCAGATCGACGGTCGGATACCACGCCGCCTTGGCCAGTGCGACCCGCGCCTCGCTCGCGCGCAGCCCCGCGACCTTTGCCGCGAGGTCCGGGCGCTGCCTTACCGTGGCCGCGATCAGATCTTCGATCTGACCGCTGAGCCTCGTCGGTACCGGCAACGCCTCAAGACTCGCGACCTCGATCGGCTGGTCGGCCGGGATGCCGATCGCGGCGGCCAGGGCGGCCTCGGCGTCGTGCACCAGGAGCTCGGCGTTGGCGACGTCGTATTGCGATTGCGAGACGCGCTCCCTGGCCAGCAGAAGCGCGGGCTCGGTCGCAAGCCCGAGATTGACGCGCTGCTGAACCGCGTCGAAGTCCGAGCCCGCGAGCTCGAGGTTCTGGCGCGCCGCGACGACCGCGGCCTTCGAGGCGCATAGCGCGTAGTAGGCGCGCTGCACCGCGAAGACCACGTCCTGCATCTTGCGGTCGAAACTGAAGTTGGCGACGGCCAGCGCCTGGCGCGCAGCCTCGGCGCTGGAGCTGCGCCGTCCGAAATCGAGCAGCGTGTAGGTCGTCTGCACCAGCGGCTGCGCCTGCCACACCTTGTATTGGGCGGCTATGCCCCCGGGCAGCGGGAACAGCGTTCGTGTGTATCCGTTGGCCGAATTGGCGCTCACCAGCGGATAGTATGGCGCGCGCGCAGCGCCGAAGTTCGCTGCCGCCTGGCGCGCCGACTCCCATGCGAAGCGCGTATCCGGGTTCTCACGCAGGGCAAGGTCGAGCAGAGCGGGCAGATCGTACGGCTCGCCCTGCTGATGCGCGGGTTTTTGTCCGGAAGGTTGCGCCGGCGCGGCCGTGGTGGCCGGGGGTGGCGGACGGTTGTCGCTCGGTACGCGGTAGTCGCTCGCCGAGGCGGGCGATGGGGTCCACGGGCGTTCCGCGCTCTGCGGGGCCCAGCGGTCCGGATTGACCTCGGGCTGCTCGGCCATCCGCGCGCATCCCGCCAGAGCCGCGACGATGCCGACACCGATGCAGAAGCCCGGGGCGCGTTTGAGACGGCTGGAAATATGCATACTGCGATTTGACTCCGGTTGCATTTGCGAACAATCTTACCCGTATCTTTTGCAGCGGAAGCATCCAAGCGGAATTCCATCCGCGGCAAGCGCGTGGATGCACAGGGGCGGCGCGCCAAATCCGGCGGCCGCACGAGGACTCGGAACATGGCAACTTCCAGGACCGCCGTCAGGACCCAGCCCAGGATCATCAAGACCGCCGAGATTGCCGATCCGCGGTGCGCCGCCGCGCTGGATCCGCATTACAACTGGAAGCGCGCGCTGCCCGCGCCCGGACAACGCGCCGTCGACTTCGAGGAACGGATCGACTTTCGCCGCCTCCACGAATATCGCCTGGCGCGCGCGCGTCAGGCGCTCGGCCATTCGGGGCTCGGCGCGATGCTCTGCTTCGACACCAACAACATCCGCTACCTGACCAGCACCGTGATCGGCGAGTGGGCGCGCGACAAGATGATTCGCTTCGCCCTGCTCGCCGGCGACGGCGAGCCCTACGTCTGGGATTTCGGCTCGGCCGTGAAGCATCATCAGCTTTACGCGCCGTGGCTTCAGCACGACCATTGCCGAGCCGGGATGCCGGGGCTCCGCGGCGCCATACCGCCCGAGGCGGGCCTGCTGCGGATGCATGCGGAAGAAATCAGGGCGCTGCTCAAGGAGCAGGGTGTCGAGCGGATGCCGCTTGGGCTTGACCTGGTGGAGCCGGCGATGCTGTTCGAGCTGCAGCGCGCGGGACTGGAAATACGCGACTGCCAGCAGGTGATGCTGGAGGCGCGCGAGCTCAAGAGCATCGACGAGATCATGCTGCTCAACACCGCTGCCGCGATGGTGGACGGCGTTTATCACATGCTGTGGGAGCGGCTTAAGCCGGGTGTGCGCGAATCGGACCTGGTCGCCGAGGCCAACCGGATGCTCTATCAGCTCGGCTCCGACGACGTCGAGGCGATAAACGCGATCAGCGGCGAGCGCTGCAGCCCTCATCCGCACAACTTCACCGATCGCATCATCCGGCCCGGCGACCAGGCCTTCTTCGACATCATCCAGTCGTACACGGGCTACCGCACCTGCTACTACCGCACTTTCAACGTCGGCCGCGCCACGCCGGCCCAGCGCGACGCCTACAGGCAGGCGCGCGAGTGGATGGATCGCACGATGGCGCTGGTCAAACCCGGAGCCGGCAGCGACGAAGTCGCCAAGGCGCTTCCCAAAGCGCAGGAGTTCGGCTTTGAAAGCGAGCTCGCCGCCTTCGGCCTGCAGTTCGCGCACGGGCTCGGCCTCGCGCTCCATGAGCGTCCGCTTATCAGCCGGCTAAACTCGCTCAAGGCGCCCGCGGAGATCAAGGCCGGCATGGTGTTCGCGCTGGAGACCTATTGCCCGGCGAGCGACGGATTCTCGGCGGCGCGGATCGAAGAGGAACTGGTAGTCACGCCCGACGGATGCAGGGTGATAACGCTCTTCCCGGCGCAGGAATTGCCGATCGCCAATCCCTATTAGCGCGGCGTCCTGTCAGTAATTTGCACACACGACCTTGCCATCCTGAGCGAAGCGAATCTGCGGGCGGAACCGCGCGAACCCGGGCCGCCTTTCGCACGCCCGGGTTTGCGCTCGCCGTTTTTGCCGTACTCGGGCTGATCTTCGCCGGATGCGACCCGGTGGTGAACGTCGCCGGCGCGAACTTTCCCGCGTGGCTCTTGTGCGCGATTCTCGGCGTGCTGCTCGCTGGAATGGTGCGGCCGGTTTTCGCAAGAACCGGACTCGAACCTCACCTCGGACCTCTGCTTGTAATTTATCCTTGTCTCGCCGTAGCGCTGGCCTGCCTCGTGTATCTGGTATTCTTCAATCGCATCTAAGGAGTGACAGTGCCCGAGCAGCAGGGAGCGCCGGAGAAGAGTCCGCCAGCGAGGCATCCCTCGGCTCCCGGTCCTGGCGACGGGCCGGCGCCCGGAGCGAGCCCCCCACCCGCTCGCGCGCAGATAGATGCGCCATCGCACGAGCCTATAGCGCTTAAGATTACCGGCCGGTTGGTCGGCGCGCTGATCGTGGCCGCGGCGATTGCGCTGGCCATGTATGTCGCGCGCCTGTACTACGTCTTTCCCCGCACTGACGACGCGTATGTGCGGGCGAACGTGGTCGGTATAGCGGCGCACGTCAGTGGCCCGATCGTCGAGATGCCGATCCAGGACAATCAGCACGTGAAGCCGGGTCAGTTGCTGTTTGTCGTCGATCCGCGCCCCTACCAGTCGGTGGTGGACCGTACCGAGGCCGATCTCGCGCTTACCAATTTGCAGATCAAGGCGTTGGAGGACGCGATACGCGCCGCAAGCTCGCGCAAGGCTCAACTCAACGCGGAGCTCGCATATGACAAGCAGTATCTCGATCGCATACAACCGCTGCTCACGCGCCACTTCGTCACCGCAAATGATGTCTTCAACGCCCGCAGCCGGGTAGAGGCCGACCAGGCCGGTGTCGCCAGCGCGCAGAGCGAGGTTTCAAAGGCGCAGAACGATCTCGGCCAGTACGGCGACATCAATGCGCGCCGCAAGGCCGCCGAGGCGGCGCTTTACGATGCAAAGCTGAACCTCAACTACTGCTATGTGCGCGCGCCCTTCGACGCCTACGTGACCAATCTCAACATCACGGTTGGCCAGTATGCCAACGAGGGGCGCGAAGTGCTGAGCCTGGTGGATAATCGACAGTGGTACGTGCTGGCTAATTTCCGCGAGAACTTCCTGGGGCACATCAGGACGGGGATGCCCGCCCAGGTGTACCTGCTGAGCTATCCGAACAAGCGATTTCGCGGACGCGTGCAGGGCGTCGGTTGGGCGCTATATCAGAACAACGGCGCCACCATCCAGGGGCTGCCGCAGATCGAAGAGACGCTCAACTGGGTGCGCCTTTCGCAACGCTTTCCAGTGCGTATCGTTTTGGAGAACGGCGATCCCGCCTTCCCGTTTCGGATGGGCGCCACCGCCGTTGTCACTATCCAGGGAGGTCGGTGAGCGGCGCCGCCTCCACTGTTGTTGCCAAACCGGAGCTTCGGCCTGCAGAGCCCTATCGGTGGGCTGACTGGCTTGGTGGATTGTTGGCGCGAGAACTCGCGCCAAGCCCGCGAAAATTCCGCGTAGCGCTTCGCATCGCCATGATCGGAACACTCGGTGCAGGTCTGGTTGCGATTTGTCACGTGAATAACGAGCTTGGGACCTACATCGCGTGGCTGCTGGTCGGCGCCGGGGCGATGATGTCCGTTCGCAAAGCCGCAATGCTGCTGGTGTTAATCGGGTTTGCGGCCGCGGTAGCCGTCGTGATCGCGCGCGCATTCGCCGAGACGCCATGGCTGATGCTGCCGTCTCTCTTTATCTTCCTCGCCTGGTCAACTTACGCGGCCAGCGCATTACAGCTCGGCGCGGGGTTGCTGCTGATTCAGGTCGTGTCGCTCAACATCTTCTACCTGGTCGAATTTACGCCTGCGGCAATTGGCTGGTTCGCGTCCGGGGCGTTCGGCGGCACCGCGATCGCACTCGGCGTACTGGTTCTATTCGACAACTGGCTGTGGCCTGAGCGCGGAGAGAGGCTCCTGATGGAATCGCTCGGCAACAGCCTCGGACGCGTCCGCTCGCGGCTCATCCGCGCCACCGCCTATTACCTCGGATCCGATGGCGCGCCGCCGCCGGCGCCGCCGCCGACCACCGACCTGCCCGGGCACATGGCGCTGCTCAATCAAGCAGTACAGGAGGGCCTGGACACCCGTCGCCACGCAATCCTCGTCGCGGCGGTCACGCGCGTCGCGCGCATTTCGCTCGAAGTGGATCGCCTGACGATGGCGGCGCGCGAGCAGGTTCCGCGGGAAATTCGCGGAATGCTGCGGATCGAGGTCCAGTCAGCGGCTGATGCAATTGCGGACGCGTTGGATGAGATCGCCCGCGAACTCCCGACCGAGATCCCGGTTGGCGTCGACCTCCCTCCCCCGCCGTCGCGGCTTCGAGCCGTGCGCGCGATGGACATGCTGAGCGCGCGCATCATTGATGTCAGACCAACGTACATCGCACGCGTGAGTGCGCGCGAAATCACGAATTTCGCGGCTTTCGCCGACGCGCTGGCCGCCGTCACCGGCTTTATCGAGCGCCTGCTCGATGCGCCGCCGCCCACGGGCGGCGTGCGCATGCAGCCGGACCATGGTCCGCGGGAGGCCCGGGAAATCGATGCAAAGCTTCTGCGCTACGCGCTGAAACTCGGCCTTTGCGGAGTTCTCGGCTACATCATCGGCATCGTGAGTCAGCATGTCGAGATGACCACGATTCTTACGACGGTTGTGATAACCACCCTTCCGACTTACGGCGCAGAATTCCGCAAGATGGTTCTGCGCATCGCCGGCGCGGCGATCGGCGGGGTCATCTCGCTGCTCGCAATCATTATAGTTTCGCCGAATTTCCACACTCTTCCTGTTTACCTGATCTCGCTCTTCGCCGTCTTCTACGTATCCGCGTACTCGTCTCTGGCGAGCGGCCGAATTGCCTATGCGGGAAAGCAAATCGGCACCACCTTCGCCCTCGTGTTCGCCGGCCTGAGCCCGTCGATCGACATCTATGGGCCGCTATGGCGCATCTGGGCGATCCTGCTGGGCACCTGCGTGGTCGCGGCGATCGCCTTCAGCTTATGGCCCGAATTCTCGGGCGATTCGCTGTTGCCCCGGCTGCGCCGGGTGATCGCCGACACCCTTGCGCTTGCGCCCGGCGGCGCGGCCTCGACTCGCGAGGATACAATCGATGAGGTCAACGCCGAGACGATGCGCATCTTGGCCGAGATGCTCGAAATAGCCGACGATGCGCAACTGGAAGGCCGAACCAGCATGGTCGACCACAATGCGATCATCGAGGCGGCTGGCACCCTGCGCCGCATCGCAAATCGCCTGGCCTCCATCTCGAGCTCGCGCATCGTGGTGCCGGCGCCACGACTCGACGCGATGAGCGAGGCGGCGCGCGAATCGGCGCTCGAGGAGATCCGGCATCAACTCAGGGTGTGGCTCGAGTTCTTCGGCGGCCCGAATTGCCTCAAAGTCGATGCGGAGCGGGCGCTCGCGCTGGCGCAGTTATCGGGCCGTATCGACGAGTCGCTCAAGGTATTCGAAGCGCGTCTCGAAGAGAACGAGTTCGCGCGAGTCACGTCCTGGACGCTCGACCAGCGCCGCGCGATCTTCGCCGAGCTCAACTCGTTGCGCCGCATTGCGGTACTGCTGCCGGATCTTACGGCTTGGCTGGCGGAAATTCCCGGCCGAACCTGAAGGCAAGATTGAGGCGCGGCGCCGCCGTCGGTGCGTCAGCCTATCTGGTGCCTGCTCAGCGGAAGCTCGCGGATTCGCCTGCCCGTGGCCGCGAAGATCGCGTTGCAGAGCGCCGGCGCGAACGGAGGAACGCCTGGCTCTCCGATACCCGCGGGCGGGGCGCCGTCTTCGATGAAGTAGACGTCCGTGCGTTGCGGAGCTTCGGGCATCCGGGCGACCCGGTAGTCGTGGAAGTTCGATTGATCGATTATCCCACCGGTCGCGGTGATCTCACCTGTGCGCGCAAGGCTCGCGCCGAAGACCGCCGCGCCCTCGAACTGGGCGCGAGCCGCTTCTGGATTGGCGATCAGACCCGCATCGACCGCGGTGTGTACGCGCGGAATCCGGAGCTTGCCGCCGCCGTCGACTTCGACTTCGACCACCGTCGCCACGTAGGTGAGGAAGCTTCGATGGACCGCGATACCCATGCCGGTCCCGTTCCCCATCTTGCGTTTACCCCAGTCTGCCTTCTCGGCCGCTAATTCGACCACGCGGCGCATCCGGCCGGTGTCTATCGGATAGTACGAATATGGCGCGCCGTAGTTCGTATAGTCAGTTCCCTTCAAATCAATTATCCGCGCCGGGCCAATCAGCTCGAGCAAATAGTCAACCGGATTGCGGCCGGCCGCGTGCGCCAACTCATCGGAAAATGACTGGACTGCGAACGCGTGATATATGTTGGCGACCGAGCGTAGCCATCCGATTCGCACGTATGCTTTCGCCGGACCGTTTTCCACGCGCAGGTTAGGGATGTCATACGGGATATCGGTCCATCCCAGGCTCAGATCGCCGGCCCCGCCGTAAAGTTCGCCCTCCTTGAAGGTCGACGCGATGGGCGGGAACGCCGAGCGCTGCAGCCACGCGGTCGGCATCCCGTTGGCGCCGAGCGCGGCCTTCATATACATCGCCGACACCGTGTGGTAATAGCCAAACTTGATATCGTCCTCGCGGCTCCACACGACCTTCACCGGGCCTCCGATCTTCTTTGAGAGCACAGCGGCTTCCGCAACGTAGTCGGGTTTCGACTTGCGCCCGAACCCGCCGCCGAGCAGCGTCACATGGCAGATAACGTTGTCGCGCGGAATACTCAATTGTTGCGAGACGATGTCCTGCACTGCTTGCGGGTTCTGCGTGCAGGTCCACGCGGTCACCTTGCCGTTGCGATATTCCGCGACCGCGGCCGGCGGTTCCATCGGCGCATGCGCGAGATGCGGCACATAGTATTCCGCCTCGATCGCGCGGCCGCCTTTTTTGAACTCGGCATCGACGTCGCCCGCGGTGCGCGCGACCTTCCCCGGCGCGCGAACGGTCTCGAAGAGGTCCTTTTTGTACTGCGCGGAGTTGTAAGCCGCATTGGGACCGTTGTCCCACTCGACCGTGAGCTTCCTGCGCCCCTGGAACGCCGCCCACGTGTTGTCGGCGAGCACCGCGACACCGCCAAGGGGTTGAAACCCGGGCGCCGACTTGAACGGATCGATCGTGACGACCTGGCGCACGCCCTTTACCTTCAGTGCTTCCTTGTCGTCATAGGACTTGATCTTGCCGCCCAGGACCGGCGGATGCATCACGGCGGCATACGCCATCCCGTCCATCCGGGCGTCCATGCCGTACACGGCCTGCCCGGTACAGATCGGAGCGAGGTCGTAGCTGGGATGCCCCTTGCCGATATAGCGCCACTGGCTTTTGGTTTTCAGCTTGAGCGTCCGCCTGTCCGGCACAGGGAACTTCGCGGCGTCCGCAGCCAGCGCCCCGTATCCGAACTTGCGGCCGGTCGGACGATGAATCACCTCGTGCAGGTCGGTTTCGCACTCGGCTGGCCTCACCTTCCATCGCGCCGCGGCCGCCTCGATCAGCATTGCGCGCGCGGTTGCCCCAGCCTCTCGCATCACGTCGAAGAAATCGCGGATCGAGTGAGAGCCGTCGGTGTCCTGCCCGCCGTAGCGCCAGTCGCCGATCGCCTGCTCCAGCTTCACCCGCGTCCAATCGGCGTCAAGCTCGTCTGCGACCACCAGCGGCAGCGAGGTGCGGATGCCGGTTCCCATCTCGGAGCGATGCGCGACGATATAGACCGTGCCGTCGGACTCGATGCCGACGAAGGCGCTCGGATGGAGCGTCGCGCGGTCGGCGTGCGTCATGCCGATCGAAATCGGACTTGCCGCGCTCGTCGTGCGATGAAGCAGGCGCACGCTCAGTATCAGCGCGCCGGCCGAGAGCACGCCCTTGAGGAAGCGGCGCCGGCTGACGTTTTGGATCCCGCCTGGCGCGATTGCGCTCGCCCGATGCCTACTTTTGCTCACGCGACGTCCCTGCGGCGGCCTTTATGGCCGCGCGTATCCGCTGATAGGTTCCGCAGCGGCATATGTTGCCCGACATCGCTTCGTCGATCTGGGCGTCACTGGGATTGCGATTCGTATCGAGCAGCGCCACCGCCGACATGATCTGTCCCGATTGACAATAGCCGCACTGAGGAACGTTAATTTGCATCCAGGCGAGCTGGACTGGATGCGTGCCGTTTGCCGAGATCCCCTCGATCGTGACGACCTGGGCGCTTTCGGTCAGGCGCATCGGAGTGACGCAGGAGCGCACCGCCTTGCCGTTGAGATGCACCGTGCAGGCCCCGCACAATGACATCCCGCAGCCGAACTTGGTGCCGGTCAGCGCCAGTTCGTCGCGCAGATACCAGAGCAGAGGCATCGTTGGATCGCCGTCAAACGAACGCTCGACGCCATTGACCTTCAAACGAATCATTTTCCTGTCTTACCTTAACGACCGATCGGGCGTCTGGGTTTCATAGGCGACGCCCGCATTCCTGGAGCAGGTTTATTCTGCGGGACGAAGACGTTCGAGACTTCGAGTCTAGCGAATTCGCGGTTGCGCCAAAACCGGCTGCGCCGGCCGCGGTGAATCCAAGGACCAGGCGCGGCGATCGGCCCTGGACAGCGAAAAAAAGGCCTGATTTCTGATTCCTGCGCTTAACGGTATGATGCAGGCCTGGTGCCAGATTTCCGCGCGAACATCGCCTTCTCCGCGCCGCACGGCGTTTCCGAAGCCGAGGCTGCACGGGACGGACAGGCGCCTTTCGCTCAAGACGTGCGTTAGTTGAGGAGAGCCCGGATGGTCGAGGCCACAATCTCCGACGATGGCACAATTGGCGCGCAATCGCGCCGCCTTCAACGAACTGATTTCGGCTGAAGCGGAGCATTTCCGCTGGCAGCGAGAGAAAGTCGAACTCCCAAAAGTTATCATCCAGGGTATTCCGAAGCGTGGCGCGCTGGCGGACATTGGATGTTTCACGGGATTCGCCACCGAGCAATATCGCACAGGCTTCGAAAGAGCCGTCGGATTCGACACCTCGGACGGCGCTCTGGCGGCAGCCGCTGCTCGCGGGCTCGAGGCCCGTCGATGGTCGGCTGGCCTGGAGCGGTGCCCGGCGTCCGACGCTGAGTTCAACGTGGTTGTCGCAGCCGACATCATCGAGCACATCATCGACACCGACGGTTTCATGGCGGAGTTGTCGCGCATTCTCGCAGCGGACGGATTTCTTATCGTCACCACTCCGAACCTCGCGTACTGGCGCTCACGCCTGCGGCTGTTGCTGGGTAAACCACCCTGTAGCTATCCGGGTCCATCGCCGACCGTGAGATCGGATCTGATGATCGATCTGAATCACATCCGCATTACCGCGAGCAGCGAATGGCAGGCGCTCTTCCGTGCGAACGGGTTCAAAACCCTCGATTTGAAAGGCTGGTCGATTATGCACGCAATCGAAGGCGGCATATCCATTCGGGCCCGCCAGACGTTGGATCGGTTCTTTACTCGGTTTCCAACTTTGGCGTTTGGACTTCTGTTCGTGCTGCACAGGTGAATACGCAGCCGTCATCGCCGGCCTTGAATGGCCTGCATCCTCGGATCGAAAATGTTGGCGTCGGCGCTCCGTGAAGTCGAGGCTCTGCCAATAAAGACGAGGCCCTGCCAATAAAGACGAGGCTCTGCTAATAACGATGAACTGTCGCCACGCTGCAATGCTCGCCATGGTCGGCTGGTACCTGATGCTTCCCCCTGTGCACGGCGGGGCGCAGCCCGACACTCAGGCACCCATCTCGGAATGGAGAGTCTTTCGCAGGTTTGGTAGCGCGGCAGCCTGCAGGGAGTGGAAGTTGAAGCTTGAGAGCCGAGCGCGGAAGGCTGGAAAGTACGGCCCGCGTCCCGATTTCATGTGCGTCGCGAGCGACGACTCGCGGCTGAAGGAGAAGTAGCAGGCGTGAGACTCCAAAATGCCGTGGCGCTTGCGGCCGTGGGCTGGTACCTGATGATGCCGCCTTGGGGCAAGTTGAACGCTCCGCTATCAGAGTGGGTTGTATATCAGTCGTTCGATTCCGCAGGGGTCTGTGCGGTCGCGCGCAAGTCGCTTGTGGAGTATCAGGGCAATTACAAGGGTATGGCGATGACGCTGGTGACCCAGAGCGGCGGCAACTTACAGTTCGATGGCTCGGTGGCCACCTGTATTGCCAGCGACGACCCTCGCCTGAAGGACGCCAGCCAGAGCAGTTCCGGCACGCCGATGAAATTGACGCCTGCACGTTGAGAGGGCGATCGAGATCGGAAGGAAAATCGCCGCGGGACACGTATCTCACGAGGCGGACAGCTTTCCGACCCGTGGAGAGAATCAGAAAAACCCCGCCCGCAGCAGCTGCTCGAGCGGGGCACTTTTCTTGCTGAGGTATGCGCCTCTGTTTACGGCATCGCAGGGGGCGGCTGACCCTCGTGATACGCAACGTCGAACATGGTGCCGCGCGCGGAGGCGACGGCGTTGGGCGTGTGGACTTCGAAGTTAGGCGTGCTGCTTGGGCCGAGATGAACGAGACTGCGCACCAGTCCTCCCAGCAGAGTCAGCTTGGTACTCGCTCGCGACCCGTCGGGATTCAGAACATATTCCGTCAGCACCAGGGTGCCGGACTCATCCAATTCCAACTGACTGCCGTCGGTGAGGTTTATGGTCAGGTGGCTCTTTGGCCCGGTCGTAAGTTTGTCGCCAACCTGGAGAACGGTGCCGGCAGCCGTCGGAATCGACTTGCCAGTCCGAACGATGGTCACATTGCCGTCGACCACACCCACCCTACCGACAGATGTCTGCGCCCACGTCTGAGGCGCGAACACGAGCAAAGCAAGGACAACCAGGCTCGCTGGAATTGCGAGCTTTCCTGGTTCAAGCGCCTTTGGAATCCGTGCAATCATTGTTGACATCCTTTTCGGTAAGCGATTTTCGCCGCAAGCCTGCAGGTTGCGTGAAGCAATAACTATGCTCGAGTTCGCGAAGCTTTAGATCGCAAAAACAGCCTCTTGAGGCGACGTTGCTGTCATTTTTAGTGGCATCGAGGGTCCACAAAAGTTGGCATGCTCACAATCGTGGCAGGGCTGGCCGAGGGCGAACTGCCCGCAACCACACAGGCCCGCTCAAGGCGAACCGCCCGAACGACGTTCCAGTGCGCCAAACGGTTCGCCAAACACTCCGGCGCCAGCGATGTGGACAAGTCGAAAGGGCCACGCTTTCTGAGCTTCCTTGTCGTGTCTACAATTCCAGCGTGATGCTCTGGTTTCAACGATGCGCCTTCGACCGACCAGAGAGACTACGACCAGAGCGCTGCTCGCGCGCGTCCAGCGTGATCAACGACAATTAAATTTGCGCCGGCAAAAATAGTTGACGTCGAACATCCAGCGACTTGAACGCGAACAAAATGCTTTGCGAGGGCGGCTGGAAGGCGAGCGCAACCTTCGAATCTTGACGGCGCACATCGGCGCCGCCGCGCAAGCAGCACCTGTCATCGGAGCCGCCATAGAACGATTCGCTGAAGCAATGCGCGCGGCCCTACCGCCCCCGCGTCGCGGCCGCGCGGGGAGCCTCGCTCGAGCAAAAACTGCATGGCGTTATTTCGACGGCACGTTCATGCCGGAGTCGCAGAAACAAGCTGCTTATTTTGAAAGAATATGAGCGATACGCGAAGGGCGGGCGTGCGAGGGCAACGACGGCAAAGAGGTCCGAAAATGGAACTTTCTTGGCTGTGCAGGCCGCAAGACAAACATGAGCGAGACGAGAGACTGCCGCGCTAGAAAAACCCAGCCTCTGCACGCGTGCAATCATCGCAATTCAAACGGCACACCGTTCGGCGCTGGCTTCCCTGTCTGACGTTCGTAGTCAACTTATTAACGATGTTAGGCGTAGGAATCTACGCGTACTACGCGACCATACAGGCTGGGGCAATGGTTGACTCAGTATCAGCAATGAATGCTGGCGTCAGGAGCTGGCTCGTAATCGTTGACTTTGCACCAAAATCGACCCGCTCAACATCCGGCGCGGAGCCGCCATAGGGCTCAGAGTTCAAAACGTTGGCAAGACACCAGCGCTGAACATTGCCTACACAGGCGACTATCATTTGTTCGGCAGGATGCTTCCAGGGATCAAGCACTGTCCAGTAAAGCCGCCGGACGATGCCGTCCAGATCGGGGCCATGCAAGCAGGGCAGACTACTGATGATAGCTGGCCGGTATCCTTCAAAGAGTCATACTCGACTGAGAAGCTTGAGGCATTGGCCAACCGCCAAGCGGGATTCATGATGCACACCTGCATCTATTACAACACTATCTTGAACGAACAGATGGCGCTCACGGAATCTTGTTCTGTCTTCTATATTCTTCCTTACGGTAGGACCTTCCCCTGCCCCGGCTTTAACGAAATGAAATAAGTCGTCGAACCTTGGCTAGGGGTAGATCGGTCGGTCGTGCGCCGAACGCGCCACGCGACGTGGCGCGCTGCGGCGCAATGCGCGCGGCGGCTTGCACTCTAAGGGATAAGCCTCGTGTAATCCGCGTGCGAACCAATCCAGAACCAGGTGACCTTATCGCCCTCAACGATCGCGAGTGCGCGATACGACAGGGTGATTCTTACGGAATAGACCGAGGGCATCGCTCGGACTGGTTTGAAATTCAAACTCGGATGGTTCGGGTCGCTGCTGAAGAGCGCCTACGCTACTCGCGCCAGGTTCCTGACGTGCTGCGGCAGCTTCGCGTAAGCGCGCCAGAACGCCGGTGTCGTCTCAGAGATCAGAGCTTATCGGAATCGAGAGGTTTGCTGCGCCCCGTGCGGATGTCCGCGATTGCCTGATCGGCGAGCTTTTGCAATTTCGTGGTGTCGCCGAGCGCCGCCTCCCAGCAACCCTCGTCGTTTTCAATCGCATCGAGCAGCCACCGGGCAAATTCGTCCTGCTCGTGCTCGGGCCACGCCTCGGCCGCGCGCGCGAAGGCTTGCCTGAGCAGCTTGCTGGCACCGTGAATCGCGACGATTTCGCCCTCCACGAGCTTCATAGCCATAACTCAAGGATATCCAGCGCCAATGACACGCGTCAATCCGGGGAGCGCGCAGTGGTTGCGCAAAGAATCGTCTGTTTCTGTTGGGGATAACTGGAGTGGGTGATCGGTTTCGAACCGACGACCTTGTGCTTGGCAACTCGATTCGGGGTGAGAATGACGAGGAGACAGAGTGATGAAACCCGTTCTCTCGCAGGGGTTTTCGTGTTTTGATCTCTCCCTCGCGATCTGTGGATATCTCCCCTATTCCCGCCGAATTTGCCAGAAATTTGCCAGAAATCGTCCACAGGGTCATTCACGGAAATTCAGGGAAGTTTGGGTTCAGGGCACTCGCGGGACGAATGGGGTAAAGATACCGGACCTCCATCCATCAGGAAATCGGATCGAGGCCGCCGCTGATTTTGATCGATTACCCGGTGAGGTAGCCATTGCGTGCGCGCATCACGGCAACCTCCTCAGGGCGAATGATCGACGAACCCAAATCATCGGCGGTCGATTTGTTTTCTTTGTAGTTCACGGCAACGTCGGCGCCGGCCTCTGCAAGAGGAATCGCAATCGCCCATCCGATACCACGGCTGCCGCCCGTGACCAAGGCAATCTTTCCACTGATATTCATGGATTGATTAAGCACCCTCGTTCCGTATTCGTTCCAACCCAGGCCGCGATCCGAATTTGTACACGAATCGTGCGCCAACGGCCTGAGAGTTCGAGCCGATGGCGTGTGCGCGCATCCATCCTAAGGAGGTAAGAGCAAATGAAAGTTCTAAAGCGCAAGGACACGTTGACCAAAACGATCACGGTGCGTGTGTCGCCGCAGCTCAAAAGCGAGTTCGAAGAGATCTGCGAACGTGCGAACGCCGCCGGCTTCGACGTTGGTGCAACTCTGCGCGACACGATCTCGAATACAGCCAGGCAGCTCCGCAAAGAACTTGACGCGATCGATCAAAAGGCCGCAACGCGATCCGTCGAGGCAATGGTCAACTGATACGATCATGCAAATCGCATTTCGTCCACGGACAAACTGTAACGATTCGGGAGCGAGATTTCTCCGCCGCTTTGCGGCGCGCGGAAGTAAGCGGTTTTGTGTACGCAAATGGGAGGGGAAAGGCCGTTCGTTCGTAGAGCAAGATAAAGGACCTGCTGTACGGTGCGGCGTTTTGGGCAGATTCTCTAACGAACCCACGGCCTTTCTTTCGGAAAACCTGGTAGTAAGCGTGCAATGTACAGCACGGCAGAAACGCAACGCAAAAAGGCGATCGCAGAGGCAAAAATCCGAGGTTTTCGGAGAGCGGTTAAGTATCCGACTCTTCCGAGATCGACCATGTGAAATCGGCAGGTGAAGGTCCTATGAAGGCGTCCTTCGAAATGGTTTTCGTCGACGATTTCTTCGAGCAATTTCCGTCGCCAACTTTGCGAATCGTTAGACCGGCCGAGGCCCATCCAGAAGGAAGTCTTGCCAACGCATCGCCTCAATCCCCAACCGCTCGACGGCAACCGCCTCCGGCTGATCGCACAGCACCAGCGGATGATACTCCCGATTGCGGGCTACGAATTCGGCGAGGCCGCGAAGGTCGGCTCTCCCTATCGTGCCGGTCTTCACTTCGATCACCCACTTGCCCCACGAGCCTTCGAGAACCGCATCAACCTCGAGCGGTTCCTCGCGCCAGTAGCTCACTTGCTGCCCCACATTCCATGCATGCGCGAGACAGGCATTCTCAACCCAGGCGCCGAATCGCGCCGGCTCTCTATCCCGGTCGGGAATGCCTCTCGGATCAATCACGGCGAGGAACGCGTTGCTCAGCGTCACGAGCTTGGGTGGAGCGGCACGGCGGCGCGCGGGTCTCGGGGAGTATTTCGCGACGGGCGCGACGAGAAAAGCCTCTTCCAAAAGCGCGAGGTAGTGGGCGATGGTTTCTAGGGCGCCGGCTTCCTGCAATTGCCCCTGGATCTTCTGCAACGATAGTATCTGCGCCGGAGACGACGCGCTGACGGCAAAGACCTGACGCAATAGCGCCGGCTTTCGTACTGCCGCCAGCGCAAGGATATCGCGACCGATGGCGGGTTCGACGATGGCGTCGCGCACATACGCGGACCAGCGAGCCAGGTCGTCGCGATAGCCGAACGCCCCGGGGTATGCTCCCGTCCGAACGAGCGTATCCACAGCGTCCCGAGAGGACATGTGGAATACCTCTGCCAGCGACGAGGCCGACCAGTGCGTGAGGGTAATTCGCTCGAAGCGCCCGGCTAGACTCTCGCGCGAACCCGCCCCGAGGTGAAGCGCCGATGAGCCGGTGGCAACGATTTGCACGGGCACTTTGCGGCGTCGAAGACGATCCCATTCCCCCTTGAGACGGGTCGCCCAGTCAGTTAGCAGATGCGCCTCGTCGAGCAGCACAACCGCACCGTCTTGAGCTCTCGCGACTTCCTCTGCGCGGATCCACAGTCGCTCCCAAAAGCCGGGCAAGGCCGCATCTGGCCCATCTGCGGCAGCGTAGAAGGCCTTCCCTCTGAACCGATCCAGAAGTTCAAGAAGCAACGTCGTCTTGCCGACCTGACGGGGTCCGCCCAGGAGCTGAATGCGGGATGGGACCGATTCCGCCAACCGGCTGGAAAGCAGGTCGAGGCACTCGCGAAAACCGAGTCGATAATTTTCCGGAGGCATACTCGATTAATTATTCGATTATGAATCTGGATAGTCAAGCATCCTTCTCGCTCCGATGCGGGCCTCGTCACGGCGGCCTTGGCTCGCCAGCAACAACCCGCCAGACTGATTGTCGCGCAACTCTCATGATTTGGAGTAGTTTTCGCGCAACCTCGATCTCGCGCTCAAAGCAACGATGGATTCCGAACGGGTTGTCTTACTACGGCTCTGCCCTCTTCAACTCCACTGGCCATGCTCCTTGCCGAACGGCCCAAAGACCATG
>Ga0335078_10003907_pt1 | contig 22150 bp, 19 predicted proteins | sample Lox_Sample_32_FD_206711 | JGI IMG/M metagenome (GOLD analysis project Ga0335078, IMG submission 206711) | Soil microbial communities from Loxahatchee National Wildlife Refuge, Florida, United States - Lox_Sample_3.2 | ecosystem: Environmental > Terrestrial > Soil > Wetlands | place: USA... | reverse complement strand
CAGCCCTGAAAAGGCTGGCGTCGGCGGTTCGATTCCGTCCCTGGCCACCAGATCCTAAAAGACTTACTGTTTCGTCTGGTCCGAATTGGCCTGAAATATTGGGACCATAATGGGACCCAAAAAGATTTTGGCCGGTCGCGGTTTGCCTCAGTAGCATTATTCGGTCCCGGTTCACCGCCCCCCCCACCGCTTCCGGGGTAAAACTCGTTCAGCAGGGCTGGGGTGCAGCGATGACTAACGTCGCGCATTCCGGCAACACCGGCAGTAACATCAAACGCGCGTGTCTGCACCTGCGGGTCAGTACGGCCAGCAAGACGAAGTACGACAACAGCACCTTCAACCAGAACCCGGCGGTGCAGGAGCAGCCTCTCCGAGAACTCATCGCACAACGCGGTTGGCAACTCCACTCCAAGAGGCTTCAGACACCTCGACGCCCATGGGCAAGGCGATGTTTACCATCATCGGGGCCACGGCCGAGTTGGAGCGCAGCGTAATCCGAGAACGAGTGGTGGCTCGTATGGAGTATGCGCGTGTGCGTGGCACGAAGTCGGGCAAGCCCGTCGGGCGGCCCCGAGCTATTTTCCGGCGGGATGACGCGCGAGAGTTACGTGCCCAGGGTGCCAGTTGGCGTAAAATTGCTCGCCAGCTTGATGTGAGCCCTACGACAGTGCGGAGGGCCTGCAGAGACGGCAACGAACTCCAGGACCCTTGCCAAAAAGCCGAAACCAGCTTTTTGTAACGGGTACGGCTTCCGGCGCTGGGCTGGAGACCAGTCCGAGGAAAAAACCTCTCTGACGCGCTCTCATGTGAAGCCAACCGTTGATTCTCAGGATATGTCGCCGACTGTTCCCACCGGTTCAAAAGGCTTGCGGACCAGGACCAGGAGCGGCTCGGGGCCGGGTGGACCACAAGGCATTGCATGCTCCTAGGTGAAACCGACGGACGGCTAGACATGTCCGCCCCCCGGGGAGCGCGTGGAGCAGACCAGCGCACCCGCTCCTAACTCTCTGCCTTCCGCAGTAAGGAAGCGACCCGCCTGTGGCCGCACAGTTGCGCCCAATAGGCGGCGGTTCTGCCAAACATGTCGCCGGCCTTGGCATCGGCGCCGTGAGACAACAAGAGTGTGCACAGGCCGAGGTGCCCGCTGGCAGCGGCGTGCATTAGCGCAGTTTTCCACTCCGCCCCGGGCTCGTTGACATCCGCGCCGTGGGAGACCAGGAGCATTACGGCTTTTTCACCAAAACTCGCCGCATCACTTCCACCTGGAAGTGACTTCGCGGCCAGGATGAGCGCCGGCTCGCCGAACCACTCAGCGACCGATTGGAAATTTGTACTTTCGTCGAGGAGCCGCAACAACTCAATTTCATCTTCGGCGTTGATTGCGTTCACTATCCGTGAGGCATCATGCCGGCGTCGCCATTCATGCCGGCTCCAGAAGATTACGGCTACAACGAGCAGCGATGCGAGCCCAGCTGCGAGGTACACCAGCATAAAGCCACCTCAAATCTACCGCCAGATCTTACGGCCTCTCGCTACCGGATCCTGTGACTTCAGTCACGATCGAGCTTCGAGCGCTGCCGCGCGGGGAAACAGTATGTTGTTTTCCAGATGAATGTGCTCGTGCAGATCAGATTCCAGTTCGGCCAGCGTGACGAACAAGACCCTATAGGTGTTGCAGGCCTCGTCCGGTAGGTAGTAGTCACGCGTCAGATGCCGCATCTGGGCGAGTGCCCGGCCGGCGTTTTCGTGCTCGTATTCCATCCGCGCGATGGGGTGCTCGATCGAGCACGACGCGCCCAGGCCAACACCCGCTTCCAGCCTTACGATTGTGGGAAACAGGATCAACTCTTCTTTCATGAGATGCGCATCCAGTTCTTCCTTGAGGATGCCGAAGATCTCGCTTACTTCGATCAGCACCGGCTCCCGCTCGCTATGCGCACGGACCACCTTGGCGAACAGGTCCGCGATCCGGGGCAGTTCAGATCTCAGGTAAGCATGGTGGCGCGAGACGATGTGCTCGATCAAATCCCGGAGCGGCGCGTTTTGCCAGTCGCATGCATCCGGCCGGGGCCGCAGAGCGGTCTGACTCAGTTCATCGAGCAGTGCCGCCGGTGCAACTGCCCGTTCCCGGCAAACATCGTCGAGCGAGCGCTTTCCTTCGCAACAATAGTCAATTCCGTATTTTTCGAAAACCCGAGCCGAAGCAGGATTCTCGGCCACCAGCTCCCCCACTGTTCTCTCGTTTGAATGTGACATTCCGAAGCCCCCGGAGCCAGAGTAAGGCTGAAGTGTGCCTCCGCTTGTGACGGTGGTCACAGGGATCGGAAATTGTCAGCCCGATTTGGCAGACTAAGGGCATGGCCTTGCAGAAGCCCACCGTTTTACCCGGAATATCTTTGTTCTCCGGCCTCGACGCGAACGAGATTTCATCGATCACGCAACTGGTGATCGAGCGGCATTATGCAACGGGAGAAATGCTCTTCTGGGAAGGAGAACCGTGCGCAGGTATGTACCTCATCGTGAAAGGAATGGTCAAGATTTTTAAGACTTCGGAGTCGGGCCGGGAGCTGGTGATCGGCCTCGAATCCGGGCCGTCCTCCGTGGCTGAACTGCCCCTGTTCGACGGGGGACCGTATCCGGCTTCCGTGCGGGCCGTGAGCGACGTAGTTACATATTTCATCAATAAGGACGACTTTTACCGGGTTTGCCGCGCGCACCCGGACATTACGCTCAAGATCCTGGCGAAAGTCGGGACACGGCTGCGTCATCTCGTCGCCACGATCGAGAGCATTACCTTCGGCAGCGTCACGCGACGGCTGGCGCGATTGCTCCTGGACATGAGCCTGGAAGCGGGCAGGGACGAGTTCCCCCTGCCCATCACGCACCAGGAGATCGCTTCGCGTCTGGGAACCGTAAGGGAAGTGGTCTCCCGGAACCTGATGCGATTTCGTGCAGACGGGTTGGTGCGCATCGAGGGCCATCAGATGGCCATTCTTGACCATCCGGGCCTGGAGCGTGAGGCAGCGGCCGGGCCGTAGCGGTACCCGGCGTACAATGAAAGCAGATGATCACCCCGGAACAGTTACTTCATCCCAAATCGCAGGAGTCGGGGTCGACGCTGGACCGGCCAATGGAGCACCTCACGGCGTGTCATCGCCGCATTGAACAGCGCCTGGCAACGCTCGAGCGGGTGGCCGCCCATCTTGATCGGAATTCCACCGAAGCGCTTGAGGCTATCGCGTCTTGCTTCCGGTTTTTCGAGTCCAATGGCGTTCTGCATACAGCCGACGAAGAAGAGAGCGTTTTTCCTCGGCTCCAGCCCCGACTGAGCGGCGAGGAGCGCAGATTCATCGCCAACCTGGAAGATCAGCACCGGGAAGCCGACCGGCTGTACGCCGAACTCAAGGCCATTGCCGGTGAGTTGCAGAGCGGGCTGCCGGCTAGCCGCGAATTGCAGGATCGCTACCGCGAGAGGGCGACCCGTCTGGCGGAGCTTTATCGTTCCCACATCGCCGCCGAGGATGAGACGCTCATCGCGTTGAGCCAACGGATCTTAAGCGCGCCCGAACTGGCTGAAATTTCCCGGGAAATGAAGAGCCGCCGAGGGTTGTCCGCCTAGTCACTGGGGCCGTTCGGTCACCAAATCCCAGAATCCTAACCAAAGTCGCGGCGCCGGGTGACTCCAGTCACATACTTCCGGATGCCGTTCTCCCAGAATCGGTTCAGTATTGAGCCATGTCAGGAGAACGAATAGAGCGCAACATGACGTTGCCGGCGATTCTGAGCCGGTATCCCGCGTGCCGAAAGGTTTTCGACCGCTACGGTCTGCAAGGCTGCGGTGGGCCGCTGGGCCCCGCGGAAACGCTCGAGTTCTTTGCCCGGGCGCACCGGGTAGAAGAAGCGCGCCTGATTTGCGAGCTGGAAGAAGCAGGGCGAGAAGGCCCGGCCGCGGCTCTTGCATACAGTCCTGGTCCAGCCGACACCATATATCGCCGCTTCTTTAAGGCCGGCATCGCGACGATGTTCACTTTTGGTTGCGTGCTGGGCGGCATCAACCTGGCCATCATGGCCGCCCGGCATGAGCTGGCTTCGCTCGATCTGCGCGCCATCACCTGGGCCCATGCTCACGCACAAGTCGCCGGGTGGGTCACGTTCTTTGTCATGGGATTCGCTTACCAGGCAATTCCGCGATTCAAGTTCACGTCGCTATGGGAGCCACGGCTGGCTCTCTGGTCGTTGCCGGTGATGGCGGTGGCACTGACGCTGCGAACACTGGCTGACATCTGGATCGCAGACGCAGCCTGGAGCGTTACGGGGACACTCGCCGGGGCGGTCGAGACTGCGGTGGTCGCTCTGTTTGCCTGGATCATCACCCAGACCATCAGGAAATCGAAACAGCCGGCCGAGCCCTACGAGAAGTTTCTGTTTGCGGCGCTGGCATGGATGGTGGCGGCGTTTGCCTTCGACCTCTGGGTCTTCACGAAATCGGGCAGCATCGCCGGCTACCAGCCGTGGGTGCAGTTCATCGGCCTTTGGGACGCCCCCTGGCGCGATGCGCAGTTGCTTGGGTTTGCGGGCGGCATGATCCTGGGTGTGGGCCAGCGGTTTCTGCCGTTCATTTACGGATTCCGCGAGGTGCCGCCACGCACGTCGCGGCTGGTGTTTTATCTCTGGAACCTTTCCGTTGCCGGCAACATTCTCGCTTATTCGATGCTGATCCGCACAAGGCGCCCGGTTTGGGGAATCGCGCTGGAGCTAAGTATTCTCGGGCTTTTTGCCGCCGTGGTGGTGCTGGTGCGGGGATTCCGGCTGTTTTCCGCGCGCGTGGAAACGGACCGCTCGCTGCCTTTTCTGCGCGCCGCGTTCGGCTGGGCCATCGTGGCCCTGGCGCTGTTTGCTCTGCTGCCGGTTTACACGGCAGCGCGCCACGTTGTTTTCTCGCACGCCTACTTCGGCGGATACCGGCACGCCTTCACGGTTGGCTTCATCAGCATGATGATCGTGGGCGTGTCGAGCAAGGTCGTGCCGGTGCTCGGCGGATTGGACCCGCGCCAGGTTCGGTCGCTGCGCCTCGTGTTCTGGTTGCTGAACGTGGGAAACGGAATGCGGGTCCTGTTCCAGATCCTCACCGACACGCAACCCTGGGCGTTTCCCGTGATGGCGGTGAGCGCTTGGGTCGAAGTGACGGGGCTTGCGATCTGGGCCGTCGATCTGTGGCGCTCCATGAACCATGCGCCCGAGAGCCAGACGATTTCCGGGCAAGTTCCTATTGACGCGCAAACCAAAGTTGCCGATGTGATCGGCAATTATCCGGAAACACGCCCCGTTTTCCTGCGGTTCGGTTTCACACTGATTGACAATCCCGTGGCACGGCAGGTATTCGCGCGATCGATCAGCATCGAGCAGGCATGCCGCCTAAAGCACGTAGATTGCGCTGAGTTTCTAGAGACGCTCCGCGCCTCCGTCCCGGCAGCGGCAGTCTCGAATGGCCTGGTTCGCATCACAACCGGAGCTGGCCGGGCATGAATAACTCGAAGCATTGCGGAATATTGCGCAATCGCATTTCCGGGCGTGGTGTTAATTGCACCACTGGCTTTTTAAAACCGAGGAAAGTAAAGGCTAAATCGCTCGGATTGGGACTAGCAGTGCGCGAGGCATCCCCGAAATGAGGCCTGCCGTCAAGTATCCGACTCGGCTTCCGGACTTTGACTTCTGGAAAGCCATGGTCCCCTGCCAGGAAGGCTGTCCAATCCACACCGACGCCGGGCGCTACGTGCAACTGATTGCCGAAGGGCAGTACGAGCAGGCCTATCTCACTTCGCGTTCGCCCAATCCATTTGCGTCGATCTGCGGCAGGGTGTGCGCGGCGCCCTGCGAAGACAAATGCCGCCGGGGCGTAATCGATGCTCCAGTCAGCATCCGGGCGCTGAAGCGCTTCGTGACGGAAAAGTTCGGCGTGGAGTCGTTGGCGCCGGACACACAGGACAAGCTGATCCAGATCACAACCGAGCCGGGAAACAAGACGCCGTGGCACCTTCCGATGCTGCGGGTGAGCCGCGCCAATGTCGCCAGGGGTGAGAAGGTCGCGGTAATTGGTGCCGGGCCGGCGGGGCTGGCATGCGCTCATGATCTGGCGTTGATGGGTTACACCGTTATGGTACTCGAGGCGTCGGAAAGGGCCGGCGGCATGATGATTCACGGCATTCCCGAGTTCCGCCTCAGCCGTCCGGTCATCGACAAAGAGGTCGACAAGATCCTGACCCTGGGCGTGGACCTGAAGCTGAATGCCCCACTGACGGACAAGTTCGGACTCCGCGATCTGCGAGCGCAGGGCTACAGAGCCGTGTTCCTCAGCGTCGGAACGCAGCGAGGTCGGGACATGGCGATCGATGGCTCGAATCTCGATGGCGTGGTGCGCGCCATCGATTTTCTGCTGAACGTCAACCACGGATACCGGGTGAGCCTGGGCAAGCGCGTAGTTGTGATTGGCGGCGGATTCGTGGCCTTCGATGCCGCGCGCATGGCGCTACGCCAGGCGCTCGATGGCGAGGAAGACCGCGGGGGCGAATCGATGAAAGCGGCTCTCGATGCGGCACGGTCCGCCATACGTGCGGGTGTGGCGGACGTGAAGATGATCAGCCTCGAATCGTTCGAGGAGATGCCGGTGATGCGCACCGCGCAGGGCCGCGAGGAGTTCGAGGAAGCGCGCAAAGAAGGTATCCAGTTTGTCACGCAGCGCGGAGCGCGGCGCTTTGCAGGCGCAAACGGCAAGCTGCGCGCTATCGACCTGATCGGAGTCAAGCGCACCTATGACGACAGCGGGCGGTTCAGCCCGGTCTACGACGAGTCCGTCGCCGAGACGCTCGAAGCCGATACGGTGATTCTCGCCATCGGCCAACAGGCGGACCTTTCGTTTTTGCGCGCCGAAGATGGCGTCGAACTGACGCCCCAGCGCACCATCAAAGTGGACCGCCAGACGCTGGCCACCTCTGCGCCGGGCGTGTTCGCGGGGGGCGACGTCGCGTTCGGACCACGCAACCTGATCGAAGCCATCGCCAACGGCAAGACGGCGGCGCTCTCTATCGACAACTATCTCCGCGGCGCGAGCCTCGGGCCCGAAGCGCGGCTGTGGATCGACAAGATTCCCACACGTGCGTACTCGATGACCCGCGGCTACGAAAAATTCGAGCGGGAAGCGCCGGAGACCGTGGATTTGAAGCGGCGCACGGGAATCTCGGAGGTGGAACTGGGCTATACCGAAGCGGAGGCGCACCACCAGGCGGAGCGGTGCCTGCGCTGCCACATCCAGACCATCTACGACGCGGAGAAATGCGTGCTGTGCAATCGCTGCGTGGATATCTGTCCCGAGTACTGTCTGAAACTCGTGCCTCTCGAGCAACTGGATTGGGACGGCGAGACGATGGCGCGCGCGAAGGAGTTTTACGGAGCGGACGGGTTCGAGCCGCTCTCGGCCATGATCAAGGACGACGAAAAATGCATTCGGTGCGGGTTGTGCGCGGTGCGCTGCCCGACGGACGCCATGACCATGGAGGTCTTTTTCTATGAAGAGTCAGACACAAGCGTCCGGCGTTAGCCGGCGGAGCTGGTTCCACAAACTGGGCATTGGGGGGCTGCTCGCCGGCGTGACGGGGATGGGTTACGCCTTCGTGCGCGCGCTGGTGCCCAACGTTCTTTACGAAGAGCCGCAGCGATTCAAGGCGGGCACGCCCGGCCAGTTTCCCGAGGGCGCGACGTTTCTTGAAGACCGGCGCGTGTTCATTGTGCGCGAGCAGAACACGTTCCACGCGATATCTGCGGTCTGCACGCATCTGGGCTGCACGGTGAAAATGGTGACCCTCAACCAGCCGAAGAGAGTCGCGATTGGCGGCCGGGAAGTGGAAGAGACCAGGGAATTCCACTGCCCGTGCCACGGATCGAAGTACTACGGCGACGGCACCAATTTCGCCGGTCCGGCTCCCAAACCGCTGGCCTGCTACCGCGTGGAACTGGCGCCTGAAGACGGGCAACTGACGGTGAATCTGGATGAGCCGGTGAGTCGCAGCTTCCGGCTGACGGTGTAAAGATGGCTGCACAAAACAAGATGTGGCGGCAACTGACGTGGACGTGGAAGCCGGCGAGCGATCGCGATGCCGGCGATTCGGTGGTGCGAAACCTGCTGCTGCACTGGTTTCCCGCGAAGGTCACGATCGGAAGTCTCAGCTTCCGGTATTCCTTCTGGCTGGGGACGATTTCGGCGGTTCTGTTCGGCGTTTTGTGCATTACCGGGCTGCCGCTGATGTTCCTGTACGTGCCGTCGGTGGAGCGAGCGTACCAGTCGGTGAAGGACATCGAATTTGTGGTTTCGTTCGGCTGGTTCATTCGCGCTCTGCACCGGCTGGCGGCTCACCTCATGGTGGCCGTGGTGTTCCTGCACATGGTGCGGGTGTTTCTCGCCGGCGCTTACAAGAACGGAACGGCGGCGAACCAGGCGCGGCCGGTGAACTGGGTGATCGGCATCCTCCTGATGCTGGCCACGTTCTTCCTCTCGTTCACCGGATACCTGCTGCCGTGGGACCAGCTTGCCTACTGGGCGGTGACGGTGGGGACCAACATCGCGAGCGCGGCGCCGCTGGTGGGTGACAAGATCCGGTTCCTGCTGCTGGGCGGCAATCAAATCGAGCAGAACACGCTGCTTCGCTTTTACGTGCTGCACTGCTTCTTCCTCCCGGCCTTCGTGCTGTTTCTTTTCATGTGGCACATGTGGCGCGTGCGCAAGGATGGCGGGCTGGCGTGCGTGGACAAGCTGAGCTTGGAGCAGAAGCGCCAGAATCTGCCGCCGGTCAAATCGAAGACGTATTCGCTGCTGGGCATCACCAAGGGCCGCACGGTGCATGTGGAGACCGCGCTGGTGGATGAGGACGAGCACACGGTGAGCTCATCGCCCTTTCTGACGCGGCGCATTCTCCTGGTAATGCTCGGGACAGTAGCGGTGATTTGTCTGCTGGCGCTGCTGGTCGCGACGCCGCTCGAGGAGGCCGCCAATCCGAGAGTCACGCCGAACCCGGCGAAGGCGCCGTGGTACTTCCTGTGGCTCCAGGAGCTGGTTACGGACACGACCATCAAGCTTGGAGATTTCACCATCAACGGCGCGCTGATTGGCGGAATCCTGGTGCCGGGCGTGCTGATCGTACTGCTGGCGGTCTGGCCCTGGCTGGACAAGAGCCCGGTGCAGGCCGTGGGCGTGTGGTTCGCGGCTGACCGCCGGCGGCAGAACCTGGTGTTCCTCGGCATCGTGCTTCTGGTGCTGGCGTTGACGGTGGTGGGGACGTTCTTGCGCGGGCCGTACTGGCGGTTCTTCTGGCCGTGGGAAGCGTGGCCCGAGATGCCGGCGCCATTCTAAGAGGATTTGCGATGGACTGGAAAAACCGAGACACGGTTACGGTTTACTCGTTGGGCGGCGCGGTTGTTGTTATGCTCGGCGTGGTTTTCTGGAATTACGCGCAGCCGGAGTGGAAAGGCTATCAGGAAGAATTCCGTGAGCTGGTGACCCGGAAATTCGGACCGGCGCGCGCTCGCCAAGTTCCGAGCGGCATCCAACAGATCTGGGTTAAAGAGCTGGGTCGAGTGGATCGCTGCACCACCTGCCATCTGGGCGTGAGCTGGCAGGGACTCGAAAGCGCGCCCGAACCCTACCGGTCGCATCCCAAAGAGATTCTCGACCAGCATCCCGTGGCGAAATACGGCTGCACCCTCTGCCACGGCGGCCAGGGTTATGCGACGGATACGGACTCCGCGCACTCGGTGAGTAACGCGAATTGGGGCGAGCCGCTGCTGGGCGGGGAGTTGGGCAAGCTCAACTTGATCAGCAATCGCGAGGCGTTGATCCAGGTCAACTGCAACATCTGCCATCACAACGATCGCGAGACCAAGGGGGCGGACTACATCAACTACGCGAAGCGCTTGGTGGACCAGAAAGGTTGCACCGCCTGCCACACCATCGGCAAGCGCGGCGGAACGGTAGGGCCGAACCTGACCTACATCGGCGATCTGGCGCCCGAGCAGCTCGACTACAGCCGCATGAGCGGGAAGCCCTCGGTGTTCGGATGGCACGTGGCGCATTTCAAAGATCCGAAGCAGATGGTGAGCGAGACGGTCATGCCCAACTTCGGCTTCGGCAGCAAAGAAGCCCAAGCCCTGGCCATGTTGGTGATGAGCTGGAAGCGCACGAACCTGCCCATGGCTTACATGCCGGGCGTGCACATTCCGGAGCCGCAGCGAACACCTGAGGAAATTGCCAAGGAACAGCAGATGCTGACGGGCGAAGGCGCGTTCTTCGTCAAGAAGACGTGCTTCATTTGCCATGACGTGAGCTCGTTCGGCATCGAATCGGCTACTAAGATCGGGCCCGACCTGGCCATGGCGTACAGCGACGTGCAGAGCCGCTTTGGCCGGACGCTCGAAGACTTTCTCAAGGCGCCGACCGGCACGATGTCGGTGGTGCTTTCGACGCAGATTCACTTGACCGAGGCTGAGCGAGACGAAGCCATCGCGAAGCTCAAGGTGGCTTATCAGAAGAAGACGGAACAGGACGCGAAAAACAAGGTCGCGAAAAAGTAAGGAGACGAATTTATGCGCAAGAGATCCCATCTCAAGATGCTGATCGGCGGGAGCCTGTTGGCGGCCCTTATCTTGTCCCTGATGTTTGGCGGCTGTGCGCGCAAACCCAAAAGGCTGGCGCAGGCCGGCGATGTAACCGAGGCTGCCGTTTCGACGTACGTGGCTCCCGGCGACATGGACGAGTACTACCTGTTTTACTCGGGCGGGCACTCAGGCAACGTGTATGTCGCGGGCGTGCCGTCGATGCGGCACATCACGACGATTCCGGTCTTCACGCCCTATCCCGGCGTCGGGTACGGTTTCGACAAGCAGACCAAGGACATGCTCGGCGGATACACGTGGGGCGACGCGCACCACACGGCGTTGAGCGAGACCAACGGCGACTACGACGGCCGCTGGCTGTTCATCAACGACAATGCCAACAACCGCGTGGCGAGAATCGACCTGCGCGATTTCAAAACCAAGCAGATTATCGGGCCGATTCCCAACGTTTCGGGCAATCACGGCTCGTCGTTTGTGACGCCCAACACCGAATACGTGCTGGTGGCCTCGCGCTTTTCGATTCCGCTGCCGCGCCACACCTATGCCCCGATCGAGCAATACGCCACGATCTACAAAGGCGTAGTGGGAGCCCTGGCAGTAGATCCCAAGACCGGTCAGATGAGCGTGGCATGGGAAATCCTCATGCCGCCGTTCAATTACGATCTGGGCGACGCCGGTAAAGGAGCCAGCGGCGGATGGGCTTTCTGGACCTGCTACAACTCCGAGCGCGCTACCGGCAAACTCGAAGTCACCTCCACCCAGAGGGACCGCGACTACATCGCCGCGGTCAACTGGAAGAACGCGGAACAGGCCATCAAGAGCGGCAAGTTCAAGACCATGGATGGCGTGAAGGTCATCGATCCCAAGGAAGCGCCAGGCGTGGTGTACCTGATGCCCTGCTCGAAGAGCCCGCATGGCGTGGATGTCAGCCCGGACGGCAAATACATCATCGGCAGCGGCAAGCTGCAGTCGATCACCACCGCGTTCAACATCGAGAAGATCCAAAATGCCGTTCAGACCAAGAACTTCACGGGGGATGAGGACGGCATCCCGGTGCTGAAGTATGAGGCCATCAAGGACGCGGAGATCAACGTCGGGTTGGGCCCGCTGCACACCCAGTTTGACGATCAGGGCTACGCCTATACCAGCCTCTTCGTCGAAAGCGCCATTGCCAAGTGGAAACTCGGAACGTGGGAAGTGGTCGACAAGATTCCAGTGGCGTATAACATCGGGCACTTGACTGCGGCGGAAGGCGACACCATGCATCCCAAGGGCAAGTATCTGGTGGCGCTGAACAAACTGTCGCACGGGCGGCACCTGAGCGTGGGGCCTTCGCAGCCGGAGAGCTCGCAGCTGATCAACATCTCCGGGGAGAAAATGAAGCTGATCTACGATGCCTTTACCGAGCCTGAGCCGCACTACGCGCAGATGATCCTGGCGAGCAAGCTGAAGCCCATCGAGGTGTACGCCAAGGAGGATAACAAGGATCCCAACGCCATTTGGGACGTGAAAGACACCAAGGTGGAGCGCAGCGGGAACAACGTCAAGGTCAAGATGACGGCCGTGCGTAGCAGCTTCGAGCCGAACAAGGTGGAAGTGAACCAGGGCGATCACGTGACCATCTATCTGACCAACATCGAGCAGACTACGGATGAACTCCATGGGTTCGGTCTTGCAGACTACGACATCAACGTGGTGGTCGATCCCGGCGAGACCAAGACCATCGATTTCGTGGCCAATAAGCCGGGCGTGTTTCCGTACTACTGCACGAACTTCTGCTCGGCTCTGCACCAAGAGATGCAGGGCTATCTGCTGGTGAAGCCGAAGGGCGGCGCTTCGGTGGCGCGCGCCAAGACGGCCTCGCCGGCCGCGGGCGGGGCTGAGTAAAGGGGAAGGCCATGTCAGCGATTTCAGCAGCAGCGCAACCGGGCGGTTTCGAAAAGAAACTGAGCCGGGCAAATATTTTCTTCGATCTTCCGCTGAGTTTGCGAAGCCGGCTCATCGTGGTTCTGGCAGCCCTGCTGCTGATTCCGAGTTTCCTGTTCCCGCTGTACAACATGACGTTGTACTCGAACCAGTTCCCTGACGGGCTGAACCTCTATATCTATTCCTACAGCCTGGAAGGCGGGCACGCCCAGAACCGCGACGATTTGCGCGAAATCAACACGCTCAACCACTACATTGGAATGCGCCCGCTGCTGGAGAGCGATTTCAGCGAATTCAAGTGGATCCCGCTTTTGGTTGGGTTGTTCTTCATTCTGGCGCTGCGCGCGGCAGTGGTGGGGAAGATGTCCAACCTGGTGGATGTTTCGGTGATGTTTCTCTACTTCGGACTGTTCTCGTTGTGGAGCTTTTATCACCGGCTGAACCAGTACGGGCACAACCTGGACCCAACGGCGCCGGTGAAGGTGCCGCCCTTCGCCCCGCCTATTTTCGGCGAAAAGCAGCTCGCCAATTTTACGGTGTACAGTTACCCGGGCGCGGCGTCATTTCTGTTGATCGCGTTCTTCCTGCTGTTGGTGCTGGCGATATGGATGTCAAGGAAGTCATCGGCCGCGCAATGAAATGCACCTGCCTGCTTGCGTTGTGCACGGCAGCGGCTCCGGCGGCGGTGTGGACTGTGCGCCCCGTCGGGCCTCTGGCGCACGTGCAGCAGGCCGTTGACGCTGCGCGGCCGGGCGACACCGTTCGCATCGAGCCGGGAACGTATCTTGGCAACGTGGTGCTCGACCGTAAACTCACGCTTGAGGGTGTGGACCATCCGGTCATACGGGGCGAAGGCCGGGCAAGCGTCATCACAGTGAAGGCGGAGGGCTGCACAATCCGCAACCTGGTCATCGAACACAGCGGCGAGATGCTTGCCGAAGAGGACTCCGGAGTCCTGCTGCACTCGAACGGCAATCGGGTCGAGCATAACGAGCTCCGCGATGTGCTGTTCGGCATTTACCTCTATCAATCCGACAGCAACGTTCTGCTCGATAACGTGATTCGCGGCCGGGCGTGGCTCGGAATGGGAGAGCGCGGCGCGGGCATCCACATCTGGAACTCAACGGGCAACACGCTCACCGGCAACACCATCACTGAGGCGCGCGACGGCATGTATCTCCAGAACGCCTACCACACGCTGGTTACGCGCAACCGGGTTCACAACCTGCGCTACGGGCTGCACTACATGTCGTCAAACGACAACCGGTTCGAAGACAACCAGTTCTATGACAGCGTGGCGGGCGCGGCCATCATGTACTCGCGGCGTATTGAATTCCGGCACAACATTTTCCGGCACAACCGCGGCTTCAGCTCATTCGGCATTCTCTTCCAGGACAGCGAAAGCTGCACCGCGGAAGAAAACGCCTTCGTGGACAATGCAGTCGGGATCTTCATGGAGGCGCTACGAGCCAGCACGTTCCGGCACAACCTGATCGCGGCCAACGACACCGCCATTCAGGCGTTCAGCAGCGTCTCGGGAAACACATTCACCGAGAACAACTTCATCTCGAACCTGAGTCCCATCGAGGTTGTGGGGCGGACGACAGAGACTCGCTGGAGCGAAGCGGGCCGCGGCAATTACTGGAGTGACTATCAGGGCTATGATCTGGACGAAAACGGCGTGGGCGACGTGCCGTTCAAGATCCAAAATGTGTTCGAGCGCATGGAAGGCAACTATCCGCGGCTGCGGATTTACCTTTTCAGCCCGGCATCCCAGGCGCTCGCGCTCTCGGAAAAGATCGTTCCGCTGATCCACGGGTCCGAAGAATACGATCACTTTCCACTGATGAAGCCAGTCGAGATGCGCGTTGAGGGCGGGTCTGCGGCGTTGCAGCCGGCAGACGGCATCTGGCCGCCGCTGGTCATGCTGGGCGCTTCGTTACTGGTTATGGTATGGGGGAAGCTGCGATGATCCAAATCGCCAATCTGACCAAGCGTTACGGTGATTTCGTGGCTGTCGACCGGGTCTCGCTCGACGTGCATGCCGGAGAAGTGGTGGCGCTGCTCGGCCCGAACGGTAGCGGGAAAACCACGACACTCAAGTGCCTTACCGGCCTGGCACGGCCGCATGCCGGCAGAATGCTGGTGGACGGCATCGATGTCGCCCGGCAGCCGAAGCAGGCCCGGACCCTGCTCAGCTTCCTGCCGCAGCGCGTTGCATTTCACGACAGCCTGACGGCGCTCGAGGTGTTGCAGTTCTATTGCCGGCTGCGCAAGCTACCCCCGGATCGCATCGATACAGTGCTTCAGTCGCTCGATCTCGAAGCCGTTAAGCACGAGCCCGTGGGCCAGTTCTCCGGCGGCATGGTCCAGCGCTTGGGCGTTGCGGTCGCGCTGCTGCCTGACGCTCCGGTGTTAGTGCTCGACGAGCCGGCGGCAAATCTCGACCCGGAAGGGGCTGCTCAATTGCGTGAGTCGATCCGCGGTCTGAGACAGCGCGGCCGGACCGTCCTTTTTTCCACGCACGTGCTTCCGGACGTGGAACTCCTGGCGGATCGTGCCGCCATCCTGGTAGGCGGCAAACTCGTCGCGGTGGAACCGGTGCATGCGCTGCGCGGCGGGCTTGCAGCCGGAGCGCGCCTGCGCGTTGTGCTCCGGCAGGCCAACGAGCGATTCGTGCGAGCCTGCCTTTCGGCCCATGCATCGGAAGCGGAACTGGTGGGCGCAACGCTATGGGTCACTTGCAGGCCGGAAGAGCGCTTGCAGGTCCTGCGGGCCATCGAGGCTGCTGGAGGCACGATTGAGCGCTTTTCCACCGATGAGCCTTCGCTCGAAGAGATTTATCTGAGGTATGTGAATGCGAAAAATGCTGGTCCCGCTGCTGCTGATCTCGTGGGGCTGCGGGAAGCCGTCTCTGAAGCCGGTTGAGATTGAACTGTCGGATATGTGTTCTTTCTGCCGGATGGCGGTGTCGGAAGTGCGCTATGCAGCGGAAATCGTTGACCGGGACGAAAACGTCTACAAGTTCGACGATATCGGCTGCATGTTGCGGTTTCTGCGGCAGCACCGCCCGCAGGGCGCAGCGCTTTTCGTCAGAGACTACGATGGCGGTGGTTGGATAAGCGCTGCCGAGGCACAGTACGTGCGCGCAGATGCGATCCCCAGTCCCATGGGCGGGCATACGATCGCGGTGAAGCAGAAGTCCGCAGCCGAGGAATACGCCGGGCGCTTTGACGGCGCGGTACTGAGCTGGGAGAAACTGTGATGGATCTACACACAATTGGGGCCATTGCGGGCCAGGAGCTTCGGGTCAACACACGAAACAAATGGACACTGAGCTTCGCCGGAATCTTTGCGGCGCTGGCGCTGGCGATCTCCTATTTCGGAATGGTCACAGCCAGCACCGTCGGCTTTCAGGGCTTCACCAGAACTTCGGCCAGCCTGCTGAACCTCGTCCTGTACCTGGTGCCGATGGTGTCCCTCATCATGAGCGCCGTGAGTTTCACCGGGGAGAGAGGCGCGAGCGAACTGCTCTTTTCCCAGCCCGTCACGCGAGCCGAAATCCTGACCGGCAAGATCTGTGGCTTGTTCTTAGCGGTGGCGGCCGCAACCTGTTTCGGATTTGGCCTCGCGGGCTGCATAATCGCTGCCAACACTGGCGCCGAGGGGTCGATGGCTTTTCTCGTTTTTGCCGGTTTCGCCTTGCTGCTTGCCCTCATCTTCCTGGTGCTTGGCGCGCTGGCGGCGGCATTATGCGGTTCGAAAGCCAAGGCGTTCGGACACGCCTTGTTCGCGTGGTTTTTCTTCGTGCTTCTTTACGATCTGCTGGTGATCGGCGTGACTTTCGTGCTGAAGGAGCACACCGCGAACCGTTTCCTTTTTCTTTCTCTGTTCGGTAATCCCGTGGATATGGCGCGGGTGGGAAGCCTGATGGCGCTCGGCGACCCGAGCATATTCGGCGCGGCCGGAGCAGCGCTCGTGAAGTTTCTCGGCGGGCAGGCGAACGCCATGCTGATGATCCTCGCGGGGCTTGGGTTATGGGTCGCCGTTCCACTCATCTCCGCAGTGCGTGTCTTGAACCGGCAGAACCTGTAAGGTCCCCAGCCCGGAGGCGTGGGTGTGGACCGCTGACATGTTTGCCACGAAGAGCGCGCGCGTGGCTGCGATGATCGGCCTTGCGGCGCTCGCCGGCTTTGCAGCACTGGCTGCGTGGAATTCCGTCACGCACGAGCGCGCCGAGGAACTTCATTACCAACGCGGCGAGACTGAGCTCACTGTAACTAACCTGGCCCATGCGCGCCTCCATCTGTTTCGCGCCGGTGTGAACCTCGAGGATGCCAAGGAAATGGGCGGGTTCAGCGGCCGGCAGTGGCTGTCCACCGGAAACTACTTTCTGAGAGCCGACACGCCCGACGGTTCAGTCTGGTATCCCGCCCCCATCACGGGCTACCGTGCGGGCCCCGAAAAGGACGGCTCACTCGCCATCACGGTTCGTCCCGTTCCGCGTGAATCGCCGCCATCCCTCCTGCCTGCGCCTGGGGACTTCGTCTACATTCCGAGCGGTCCATTCCTGCTGGGTGACCGGTTGAATCCCGCGGAGCCGCACTATGTTTGGCTGTCGGCCTTCTATATCGGCCGGTTTGAAGTCACCAATGCGGAGTTTCGGGAGTTCTGGAATGATCCCAGTGGTTATCATGACGACGCGAACTGGACATCGCAAGGCAAGGCCTGGAAACGCACGAATCGGTGCGAGGCCACAGCCCTCCTGACGTCATCCGATGCGGAATTCAAACGCTTCGGCCAGCCGGATCAGCCTGTGGTGCTGGTGAGTTGGTTCGAGGCAAATGCCTTTTGCTGCTGGTTGACGCGCAAGCTCGGCGGTGGAAGGTGGATCTTCGCGCTGCCAACCGTGGCCGAGTGGGAAAAGGTCGCGCGCGGTCCGGACAACTTTGATTACAGCCTTGGAATGAATATAAGCGACGAGCAGGCGCGCCTCTACAATTGGAAGAAGAACCCCGGCGCATCCGTGACGCTGGTAGGCATTCGTGATTCTCGTGTTCTGTACACGCCCAACCGCTACGGCGCATATCACATGTCCGGCAGCGTAACCGAGTGGACGCAATCCCTCTTCCGCCTGCATACGCGCGAGCACCCTTACGCAGACGACGATCGTAATGCAGACGACGCAGCCGGCCCGCGCGTCGCGCGTGGTGGCTCTTGGTACAGCGCCAGTATTGCCCTGCTGGGAACGTCCTTCCGCGACGCCTTTCAGCCCGAACACACCTCGAACGACGTCGGCTTCCGGGTTGTGGCCAGGCCGAGGCCGTAACATAAGCGTTTCTTCGCCTTAGGATCGAATATTTCAATTGGATTTCAGGCCACCGCCTCACGTACGCTGAATGCGGATACTACATTGTTGTAGTACCGAGCCTCTGTCGAATCCCTCCGGACCCCGGTCGTCCTGTTCTAAGTTCAATCGTTTCATGGGGGTGTTGTGTCTTTGCAGCTCCTCGAGCATCGGCTGACCACCATCGGCTTGGCCGACCCAAAGCCGCTGGCACCGTTGCGCGCGCCTGCAGCGGGGGAACAGTATCGATTCCACTTCGATATGTCCCGTTGTATCGGCTGCCGATGCTGTGAAGTGGCCTGCGCAGAACAGAACGGTAACCCCTTTGAAATCAATTGGCGGCGCGTCGGTGAGATCGAGGGCGGCTTCTACCCGTTCACCCAGCGCTTCTACCTTTCAATGGGATGCAACCACTGCCTTGCACCTTCTTGTCTGGAGGGTTGCCCGGTAGATGCCTACTCGAAGAGCCCGGAAACCGGCATCGTTCTGCATGATGTAAATGCCTGTATCGGCTGCGGTTACTGCACCTGGAACTGCGCTTATGGTGTTCCGCAATATAACCCGGAGCGCGGGGTGGTAGGGAAATGCGACCTCTGCCACAACCGCCTGAGCGACGGCCGTTTGCCCGCCTGTGTCGACGCCTGCCCGGAACAGGCCATCCAGGTGGAATTGGTGAATGTCGAGGAGTGGCGGCAGGATCATACAGCGGCCAACGCGCCGGGAATGCCCGACGCGGAATACTCGCTTTCGACGACCCGGATTACGCTGCCGGACAAAATGCTGCCTGATTTCACGCCAGCCGACCACCATCGCGTCCGGCCCGCGGAACCGCACTGGCCGCTGGTGGCGATGCTGGTTCTCACGCAGCTTTCGGCGGGCGCGTTTCTTTATCTCTCTTTCGCGGCGGGTGACCGGAACAGGGCTGCGCTGGCGGCCGTGGTCGTCGCGCTCCTATCGCTCGGGGCCTCGACTCTGCATTTGGGCCGGCCGATCTACGCCTGGCGGGCGCTCAAAATGTGGCGGAGGTCCTGGCTCAGCCGTGAAGTGCTGGCTTTTTCGCTGTTCGCGGGAGTGGCGGCCAGCTCGGCGGTGGCTCCACGATTGTCGATTCTAGCGGCGGTGCTGGGTTTCGCCGGTGTCACGGCGAGCGCATGGATCTATCTTGTGCCGGCGCGGCCGGCCTGGAACAGCAAGCATACGCTGATCGATTTCTACCTCACCGCTCTGCTGCTCGGGCCGCTGTTTCTGCGCGTGCTTGGAATCCGCAGCCCCATGGAGGCGATCCTTCTGGCAGGCGCTGCGCAACTGCTCAATCAGATCCTGAAACTCCTGGCGCTGGCGGCTTCTGACGAGTTCGAGCTTCGGGCTTCGGCGCGAATGCTCACGCAGGATCTCCGCCATGCGCTCGTGGCGCGCCTTGTTCTCGTGGCCGCGGGCGGCATCGTGCTGCCGCTTGTGGGCTGGCCGGTGAGCGCATTCGCGCTGGCGCTCGCAGGCGAACTTCTCTCGCGATATCTCTTCTTTGTTTCGGTGGTGCCGAAGAACATCGCCGCTACATTCTCTGCCGGGAGGGCCGCATGAACCTGAAGCGACTCGCCGGGCTCGACATTCTTTCCGAAAAATACGCCTACGAGTACGATCCGCAGGCCGGCTACGTCGCGGCCTCGCGGGCAGCCGACCGTTGGGTACCCACCACCTGCGGCTACTGCTCGGTGGGATGCGGCATGTTAGTCGGAGTGAAAGACGGCCGCGCAGTGGCCGCGCGCGGCAACCCGCTTCATCCGGTGAACCGTGGCAAGCTGTGCCCGAAAGGTCTCTCCGAGCATCACACTCTGACCGCAAAAAGCCGCGCTCGTTACCCGTTGCTCCGTAAAGACGGGGAGCTGCAGGGGGTGACGTGGGACGAAGCTCTCGGCACGATGGTCGAACGGATCGGCGCGATCCAAGCCAGGCACGGCGACGGCGCTTTCGGCGTCATCAGCACGGGCCAGCTCACGACGGAAGAATTTTACACGCTCGGCAAACTGGTGCAACTTGGTTTCGGCACGAACAACTACGACGGCAATACCACGCTTTGCATGGCCAGCGCGGTTTCCGGCTACAAGCGCTCTTTCGGCAGCGATGGCCCGCCCGGATGCTACGACGACATCTCAAGTGCGGATGTCATTTTTCTGATCGGCGCGAATATCGCCGATAACCATCCCATTCTTTGCCAGCGGCTTCTCGAAAATCCGAATGCCACGCTGATCGTGGCCGATCCGCGCGTCACCAAGACGGCCATGATGTCCGACATCTACCTGCCGCTCAAGCCGCGGTCGGACATCGCGCTGCTGAATGGCATCGCGCACATTCTGATTCGCGACGGCCTCTTCGACCGCGACTACGTCGAGCGCCACGCCACCGGCTTCGAAGAGCTCAAGGAATTCCTTGCCGGCTGGCCGCCCGACCGAGCCGCCCGGATCACAGGTCTCGAAGAGGAACTGATCGAGCGCGTTGCGATGCTCTATGGCCGCGCCGAGGCCGCTTTCATCGGATGGACGATGGGCGTTAACCATTCGACCCAGGGCACCGAGACGGTGAACGCCATCAACAATCTCGCGCTTCTCACCGGCAACATCGGGCGCGCCGGCGCGTCGCCGTTTTCGATCACCGGCCAGTCGAACGCCATGGGCACGCGGGAAGCGGGCTTCGCCTCCAGCCTCCCCGGTTATCGCAAGTTCGAAAATCCAACCGACCGCGAAGAGCTGGCGGTGTTGTGGAAGATTGCCGTCGAGCGCATTCCGGCGCAACGCGGCTTGGCCTATCCCGACATCATCGAGGCCGCGCTCGCCAAGCGCATTCGCGCGCTGTGGATCATCGCCACCAATCCCATGGTTTCGTTTCCCAACCACGCCGTGCTCAGGCAGGCGCTGGAAACGCTCGATTTTCTGGTGGTCGAAGATGGTTTCCATCCCACGCCTACCTCTGAACTAGCCCACCTGGTGCTGCCGGCGGCTATCTGGGGTGAGAAGGAAGGGACCTATACCAACTCGGAGCGCCGGGTCAGCAAGGTGAATCGGGCCGTCGAGCCGCCTGGAGAAGCGCGTCCGGATTTCGACATCTTCCTGGACCTGGCGGAGCGCCTGGGCGAGCGCGATACGCTGTTCCGCGGCTGGCAGACGCCGCGCGACGCGTTTGAGGAGTGGCGGCGCGTCTCCGCGGGCCGCCTGTGCGACTACAGCGGGATGACCTGGGAGGCGATTGAAGAAAGCGGAGGGTTGCAGTGGGGCGGCGAGCGCCTGTACGAAGACGGCTGCTTCGTCACCTCCGACGGTAGGGCGAAGTTCTTCTGCATTGACTGGGAGCCATTCCCGGAGCAGCCCAGCCGCGACTATCCGTTCGTTTTGAACACCGGCCGGACGGTAGAGCACTGGCATACGCGAACGAAGACTGGCGCGGTTCCCATTCTGGACGGCATGTCGCCGCGCGCGTGGCTGGAAATGAATCCGCGTGACGCACGCCGCCTGGGTCTTAAGCCGCACGACCGCGTCTCGGTGGTCTCGGCCCGGGGCCGGGTGGACGCGGTGGAGCTGCGGGTGACGGAAATCGTGGGGCCGGGCCAGGTCTTTATGCCGTTCCATTTCGTGGAGACCAATTCGAACCGCGCGACGCAAAGCGCCTACGACCCGATTTCCCGCGAGCCGAATTTCAAACAGAGCGCGGTCAACGTAGTCAAGACCAACGCCGCGAACTCCGGAGGGAACCGATGGAAGATCTAGTTGTAGTCGGAAACGGTATGGCCGGTGTGGCGTGCCTGGAACAGATCCTGAAGCATGCCCCGAAGTTCCGGGTAACGGTCTTCGGCGACGAGACGCACGTCAACTACAACCGCATCATGCTCTCGTCGGTGCTGGCGGGCGAACGCACGGCGGACGACATCACGATCAATCCGCTGGAGTGGTATCAGCAAAACGGGATCACGCTGCGCCTGGGAGTGCGCATCACCGACGTCGGTCCTAAGCACCGCACCGTAACGGGAGACGACGGCTCGGCGACTCACTATGACAAGCTGTTGCTGGCCACCGGCTCGCAACCTCTGATCCCGCCGATCAAAGGAATCGACAAAGAGAATGTTCTGACCTTTCGCAATCTGAACGACACGCGCGCACTGGTGGCCCGTGCGGGCAAAGGCGTGCGGGCCGTGGTCATCGGCGGTGGCCTGCTGGGCCTGGAAGCGGC
>Ga0335078_10003906_pt1 | contig 22153 bp, 20 predicted proteins | sample Lox_Sample_32_FD_206711 | JGI IMG/M metagenome (GOLD analysis project Ga0335078, IMG submission 206711) | Soil microbial communities from Loxahatchee National Wildlife Refuge, Florida, United States - Lox_Sample_3.2 | ecosystem: Environmental > Terrestrial > Soil > Wetlands | place: USA... | reverse complement strand
CCGGGTCCGGAATGCCCTCGCCCGCCCCAGGACTTTCCGTCGCGGGAACGCGCGAAGCACAGCGCATTACCCATATCGGCGGCCAGATAAACGCTGCCCCGGTACGCGCTTGAAGGGTTCAGATCCGTGGCGATCGAGTAGCAGCACTCGGCGGCGCCCGTCAGCACTACCGCCGGCAGGGTCCAGTGAATGCCGCCATCCTCGGAACGGTAGACCACCAGGGATGCGCGGGCGCGGTCCGCTCCCAGCGCCAGCGCCGCCAGGTTTAGGGTACCGCGGGCGTCCATCGCCAGCACCGGCCGCACCACACCCGACCATTGCGCTTCCATGGGCAACGGCCAGGATTCTCTCCAGTTGGCGCCGCCATCGAAGCTGACGCGCGCGGAGAGGACCGGCGCGCCGTCCCGCAAAGTGATCTCCTCAACGCCCACAATGTGCTGGGAATCGAGCGGGTTCACGGACAGCGCGGACGCGCTCTGGGCGGCGGCGAGGCCGGCGCGTTTTCCTTCGGGTTCGCGATCCGGTTGTACAATGTCGATCATAGCTGCGCGGGAGGTCCTGATTGTATTGTGAGTCAGGATCGAATTTCGTTTCCTATTATTGTGCGCGGATTCCGGCGGGTTCGCGCCATTAGGGTTTACCTTATAGCAGATTCAGGAAAGGCTTGAAAGCTTGGTGGCCCGCCTGTTAACCTTTCGGGGCTTGTCTGATAACCATCAGCCATAACCTGATTAACTCTTCGTCCTGGCCTGACCGCGCGCGCCGCGGCATGCGCCCGGGCATCCGGCTGCAATGCTATGATGACCCCTGACAGCCATGGAAACGCGTCCCCTGGCCCTGATTACCGGCGCTTCGAGTGGTATCGGCGCCACGTTTGCCCGTCAACTGGCTGTGCGCGGCTGTGACCTGGTGCTGGTTGCGCGGCGCCAGGAACGGCTGGAGCAGCAGGCTCACTCTATCCAAGCCGGCCATTCCGTGCAGGTCGAAGTCCTGCCCGCCGATCTCACTTGCGACACGGATTTGAAAGCGGTCGAAGATCGCATTGCCGCCGCGCCGAATCTCGAATTCCTGGTCAACAACGCCGGGTTCGGCATCACCGGGCGCTTCTTTTCGGTTCCGGTGGAGGGCCAGGACCAGATGCACCGGCTGCACGTTCTCGCGCCCATGCGGCTGATGCATGCCGCACTCAAGGGTATGGTCGCCCTCGGGCGCGGCAACATTATCAACGTCTCCTCGGTGTCTGCCTTCGGACAGAATCCCGGCAGCGTCAGCTATTCCGCGACCAAGAGTTGGATGAGCAGCTTCACTGAAGGCATCTACATGGAGTTGAAAAGCATCGGCTCGCCGGTGCGGGTGCAGGCGCTGTGCCCCGGCTTCACGCTCTCCGAGTTCCACGACACCATGCATTTCGACCGCAAGGCCATTCCCGCCTGGATGTGGATGTCCGCGGACGAGGTGGTGGACACCTCCCTGCGCGCCCTTGACCGCGACCGGCTCTTCGTGATTCCCGGCTGGCGCTACCGCCTGCTGGTCTTCGTCATGCGCGCTTTTCCGCGGCAATTGTATCACTCGCTGGCCATCAAATACGCCCGCGGAACGGGACGGGACAGGGCTTAGCGGCAGGGCTACTTATGATGCCCGCTGGATGCCGTCGTAGGCGCAATCACCGTCCCGCCGTCGGACGGACGGTCCGCGCGGCTCAGAGGGATCGTCTGCACCGTGCGCATCGCCCCGTCCGCGTCCGGAGCCATCACCTGGATGGACGCCGTCACCTGCGCCTCGCGGAACGATAACAACGGCTTCCGCACCATGGCCACGCCCACCACCAGCGCCTGTGCATCGGCGGCCGGAGCCACCGACCCATCCGAGGCGAACGACGCTGCCATAGGACCCTCCGCATGCGACGCGCCTGCATTGGGGATCGCCGCGGCCACGGCCTCAGCCGTCGCGGTTATGCACGGTTGCGCCGCGGCGCCGGCGCCCAGCGGCTGCAGTCTCACGGTCTTCTCAATCACCACGCCGGCCGTCTTGACGTTGATGAACTTCAGCGTCACGTCCACCGCGCCCGTGCCGATGTTGGTGGCGCAGAGTACCAGCTTTTGTCCCGGCTCCGCGCTCGCCGGCAAGCTCGCCAGCCGGAACGTCACGGGGTCCGCCCATGCGCCGGGCGCGGCCGCCAGGATGAAGCATGTAAACCACACGCAAGATCTCATGGAAGCTCTCCTTCCTGCGCGTGAGACGCGGCGCATCCCAGACCGGTTACCGTCATCACGCCGCTGGCACGGGCTGGATCGCGGCAACCGAGAAGCGCGCCCGGACCTCCGCGCTGACGGCCACCGGTCTGTGTCTCTGCGCGTCTATCGGACACCAGAGCGTGCGCGCCTTCGCCAGCAACGTCCGGTCGCCGGCCCGGAGCAACTCGGTGAAGCGCTCGAATCGCACCCTGCTGGCGCTGCCGACCCAGGTGCGCGCCACGATCCCGTCGCCCAAATAGGCCGGCTGCAGGTAGTCGATTTCGTGGCGCAGCACAATCCAAAAGACCTTGGCCTGGTCGGCGGCGGGCGCTACGGCCGTCCAGTGCGCCACGGCCGCCTCCTGCACCCAGCGGAGATAGGTGACGTTGTTGACGTGGCCGAGCTGGTCTAGATCCGCCGGCTCCACCGGCAGCGCGATCTCGAAGGCTTGCGGAGCGGGACCCATCTCTACAGTATCCCGCCCCCCTGCTATCCTGGGAACTTCGGGAATCCAAATCGTCATCAATCGAGGTAGACCGCCGTGCGTGTAGTGGCCGGAGTGGACCTTGGCGGAAACGCCATCAACTATACATTAGTCAGCCCGCAGGAGCAGTTCTTAATCGAAGGGCTGTGCGAGTATCCCGCCCGATCCAGGGAGGGACCCGAAGTTTGCCTCCGGCAGATCGTGGACGGCCTGAAAAGCGCCGTCGCGCAGGCCGGCCTGAGCATCGCCGATGTGGCCGTCGCGGGCCTCGACACGCCCGGCCCCGCCAGCGCCTCCGGCGTGCTCAGCGCTCGCGGCTCCACTAACTTCGTGCACCGCGATTGGAGCGGGTTCGACATTCGCGGAAACCTGGCCACGCGGTTGGGCATACCTGTGACCTATTTGAACGACGGTAACGCCGGCGCCCTGTGGGGCCACTTCAACATCTTCGGCACGAATCGGGAGCCGGCCTCCGTCACGGTGGTCATTGGCACGGGGTTAGGAGGCGGCGTCATTATCGAGGGCCGTGATATCAAGGGCCGCAAGGGCTTTGGCGGGGAGTTGGGACACGTGCTCCTGCCGTATCAGAATATTCGCGGCATCGCCGGTCTGGTTCCCGAATGCAACTGCGGCCGCACCGGCGATCTCGAGTCGGTTTGCTCTCTCACGGCCATCGAGAAATCCTTTTTGCCGTACTTCCTGCCGCGCTACCCGGAGCACGAGCTGGGCAAGCTCGGCAACTTGCACCAGGCCGCCAAACTCGTGCGCGGCCTCGCTGAGAAAGGCGATCCCATGTGTAAGGAGATCTTCCGCGTGCAGGCCCATGCGCTGGGCATATTCTTCGACGAGATGATCAACACTTTCGACCCCGATGTGTTGATCGTGGGCGGCGGCGCGATCGAAACCGGTGAAGAGTTCCAGCGTTGGTTCATCGCCGAGATTCACTCCGGCATGCCGCCGCAACGCGAGGAGCAGGCGGATATCCCCATTTACATCATGCCCAATGGCGATACGGCGGGCGCGCGCGGGGCAGCCATCGAAGCGCTTCAGTTCGCGCGGCAAACTGGACTGCTGTAATGTGGACAAATGAGCACACTCCAGAACATCTCCCGCCCGCGATCCCGGTCCCGGCGAAGCGCTGGTCAGGGTCCTATACCTGTCGCTCGATCCCGCCATGCGCGGCTGGATGAAACGCCGGCAGGTAGTACATTGCGCCGGTCGGCTTGGGCGATGTCATGCGGGCGGACGGGATTGGCCGAGTGGTTGCTTCCAACCACCCGAGCGTCGCGGTAGGCCATACGGTCGTCGGCATGGTCCCGCGCCGCTCCCGCGCTATTTGGGCGCTCGCGATGCCCGATATCGGCCGGCCCAGGGAAGTCGAGACGCTGGCGGTCTCGACCGGTTCGACGCCCGGCAACCAGACACTTGCTTTGGCCGATGAACATCACTTACGAGTGACTAGTAAGCTTCGGCGCCTGCACGCTGAAGCCTCGAGCGCCCAAGCCCGAGGCCGGCTAGGGCCGAGACGCCTGCGCCAATGATGCTCGCCAATCGTTTGAACCAATTAACATGAGGCTCGTAAAGACTCTGCTTCGGCCGATATACTATCGCGTATTTCGGCTTTGTCTGCGCGGCCGTTTTTGGCTGGCCGACTATCGGGCGCAGAGGCGGCCACCGGCGCTGCCACCCTTACCGCCGGCCCTGCTGCGGTATCGCGTTATCGAGTCGCTATCGATCGGCGCGTTTGTTCGAATCGGCAAGGCTTGCGCCGGGCACGTTGATCGGCAGGTCCGGGAGATGGGCACGAGCTTAAAGGAAGCCAAACGGGTCCTGGACTTCGGATGCGGGTGCGGGCGCACGCTTCGGTGGTTGGTCGAAAGCTATCCGACGACCCAGTTTTACGGCGTCGACGTAGATGCTGACGCCATTCGGTGGTGCGCGAACAACCTGGAAGGAGCGACGTTTGTTCACAGCAGCCCGCTGCCTCCACTACCTTTTCCAGCCGGTTACTTCGATATTGCGTATTGCTTTTCAGTTTTCACGCACCTCGATGAGTTCCTGCAGGACATCTGGCTAGGTGAATTGAAGCGGATTGTTCGGCCTGGAGGAATTGTCATTTTGACAGTCCATGGACAGAACGCAGCGAAGGTTTTGGATGAGGATGCTGCTACGGAATTAGCACGCACCGGCTTCCTGCATCTGCGAAGCCGTAAACTCGCCGGAATCGTTCCCGACTGGTACCACACATCATGGCATTCGGAAGCATACATTGTTGCTCGGCTTAACGCGCTGTTTACCGATGTTCATTACACCGCCGTCCGCGATGGCATCCAAGACTTAGTTGTCGCGCGTGTACCTTGATGGTTGACCGCTCCGTCCCTGTCAAGGGTGGAATGCCGTAACCTACGCTTCTGGTATATCTCGCCAAGAGCACGCGACACAAAGGCATTTAGTTCTGACCAGCCCGTCGCCCGCGTAAACCGCCCGCCCAGCCCATCCAGGCTAGACAAAACCGAGGGAACTGCTTGGCTCGCGGCATGAAGGCTCCGGCGAGGGCGACAGTTCGCCGGTTGGCGACGTACAGGGCATCTTCATCGTCTACCGTGTTCCCGGATAGCGGCCACCGCGACGAGCCGGCGGTTGCGTGCCGCAGCCATCGAAGTGCTACAGTTCGCGCGGTAAAATGGGCTGCTGTAAGGTGGACATGTGAGCACACTTCAAAACCGGCAGTTCAAGTTGACCTCCCGCCCCGTGGGCATGGTCAAACGCAGCGATTTCGAATTCGTCACCACGCCCGCGGGCGATCCCGGTCCGGGCGAAGTGCTGGTCAGGGTCCTGTACCTGTCGCTTGATCCCGCCATGCGCGGCTGGATGAACGCCGGCAGGTCTTACATTGCGCCGGTCGGCTTGGGCGACGTGATGCGGGCCGGCGGGATTGGCCGCGTGGTTGCTTCCAACGACCCGAGCGTCGCGGTGGGCGATGCGGTCGTCGGCATGACCGGCGTTCAGGACTACGCCGTCGCCAAAGCGAAAGACTGGACCAAGGTCGATCCACGTCTCGCGCCGCTGCCGCGCTATCTGGGCGCCCTCGGCATGCCGGGCCTCACCGCCTATTTCGGATTGCTGGATATCGGCCAGCCGAAGGAGGGCGAGACAGTGGTGGTCTCGGCGGCGGCGGGCGCCGTGGGCGCGGTTACCGGACAGATCGCCAAGATCAAAGGCTGCCGCGCGGTCGGCATCGCGGGCGGCCCGGACAAGTGCCGGTACGTGGTGGAGGAACTCGGCTTCGATGCCGCGATCGACTACAAGAACGACGATGTGCGCGCGGCGCTCGCGCGGGCCTGTCCCAAGGGCATCGACATCTATTTCGATAACGTAGGCGGCAACATCCTGGATGTCGTGCTATCCATGTTGGCGCGCCGCGCGCGTGTCATCATCTGTGGCGCGATCTCGCAGTACAACAACCCGGAATCGATTCAGGGCCCGCGCAACTACCTATCGCTGTTGGTCAATCACGCGCTGATGGAGGGTTTCGTGGTCTTCGACTACGCCGCGCGCTATCCCGAAGGCATGCAGGCGCTGGCCGGCTGGATGTCCGGCGGTAAGTTGAAGGCGCGCGAGGACGTCGTCGAAGGACTGGAGACTTTCCCGGATACGCTGCAGAAGCTGTTCCGCGGCGAGAACTTCGGCAAGCTGGTGATCAAAGTAGCGGACCAGTAAGCAGGGCGGACCTCGTGGCCGGCGCAGGCGCATCCGTTCCCAAGCAGCGCGGATCGCCTCGCACTCTGTTGTAATATGAAGTTTACCGCATGAAGGCCTTACTGGAGTCCGTCCGCCCCGGAGAAAGGGATTGGGAGCTGGCGCGCGCGATCGATCCCGACAGGTTGCCGGCGCACATCGCCATTATCATGGATGGCAACGGACGCTGGGCCGCGCGGCGGCGGCTGCCGCGCGTGGCGGGCCACAAGGCCGGGGTCGGGCCGGTGCGCAGCACGGTGGAAACATGTGCGCGCCTGGGAATCCAGGTGCTCACGCTGTACGCGTTCTCGGTAGAGAACTGGAAGCGCCCCCGCGCGGAGGTGGAAACCCTGTGGCGCTTGCTGCGCTTTTACTTGCGCAAGGAACTGCCCGAGTTGCAGAAGAACGATATCCGTTTGCAGGCTATCGGCAGGCTGGACGCGCTGCCGCCCGACGTGCGGCGCGAATTGGACGCCGTGGTGGACGCCACGGCCGCCAACCGCGGCCTGCTCGTCAACCTGGCGATCAATTACGGCGGCCGCACCGAAATCGTGGATGCGGTCAACTCCATTATCGAACTGGCCCGCATGGAGGGGCGTCTTTCCTCGCTGCGGGTGGACGAGGAGCTCCTTACCGCGCACTTGTATACGGGCTCCTGTCCCCCTCCCGACCTGCTGATCCGCACCTCCGGCGAGATGCGCCTCAGCAATTTCCTGCTCTGGCAGATCGCGTATTCGGAACTCTACGTGACCGAAACGCTGTGGCCGGACTTCAGCCGCACCCATCTTCTCACGGCGGTTCTGGAGTACCAGAAGCGCGAGCGCCGCTATGGCGGCTTGAGCGCGACGCCGCTCAACGGCGCTCAGCCTACCGATTCCGAAGAAATGATCGCCGCGTTGCCGGCCAGATGAAGCGAGTCCTCACGGCGCTGGTCCTGTTTCCGGTGGTCACCTATGTGGTCCTTTGGTCTCCGCCCTGGGCCGTGCTGGCGGTCACCGCAGTGGTAGCACTGTTGTGCTTTTACGAGTTTTCCGGCATTGCGGCGGCGTATCTGGGCGAACAACTCGGTCCGCTCGGCTACGGTGCGGGATTGCTGATTCTGGCGCTACGAAACGACGGCCCGGTGCTGCTCACAGTGATTGCGGTGGCCCTGATGGCTCTCAGTCTGGCGTTGCGCGCCGACGATCTGCGCGGCGGAATCCTGTGCGCCGCATTCCTGCTGTTGGGCGTCGTGTATGTCTTCGGCTGCTGGCGATATGCGCCGTTGCTCGCCGGAAAGAGCCGCTATTGGCTCCTCTACGCGCTGGTGCTGAACTGGATTGGAGACATCGGCGCTTATTACGTGGGCCGCGCTCTGGGCCGTCACAAACTGGCGCCCATTGTCAGCCCCGGCAAGTCGTGGGAGGGTTCCGCGGCCTCGCTCGCGGCATCGCTGATCTTCGGCTTCTTCTTCTTGCGCTGGGCAATTCCCTCGGTTCCAGCGGGCGTGGCGCTGGCGCTCACCGCCGTGGCGAACGTAGCGGGCCAATTCGGCGACCTGTGCGAATCCGCCCTTAAGCGCGGTGCGGGCGTGAAGGATAGCGGCACGTTGCTGCCCGGCCACGGCGGCTGGCTGGACCGTGTGGATAGCACGCTGTTCACGCTACCGGTGGTGTATTGGTACGTCGCTACGTATGTGAGATGACCCTGGTCGCCGGTTGATTGGACGTACAGAGGTGGCTTCCTGGCGCGTAACCAAACAGGCGCATGCGAGTATTAGAATTATGCCCGCACTCTGGAAAGACTCCCGCTTTGCTGTCCGTACCCTTCTCAAGACCCCCGGCTACACCGTGGTGGCGCTGGCCACGCTGGCCCTGGGGATCGGCGCCAACACCGCCATCTTCAGCGTCGTCAACCAGGTTCTGTTGAATCCTGCCGGCATCGCGCACCCCGAGCGTGTCGTCTCGCTGCGGGTGCGCTATGACAAGCTGGCGCTGCACAATATCGGCGTGTCGATCCCCGACTTCGCCGATGTGCTGCACAGCACACAGCAATTCGAGTCGGCCGCGCTCATCCAGCAGGGCGACTTTAACTATACCGGCTCTACCGTCCCCGAACGGCTGCGCGGCGCCAGCGTCACCTGGCGCTGGTTTGACGTCTTCGGCGCGAAGGCCAAACTCGGGCGCGTGTTCCGGCCGGAAGAGGACCGTCCCAACGCCAACCGGGAGGCGGTGCTGTCGTACGCCGCCTGGAAGCGGCTCTTCGGCCAGGACCCCGGCGCGATCGGCCGCACCATCGAGCTAAACGAACTGCCTTACCGCATCGTGGGCGTGATGGGACCGGAGTTCCGCTGGCCGGTCGGCGTGGACCTCTGGGCTCCGCTCGGCCTGGCGGATAGCCAATACACCGAGAACAACCGCTTCAACGAAAGCTACAACGCCACGGCGCGGCTGCGGCCGGGCCTCGCGTTCGCGCCAGCCAACGCCTTCGTGGAAGTGCTGGGCAGCCGCGTGCGCAACAGCGGCACGCAGAACGGAGCCTACGCCAAAGACGCCGCCTGGGGCATGTTTCTAATGCCGTTCACGGATTTCATTGCCGGCAACACCAAGACGCCCATGCTGGTGCTGCTGGGCGCGGTCGGCTTCGTGTTGCTGATCGCGTGCTCCAATATCGCCGGCTTGATGCTGGCGCACGCATCCGGACGCAGCCGGGAGATCGCCATCCGTGCCGCGTTGGGAGCGAGCCGCTGGGACTTGATTCGGCAGTCGTTGACGGAGAGCCTGGTACTGGCCTTGGGAGGCGCGGTGGCCGGCCTGGGAGTGGCTTTCGCCGGCCTGAAGGGACTGCTGGCCTTGGCGCCGGAAGGTCTCCCGGTGGCTGTCGGCGTGCGTATGGACACCACGGTGTTGGCCTTTGCGGCCCTGGCAGCCATCGTCGCCGGTATTCTCTTCGGGGTTGCGCCGGCCTGGCAGATTTCGCGTCTCGACCGCTATCAACTCTTGAAAGAAGGCGGCCGCGCCAATACCGGCGGCTTGGGGCGGCAGCAGCTTCGAGCCGCGCTGGTTGTCGCTGAAGTCGCACTGGCCCTGGTGTTGTTGGTCGGGGCGGGTTTGTTTCTGCGCAGCCTGGCCGCGCTCGAAGACGTCAACCCCGGATTTCAGCCCAACGGCGTGATCACCGCCGGTCTGACCCTGCCGCGCGCGCATTATGCCGATGGCGGCAAGCGCGTGGCCTTCTATCGCGCCGTACTCGGCAACCTGGCGGCGACGCCGGGTGTGACCGCCGTGGCGGCGGGCATCCCCGTGCCATTCAGCGGCGGCAGCGGTTCGGCTTCGTTTAGCATCGAGGGGCGGCCATCGCCGCCCGGCGATCCGGGGCCGCACGGCGATATCGGTTTCGTCAGCCCGGAGTACTTCGCCGCGTTGAAGATCCCCATTCGCAAGGGACGCGTCTTCACCGATCTGGACCGGCAGGCTACCGAACCTGTGGCCCTCATCGACGAGATCCTTGCCCGCCAATATTGGCCCAATGAGGACCCCATCGGCCAGCACATCCGCCGCGGCAGGTCGACGCCGTGGGCCACTATCGTCGGCTTAGTCGCTCACGTCAAAAATGCTGATCTGGGCGGCGAAGATGTGAAAGGCAAGTATTACTTTCCCCTGTACCAAGTCCCGCCGCCGTTCGTGACATTTGTGGTGCGCGCGCCGTCCGACCCGGCGCGCCTGGCGGGCGACATTCGCGACGCGGTGCGGTCGGCCGATGCGACGCAACCGGTTTCCGAAGTGCGGCTGCTGCTGGAGATGGTGAACGGCTCGCTCGCGCCGCGCCGCTTTGTGGTGACGGTGCTGGGCGTGTTCGCCGGCATGGCGCTGCTGATGGCGGTGATCGGGTTGTACGGCGTGATCGGCTACGCCGTGACCCAGCGCACCCAGGAGTTGGGAGTGCGCATGGCGCTGGGCGCCCAATCGGGCGAGATCCTCAAGCTGGTACTGGGTCAGGGCGTGCGACTGGCTGGCGCCGGCGCGGCGATCGGACTGGTGGTATCGCTGGCCGCGAGCCGTTTGCTGCGGAATGAGCTGTTCCATGTCAGCCCCTTCGACCCTATGACCTTCGCCCTGATGGCGGCCGTGCTGATCGGCGCAGCGTTACTGGCGAGCTACATCCCCGCGCGGCGGGCTACCCGCGTCGACCCCATGGTGGCGCTGCGTTACGAGTAGCTGACGGACCGGCGGCTGGTGGGTCGTATCTTCGTCGATCGCGCGTGGGCACCCGGCGATGGAGGCCAGATCGTCCGCCGGCTGGCCCCATCGCCCGCTCAAATATCGACGCGGGTTGCCGATATTGGCGCCTACCGCCCTGCCCCCATCGCCATCTCCCGCCCGGGCGACATAAACTCCACTAGCGCCCGCCTGATCTCCGGCGGAATACTGAACCGCTCGATCTCATTCAAATCCCCGGCGGCATACTTTACGGCATCCCCATGCATGGCCACGGCAATGAACAGGTGCCGCGTCACTTCATGGAACAACCCGCGCGGCTCCTGCTTCTCGGCTTGAAACGTCAGCGCCCGCACGGGCTGCCCGTCATCGGCCAGGCTGGTCTCGTACGCCATCGCCACCTCGGTCGAAATGCGTCTCTCGTAGTCGGCTTGGATACGCCGCGCCTTGTCTCTCCAGGAGATTTCCTGATATACCAGCGCGGCGATCGCAAACAGCAAAGCTATTTCCAGGGGCGTCATGTTCGCTTCTCACCCTCGCTTCGCTTTCATTTCCGCCAGCATCTTCTCGATCTGGTCCTGCTTCTCGAGCGCGGCTAGTTGCTCCTCCACGTCGTCCTTGAACAACTCCGCCTTCGCCTGACTTACGGCTTCGCTGTGGCGGACCTTGTCCTTCATCCGGTCGAAGGTGGCTTCGGTGGAATGGTTGCTGGTGGCAAACTGCGCGTCGGTGGCCTTGGTGGCGGCGCGCGCGCGGCGATGCTGGGCGATCAGCACATCCTTCTTGGCCTGCGCCTCCGCCAGCTTCTGCTCCAGCTTCAGCAAGGCGGACTTCAGATTTTCTACCTGCGCCTTCTGATCGGCCACCTGCTGCCGGAAACTCTCGCCCATCTGGCGGTAACTCACCGAGCGCTCCAGCGCCACGCGGGCCAGATCGTCCTGTTTCTTGTCCACGGCCATCTCCGCCTTACGCACCCATTCCGCGGTTTTCTCTTCGTTTTCCTGGCGCTTCTTTTCCAGCACGTGCTGGTCGGCGATGGCGATGGCCACCTGTGTTTTGACCTGCAGCAGTTGGTTCTGCATATCGAGAATCACCTGCTTGATCATCTTTTCCGGATCTTCAGCCTTATCGATAAGGTCGTTCAGGTTCGCGCGAACCAGTGTGGATACTCTTTCCAGTAGTGCCATAATCTTTCTCCTTCCTAAATTGAGCTAAGCCGGAGCCGGACGTGCCGGCCCCTGTAACTCTCTGCGCTAACTTGCCGCTCCCTTGCCGTTGCCGTCGGGCGGCTTGGGATTGTCTCCGATCTGTCTCACCTTCGCGAACAGCTCGGACATTTTCATTCCGGAGAGAGTCTCAAACAACGCGGGAATCTGCGCGGCCATGGCGGCCATATCTCCGGTGATCTTGTTCATGCCCGCCGCGTGTCCGTCGCCGGTCGAAACGATGGTGATCTTGTCCACGTTGGCCAGCGGCGCGGCCAGAGCGCGCACGACGTCGGGCAAACCCGTGATGAGCTTGTCCACCACGGCGGCTTGGTTGTATTCCTGGTAAGCCTCGGCCTTCACGTTCATGGCGCGGGCCTCGGCGTCGCCCTTCTTGAAGATGATCTCGGCTTCCGCTTCGCCCTGCGCGCGAATGGCGGCGGCGTGGCCGTCGGCTTCCATCACCAGCTTCGATTTCTCGGCTTCGGCCAGCGTCTCGATGCGCTTGCGCTCCACCTCTGCCGGCTTGAGCACGGTGGCGATCAGCTCGCGCTCGCGGCGCTGGATTTCGGCGTCCTGCACGGCGACCTCGTGCTCCTTCTGCACCTGTTGGATCTTCACCTGCTCGGCCATCAACTGCTGCTGCATGATGTTGGTCTGGATGTCGTAAGCCTTGTCGGCCGAGGCCTGTTGCTTCTTGACCGTCTCGTTGTAATTGGCCTTCTTGATCTCCAGGTCGCGTGTAGCTTCGGCCTGCTTGGCCTGCGACAGCGTCTCGGCCAGCACCCGTTCCTGATCGGCCTGGGCCCTGGCCACGGCGGCGGCGCGCGTGGCTTCGGCGCGTTTGATGGCCGTATCGCGCTCGGCTTCGGCGGCGGCCACATCGGCGTCGCGCTTGATGCGCGCCACGTCGGGCCGGCCCATGTTGCTGATGTAATCGTTTTTATCGCGGACTTCCTTGATGGTAAACGAAATCACTTCGAGGCCCATCTTGTTCATGTCGTCCGCGCAGGTGGAGCGCATGCGGTCGCCCACCATCTCCGGCTGCTTCACGATCTCTTCCACCGTCAACTGCCCGATGATGCCGCGCAGGTGGCCTTCCATCACGAGCCGGATCAGGCCTTCGCGCTCCTGATCGGTCTTGGTCAGAAACTGCTCGGCGGCAGTCTGTATGGATTCCGGATCGGATTTCACCTTGATCTGCGCGACGGCCTCCACCGTGACCGCCACACCCTGACGGGTGTAGAGGTCCTGCTGTGGCGCGACGTCGAACGACATCAGCTCCAGCGACAGACTCCTGTAAGTCTCAACCACTGGCCAGATGACGGTACCACCCCCTTTGACGATACGTGACTTGCGTCCATAAACAATCAGGGCTTCATGCGGACCCGCCTTGCGATACAGCCTCGCCACCATCGACAAAACCAGCACGGTGGCGAGACCTATCAGTGTTATGACTATGATTATCGTGTCTCTCGGCATACTTCTCCTCTTTTAACTTCTGACTCCTGGCTCCTAACTCTCCTTCTCAGCCAAATCTTCCGTACTGCCCGTCATATCCTCCCAGCGGCGCACGTACGCGATGCCCTTCTCATACCGCTGCACCACCACCTCCGCGCCCTTGGCGATGGGTGTCCCATCGTCGCTGCGCGCCCCGGACACGTGGCGCACGCCCTCCTGTGAGTAAACAATCTCGCCGGTACCGCCCTGGCGAATGGGAATGCTCAACTTGCCCAGCACGCCGATCATGTCGTAGTCCGCGGGGTCCAGCGCCACATCGTCCGACGCTAGCTTGGCCAGGAACCAGAACACAATGGACGCGCCGCCCAACCCGCTCAGGACAGCGATCGCCAGCGCCACCAGGAACCAGACCGCGTAAAAGCGCTCCAGCAAGTAGCCCGTGCCGCCAAACCATGCCAGAAACGCGGTCATCGTGCCGAAATTCAGCCACGGGACGCCTTCCGTCTCCGCGCCGCCTGGCCCATGCACATGCGGTACGTGCACATGCGGTACGTGCACATGCATGTGCGGCAGATGCGGCAGATGCAGATGCGCGCTGCCGGTCAGCACCGACAGCAGGCTGAGCGCCAGGCCTAGCAGAAAACAGATCAGATAGAAATCCGCCCACGTCATTGCGATCGCCTCCTTACTTTAGGCAGAGCCTTGGGCGAAGCCTCCGCGGCGGCCGGCGCCGGAGAGGGCTTCAATACCTGCAACAACCGCTCGGCCAGGCCCGGGTTATCCAGGATGGCCCCCAGCAACACCAGGCACATGCGCGAATCTTCGTGCCGCGCCACGCGCAACAGCGCCTGGCTCATCTCCGGGTCGCTGCGGAAACGCTCCGCGCCGTTGATCAGCCACAAATCCAGCTTGTCTTCCAGCGCGCCCAGGTCGGACATCAGCTCTTCCTGGTAGCCCTCCGGATCGTCCACCAGGTAACCCGGATGCACCTTGTAAAACTTCGCCAGCAGCATGCGGCTGGAGTTGGTCAGGTGCGGCCGCGCGCCGTTCTCGATCTGCGACAGATACGCCTGACTGATGGTTTCACGCAGCTCCTTTTTGAGCAGGCGCACCACTTCTGCCTGCGTCAGCGCTCCCGGGCGGCCCCGCAGCGCGCCTTCGATTTCCCGCAGGTACCGGAGCTTTTCGCCTAGCCTCATATATTGCAGATCGTAATCATGATATAGCAATTTGTGATATCTGTCAAGAAAAATATCTGCCGTGTTTTCAACTGTCCTGGGGTGGATGCCGCTTTACATCTTCGCCCGCTTCGAACCCAAACCCGGAAAAGAGAGTTACAACTGCGTGACGAACAGAAACGCGTTTCGGAGGCCGCGCGCGGAGCCCGGCTGCGCACGGAGCAGATGAACCGAGGCGGCGTACGGACAGCCCGCCTGTCGCGCTCTTACATATTGTTTCGGAGCGGCTTGTCGTATTCTACCGCATTTATCAAGATATTAAGATGTCATTGTGGTAATCATACCGGCATAATCGTGGATGCGGAACCGGCGGAAGTCGCCGGCTAGCCAACGCCCCTCATCATTCAGAGCTTGCTCCCATACGCGCATGGTCGAACGGTCTGATTGCGACGGTTCCTCGGATTGGTCCGCGACCCCGAAAGGCCCGCTCCGCCAATACGCTTTTAACGTATGATCGAAGCCATGACGGCGGCTCCCCTGACCGTGGTCGAGACGCCTTTTCCTACGGAAGGCGGCAGGTCTGCTAACCGACGGCGAGCGGGCGCAGATGATTGCGTTCGTAGGCGCGAATCCGGAGAACGGCGGCGTTAGAAAGTCTCGCTGGACGGCCAGGGGCAAGGGGAAACACGGCGGCTTGAGAGTCAATTATTACTTCCATAGCGAAGCGTTTCCCATTTTCCTGCTGACCGTATACCCTGAATCCGGCGCATTAGGGCCGCCAATATGGGGCTGGAAGGGTTGTTCCATGCGGTTCCGAGCGCCGTTTGGTACTCTAAGGCTAAGCCTTAACCTCACTTTTGGTTAGGTAAGGCTCAGAGTACGCCGATCACCGCGCAATCCGCTCGTCGCTTTTCACGAGTTTCTTCGAGTGCTGCATTCTTCGTGACTTCCTGGCCCAGCAGGTTAAGTACCCTCGCTGCAACCACGGCTATACCGTGTCGCAGATGATTTTAGCCCTGAGCCTTCTTTGGCCTGACACGCCAATACACGCCATACCGCTGATCGACAATCCGGTTCAGCGGCACCAGTGAAATATTGCGGCTCTGCCCCTTCGTGCGGAACGCGAGGGAGGTTTTGGGAACTGGCTCGATCCACGACCCCGGATCGCGCGACTCGGCCACGAATTCCGGCGCCGCGGGGGGCGCGGGCAGCGCCGGCGGGTTATCGCCGCCCTGCCGCATCGCCTCGGTCACGCCCTCGCGCCCCAGTTCCCCCGCCAACACCAGCGGGCCGCACATGACGGCCTGTAGCGTATCGTCGTCGGGCATGGGGTGGACGTGCAAGTTCATCGGCAGGGTGACGCGCACCTCATCAGCGTTTTCCCACGTGCGATCGACCACCAGGTATCCGCCCGCGCGAGCCGCGGTCACCGTCGTTCCATTCACTGCCACGGCCGTCTTGCCGTCCGTCCAGTATGGGTCGCGGATGCGCACGGCCAGGTGTGTGGGTTTGGCGCTCAAGATCCGCAGGCGCGTTTCGCCACGGGTAGCGAGCGCCGCACCCTGCAGGACACGGACGCCCTTCTCTTGCCAATCCAGCTCCGAGGTCACGAACAGGTTCACATACAAGCTGTTCTCGTCGTGGAAATAGATGCTGTCGGCCAGCTTCGAAAACGATTCTACGCCCGTGCCCGTGCAGCACCAGAACGATCCGCGCGGGCTGGCAAACACCTTCCAATACCCGGTAGCCAGCGGCACATAGTACATGGTCAACCCGTCCTGCGGATTCATGGTGCCGAGAATGCCATTGAACAACGCTCGCTCGTAATAGTCGAAATAGCGTGCTTCGGGCGACCACGCGAAGAGGTGGCGCGTCAGCTTCAGCATGTTGTAAGTGCAGCAGCATTCCTGCGTCGAGTAGCTAAGTTCGCCGGCCAGCTTGTCGGGATCCGAGCGCCAGTGTTCGTCGTTGCTGGTGCCGCCCGTGGCATAGGCGCGGTGCTGCGTCACCTGAGTCCAGAAGAACTCCGCGATGCGTCGGTAGCGCGCCTCGCCCGTCAGCTCGTAGCGCCGGGCCGCGCCGATGATCTTGGGGATCTGCGTGTTCACGTGCAGGCCCTTCAGTTCGTCGCGGCCCTCGGCCAGCGGACCGAAGAGTTGCTCGTGATCGAATCGGTGGGCGGCGGCGGCGTAATCCTGCACGCCGGTGACAGCGTACAGATTGTACAGCACCTCGTTCATGCCGCCGAATTCCACGCGCAGCACACGGGCCATGTCTTGGTCGTCGAGCGCGTCGGTCCACCGCTTCGTCCATCCGGCCATGCCGCGCACCACTTCGAGCGCTTGTTCGTTGCGGGCCAGGACATACATGTCGAGCAGGCCGGCCATGATCTTGTGCAGCGTGTACCAGGGCGCCCAAACCTTGTGGCCGGCTTTCAGGCGATCGAAGAACGACGGCGGGAACGCGCTCAAGTAGCCGTCGCCGGCTGCCGCGCCGTTCGCCTTCTGGCATTTCGCCAGTTCGGCCACCACCAGGTTGGCTTTGCCGCGCAGCGTCGCGTCGCCGGTCGCAGCCGACATCAGCGCGCAACCGGACAGGAAATGGCCGGTGAAGTGGCCGCGCAACTCGACATCGGGCTTCTCCCAGCCGCCGAGCGGTTCGGCCGAGGTGGGCAGGCCTGCGGTGAGACGGAAGGTGTGCAACAGCCGATCGGTTTCCAGGCTCTGCAGGAAGTCGCGGTTGCGTTCCATCAGCCTCAGCAGGAATGAATCCGTGACGCGGACGCTGTCGAGGTCGAACGGCCGCGCTTGCGCCTGTACGGAGTCTTTGATGGAAGCGGGTCCGGCCGCGGCGGTCAAAGGGGCCATGGCGGAAGCGGTCACAAACTGACGGCGGGTGAGACTCATAGCGGCACCGCTTTTCATTATGAGCCGATTTGCAGCGCGCCGGCGGGGGCCGGGCTGGCAACCGTGCCGTGCTGTGAGCAATTTCGACCTGACAATCACGCCTTCAATGAGCAATTGTGAACAGAACGGTCTGCATAATTCTTGCTATACGGTTTGATACGGACGGAGCGGCACCCGGGAATCGCAGAACCCGCGCGGCGGGGCCGCACCAAGTCAAGCCTTGAAAGAGAGTAGGGTATGGACCTTGCGAAGCTTGTCATTGAATTGCGTGAGGAACGCGACCAAATTGATGAGGTGCTTTCACGACTGGAGCGATTGCTCAAGAACAGGGGGCGGGGGCGGGATCTGCCGCCCGCCGGGACGGCCGCGATCGTTGCCCCGCGGCGCGGGCGTCCCGTCGGCAGCCGGAACAAAACTCCCACCAGAGCCGACGGCATCATCGCTGTGGCGTAGCCTTGGATCGGCTTCCAGCGTCTTCCCGTTCAACCTGCTGAATGATCTTCGATACGAGGTCATGCATGTCAGGCGGCAATCGGACTGTTAGAAGGAGCAAGTCAGGGGTGTCGCCCTCGAGAATCGCAACACCGTAGATCGGATCGCCGCTCGGTTGTAATGGGCTCATTGTGCCGAGTCCCTCTGAATGAGCGGGCGTTTGATATTCGACGATCCGGTCGCCGTGATAGACCAACTTGTCGTTTGGGTAGGGGCCAAACGGAAAATCGCTTGCGAGCCCCAAGTCCGACTCGATTATGTTCTGTACGAATGCCTTTCGTTTCGGGAAAACCCGCGCAATCACGCGACCGACAGTATCTCGCCCCGACGTATCCCCGTCGGCATAATTGATCAGAATGCCTGGCCCGGTAAGCCCAGGCCAAGTTGAAGAGAACAGTTCGTCTCCTTTAATGGGTTGGGGTGAGACGAACAAGGTAGAGCCACCCGATCCATAGATTTCAAAGCAATACCAACCTCGTGGAGCTAAAACTCCTAGCCCAGCTCGATAATAGGCGAGCCTCTGGGCTGTGCCTGCGTCTATCCGTACGACCTTCTCGGTCCCCTTTGGCGCCGGCAGCGGCCCGACTTGACCGTCTGACTTGCATCCGACGAATGGAACGCGAACGAGCGGTGCGCCTTGGCACAGGACCGCGATCAAGATCATGTAGAGCTGCCTCGTCATCGTCTACGACCCGATCTGCAACGTGCCAGCGGTGATCAGGCTCGCGCCGCTGGAAGAGTTGCCCAAATACACCGTGTAAACGCCCGGCGCGATCAGCCAAGCATTTGAATTGACATCCCAGTAAGACAGCGGATGCGAGGAATCGTTGGCATCCACTTCAATGGTCACCTGCTGCGCGGCCCCGGCCTGCAGAAACACCTTCTGCCATCCCACCAGGCGTTTGGGCGGCTCGCCGGTCGAGGCGGGGAAAGCCAGATACACTTGCGCGACTTCCGCACCGGCCACGGAACCCGTATTCGTCAGATTGAAAGTCACCTGGAAATTCGGTTTGGCGAAAGCCATGTTATTCACGACCGCTGCACTCGAAAACACGAAGGTGGTATAAGACAACCCAAAACCAAACGGAAACAGTGGCGTGAAGCCCTGTGAGTCGTACCACTTATACCCGACGCTGAAGCCTTCGGAGTAGTCCACCGGAAAGGGAGTGGTACCATCCGGCGGTTGGGCGATGACCGGGTGCGGCAGTTGGTCCACGCTGGCGGGGAACGTGATGGGCAGCTTGCCGGAGGGATTGACCGCGCCGAACAAAAGATTGGCGATCGCCGGTCCGCCGCGCTGGCCGGGAAACCAAGCTTCCAGCACAGCGCTGACACTTGCGAGCCAAGGCATCACCTGCGCGCCCGCGTTCTCCATCACGACGATAGTGTGTGGATTGGCGGCGGCCACGGCGGCCACCAGCCCATCCTGATCGATGGGAGGCGAATGGATCACGTCGGTGAAATTCAGGCTGGGCAGATCCATGCCCTCGCTGGTCCACTGGCTGACGAACACGATGGCCACTTGCGAAGCAGCCGCCAGCGCGGCCGCGGCCGCCGCATTGGTTCCGGGATCGAATCGCACTGCAGCGCCGGGAGCCATCGCCTGAATGGCCTGTAAGGGCGACGAAGGATCCCAGATCACCTGTGCCCAACCGGGCGGGTTGGGATAGCCTTCCCTGAGCGCCGGTCCACCGGTGGGAGTAACTTGCGCCGACCCGCCGCCGGAGAGCACCCCGATATCGGCATGCGATCCGATGATAGCGATGGATTTGACGGTCGCGGCGTTGAGCGGAAGCTGCCCGCCGCCATTCTTTAGCAACACCGCGCCCTGCTCCTCGGCTTCTTGTGCGATGGCTTGGTCGGTCACCGTATCGACCGGCCCCGGGGACTCGGGATAATCGAACAGCCCCGCCGCGTACATGGCGCGCAGGATGCGATGCACCATATTGTCCAGACGGGACTGCGGCACCTGGCCGCCCGAGATCGCCGGCCCGAGACTTGCGAAGAAGGCGTCGTCCGGCTGCTCCTGGTCGAGACCGTTCAGCGCGGCGGCCACCGTCGAGTGTGTTGCCCACCAATCCGACATGACGAGGCCCGGAAACTGCCAATCGCCCTTGAGGATGTCGTTCAAAAGATGCGCGTTCTCGCAGGCGTACACGTCGTTCACCAGGTTGTAGGAGCACATCACGGACTGCACATTGGCGTCCTTAACGCCGATCTCGAAAGCCAGCAGGTCGCTCTCGCGCATGCCACGTTCGTCGATGTGGACATCGGCGGTGGTGCGGCCGGTCTCCTGATCGTTCAGCGCAAAGTGCTTGATGCCTCCGATCACATGCTGGTCCTGAATCGCATTGATGTGCGCGGCCGCGATCTTGCCGGCCAGGATGGGGTCTTCGCCCTTGGTTTCGAAGGTGCGGCCGTCGCGCGGCTCGCGGCCGATCAGGTTGACGTTGCCGCCCAAGTTCACGTTCATGCCATAGGCGCGCATTTCAGCGCCGATGACGCTGCCGTATTTGTAGGCCTCGCTCACGTCCCAACTGGCGGCGCTGGCGATCGAGGAGGGTAGTGCCGTGGCTTGGCCCACGCTGTTGCCCACGCCGACGCTGCCATCGGCGAGGTAGAGATCCGGAATTCCTAGCGCCGGAATTCCCGGAACCCAGCCCGCACCGCCGCGGGGGAGCGGAAATATGTTTGTGACCGGGCCGCCGGCTCCATACACGAGCTGGATTTTTTGATCCTGGGTCATCTGGGTGAGCAATTGGTTCGCGTGCTGGTCCGCAATCGCCGGTTGGACGGCGATCTGCACGGTGTTCGACATCGCGCCGCCGATGGAAAGAACTAAGGGTACGGCATCTCCTGTAACCGCGTTGGCGGGCACTAGTGCGTTCACTTGATATTCGCCGACGGATCCCGGCGCGAGGCCCCAGAAAAGCAAGTCGGCAGGCGCGCCGCCGATGGTCACGGACGGTTTCGTGGTGGTCCAGGCAAGGGAACCGCTCGGGGCCGCTGCGCCGGTCGGCGGCTGTTGGGTTACTGGGCCCAGGCCGGTACAGTAGATCAAGATGACGGTGGCGCCTGCCGTAGCAGGATTCGACGGGGCGATCAAGTGGTAGGAGGAATCCTGGATGGCGCCCGGACCGAAGCCCTGGCTGTTCACCGTGAAAATACCCGGCGCGAATTGCGCAATACTAACTGTCTCAGGTGCACTGCTCTGGTCCGCGAGGGTGGCGGTCAGGGACGCCTGCGCCGGCGCGGCCATCTCCCAGGGTATTTGCAGGTTCACCTGGCTGCCGGAGACGTAGAACAGTGGCGTCTCGACCGCTCCGAGTGCCAGGGACAAACCCGCTAGGCTGAGGGGCAGGGGGACTGTTAGGGCCAAGGATGGCGCGCTGAGCAGAAAGTCTCCGTACACCGATGCGATGCTGCCCGGAGCGACGGGCGCGCCCGGCGCGGAACTGGCGGCGTTCACAATGCCGCCGGGATTGATGGAGGGCGCGGGCGCGGCGGCCCACGCGCCTGTGATGGTGGCCATCAGGCACGCGCAACCGGCGTGCCGTAAGAACGTAATGGGTCTTAGGTGAGGGGTGGTGGCAACCGCTTCACCCGGTTGCGATGAGTAGGTCACAGCCCATAAACTAACACCCAGCACCCACAACCACCACTCACTGGGGCCGAATTGAGCTGTGTCCGAATTGAGCTGTATAAAGTTCTTGGCAGCACGCAGGCCGTCAATCGAACCAGATCAGCCCGGCCTCCCCGCTCATCGCGGACGCGCCGGCATCGAGGCTTGGCGCCGTCGCGGCTGCTGTTTCAACGCGCCGCAGGGTCGCTTGGCGGCGGGTGAGTGCCGGGCCGGTCTGACCCAGGGTGAGATCTACGCCGCCACCCAAGCCGGCACTCTCCAATACCGGGTTGCATCGATGCACGGGAACCCCTGGCCGCGGTTTCTCCGGCGAGAGGTGGAAGCGCTGGCGAAGAAGAAGCACGGAGCCAACTATCTGAAGGACCGGCAGTTGAAGACGGAACTGGCGCGAGTCAATCTCGAATTGAGGCGCCTGAAGGCCCAGATCGCGCAGTTTGAGGAGCGGAAGTCAAAGCTGGCCGCCGGCATCGGGAAGTGATGGCGCGCCGCACCCGCCGTTTAGACCGGCGGCCCACCTCCTAAAGTCCCTCGCCAGGACTGCCGATTGTGGAAGTGTACCATCTTACGCCGTTGGAATTCCCCTCCCGGCACCGGCTGGTTTTTTGCGCAACGGCTC
>Ga0335078_10003905_pt1 | contig 22154 bp, 23 predicted proteins | sample Lox_Sample_32_FD_206711 | JGI IMG/M metagenome (GOLD analysis project Ga0335078, IMG submission 206711) | Soil microbial communities from Loxahatchee National Wildlife Refuge, Florida, United States - Lox_Sample_3.2 | ecosystem: Environmental > Terrestrial > Soil > Wetlands | place: USA... | reverse complement strand
GGAGCATGAAGAGGCGGAAAGCTCGTCAGAATCCGGTCGCCGATTTCGACCGAGAATTCGCGCAGATACTCCTCTAGTGTCGTGATTGCCATTGGTCTACCCCAAAACGATTTGAGGTAGACCTCCGACGCTGGCTTGAAAGTCTACCCAGTTGGTATTTGGATCTCGCCGTTCTTCAACCCGACGCCAATCCACTCGAGGAATTCCGCTTTCGTGCCCCGGATCGCGACCGGAGAGCAGTTGAGCCCGGAAAGTGGCCGCAGACGCCCGGCCTTTCGGAGGCGCGTTACAAACCACTCGTCCCAAGTTGCGAGAAGCGGCAAGCCGTGACAGTTGACGGCAGCCCGCAACACCGCGTCGGGTGAATTCCCCTTGACGATGATCCGGGCGGGGTCGCCTTCGGCGCGTAGACGCCTGGATGCAACCACCAGGTGTCGAACAGGCCGACGCCGCCCGGGAACCGTAAGAGTGCCTCGGTACACGCTGGGCCGTTCACCAAAGCTGACCAGGCGCGGAGCCAGGTTCGGCCCGGTAACCTGGATCTGTTCTCCCCCTAGAACCGCCGCCCAGAACGCTGCAACCTCAACATCACTGCCGAAGACCGAAAGCAGGTGACCCAGGGAAGCGCTGTTCTTGTCCGGTTGTTCCCCAATGAAGCAATCCGCAGTGAGGCGGATGCGCGTCGTCGTGTCCTTGAGCCGCTTTTCAAACTCGGCGCGTCCAAACCGTTCGTGTGCATTCTTCATTCGATGAGCGCCGTTTCTCCATTCGCGAACGCTATGGCCAATTCATGCACGAACTGCTCACGTTCGCGAATAGTGATCTTTTCATCCTCGTTTTCTTCGGTCTTGATAACCCGTTTTTTGGTTTTCCATGCTGCCACGTGCAGACGGTCGCCGGAACCGAAAACGCCGTTCAGCAGGCCGGCGGTCGACAAGAGCCCGATGTGGCCCTGGTGCAGCGGCGTCAGCGGCCGCGCGTTTAGCGCAATCTGCGGCGGATCGAGGATCTGTCCAATTTGGCGGTATGCAGGGGATTCCGGCAGCAAGTCTTCAATCACGTCCAGTGGAAGGCCAGCGTACGAAAGATCCGCAGGAGCGCTCGGCGGCACACGCAACTCAACACTCTTCAACCCCAAAACGGTCAACGATTCGTACTGCCTAGCCATGGTGATTAAACGATCTCGGCCGTACGAGATCTCTGCATCGCGGGTCCGGTCCCGTTCGCGTCGTGCTCGCGCCACCCCGAACACGACTATCTGGCGGTAGCGAGCGCATTCCGGCGACCCGAGCCGAAACACCCGCACGTCACGAAAATGCGATGCGAGGGTTTGGGCGCATCCTGTGAGTTGAGGCGCCGGCACGACGTACACCAAGATGCCGGCAGGTACCAGCCATCGCGCGAAATGTGAAAGGAACAGCACCTCGAAGCGGCGGTTACCCGACTGCCCAAACTCGTCATCGAACGGCGGGTTCGCGTAAATCAGCCCGAACGATTCGACACGCGATTGAGCGCTCAACGCGTCACCTTGAATGACGTGCCGTAACACCGTCGCCGCCGCCTCGGCACGGTACGAATCCAGCTCGATTCCGTACGTGGCGGCTTTCGATTCCGCCGTGATCGCCGCCATCGCCCAGCCTTCACCAGCGCAGGGATCCAGCACCGACGTCTCCTGGTCCGGGAACACGAGACAGCTTCGAATGAAATTTGCTTCCGCATCTGGAAGCGGAAAGTAATTACAGCGTATCTTCGCTGCCAGTCTGGACATCGAATGACCTCCCTCGTTCGAACACAGCCGCCGCCAAATCCGGCGTCCCAAGTTCACTGATGGATCCGTCGTCGCGATCGCCGGGCGTATTGACATCTTCGAGCGCCGCGTGCGGCGCCTGTTCGGTCTCTTCCCAATCGCGAGGATCAAACCTGCCACCGCAACCGCCGCAGACGATAAACTCCTCGTCGAATCTCTCGAACGGCCCGCAGTCGAGCCCGTGCGTCTCAATTGACGTGGCGAATCGAAATTCTCCGGAAGGGCAACCACAATCAGGGCACGCCATTCTGAACCTGCTTTCGTTTCATGGACTTCGGCGTATGGCAACCTCAGCGGCCTGGATGCCGTCACCCATTTTTTGGTGGGTTTCTTTTCTTGGCCTAGAGTGGAGCCAGATGAGGAGAACTGTTCTGTTAGAAATGCGCTGTTCCGAATGCGGATTCAGGCTCGATCCCGTTAATGAATCACAGCAAGTTTGTCCGGCCTGTGGCCGCGATCCAGTCGGTTGTGAAGCGGTGGAAGATGTCTCGGGAATTGCGGCGGCACTCGCAGACGTCGCCACGTTGGCAGACCGCCTCCCGCTGCCGCCCCCCGACATGGAAGAAGCTCTGGCCGACGATTCAGAGGTGGCCTACCTACCCGGCCCGGAATTGGACCTGATCTTGACCGATGCCGAAGCATACATCAAGGCGCTATTCGAAGGCCCGATTCTGGTCGCCGGCAACCACCTGATCAACTGACGGTTTGGCGGAATGCACGTCGATGTTCAGCGCGCCACGGCTTCGGATGTCGATCCCCGGCGTATCCGCACCCTTCGAAAAGAAGGCGCGCTTGTACGCTGCGCGACCGACCGTTCGGAGATGCTGATAACCCACGTGCCCGCTTCTTACCTCAGAACCGGAGACGCAATTTGGAGTAGCGGCCTCGATTCGCCAGTCCGTGAATTCTTAGCTGTACCATCCGCCCGCCGCCACAATTCGACGCAGCTCTACTTCGCCCGGATCGGGTACGCCGCGCAGCCAAAATCCGACAAGCGAGGTGACCTCTTCGTTCGTGCGGAGGTCCCGGAGAGTACCCTCGGCGTTCGCGCCCTGCACCTCTCTAACGCAGCCGTGAGCGACTACTTTTATCCCCTCGGCCAGAGGCCCGGCGAACCAACGCTTTACGACATCCTGAAGGTCACACGAAAGGCGTCGCCGGCGGACTTGCGATTGTCCTATCGGCTCCGCCGAATTGAGCTTGAGACTTCCGAAGCAGGCAGACTTGACCTGCAGCGAGCTGAGCGGGCATTCAATCTCCTGGCCCACCCCGAGCTCCGCGCTTGCTACGACGCCCTCCTTCAGGACCCGAACTCCCCGGCGCTCTTCGCATACGGCGGTTTCGGACAGTGCATCGCCGCCGGCGAACTGGCACCGGATGGGCAGACCTTCTTTGCTCGGCGGATTCTGTCCTATCTGCCGCACCAGCATCAACGCCAGTTCCGCGCCCCGTTGCGCCGAATCGAGTACCTGAATGAATATGCGTTGTATCGGGATAGCCGGCGCAAAGCGGAGATTTACATTGATCGCGCCCTTCTCCCGATCGGCTGGGATCCGACTTGGAATCAGTGGAGGCATCTCATCGGCCCGAAGGTAGGCATCGCTGGCACGTTTGTCGAATCCGGCAAGTATCGCCAATTGAACGGAGAGTGGCGCCTTGTCCAATGGCAAACGGCTGTGCCGAGTCGTCTCTCGCTGGTTTTACCCCAGAACACCGAGGACTCGCTGGCTTCTGCGCGCCGCACCTATCGACGCTTTGGCGAGTATCACGATGCGATCGCGCGCATCAAGATGCGGCTCTCGCGAGAAGCATTGGATGAAAGTGAACTGCACTCTCTGAGCCGCAATCTCGGAATCCCGGCCGATTTCGATATCGCGCAGTTCTGTTGGAAGCCAGACTACGATCCCTATTTCTACGAACAGCTGAAGAAACGCAGCCAGAACGCCTATTTCTTCCGTAATGAGTTTGTGTTCCAGCTTCCAAAGGCCATCGTAGCTGAGGTGCCCCAGCTCGGCCATGCCACGTACATTTTTGCGAGGCCCGCGGATGTACCCGCGTTCGTCCGGCGGTATTCACAGGCGAGCCGCGACGACATCCGAAAGAATCGTGGCAATGCGGCCGATGAACTCGGCTTTATTGGACGCATCATGCACGGGAGCAATCCGCGCACTTGGCTTCGAGAGTTGGGCGAACGGGTCGGGAAGCTGCTGGGCTATTCATCATTGTGACTTGAACCATATAATGGCCGGTTTTGAATCATAAAATGGCCGGCGAACAGTATGGGCGACCATAAGTCCGAATGTGAGCAAGACTCCCAACAAGGACGCCGGCGTGCCGCGGAGTTAGCGCATGCGCTGATGGATGTCGTCAAGGCGGGAGGAGCGGCAACCCGGGATGGGTGAGTCCGCGACGGATTCCATGCGGAGAGTTGCGGCGGTGTCGCCGCTAACGCGGAAGTAGGTAGTTCGCTTCGATTTGTCCCAGAGAGCTCGGACCTGGTGCGTGGGCGGGGTGCCGGGGCACACGGCAGCGTCGGTGAAAGCGTACCATTCCTCGCTGCGCCTGACCCTGAGTGCGCGCTGTTGCGTTGCGGTAGCAGGGGAGCCGAAACGGATAGCTTCACTGTCTTCGAGCCCGAGCCACTCATCTATAAAACGACCCAACGTTTCTGCTAGCGGACCAAGGCGAAGAGCACGGGTGCCCTGGACACGGTAGCGTTCCACTGGCAGGGGTAGGGAGCCATCCGGGTCGGCTACGTTCGCACCGGAATAGTAGGTGAACTGGACCGTGTCCTTGTCTATCTGGATCTTGGTCGAACCTGCCATGGCGCCGTCGGCAGGACTATGGTCCAAGACCTCCGTCGCCCGTCCGTTCGCCAAAGAGTCGATTCGGAAGATCTGGCCGTTCCAGTTGCTGGTGCAATTTGAGGTAATCCAATCGGTGGCGACGAGGCGGGCGCTATCTGGGCCTTGGGCCTGCGCCGCCACTGCTCCGAAGAGTAAACCGTGCCGGTAGGTTGTTTCGCCGTTAATCCAGCCGATACGCCGCCGCGTCTCCCGGTTGTATAGAACGAGCGTCTCATCCACATTGCACCCGGGACCGGTGTAAATCGGCAGGAGGAACAATAGTAAATCATTCGGAGCCTCATCGTCTTCACCGTCGGCATTGAAGGCGTTCGAATGAATCGTGCCGACGAAGCCGGCGTAACTTCCATAATCAATCAACTTTGCGCCATTCCTCGTCGTGAGCAATTTGCCGGAATTGAGTTCAATGTTCATTTGCTCGATGCTCATTCCGGCAGTGACGCGGGCGTCGAGCCATGCGAGGTATTCGGCTTGGATCGATTTCACCTCGGCGGCGGTCAACTCGGTTAGGTCGTGCTCGATTTTGCGGTATTGCGTCATGTGCTGGGCAAACAGCACAGTATCGGCCTGAGGCGGAGGGAGCACCACGGAATCGCAAATGGTTTTGTCGCCAACGGATTCCATCCGGTATGTGTCGGGAGTCGTTCCGCTGACGCGGAAGTAGGCAAAGCGTTCGGTTGTGATCCAGTCCCCCCGAAACTCACGGACAGGAGCCCCCGGGCAGTCGGTTTCGGTGAGAGCGCCTGCTCCGACATCTCCGACCGTCATGACTTCATGATGTTGAGCGGCGGCGGCGGGCGTGCTGAATCTCGCGGCGTCGGCGTCGTCGAGCCGCAGCCATTCCCAGATGAACTCATACAGAGACAGGCCCAGTGGGGCCAAGCGGAGGGCGTGTGAGCCCTGCACAAGGTAGCGTTGTTCCGATAGCCTGCCCGCCTTGCCAATCGAGGGGTAACCGGACTCGAATTTGAACTGGACGGTGTCTTTGTCGAGGAGAATTCGAGTCGAATACTCTTGGGCCTCACTCGGACTTTGGGCCAGGATTTGCACGTTCTTCTCACCGGCGATGGAGTCGATACGAAAGACTTGACGGCGTGAAACTAAACAGCCTGAGGCGATCCAATCGGTTGCAACGAGCTGAGCTCCGGTTGAGCCTTCAGCGCCGACGGCCACTGCGCCGAACAAATGCCCGTGGGTGTAGTCGGTCTCGGCATTGAGCCATCCGATGCGCTGGCGCGTTGCACGGCGGTAGAGCACGAGTGTGTCGTCCGCGCCGCAGTCCTTACCAGTGTAGATTCGCAGAACGACGGTCATCAGGTCGGCCGGGAGGTTTAGCGCGTCCGGCGAGACGCTCTCGGGACTTGGCTGGATCTTCGCGACATATCCGGTCTGTCCACCTTTGCGGTCCGCGCTGTATATCAATTCTGCGGCGGCAAGTTCGGCATTCATTAGGTCGATTGTGCGTCCCGCGCTGACGCGAGCGCTGAGCCAGGCGAGATACTCGGTTTGGATCGACTTAACTTCTGGCGCGGTGAGCTCCCGACCGGGCGTGCGGTAGGTCGCCATGTGCTGGGCAAACGCCAGGGTATCAGCCTGCGGTTGGGCGAGCGCGGGCAAGGCGTAGAAGACCGTAAGGAGTGGCAGTAGGGACCCGGGTTTCGGTCGATTGACCATGACCATATTATCCCCCGTTAGGACCGGAGTTATGTATCCGATTCTCTACGAGGTAAGGATGAGAGGAACATCTCGCCGGCTGTTCTCAGGGCTTTCAGGGAGTCTGCGCTAAGCATCTTTCGTACACGAGCCTGAACGGGGCGCTCACCGCGGTCGAGCATGTCTCTGACAATGGCGGATACCTCGATGCGCAACAGTTCGCGCCGTTGCTCCATGGACTCAACCCGCTCTTTCAAATGTCTGGCGGCAATGGCGCGGGCCAAGTCCCCATGCTGCCAGTAAACCCAACTCGTGGAGATGCCGAGCCGCTCGCATACATCAGGAACGGTTGGAGCCGGATTCTCTGCCAGCGCACACGTCAGGTCAGAGTGCAGCTGCCTTCTTCGCGACTCTTCGTAGACATCTCTTCGCGCAAGAAGCGCCGTGTATAAAGCAGGAAAATTCCGGGCAAGAACACCCGGACTCGAGAAACCCAGCCTGCCGGCCAGTTGGCCCGCCGTAGGCGGGGGATCTTCCCGCAGCGCAGCCTTCATGACCTCTCCGTTTGCGTTCATTTCGGCTTTTTTCAGCTGAGCGATCTTCCGGCCGATGGACCGGCAAAGGTCGGGGAACTCCAGCCTGATGCAACCTGCATTCGAGTATCCATTCTGCACCGCGATTTCAGTTATCGAAACGGGACGCTCGCGCGCTAGCGACCGCTCCAGTATGCGCTTCATCTTAGGCCGCTCACATTTCCGGGGCGCCCGTGAAGCCCGCGGCGGTAACGCGCGGAGAGCCTCGCGATGCCTTGCCGCAATTATCTCGGACCGGGTGCGGTCGATCTGGTAAAGGCGCTCACCTATGGCAAAATGCAGACGTCGTGCAACGTCGGAGACACTGGGCGGGGGCTCTTCCGCCAGAGCGCTCTCCAGTGCGAGGCGGACTTCGGCGCCACGACGCCGCGCCTGAATTCCCCGATTATTGCGTAAAGCGATATCGAAATTACCGGCTGCAGGATCGCCAAGCAGTTGCGTCACAGGCACTCCGATCTTGTAGCACATCCGTAGAAGAGCGCCGATTTGCGGGCGATGCGTGCCCGAAACCCAATATCGCAGCGCGCCACGCGAGGTCTGCGTGATATCAGCAAACGCAAGGAGGTTGCCGGATGTGGCAGATTCGACGCAGGCGGACAGATTGGTGCGCAGATGTTCCCTGAGAGGAGAACCCTTCAGCCTCGGAGCCGCCGCGAGCAAATCACCGATCGATTCCGCGATCCAAATCTCACGTTTGAAATCCGATTCACTCACGGATGTCGCTGTGGACCCGCTGGCGCTGCCCAGCCAACCTCGGCATCGGGAACAGTATCCCGGTCGAGTATAAGCAGTGAGTGGCCGCGACCGGCGGTGACAGTGCGGGCAAATCTCTTCGAGGGGCTTCCTGTGAAGAGGGCATACTGTCACGATTCCAACAGCCCACGAGAGGGATTCGTAACGAACGCCGCAATGGCGGCGGCGCTCAAAACAGCTTGGACACCATGCGCTCACATTCCTGAACAGGTGCGATTCGGAAAACAGATCTGCAAACGCCAGAAGCGTTAAATCGGAGAGTCCCTGTCGCGATGTGGCCGTCTCCAGCGCGCTGACCCACTTCCTGGGAACATCCGTGATTCCGTTCAATGAGTACAACTGCGTATAAAAGAAATTCGAGCGTTTTTTGCAGGAACGAGCGAATAGCGGCGTCGGGCATTCGGAAGAGGAGAGTTCGGTGCCGGCCAGATCCGAGACGGTGACGCAGTGCGCTTCGGCGATTCTTGCCAAGTATCCGGTCAGGCTTTCCACCTCGGCCGTACCGACATTCATCGGCTCGAGCGAGTACAGCCGGCTCCGTGTGGGGACCGGCGGAGCCACCCCTTCCCAGCACTCAGATACTTCCACTGGTCGCATACGCAAGCACCGGCTTTCCGACTGGATCTCTCTTGGCGTACCGCTGGCCTGGCGTTGTGCGCCGTTGAGCTGGGACAGTCGCCGCCGTCCCTCCCTGGGCAACTTCTATGCCCGGCAATCCGAGCGCTAGGCGAAAGCGCGAGCGGGCTCCGTCGCTCTCCGTCAACCGCGCTTCGCCTTCTGTTACCTCTGCTAGCATCTTTTCGCATTGCGAGATCGTAAGCGCCTGTGCCGACAGATCCCGGAGAGTGACCTTCGCAGCACCTCGGCTCAAGGCCGCGGCGAGCGCCCTCACCAGCCATTCTTTCAACACGCCCACACAGCCGATGCAGCGTTCGTATAAGAACTCCCAGTTGGCTACCAGCTCTGGCGGCTCAGGAAGCGGCATCTGCCGCTCGAACGAACCGAGGACGTTGAGAAACGTTCTGCGATCCTCAGTGTCGCCGGCGCGGTAACGGCAAAAATGCACGTCAACGCTGCGGCGGCTCAGTTGCCCGCTGAGGTTCCGGAATGCCAGCAGATCATAGGTCCCAAACAGAACATGCGCGGTTCCAGTGCGGTTCGCAATGGACTTGATGACATCCAACTGGTCCAACAACCGCCGTCCGGAAGCCATCTTGGCCAGATGCTGTGCTTCATCAATCAGAACGGCGCGTGGCCGGCGGTACCGCAGCGCCTGTTCCACCGCGTAGTGATACTGTTCGCCATGCGCCTTTATGCCGGGCATGTAACGGACGTCCTCATCGCAACCCTCCATTTTGCGTTTTTGATCGATGAGCGGTTCGTTCATCTCGTACAGCATTCGTCTGAAGTGGTCGCGCCAGTTGAAGCTGCCGGACGGTGGCGCTACGGCCTCGACACTCACTACGGGCAAGCGCGCCGGGTCGGTCTGCAAAGCTGTGAGCGATTCCGCAGAGAGGAGTTGCTCCACCCGCATGCGCAACGTAGTCTTGCCCACCCCGGTCGGCCCGAGGACGAGAATAACGGAATTCGGGGCGCACTCTCGAATGGCGGCGAGAAGCCGATCCTTGGCATCGACCAGACGCGGATGAGCGACCGTAAAATCTTGAAAGTGCTTTAGCCTGGCCGGCCACGGCGCATTTAGCAGCGGCGCTGGAAATTGGGGCGGCGGTGTCATCAGAACTCACCGTAAATCTCGCAGCTTTTCGGCGCGATCTCTACTTCCATTCCATCCCTTACGGGCACTTGGGGACCGGCGCTGGGTCCACCGGACTCTTCGGTACGTGCGGCGGGAGCACGGTTACGCAAATCGCGGCTTTCCCGGTCGCGCTGTCGTTGCAGGAGGAGCGCTTCTTCAGACTCGACGGACGCGAGGAACCCGGCCAGCTTCTTCGCGGTGATTTCAAGTCCCTGTGAATGGCATTCTTGCTGCCTTCGTAGCTCCGCGCTTGCGAGCGCTATTTCCTTTTCGGAGCGGCCCCGAAACGCGACATAGTACTCCGAGTTGCATTGCGCCCAATGGCCGCCGACAAAAACATAGGCCACCCCGGCGTCGAACGGGTCATAGCGCACTGCGACCTGGCTGTGTTCGATTGTGGGATCGCGCAGGGACTCCGCCCAGTAATAAATGTGATTGATCTTCACGCCGCGCCCGGGAGCAACTTTGGCTGTGCCCTTGGCGGTAGTCGGCAGAGTCCACATCTGAAATTCCAGATCGTCAGCAATTTGCCGATGCGGACGGGCTCCAGTCGCCGCCACTCCACGTTCGTAAGCATCTCGCGGCGCCAGCCCAAGTGCAGGGTGCTCGATCGTATCGTAGACCTCGTAGAGATACTCCGCCAGATAGTCGTACAGCTCTGGCATCGACCAGCTCGCGTGCCCCTTCGGATTGACCGACTTAGTCACTTGGCGGATGTTGCGCGTAATCTGGGTATTCCCGGCGAGGTTATGAATGAAGCGCGTGTTCGTAATCCCAAAAAGGCGCTCGCACACAGATCCGAATCTCGCCTTGGCCGGCGGCCGAGTCTTTTTCGTGCATTCATATCGGGCAAGCAAGGTTTCGAAATAGACGCTGTCAAACTCGCGCCCTCCATCCAGCACCACAATCTGCGGCAGCCTCTGGTGGCGGCGCACGCATTCTCTCAGAATCATCATGCAGGAACGATAGCTGGGCGGATCGAAGGTCACATGGAATGCGAGGACGCGCCGGCTGAAGGCGTCGACCAAGAGCGTCATCCAGGGCCGTCCGAGGACCTGACCCGTCTGGGCAGAAATTACCTCTACGTCCAGTTCGGTGTGATCGATGTGCCCGATTTCGAAAGGACGGTCACCGTGCCGGGGCGTCTTCAGATCGAGCTCGATATAGAAAGGTTCCTGGCCATATGCCGCTCTCCGACCTTGCCGTGCCAGCGTCTGCCGAAAGCCCACCTTCGCGCGGACGGCAAGGCTGAATGTCTTGTAACTCGGAGTTTGCGTATTCCGGGCTTCGCACGCCCGTTTCAGTCCAGTCCAGGAAATGTACATGGACTTCTGCTTCAGCGTTTCGTAGTCGCCGGCAATGAAGTCATTCATCAAGAGCCGCGTATTTTCTGGAAGTCGTTGGGTCGAGTTTCCACGATCGTGCGTCCGCGGCAGCAGTCCTATGTATCCGTTCCCGTACTTTGTTTCCGCGGCGCGATAGCTTACAACCCAGCGTCGCAGAGTACGAGAAGCGATGGACGAATCGGCGTCGCACCGGCCGCTTTGTAGACCGCGGGCGACGCGACAGCGCAAGTTTGCAATCCGTAAATCGTGTTCGTCCGCATTGGACACCATCTTCAATACTTCAGGATCCGTCGCCTGGCGAATAGCCTGTGGAGCATGAAGAGAAGCGTCGGGCCGCCCCGCAGCGATTTTCTCCAGTTGCTTCTCACCCGGCGCAAACACCGCCACTCGGTCCGGTTCGCGAAGAGGCGCGTTTCGGATGTCTACCGACAGCGCGCCTGTTGCAATCAGCGAATAGATCTCATCGCGCGTTGCAACACCCCGCGTGACAGCGCCTCCAGCGAAAGGCCTGGCGCTGCGAGGGCGTGCCCCAACAGTCTCTCCGCAATCCCCGGTCGACATGTGGGACCGCCTGCCCGCAGATAATCATCGAGAAACTGTATGTTCCGTTGGAAGACCCAATCGATTTCTTGCGCCGATCGAACTCGATAATAAAGTCCGGACTGCGCGGCGTAGGCTTCGCCTGGCGGACAGCGCCATTGCTCTGTCTCATCGCGCTGGTACCTGTTCTGGTTGTGTTCGGCGAGCCGGTTAAGATCCTCCTCGGTCTTCCATTCCTCCCAACCGACCGCATCGTCGCGGATCACGAAGAAGTCCGGTGTGTGGAGCACCCCCATGCCCCTGCTGTTTGCACTGTCGTAGAGCAGCTTTATGGATGGAGGCTGATCGAAGAACTCCAACACGTGTGCGTCGTATTCCATCTCGTAGATGGCGGCCAGTTCGACCCGGTGGCTCTCGAACTGAATCGTTACCCCCATCTTCCTGCTGGGATATCGTCCACTCACGTTGCCGCGGCCGCTACGTACCCGGCGTGCGGGATCGGAGGTGCGAACCTGCTCGATGATCAACTGGGCCTCGTCGGAGAGACTCAGCCGCTGATATAGCGGCAACAAATCGTCGCGGCTCAGCACTGGTGCCTCCTCTTGGCGCGGCGCGAAGGCGCCAAATCAAGGTCTACGGCGCGCCGTTTTCAAGGCGTTTACGTAACGCACTCCCGCCTCACTCATTAGCTGCTGGAGTTCCCGGCCATTGTCGATAGCCGTCTGAACCTCTTCGGCCAGCGCGTCCGGCACATACACCGACGACCGCCGGCCCCCGCTTCGGCCATAGAGAATGTAGCTTTGGTGCCCCTCACCCTTCGCGCATGCGGGGCAGTTTTTTCGAACACACGGGCTTCTGCGAAGCGAGAGCGACCCTTCGGCGACTGGCCACATCTTCCGGACGGTTGATTGGAACCACTGTCTGACTTCGTCCGGCGTTTCGTCCTTCGGCATCGTATGTGCGCAGTATGGCGCACATACAGAGAGAATGCAATAGTTTTGTTTGGTGGGTTCGAATCGCCGCCGACCCCGTACGACACCGGCGACTTGTGGCCACGTTATGCTTCCAATCGGGTACCCGCGGCCAAGATATGGTTCAATGGCACCCAAACTGTGCAGACGGCCAACGCAAACACACGGGTTGGGAGCAGACGCTGGCCACGTTATGGTTCAAACTCCGGCCACTTTATGGTTCAAGTGACAATCATCATCATCAGTAGCAGATGCTTTGCCGTCTGGAACCATAAAATTGCCGTTTTGAACCGAAAGGTGGCCGATGACTCTGACACCGCCACTAGAAGCCAAACAGCAGGGAAGCGGATCGGTAAACGGTAGCGACTACAGTGGATCAATCTCGTAGAACGCCGTGTATGACGAAATGACAAATCATCGCACGGCGGGAGAGATTGATCTTTGTTCGAGTGGCCTATGCAGCCGCGGCACCGGGCGACATTATCGAACTAGTCTCCTGTTTCTAATTGCCGCCAAGGCTTTGAGGCGTCAAGGACGGCAGATTGCTAGTTGGCATTGACAAGCGTTGCATTTGCATTTCAACAACTCTCAAAGTTCCTTCCCATATTGGTCGTCGCTGACATGTTCCATCCAGTCGGCAACCTTCCCGTTGAGAGCCTCCTGAATGGCCATATGCGTCATCGCCACGGTTGGGCTTGCACCGTGCCAATGCTTCTCTCCAGGCTCGAACCAGACGACATCGCCCGGCCGGATCTCTTCGACCGAGCCGCCCCATCGCTGAACCAGCCCGAGACCGCCTGTAACGATCAATGTCTGCCCGAGCGGATGCGTATGCCACGCCGTCCGCGCGCCGGGCTCGAACGTGACGCTCGCACCGCGGGCACGCGCGGGGTTGCTCGACTCGAATAACGGATCCACCCGAACGGTTCCAGTGAAATACTCCGCCGGTCCTCTTCCTGAGGGGCGCGAGCCGCATTTCTTAATTTCCATGATTCATCTCCATTCCTGTGGGTTCGAGTGATTCTCCATAATCAGGCATTCTGTCGCGCGGTATGACCTTGATCGTCGCCGCCCGGGCGCGGGCGCTGATCATCGGGTTCAGGTACGGACTCGCGTGATACTTTGCCCGGTAGGCCTCATCGATGTTGTCATGGATGGGGCCATCGACCGGCTCGAAAGTCGCTTCTTTTGTCATGCCGGCAGCGATGATGCGGCCGGCTTTCTGCTTCCGCGCGGCCTGATACCAACTGGATTGCTGTCCGTTGTAGGCGCGCATGTAGAGTGCCTGACCGACCGCAACCGACCAGATCCATGTTGGTGTGCCGTACGTCACGCCGTCTTCGCGGAACGGCGCGATGTGCAGGTCGTCCGCTTCGGCGATTCTTTGCAATTCCTCGTTTGCCCATGCGGCCATCTGTGAGTACTCCTGGTTACGGGCGCAGCAGCGCCTTGATGGCGCGGCGCTCGTCCATTGCACGGTAGCCTTCGGCGACCTGGTCGAGCGGCAGCGTCAGATCGAAGACCTTGCCGGGGTTGATTTTTTCTTTCCACACCAAGTCGATCAGTTCCGGCAGGAAGCAGCGCACGGGGGCTGGACCACCATGGAGGTGGACGTGGGCATAGAACAGCTTCTCACCGTCCAACTCGACCCCGTGCGGAACGCCAACATAGCCGACGGAGCCTCCGGGGCGCGTCGAGCCGATCGCCTGCATCATCGACTCCTGAGTGCCAACACATTCCAGTACCGAGTCAGCACCGATGCCTTTGGTCAGATCCTTTATCCGGACCACAGCCTCGTCACCGCGCTCAGTCACGATATCGGTCGCGCCGAATTCGAGTGCGAGCTTCTGCCTCGGCGCGTGACGGCTCATCGCAATGATCCGCTCAGCTCCCATGTGCCTGGCGGAGAGCACACCGAGCAGACCGACTGCGCCGTCGCCGACCACCGCAACCGTCCCGCCTGGCTTGACGTTGGCTGCAAGCGCGGCGAACCAGCCCGTGCCCATGACGTCGGACACCGCGAGCAGGCTCGGAACTAGGTCGGCAGAAGGAATCTCTGGCGTCGCCACCAGTGTCCCGTCCGCGAGTGGTACGCGCAGCAGCGGCGCCTGAGCGGTTCCGACAAACTCCCTGTGTTGGCAGGACGACTGATATCCGGCTTGACAATGAGGACAGGTATTGTCGGAAGCAAAGAAGGAACCGATAACGAACTGGCCAGGCTTGACCCCGGTTACCGCACTACCTACCTCTTCGACGATGCCGCAATATTCGTGTCCCATCGGGGTCGGCGCCTTGATTGGGTTCAGGCCGCGATAGGGCCACAAGTCGGAACCGCATACGCAAGTGGCCGAGATGCGGATGATGGCGTCCGTTGCCTCGACGATGGTTGGCGCTTCGCGCTCCTCGAAACGCAGGTCTCTGCGTCCGTATAGAATTGCTCCTCGCATGGTTTGAGTCCTCTTATCAGCGCATGATGAAGCCGCCGTCGACCGAAATGGACTGGCCAGTCACATAACTGGCAGCTTCGCTCGATAGCCAAAGAACAGCATCCGCAATCTCCTCCGGGCGGCCAACCCGTCCCATCGGGATCATCTTCTCCATCCCCTTGAGAGCCTCACCTTGACCCTCCGCGACCATCCGGTCCGCCATCGGCGTCCAAATCAGCCCCGGACAAATGGCGTTAACTCGAATTCCCCGTGCAGCGTATTCGAGAGCCGCGCTCTTGGTGAACCCAATGACTCCGTGCTTGGCTGCGTGGTAGATGCCACGCTCCGCACCGCCCACGAGGCCCCCTAGCGAAGAGCAATTGACGATCGAGCCGCTTCCTTGTTTGCGCATCTGTTGCAACTCGAACTTCATGCAACTCCACACACCGCGGAGATTAATCCCCATCACCCGGTCGTAATCTTCGCGGGTGGTATCGGCCGTTTCTGCGAGGACATTCTGAACGCCGGCGTTGTTATAGGCTACGTCCAGGCGGCCGAAGCTGGAGACCGTCTGTTTCACCATCATTTCCACCTGCGCATCGTCCGACACGTCACAGTCGATGGCAATGGCTTTTTGCCCTTTGTCCTCGATCTGCTTTGCCGCGGCTTGCACGGCTTCTTTATTCCAATCGGCCAATACCACGGACGCGCCGGATTCAGCGAAAGCCCTGGCCGTTGCAAGCCCCAATCCAGATCCGGCGCCTGTAACCAGGGCCACTCTATTTTCAAAAGATATGTTCATAGGAGTTCCTCATTCCGTTGATTTGCCGGCCTACTTGGCGCGCTTTTCGAAAACCTCTTTCGCTACCGGAAGCGCTGAAAAGACGTTAGGCCAGCCCGCATAGAATGCCAGGTGCGTGAGAACCTCAGACGCCTCGCGCTGCGTCAGGCCGTTGTCCATGGCCCTGTTGAGGTGATACGAGACCTGCGCCACCTGGCCGGAAGCAATGAGCGCGCTGACCGTCACCAGACTGCGGTCTCGAGGCGCCAGCCCGGGCCGCAGCCAAAGATCACGGAAAAGCACATCGGTGGTGTATTGCACCAGCCCCGGCGCGACTGCGCCGAAATTCTGCTCGACGCTCGTGGCCCGCTGCTTTTCAGCAGCCTCGTTGAGCGGCAGGAGTTCTACCGATGCGGGTGGAAGCTGATCGGCCCCAATCCCGCGCTTGTGGAATACGTCTTTGGCGATACCCACCGCTGACACCGCATTTGCCCAACCCGAGTAGAACGCTAAATGGGCGATGATCTCTGAGATCTCACCCGGCTTCACCCCATTGTCGAGCGCCAGGTTCAGGTAGTAATCCATTTGCACCGTCTGGTCCCGGGCGATTAGAGCCGCCAGGGTCACGATGCTTCGGTCGCGGGGCGAAAGATCGGGCCGCTTCCATAAATCGCCCAGAAGCCGGCTCTGCGTGTATTGGTCAAGGGCAGGTGAAACCGCGCGAAGGTCCACCGGCGGTATTGGCATTGTATTAAGCATTTGATTCACTCCTGCGTACTGTGTATCGCTGACCTTTTCCAGCCAGTCAACGGCATCGCCATCGAGAGCTTCTTGAATCGCCATATGTGTCATCGCCGTGGTGGGTGACGCGCCGTGCCAGTGTTTGACTCGGGGCGGAATTCGTACCACATCTCCCGCCCGTATCTCTTGTATGGGACCACCCCACGCCTGCACCCTCCCGACCCCCTCAGTCACAATGAGGATCTGCCCGAGTGGATGGGTATGCCACGCCGAGCGTGCTCCCGGTTGAAACGTAACCACGCCGCCAGACACGCGCGACCGTCCTTTCGCGGGAAACACCTGATCGACTTGTACGGCGCCCGTGAAGTTTTGCGCCGGAGCCTGTGCCGCGGAATGCGATCCATTCCGGATGATCTCGATCTCCTGGCCCGCGGGGGTTTGGGCAGCGCCGGATGCTGCCACAACCAGGCCGATGATCGCAACAAAGACCGTCTTCATCGTGTTACCCCCGATGTCGCTTAGCGGCCCACCAGCTTGTTGTCGGCTTCCGCATACCGCGAACCTTCGATCCTGATCCGCGAAGCGGCGCTTTCGATAGCCCTCAGATCGTCAGACGTCAGATCGACATCAAGCGCCCGCAGGTTTTCTTCCAGACGGTTGAGCTTCGTTGTACCCGGTATCGGGACGATCCAGGGCTTTTGCGCCAGCAGCCACGCCAGCGCGATCTGCGCCGGCGTCGCGCGCTTTTCACTCGCGATCGTCTCGAGCAGGCGCACCACGGGCTGATTCGCTTTACGAGCTTCTGCCGTGAATCGCGGCAATGTGGTGCGATTGTCGTTGTCGCCGAATGCCGTTTTCTCGTCGATCTTCCCGGTAAGGAAGCCTCTTCCCAGGGGACTGAAGGGAACAAAACCGATTCCCAACTCCTCGCACGCCGGCAAGACTTCCCGTTCCGGCTCACGCCACCAAAGTGAGTATTCGCTCTGAATGGCCGTGACCGGCTGCACCGCATGCGCGCGGCGGATGGTAGCGGTGCCGGCTTCGCTTAACCCGAAGTGTCTGACCTTGCCTTGGGCGATCAGGTCCTTCACTGCGCCGGCGACATCTTCGATCGGTACTTCGGGATCGACCCGGTGCTGATAGAACAGATCGATGGCTTCCACCCGCAGCCGCTTTAGCGATTCCTCCGCCACTTGCCGGATCCGTTCGGGGCGGCTGTTTGGCCCACCCGATCCGCCGGGCCCCAAATCGTAGCCAAACTTGGTGGCGATGACGACGCCTTTCGCGAACGGTGCCAGACCTTCCCCGACCAATTCTTCGTTCGTGAACGGCCCATAGACCTCGGCCGTGTCGAAGAAGGTGACGCCGCGCTCGACCGCGGCGCGGAGCAGTGCGATCATCTCGCTCCTATCGGGAGCCGGGCCGCGGTGATAATTCATCCCCATGCAGCCGAGACCGACTGCCGAAACTTCCAAGTTGCTCTTACCGAGTTTGCGCTTTTGCATAGATTGTTGCCCTAACTCCAGGCTACTGCCGGAACACGTTTTTGAGTAGTATGGAGAAAAGACAAAGGCTTATGAGCGGAATTCATAAATGGTGAGAGGGGACCTCAGTATTCTGGCCGCCTTCCTGGCCGTAGCGGAAGAGCGCAGCTTTACGCAAGCGGCCAAGCGGCTGGCCGTCTCTCCCTCCGCCATGAGCCATGCGATCCGGGGGCTCGAGGAGAAACTGGGAGTGCGGCTGCTCTCGCGGACGACGCGCAGCGTCGCGCCGACCGAGGCCGGCGAACAACTGCTGGCGCGGCTGCGCCCGGCTCTTACCGATATCGACGACGCCCTGGACCAGCTCGCCGGATTGCGCGATAAGCCCGCGGGCCGGCTGCGGCTATTGGTTCCCAGGCTCGCCGGTACCATGGTGGTCGGACCGAAACTGGCGGCGTTCACGCGCGCCTATCCCGACGTAATTCTGGAGGTCACGGCTGACGACCGCCGGATGGACATCGTCGCCAGTGGTTTCGATGCAGGCATCCATTTCGGCGAATATATCCAGAAAGACATGATCGCGGTGCGAGTTTCGAAGGACCATCGGGCGGCCATCGTCGGCTCCCCCTCCTATTTCGACTCGCATCCGAAGCCAAGAACTCCTCATGACCTGCTAAGTCACAAATGCATCAACTTTCGACAAAGCTCCGCCGGCCTCTACCGGTGGGAGTTCGAAAAGGGCAGGAAATCGTTGTCCGTCGCGGTGAACGGGCCTCTCATTGTGGACGACGTCGAGACCATGATCCGTGCGGCCATCGATGGCATCGGCCTGATTTTCATCTCAGACGAGCGCGTAGAACAACAACTTACAAGCGGAGAGCTGGTCCGCGTCCTGGAGGATTGGTGCCAACCGTTCCCCGGTTTCTTTCTCTATTACCCGAGCCGCCGGCATCAGCCGGTCGCGCTCTCAGCATTGATCAGCACCCTTCGTTTGTGACTGTACGGGCGTCCAGCGCGATTGGAACCTGCGGTCGCGTGTAACGTCCAAACCTTTTTCAATTTCCTCAATACAGATCCGGTTGTGCGGAAAGACGCGGGCGGAAAAACCGCGACTCGCAAAAAAACGTCAGGTCCCTCGATGTCGCGTTCTGGGAAACTGACGGGAACTAATCGCCATTAACGGCGTACCGTCTACCGATCTGCTCCGAGTGGATCGTCGTCGGCGCCGGCCATTGGTCGGGACTAGGAACTCGGGGCCGGCAGCCATCCGGTGCCTGCCTATTTACGCCCCATAGTGTCAAATAGGCTTGGTTGCCGGCAGCAGCCTGACGATGCAACCTGCGATTCGTGAGCTTCCGGAGTGCCTATCCTTTCGTACCGATCGCTTTGGTGAACGTGTAGACCAGCTTGCCGTCTACTGTCTCCGGACCCGTCAATGCCGCCGTCGTTATTTCCGGGTATGTAGCAGCATAGAGCGATCGAACGCTCTCGACGTCGAGGCGGCTGTCCGGATCTGGAAGCGTAATTCCGGCGTAGCGGAATAACCGGGTGGTCTTTTCGATGGTCATGCCACTTCTGCTCCTTCTTCTTCTTCCTCTCGCGTTTCCTCATTCTGTCGGGCATCGATCGCGGAACCTGATTCCGTGACATCCGCTGGCCCTTCTGGCACGGCCTGCCCGGCAGCTGTCGCCGATACCCCGGATTCCCGTGAATCGAAGAGACTCAGGGGTTCCGCAGCCGAAGTGATCCTGCTTCCAAATACCGGTTTGCCATCCTTCATTTCCGGCTCGCGTTTCACGGGTGCGGCCGCCGGCGGCGCCTTCGATGCTGTGCCTTTGCGCCTGCTGTCGAGATCCTTCTTCTTTTCAGCCTCTACGGCCTTCACGGCCGTCGCGTGGGAGGTCTCAATTTCAGACAGGTTCGACCCCAGCTTCACGAACGAATTCGTGAATCCTACCAATTGCGCGGCAAAATCCCGATCCAGCTCCTCCGCGGTTCCCGTGACCGTCAAGGGACTCGTCAAAGCGCTGTCTCCCGGATCGTCGTTCTTCACCTGCTTGGGTATCACGTGGACCCGTATGGCTACGTCATTCATCAAGCCGACCGTAATCATCAGTGCGCGATTCCGAAGTATCGGTAATAATTCAGCAAACATATATCTCCTTTCGACATGACTGGCAGTTCGCCCTGAGCTACCCACCAGCTGGTTGAACCCGTCTCGGCCCGAGGCGCCCGCGTTCCTTTTCCGCCTGCCGCCGTAGCCGCGCCCACCCGTTCGAGTCGACGGTCAACGGCGTCACCTGCCCGGTCGCCAGATTGATGAAGCCGCCGTGGTATGAGATCCGCCCGTAGCGGAGCAACCGAGCCAGCAGAGCCAGGCTGCAAGTGGCAATCGAGGCGTTGACGTATGGCTCCTGCCGATCGAGCGCCTCGGCGGCGCTGCATGCCGGCAGGCGATCCCGGTCATCCGCTCGACGATGGGTGATCGAGGGGAAAAGTTCGTGGACGCAAGGCAGGCGCTTCGCGCGATCCTTGTGATCCTTGCGCAAAGGCTGACCGAGTACGAATTGGCCGCGATCCGCCAAATTGCCAGTGTCCAGCCAGTAGTGGAAACGCCGTGACTTGAGGCTCACTACCCGGGCGATTGCCGCGCGCGCCGCGCGCGTATCCACACATGACAGCAGAAAATCCGAATCCGGGACATCCTGTCCGCAACGAACGAAGTGGGGCACCGCTTCCCAGTCCAGTCCCCAGAACAGATTCAGCCGGTTGATCAGCACAACGACCTTATAGAGGCCGATCTCCGACCGGCTGAACGGTTGTCTCACGCAATTCGTCTCGCTGATCCGGTCACCGTCGATCAGGAACACGCGCAAGCCGTAAGGGTGGCCCGCTGCCAGCAAAGCCTGATGCAAATACGGCAGTCCTGTGGCGATCTGAGATCCGGTCCCGCCACATCCGACGATGCTGACGACGATGTGGCGATTTCGCCAGTTGACGACGGGAACGTGCTCTCTTACGTTCGTCTGCACAGCCAGTCCCCCAATGTTCCTGCTTGAACCAGCCACGCCGTGGGAAACACGCTCTGCCCCGCCAAATCGCGCCACAGCCCGAGGTGGCCCTCCGGGTGACTTGTTACTCTCGTACACCCAGCATGCGTGAATTCGCTTTCGAAGAATCCCGCGGCCCATTCATCCAAGCTCGCGATCCCGGTCGTTCGCGGCGTGTTCATCGATCCCAGACAGACTTTCCCCCATTCGTCAACATTCCAATATGGGGCGACAGCAACGGCGCTCTGTGGTCCGGGCCGGCGGTCCTCAACCAACGCGCGAACGCTCAGACTGTGGTCACCGTCAACGGCGAACACCAGCGGAGGATGCGGGTAGGACCGCCCGCTCAGGGTCTTACCGTCCGATGTTTGGGAAAAGAACATTGGACGAACCCCGGCCGGAATCCACCACGCCGTCAGTTCCGCCGTCCGCATCAGGATCGAAGCCGGAAGGATCTCGGGCGTGATCCCCAGGCCGAGGTCGCGCGCCAGCGTCCGCAGGAACTCCACTGTGACCGGCCGACCGGCATCGAGGTACGGCGCTCCGCCGTCGGGATCCCGATAGGGGTCGTGAACGGACGCGAACGCAATTCTTTTAGCGCCACCATAAAGCAGAATCGCCGCTTTCAATTGAAGCGCTTCCGCTTCGGCGAAATGAGCATCGAACCTCATTTTTGTTCCTCCAGCACATCACATCCGGGCAGCAGAGCCAGGAGTTCGCCGAACACCTCCAGCAATCGCAGAAAGTGCCGGAATTCGTCGAATCCGGCAGCAATAGCATCGGGATCGGACGGATTGAATGCGACGGCGAAGGCCGGACTCTGCTGCTCACCGCCGTTCATCCAATCCTCCTCATCGCTCTGGAATGCCTGGCACACCAGATCTTGTTCGTGAAACGCGAGTATGGTGAATGGTACTGAGAAGCTGCCGTTTGGATAATACTCATCCCACGCATCGCAATAGGCCCGCGTGCGTTCCCGCGATTTAGCCAGCCGCTGAAGCTTTCGCGCAGTTTCAAGGATTCGTCGTGCCCGTGTGCCATGCCTTACCGATTCGATGGTCTGGTCGATCCTGCTTTCCGGAAGCGGTCTGAACCTTGTCCACAGCCAAGGTCCCTTGGCTGCCCCGATGTCCTGAGGCTTCTCCAAGCCTTCTTCGCCGCTCTCCTGGGCTTCCTGGTACGACTCCATCCTCCACTCGTAGAACGCTTCCGCGGCGGATTCGTCGTAGCACAGAATCCAGGACGAAAGCCCTTCCTGGAGAAGCCGGTAGAACGTTGCCGGCAGCCGCGGATGTACCTTCCCGAGAAGTTCCAGAGTGGGCCGGAGATAGATTATCGAAATGTGGGTTGCCTCGACCGCCAGAAATACCCGGTCCGTTCTCTCGTCTTCCT
>Ga0335078_10003903_pt1 | contig 22160 bp, 24 predicted proteins | sample Lox_Sample_32_FD_206711 | JGI IMG/M metagenome (GOLD analysis project Ga0335078, IMG submission 206711) | Soil microbial communities from Loxahatchee National Wildlife Refuge, Florida, United States - Lox_Sample_3.2 | ecosystem: Environmental > Terrestrial > Soil > Wetlands | place: USA... | reverse complement strand
AATGGCGGTGTTGCCGCATCGCAAGCTGCTACGCCTGCATCCACGCAGCCGGAAACCATCGCTACTGCATTGCCCGGCGCCGGCAAATTTACGCCGCAGCCGTCGTTTCTAATCGCCGGCACTCTCGCGAAATTTCTTGAAGCGGTGCCTCGCGGCCCGCGATCTGGCGCTACCGGCCTCGCCGGCCCGAATCCGCCATCGATCAAGACGGAAGAGACGACGGCGGATTCGGTTGAAACGCTGATGGACAGCGAGTCCTCCCCGGATTCTGCCAACAGCGCAGCAACACGAGCGCAGCTATTCCCCTCGCCTTCCACGTCCCATACGGCAAGTGTAGCGAAGACGCCGATACCCGCAATCGCGGCGTGGCCGTCGCCGACGCTTGCTGCTTCACCGGATTCGAAGACGATATTCTCGAGTAAGCGGAATCACACAACCCCGAAGCTGCCGGTTTCGCCAGCGCGCCAAACGAGCAGCACGCCATCGTTCGCACCGAACGTTCCTTTCGCTTCACCGGTTCCTTCGCCTTCGAGCTCTGACGCCACCATCCCGAGCATTTTCGCGGTGAATGTTGCCGCCGTGCCGGCAAGCCCAAGCGTGGGACCTTCCGCTGCCGCGATTTCAAGCGGCGGGAACGAGTCGGCGACTGCCTCGGTGCAAACAGTCCTGCGGAGCGACACACCATCCAGTGCCGGCACTGCGCTTTCTACGAATTTGCCCGCGAATTCTTCGGCAGAGACCGCGCCGCTCGCGACATCGACAGATGTGATGGGTGCAGCTGCGTCTGATGCAGATCTTGAGGCAGCGTCGGAACCAACGAGTGCCGACGCCACCACACTTGCGGCCTCGTCGTATTCGTCGCTCACAGATCGCTCCCTCACACTTCAGTTCATCGCCGGGGCTGAGGGGCCGTCGTCTCCTGCGCCTTTGAAGGGAAGGCCAGGGCTCGCTGCGGGATCGACAGCGCCCGCGAAAGCGACGCTTGAGTCTCAGCTCGACACCCAACTTGGAAGGGTCCCCACCAACTCCAAGGACGATTCTCAGCCTGTTCTCAGAGCGGCACTCAGTTCGCAACCGACAAATTCGCCGTCGTTGCCGCCTCACGCCGCCCAGACGAACACGCAAGCTGTTGCGCAGGCTGCGAATGGCGCTCCGGCATCGCCCCTGAATCTATTGCAGTCTCACGTCGCCACACCGCCCGAATCTACCAGCGCCATCTCCGCAACAGCGCCTCAGGCACAAGATCCGCTGAAGGTGACGCACTTCGCTGCGGTGGGAGCTGACGCGGTTACGGCGCACGCGACCGTGCCGCAACAAGCCGGTCCTTCCGTCACATTGCGCATCGACTCGGTGCGCCCCTCGGCGCCGACGCCGACCACTCCGGCCAATGCAGATTCAAACGGAAGCGGCAGCGGCGACTCGATGTCGGCGAACGATGACACCGCGCATGAATTTCCACCGATCAGCACGAACGATGTCTCCGCTTCGCAGAGCGCGAGTGCCGATGCAGCATCAGGAACGAATTCATTCGGAACGCAGTCGACTGCGGCTTCATCGATCAGCCCCATCGATCCCCAAACGCAGCCGAATCCGCGCATCGCGCACGCTGACGTTCTGGCGAGCGCGCAGCCGACGACTTTCCCGAGCAGCACGATCGATGGGAGTGAGCCTGCACAGATCGTGCCTGGCGTTGCGAGCGGCTCGCGGGTCGATGCGAACGCGGCGGAAGTTTCAAGTGCGGCGAGCCACGCAGGCACTGCAGAAACGCCACTTGCGACTGTGGTCCGTGCAGACCGCGCTTCCGAAGCAGTCGATTCTTCGCCACTGCTTCGCGCATGGAATGGCGGAGACAACGCCCAGACGCATCTCGTGCAATCGGCTCAAGTCGGCGGCAATCTTCGCGAATCGCAGGTGAACATTGCTTTGCAGGCAGACACGCTGGGAAATGTGGAAGTTCACGCGCGCGTGACCGGCGACGTGGTCGGCGCGTCAATCGGAGTAGATCGGCACGACACGCACGCCATGATTTCGGGTGCTCTGCCGGCCCTGCATGAGGCGCTCACGGAACGTCAACTGCGCGTCAGCGAAGTCTCGGTGTTCCAAAATTCTCACCAACAGGCAAACGGCGCGCTAGGCGACGGCAGAACATCACAACAGCGCGATCTTGGGCAGCAGCGTTCGGCTGCGAATCCTTGGACGGCGGAACAAACCGAGTCCGCGCCGGAGATCGCCACGCTGGCCGATGGCAGCGTCTCGTCTTCGTTTTTCGATTCGAATGGCAGGTTGAGCGTGCGGGCCTAAACACCGCCGCAAAGGAGAAATGTATGGCTTCTTCACCAAATCCGATCACCGGTTCAAACGGAACTGACGGAACGCAGTCCTCCGGAAGCTCGACCGGCCCGAACAGCCTCAACAATCCAAACACTTTCATCACCTTGTTGACGGCGCAACTGCAGGCTCAGGATCCACTAAATCCGATGGACCCGTCCCAAATGGTGGACCAGCTGACGCAGATCAATTCGCTGCAGCAGCTCATGCAGATTCAGCAGGATTTGCAAACCGGTTTTGGTCTCTCGAGCTCGGCTTCAACAACCGGCACTACACCGACGTCGGGTTCGTAAAAATCTTGAACGAGCGACACACTCGCGAAAATCGACAGGAGGAAAGAAATGGGTAACTTTTCAGACGCACTTTCGGGTTTGAACGCCGCTTCGGAAGACCTCTCGGTCATTTCGAACAACCTGGCGAACCTGAACACGGTTGGATACAAGGATTCCACCGCAAACTTCGAGGATCTCTTCTATCAGCAGGTGGGAGTGAGCGGGAACAACAACCCGGAGCAGATCGGCGAAGGCGTGAAGATCGGCTCGGTGGAATCGCAGTTTACACAGGGGAGCATCCAGGCCACTGGCGTTCCCACGGATGTCGCGATTCAAGGCCAGGGCTTCTTTGTCGTGGACAAGAACGGCACCCAAGAATACACGCGCGCGGGAAATTTCTCGATTGCGTCTGACGGAAACTTACAGACGACCGACGGCGCCAATGTGATGGGCTACCAGGCGGTGAACGGCGTCGTGAATCCCAACTCGACGATCGCTCCGCTTGTAATTCCATCGGGTCTGGTGATTGCGCCAAAAGCTTCCACCCAGTTCGGCATCTCCATGACTCTTGATTCCGACGGCGGCACCGGAACCGTGGCGGCGGCCCAGCAAACCGGCATCGGCATCACTTCGGCCACAGTTCTGAAGACGGGCAGCACGCTGAATTTCACCGACGGGACGAATACGTTCACCTACACCGCGGCCGCCGGCGACACGCTGAACACCCTGGTTGGCGACATCAACGCGAATCCCAACTTCACGGCCAGCATCGCGGGCAATTCCCTGGTCATCACGGCGAACAACGGCCAGGCGCTGAACTTCACGGCGAACACATTGACCGACGCCGCGACGGGAACGGACGCAGAAACGTTTGCCACCACCGGTACCGCTGAGCCGCCAGGCACGTTCACAACGCCGATTACTGTCTACGACTCTCTCGGCGCGACGCACATCCTGACGGCAACTTTCACAAAAACCGCGGCCAACACCTGGAACTACTCGCTGACAATTCCCGCGGCGGACGTCGGCCAGGCCGGCAATCCCGTTGTAGTGAGCAGCGGGACCATGCTCTTTAACGGCGCCGGCCAGCTTGTCTCGCCGCAAAATAGCATCGCCGTCTCCATCCCGAATCTCGCGGACGGAGCAACTCCGCTCGCGATGAACTGGAACCTCAACAACGCCACGGGCGGCACGAACATTTCGCAGGTTTCTGGCCCGTCGGCCGCAACCGCGACCTCGACGAACGGTTACGCCAGCGGCACGCTGCAAAACATCTCGATCGCAGCCGATGGTACGATCGACGGTGTTTTCAGCAACGGCCAGACGCTCGCGATTGGCCAAATCGCTCTCGCTTCGTTTGCGAATCAACAGGGCTTGACACTGAACGGTTCGAACACCTTCCTTGCTACGCTTTCCTCGGGCCAGCCGACAATCGGCGCCCCCAATAGCGGCGGGTTCGGTGCCGTTACGGGCGGTTCGCTCGAGCAGTCGAACGTGGACATGGCGACCGAGTTCGCGACTCTGATCCTGGCACAGCGCGACTATCAGGCCAACGCCCAGACAGTCACGACGCTCGATCAGGTTTCGCAGTACGCGATCAACATGATCCAAAACGGATAAGGAACTGACTTAGTGGCCGTCGTTCGTGAGAGGATTCGCGCCTTGCGCCTCAATGCATGGCGCGAATCCTTCACATTCTAAGTCGCATTTAATGAACAGCGCCCCATCTGGTCAGGGCGCAGTCTCTTAATTTTCAAATACGTTGCGCGCCCGCGTCTAACTCGCCTGCTTTCTGTGGCATCGCGGGTGTGTACTTGATTTCTACGAGCGTTCTCCACGCCCTTCATTCGGCGCATGAATTGCATTTCTTTGCGCCGCCATGGCTGACGAACCGAAAGACAAACAAGAGAAACAAGAGAAAAAACCGAAGTCGAAACTCCCTCTAGTCATCGCCGTCGGACTTGTCGCCCTGCTGGGCGGCGGCGGCGGTGTGTGGTTTTTCACTCATCACAGCAAAACGGCGGAGGCTTCTCCATCTGCGGCCGCCTCGCAGGATGACAACGCCCCCGAGTTCGTTCTGCACCTCGATACGTTTACGGTGAATCTCGCCGACGCAGAAGAAGGCCATTTTCTGCGCGCGACGATAGATCTGGGCCTCGAACACGCTCCCAGAGGCGCCACAGAGAAGGGGGCAGGGGATTTTCCGGTCGCGCGAGCACGGGACGCGATTCTTGCCGTGCTGACCGTGGGCAAGGCGGACGTCTTGCTAACGCCCGAGGGCAAAACGCAGCTGAAGCAGGACATTCTTCAGACGCTCCACGACAAAGTTCCCGAAGGCGGTGTAAAGAACGTCTATTTTACGGAGTTCATCGTTCAACGCTAACCATGGCGACCGTTCTCGCACTTCCGAATCCGAAGGCGGAGGAGCCCGGCACCTCTGAAGCCGTTTGGCGCGAGGCGAGCTGGCTGCCATGCCGCCTCAGCGCGGAAGTAGCCATGCTCAGTTTCACCGTTGGCGATTTGCTGAGCCTCGAAGTGAACTGCATTTTGTCCGCTGGCATTTCGACAACCGGCGACCTGCACGTGCGTGTGAATGGCGAAATCATCGGCCGCGCCGAACTCGATTCCATCGGCAACCGGCTCGCGGTTCGATTGACGGAGCTGGGGTGATGAAACGCGTGGTGGAAGCGCAAGCGATCGCGACCAATCCTCCCATCGCGGCTCCCCGGGGCTGGCAGTCCGTGTTGCTTTCGCTGTGCAATCGAGTCATCTCCGCATTCACGAAACTCGGTGTGAACCGGCGGCGCACGTTGCGTTTGTGCGAAAGCCTCTCGCTCGGCGAAAAGCGCATGATCGCCATCGTCGAATGCGAGGGGCAACGCTTGCTGCTCGCCGCGACCCCGCAGAATATCTCCCTGCTGCAATCTCTCGGCCCCGCGCAAGCCGAAGAACGGCAGAACGCCTGAGAAAATGAATCGCACCCTCAAATTCATCCTCGGGGCCGTGGTGTTCTTGGCGTGTTTTGCTGCTGTGACCGCAACTCCCGCTCATGCGGCGGCAGCGCCTGCGCAATCTCCGGGCGTTTCGATTCAAATTCCCGGCTTCAGCATGCACGGAGACTCCTCCTCGTGGACGATCGTCGTCCTCTTCACGCTGCTGACGCTGATTCCGGCGCTGCTGCTTTCGGTGACGCCGTTTGTTCGCATCCTTGTGGTCTTTCATTTTCTGCGTCAGGCGCTTGGTACTCAGACCGCGCCCTCGAACCAAACTCTGATCGGGCTCGCCCTGTTTCTCACCTACTTCCTGATGCAGCCGGTGGCAATGGCGGTGAATCAGCAAGCGCTCGTGCCTCTCGAAAATGGCTCGATCACCACGATGGAAGCCCTCGATCGCGGATCCGCCCCGCTGCGTCAGTACATGCTCCAGTACACGCGAGAGAAGGATCTGGCGCTGTTCGTCGAGATGTCGCATGAGCCGCGGCCGCAAAAACCAGAAGACCTCTCGATGCGCATCGTAATTCCCGCGTACATCCTTTCGGAGCTCAAGACTGGCTTTCAGATCGGCGCGATTTTGTTTCTACCCTTTCTGGTGATCGACATGGTCACCGCCTCGGTGACGACCTCGATCGGCATGATGCAACTGCCCCCCGTGGTGATTTCGACGCCGCTCAAGATTCTGCTTTTCGTTGTCGCCGACGGATGGAATTTGGTCGTCGGTTCGATGCTGAAGAGTTTTCACTGAGGAAACGAATGACGCCCGAACAACTCGTCGCGATCACGCGCCACACATTCGAAGCCGCGCTCTGGGTAGCGGCGCCGATTTTGATTTCGGCCACGATCGTCAGCCTGCTGATCAACATCGGTCAGGTGATGACGTCGATTCAGGATCCGACCGTGAGCACCGTGCCCCGCCTCGCGGCCGTGGGCGGCATTCTTTTTTTTCTGATGCCGTGGATGCTGCACTACATCTTGAGCTTTACCACGAGTTTGCTGGGAGATTTTCGTCCGTTCACGCAGTAGGGAGCGCTGTAAGGTGACGCCCTGGCTCGAACACATTCTCGCGCACGCGATGCCAATCGGTCTCCGCGCCGGCGGCCTCATGACGTTCGCACCTTTTTTCGGCGATGAAGCCATTCCGGCTCGCGTCAAGGCCGGGTTTACGCTCGTTCTCACGGCGATTCTTTACGGGATCGTCCCTGTGCAGGACATGGCGTTGAACCCCGCGAATTGGATCCCTATCGTGGCCACCGAAGCTGTCGTCGGAATGATGATGGGGCTCTCGGTGCGTCTCGTGATCGATGGAATGCAAGTCGCCGGGCAGCTCGCGGGCGCGCAACTCGGTTTTTCGCTCGCCGCCATCATCGATCCGCAAACGAACATCGATACGCCGGTCCTTGCCGTTCTGCACCAGATGATCGCGCTGCTGATTTTCTTGCAGTTTGACGTGCATCACTGGTTGCTGCGGGGAGTCGTGAAGAGCTTTGACTATCTGCCCGTGGGGACCGCGGTCATCAATCTTGCGACGGTCCGCCAACTTGTTCACTCGGCTGCGGCCATGTGGATGATCGGAGTGCAGATCGCGGCGCCGGTTCTGCTCGCCACGATGCTCGTCGATTTGACGGTCGGATTCTTGAGTAAGGCTTCGCCGCAATTTCCGGCGCTCCTGCTGGGGATTTCGACGAAGAGCCTGGTCGGCTACCTGATGCTGGCGACCGCCGCGGCTTTGTGGCCGCATTTTCTGGAAGGGCAATTCAGCAATGCGCTCAGCTGGGGCGAAAAAATGCTCCATCTCGCGCACTAAACGGAAACGTTCGTGCCCCCTGACAATAAGTCAGAAAAACCTACTGGAAGAAGGCTGCAAAAAGCTCGCGAGCAGGGCCAGGTGCCGCGTTCGCGCGACCTGGTTGCTGCGCTCACGCTTTTGACCGTCACCATCGCGCTTTCCTGGCAGCCGGAACTTTGGATCGGCCGCTGGCGAGATCTCTTTGGACGTTTGCTCACGGCCGGTTCTGCGCCTGAACTGGGATCGGGCGTGTCGATCTTCCTCTGGACGGCGATTACCCTCGGCGAATGGGTCGCACCCATTCTCACCTTGGCTTTCTGCATGGCCGTTTTCTCGCACGTAGCCCAGGGCGGCTTCGTTTTCTCCACGGAACGATTCAAACCCAACTTCGCAAGGCTGAACCCCGCGAGCAATGTGAAGGCGCTGTTCTCGCTGTCGGGCCTGAGCCGATCTCTGCGCTCAGTGGTGCCAGCGGCTGGGATCGTTTTTGTGGTGGTCAGTCTAGTGCAGCGGGATTTGCTGACCATCCTTCACATCTCCCGATTTGGCCCGCGAGCGATTCTGGCGCGCCTTGGCGCTTTGATCTTCGAAATGGCGTGGAAGTGCGGGCTGGTGATGCTCGTCTGGTCTGCCGCCGACTATTTCCTGCAGCGATGGAGTTTTGAACGATCGCTGATGATGACGAAGGAAGAAGTGCGCCAGGAAATGAAGGACACGCAGGGGAATCCGACCATTCGTGGACGCATCAAGCGTTTGCGGCGAACCCTCTATCGCAAGATGCTGGCGAAAGAAGTCGCCCGCGCGACCGCTGTCGTCACAAACCCGACGCACTTTGCCGTTGCCCTCGAATACCGGCCCGAAACGATGCCGGCCCCCGTCGTTGTTGCGAAGGGACGCAACCTCATCGCGGAGAAGATCAAGCAGATCGCGCGCTGGCACGAAATTCCGATCATCGAGAATCCGCCTCTGGCACAGGCCCTCTATAAAGGAACCGAAGTGGGGCAGTCGATTCCGCCGAATCTTTACGTGGCGGTAGCCGAAATCCTCGCCTTCTTGTATCGGACGAAGGCGCGTTTGCAGGCTCTGCAGCAACAACCCAGGGCGGAAGCGTAGAACATGGCTCCTCCAGCACAGGCTCAACCGAAGACGTCGAAAGGGTTCTCTGCCGACTGGCTGGTTCCCGTCGCGACGGTTGCGCTCGTGTTCATGATGCTCGTGCCGGTGCCGAGCATTATCCTGGATATTTTTCTCGCGACGAGCGTCACGCTCGCGATCGTCGTGCTACTCTCGGCCCTGTACATTCTCAAGCCGGTACAGTTTTCCGTCTTCCCCACGTTGCTGCTCTTCCTCACGTTGTTTCGAATTTCGCTGAATATCGCGAGCAGCCGGCGAATTCTGCTTCACGGGAACGAAGGAGCCACCGCCGCCGGGCACGTGATCGAAGCGTTCGGCCAATTCGTCGTCGGCGGGAACTATGTCGTCGGCTTCGTAATCTTCCTCGCGCTGATCGCGATTCAGTATCTCGTAATCAACCACGGCGCGGTGCGAACCGCGGAAGTCGCCGCGCGTTTCACTTTGGACGCATTGCCCGGCAAGCAGATGGCGATCGACGCGGACATGAACGCCGGCCTGATCGATGAGGCGCAGGCCCGGGCCCGCCGCGAACAAATCGCGAAAGAAGCTGAATTTTACGGCGCGATGGATGGCGCGGCACGTTTCAGTCAGCGGGATTCGCTCGCCACGATTCTGATCACCGCGATCAACATCATTGCCGGATTCCTGATCGGGGTCATTCAGCTGCGTATTCCGTTCGATCAAGCCCTAAAGACGTACACGATCCTCACCGTGGGAGACGGACTCGTCACGCTGATTCCTTCGCTGCTCGTTTCCGTGGCCGGCGGCATCGTAGTGACGCGCACATCTTCGGAGAATTTCGTCGGCGTGGAGTTGGGAAAGCAGCTTCTCAGCAAGAAGATGCCTCTGCAAATCGCGGCTGGCGTGATGTTCTTCTTGGGGCTTATTCCCGGACTGCCGAAACTGTCGTTCTTCAGCCTCGCCGCGCTTGCCTTTTTTCTCTCCACGCGCGCGCCGAACAGGGCCGATGCCGCCGATGCCACGCCGCAGGCAGCGGCCGCCGCGAAGAAAGACGCCAGGGCGAGCAACCAGCAGCAGATCGAGCAGCTGCTCAAGCTCGACGAACTCAGCCTCGAAGTCGGTTACGCGCTTGTGTCGCTTGTCGACCAGGCGCAGGGCGGGCAACTATTGCAACGCATCCGGGCTCTGCGCAAGCATCTGGCGCTCCAGCTTGGCTTCTTGGTTCCTTCGATTCACATCACAGACAACATGAAGCTCAAGCCGCGCGAGTACGTCATCTACCTCCGCGGCGTCGAAATCGCGCGCTGGCAGATGTATCAGGATCATGTGCTGGCGATTGCGTCCGATCCTAGCCCCGCCTCATTAGAAGGTTTTGATGCGCGCGAGCCCGCGTTCGGGACTCCTGCGAAATGGATCGTGCCGGGCCTCCAGGATCAGGCGCTCGCGAAGGGCTACGTCGTTGTGGATCAAACATCGGTTTTGGCCACACATATCGCGGAAATCGTGCGCCAATTCGCGTACGAACTGCTGACCCGACAGGAAGTTAAACGGCTGCTCGATGCGCTGGCTGAAACTCGGCCCAAGCTCGTCGACGAACTGGTGCCGCGATTGCTCACTCTTGGGGAAGTTCAGCGGGTGTTACAGCAGCTGTTGCGCGAGCAAGTTTCGATTCGCGACTTGTCGACAATTTTGGAAGTTCTAATCGATACTGCGGCGACAAACAAGTCTCAAGTCGCGCTGGTAGAGGCTGTCCGGCAGGCGCTGGGACGCGCACTCGTGCAGCCGTTGCTGAGCGACGAACGCAAGCTCAAGGTGATGACACTCGATCCGACGTTGGAGCAGCAGATACAACGCAGCTTCGACCCCCAAGCGGCCGCCGGGGGAACGGCGCTTGCGCAGCCGTCGCCATTGCGTCGCGTCCTCGAAGCGCTGCAGAAATCGGTCGGCGACAAAGTTGCGCTGAATTCGATGACGCTTTTGTGCAACAGCCCGGCGCGATTCTATCTGCGGCGCTTGCTCGAACCATTCTTGCCGCGCGTGGTTGTGCTTTCACCGCCGGAGATTCCGCCGACGGTTTCGGTGCAATCTCTGGGAATCGTGCGGTAATTCGTGTCGCGAGCTCTTGAACTAGTTTGAAAACTGCGGGGCGATGAACAAAGAAACCCAACCAGAAGGTTTGAAGGCCGAAGCCGCTCTCAGCGCGGTTGAGCGGGAAAAGCTCGTCCTCGAGCATCTTCCCGAAGTGCGCTACATCGCTCGGCGCATTCACGAGCGCCTGCCAGTGCAGGTCCCGTTTGAGGATTTGGTTCACGCCGGAATCATCGGCCTCATGGAAGCACTACAGCGTTTCGATCCCCGGAAACAAGTCCATCTGAAGAGCTACGCGAAATTCAGGATTCGCGGCGCGATCCTCGATAGCCTACGCACCACCGATTGGAGCCCGCGCAGCCTGCGCAAGCAGGCGCGCATGGTGGAAGGGGCGTATTTGGCTCTTTCGTCCGAATTGGGCCGTGCGCCATCGGAAACCGAAATCGCGAATCGGCTTGGCATGGAGCTACTCGCATTTCAGCAGTTGCTCGGCGATCTACACGGCCTCAACATGGGCAGCCTGCAGGCCCTCGCGAACGAAGATGTGCCCGATGAAGAGGCCTGCATCTATCAGCCGAACGGTCCGGACGAAGATCCGTTCTTTCAATGCCTGCAATCCGAGCTGCGTTCGCAGTTGGCCGAAGCCATGAACACGCTTGACGACAAAGAGCGCCAGGTGCTGGGCCTTTATTACTTCGACGAGCTGACCATGAAAGAAGTGGGCGCAACGCTCGGCATCACCGAATCGCGCGTTTCGCAGATTCATTCGCTCGCGCTTTTGCGGCTGCGCACGCGCATTCAGGAACTCTTGCGCTCGCGTACCGCTGCTGCCACAGGTGGGGACTCGACACCTGGCGCACGCGTGGTCGAGTCGGTTTCCTAGAGGACATATGCCGGAAATCGCCACGTCGAACGAAGTCAATCTGCTGCTTGCGGAAGCACGCCAGAACGTTTCCGCGGTTCAAGGCGGCGATCAGAGCCAGAATGCGGCGGCTTTTGACCTGCGGCAGTCCAAGCCCATTTCGGACGGCAAGCTTCGTGGCGTATCGCATCTACAAGAAGCGTTTTCGCGGAAGCTCAACGAATCCCTCAGCAGCTATCTGCGGACGACGATCGAAGCCAAGGTCAACTCCGTTGAACTCGCTTCGATTTCTGGCTTCCTGAAAGATTTGTCTGAACCGGTCTATCTCGCAGCATTGCGCCTGCCGGGTCTCGATTCGAACGTCCTCCTGTACGCCGAGTTGCCGCTCGTGTTTCAGATCGTCGATCTGATGCTCGGCGGCGATGGCAAAGAACAACCCGCCGAGCGCGATCTCACCGAAATTGAAGAAGAAATCTTTGAATCCGCCGGCCGGATCATCTGCGAGGAGCTGCGTGCCGCCTGGAAACCTGTGCTCGACACGGAGGTTCGCTTTGATCGGCGTCAGCGCAAGAATCAAATCAATTCGCTGATCCCGGCGTCGGAGCGCCTGCTTTTGACGAATTTCGAGGTCACCTTGAACGAAACCCCGTTCAAATTCACGCTCGCTCTCCCCGGCGCGGTTTCCACGGCTCTGTTGCGAAATATCGTCACCGAACCGGTGCTCGTTGAGCCCAAGAATTCCCAGAAGAATCGCGCGCGCATCCAGCAACTTCTCGGCAATTGCCAATACGATACGGAACTGATACTTCCGTCGAGCACTGTTTTCGTTCGCGATCTTTACTCGCTTCAACCCGGCAGCATCGTCGTGCTCAACGTGCGCGCCACCGATCCGATTCATCTGAGGGTCGCGGGCAAGAATCTGTTTCTCGCCACGCCAGTCAGTTGTGGTCCACAACGCGGAGCGCAGATCGAAAAGCTTCTCTCGATCGCGCCTCAAAAGGAAAAAAGCAAATGAGTGCCGCTGATCCCAACGCCAATGTGCAAGCGTTTATCGAGTCGTGGCGCCAGAGTTTTGCGCAGGCACTCTCCGATGCCGGAATCAAGTCCGCCAAAGTCGAATTTCTCGACGCCAAGAGTTGCGCCGAATCCGCTGCTAACGCAGGGCCAAGAAGCTACCGCCTCACGATCAACGCGAGTGGAAATCTCCGCGGCACTCTGAAGTTCGTTTTGCCCGAGACCGAAGCCCTTCAGCTGAGCGCGGCGCTCGCACCCGGACCGCCCGCCGCAGGGGAGTTCGGCGATAAGCAACGCGAGTCACTCACACAGCTGATCAGCAAGGTTGCGGGAAAGGCCATCGCTTACTGGGGACGCGACCGCATCAAGTTAAGCATCGCTGCGGCGACCGCCGATCCAGGAACGCCGGAATCCGCCTACGGTGGCCTGCGCGTCGCGGCCGAAAATCTGGCGATCACGCTTTTGCTGGTCCCGTCTCACGACTTACTTGAGTCAGCGAAGAGTCTTGAAAAACCAGCTGCGGCCACCACCAACGCACCTACGGGAGCTCCTACCGTGACGACGAATCAGCCTGCACCTCCTGCGACCCCTAATGCGGCACCAGCTGTTTTGCCGGCCGCCGCGATGGGCTCGAATCTCGGCTTGTTGTTTGACGTGCAGCTCGAAGCCACGATCCGCTTCGGCGGACGCCAGCTTTTGCTTCGTGACATCCTTTCGCTTTCTCCAGGCTCGGTGATCGAGCTCGATCGCCAGGTCGGCGAACCCGCGGAATTGCTCGTAGCCGGGCGGCTCGTCGCACGCGGCGAAGTCGTCGTCGTGGATGGCAATTTCGGGCTGCGCGTCACTGAATTGACCAATCCTGCGCAGCGGAACGAACTCGTACCGGCCTGATCGCCTGAGGTTTCGAACCCTCGATTTCAAGCTGTTGGGTTGTCCGAAGTCTTCTCTCGCCGTTATTTGACTTCGCATTTAAGCCACTCGCCTCTAAAGCCTTCGTGCAAGATGCCGATGAAATCCATGACGATTAAAACAGCCGTGACCAACAACGTCGGGACTTCCACTATGCTCGCATCAAAACAGAAGCGCACTGATCTTGCGGAAATTCGTGAGCGCCGGCGCCGGCTCGTGGCCGCCGTCACGTCACGAGGCTTGGCCGATGCGGCCGTTCGCATTTCGCGCTTGAATCGCCTCTTGAATCGCCGTGCGGTCGATATGAACGGTGTGATCAGCGCCCTTGCAGCCAGCCCCGAAATTTGTGAGCTTGTGCGCATGATCGTTGGCATGGAGGTGCTGAGTGTGGATCAGATCGAGCTCACTACTTCCGAGTCCATTGTTCTGTTTGGCTCGCATCAGCTGCGCGCATTGGCGCTCGCCTGCTCTTTTCTGAAGGTGGCAGCCCGTTCTCTTCCGCCTGCCGAAAGAAACCGATTCTGGCAGCACAGCTTTCTCGCCGCGATTTTGAGCGAACGAACGGCGCGCCAAGTTGGATACGGCCAGATCGGACAGGCTTATTTGGGCGGTCTCCTGCACGATATCGGGCGATTGCCGCTTCTGATTGTCGCTTGCCAGGAGGAAGGCGCAGAGGTGCCGTGGGATGAACGCTACGACGATGATTCAGCCGCCGAGCGCGACTATTTCGGCGTCGATCACTGCGCAGTGGGTCGCTCGATCGCCATGACGTGGAATCTGCCGGAGTCCTTGCTCGATGCGATCAACCATCATCATTCGGCGGTGGATGCTAATCATGATCCGACGCTCGCCGAGATCGTGGCCTCCGCCGATCAATTGTCGAACGTCTTGCTGCCCGAAACCGGCAGGCTGCGACGGTCCGGCTCGGCGGGGAAGCGGAATGCCGTCGAAGACTTGCTCCGCATGTGCACGCCTAGGCTATTTGAAGAGGAGGCCGTGATCGAGGCGCCGTCTGAGTCTTTCGCGGGAGACGAGATTGTGATTTCGTCGGCCGAATTCGTAAATTGAGCGACGTTGTAAGCTCTCGATGAAGGTTCTGGAACTTCTTGCCTATCTCGCTGGGCAATACGTGCGTGCCGGCGCAGCGAAACAGTAACGAGTAGTTCTAACTCCGCGTAGTACCTAGATCAATCTGGCCTTGTACTCCATTACAGACTCCTAATCTGGTTACAGGCGTGCTCCCTTACCGCTGGGAGATTACGCTATGGATAGCGGTTTCTATTCTGCATTCACAGGGCTTGCCGCGCGCATGCAGTCGCTCGACGTGGTCGCCAATAATTTGGCGAACGTCAACACCGCTGGATACAAGGGCGAGAAAGAATTCTACCGGGCGTTTTCTGCGTCGCTCACGAACAGACGTCTGACGCCGCTCAATCAAGCCGTCAACAACTACGGTCTTCTCGGCGGCTCTTCCATCGATTTCTCCGCCGGTTCTCTCAATAACACGGGCAACGATACGGACCTGGCCATCGATGGCTCGGGATTCTTCGACGTCAAAACGCCCTCCGGCGCCGATCGATATACGCGCAATGGCAACTTCAGCCTGAATACCCAGCGCCAGCTGGTCGACTCCGCGGGGAATCTTGTGCAAGGCCAGGATGGGCCGATCGTCCTGCCGAACGGTAAAGTGACGATCAGCACGGATGGAACCGTTTCGGTGGATGGCGCGCTCGTTTCCACTGTGAAGGTCGTCGATTTTGCGCCCGGCACCGAACTGGCGCCCGAGGGAAGCACGGATTTCTCCGCACCAGCCGGCACAGCGAAGGCCGCGCCCGCCGCGCAAATTCGCGAAGGCATGCTCGAGGCCTCGAACAGTGACCCGGTCCGCGGGACGGTCGAGCTGATCGATCTTCAGCGCAATGCCGAAATGATGCAGCGCGCCCTTTCGATCTTTAATACCGATTTCAATCAGACTGCCGTACAGGAACTGCCGAAGGTCTAGTCCAAGGAGACTCAGAATGTTTCGCGCACTCAACACAGCGGCCAGCGGGATGATCGCGCAGCAAATGAACCTCGATAACATCGCGAACAACCTTGCCAACGCCAGCACCGCCGGTTTTCGCAAGCGTCGCCTGCAATTCGAGGATCTGCTCTACCAGAACATGATCATGCCCGGAGCTGCCTCCACGCAGCAAACCACTTTCTCGACCGGTTTGCAGATCGGTCTCGGCTCGCGCACGGCCGCTTCGGAAATGATTCAGTCTCAGGGCGATTTCGATTCGACGGGCAACCCTCTCGACCTCGCCATTCAGGGGCAGGGCTTTTTCCAGGTTCAATTGCCCACCGGCGAACTGGCGTACACGCGTTCGGGAACGTTTCAGCTTGATTCGCAGGGAGCGCTGGTCACTTCCGACGGCTACGCGCTGCAACCTTCCATCAGCATTCCTTTAAGCGCCACCAACATCACAATCGGCACGGACGGCACGGTGAGCGTCAGTCTTCCCGGCCAGCAGCAAGCGCAGCAAGTGGGCCAAATTCAGCTTGCTTTGTTTGCGAATCCCGGCGGCTTGAATAGCGTGGGACAGAATCTCTTCCTGCCGACAACCGCATCGGGCGACGCTATTCTCGGCACACCGGGTGGCAACGAGGGACTTGGTTCGATCCAGCAGGGCGCCGTCGAAGAATCCAACGTCAACGTCGTTGAGGAATTCATCGAGATGATTTTGGCTCAGCGGTCGTATGAATCGAATTCCAAGGTCGTGCAGGCGGCCGACCAGATGTTCCAAGACGTCAACCAGATGTCTCGCTAAGGGGATCAGTTTTGCGAAACGTGCTTTTCGCGTCGGCATTCTTGTTGCTCGCCTCTGCTGCGGCTCCCGCTTCTCCCGCATCGGCCGTTACCTTGCGCGACGAGGTCGAGGTGCGCGGCAACTCGATTTATTTGTCGGACTTGCTGCCGGTGCAAGCTCCGGCAGGTCTGCGCACTTCGTTCCAAGGAATTCTGGTTGGCCTCGCCCCCCAACCGGGAAGCACGCGCGTCATCGACCGCGAAACAATTGCACATCTCATGGCAAAGGGCGCCGATTTAGAGCGAGTTGAAATTCCACAGCAAATTGTTGTTCGCCGTTCAGCAGGGCGAATCACTCGCGAGCAGGTAGTTGCCGCGATTCGCGCAGCCTTGGTTCGCACGGGTCTGCCGGATCCGAATCTTCAGGCGGAGGATCTGCAGCTTTTCCCCGGAGTCGTGGCGTCGGGCGATGGCGCCAATCTGGAAGTTCGGCGCATCGATTTTGACGAAGCGCTGAATCAGGCGAAATTCCTGCTGGCCGAACGAGGCGGAGTGCCGTTCCTGGTGACCGCCCAGTTTCACGACACCAACTTGGTTCAGGCGGCTTTGCAGGACACCGCGCCGAAGCAACCGCCGATTTCGCCAACGGTGGCTCAGCCGGGGGCTGACAAGAATTCTTCTGCAGAGGCCAGTCGGCGTCAGGTGACGCTGCGTCTCACTTCGGGCGCGCTGGTGAATCAACCGGTATCGTCCGGCCCAGCCCTCGTCGAGGCTGGCAAAGTCGCAACCCTGTATCTGAATTCCGGCACGATGCGAATGCTGCTCGACGTGACCGCCCTGGAACGTGGCTCCCTGAATCAGACAGTACGGGTAAGGCTTCCCGGGACGGGCAAGATCCTGCGCGCACAGATCATCGGGGAACGCCGTCTCGAGGCGATTTTCTAGACATGAAAATTTCACAGCAAGCTCGGATGGCAATCCCGTTCTTGGCGGCTTTGGTCATTTCATCACTAGCCTCGGCCGCTGGTTTCGGCCACAACAAAGCCAAAGGCCCGAGTCCGGCAGCGGCATCCTTGGACGACTACATCCAGCGTGTCAGCGCCGCGGGAATCGAAGCACCGACGACCACCGGCAGCCTGTGGGTGTCGACGGGACCTCTGTCCGAAATAGCGGCAGACTACAAGGCGCGCCACGCGGGAGATCCGATCGTCGTGAACCTCGTGGACACATTCTCGGCGACGACCACAGGCGAGAATAAAACTTCCCGGCAGTTCACCACGCAGTCGGCGATCACAGCGCTCTTGCGTGCCGTCCCTTCGAACAACGCCCTGCAGAATCTGTTGGCGGCGAATTCCAGTACGTCCCTCGACGGTAAAGGCGCTTCGACCTTGGGCTCGACTTTGCAGTTGAGTCTTTCCGGCCGCGTCGTGCAGACGATGCCGAATGGAATGCTGCTGATTGAGGCATCTCGCGATTTCACCGTGGGGAATGATCGGCAGACGGTGGTGCTGCACGGCCTCGTGCGCCCCGGCGATGTCGCTTCGAACAACACAATTCAATCGACTTCTGTGACGAGTCTCGAGCTTGCGATCAAAGGCAAAGGTGCGGTCGCCGATGCGAGCGCGCAGCCGAGCATCCTGATGCGCGTGCTTTTGAAGTTGTTCAGCTTCTAAGGAGCGTTCTGTGTCCCGTTCGCGTTGGATGACTGTGTTCATATTGGTGGGGGTTTCGCTCCAGCCGCTTGTTCACGCAGATGAACCCCCGCGTGGGGCGCATATCAAGGACGTCACTACGATCGAAGGGGTTCGCGACAATCTTCTGATGGGCTACGGTGTTGTTGTCGGCCTCACTCGCACCGGTGACAGTCAGCAAACAATTTTCTCAACACAGACGCTTGCGAACTTGCTGCAGCGAATGGGCGTTCAGGTCTCTCCAACTGCCATGATGGTGAACAACATGGCAGCGGTTTTTGTTACGGCTACGCTTCCGCCATTCGCGCGTCCCGGCATGAAAATCGATGTGACGGTCTCTTCCGCAGGGGATGCAAAAAGTCTTGCGGGGGGAATGTTGCTACTGACGCCGTTGAAGGCGGCCGATGGTCAGGTATATGCCGAAGCGCAAGGTCCCCTCACGCTGGGAGGCTATAGCGCGGGAAGAAACGGAAACGTGAAAGTGGTGAATCATCTCACGGTGGGACGCGTTCCGGAAGGCGGCATCGTCGAACGCGATACGGCCGTCAGCCTCGCATCCATGAGCACGATTTCGCTCTTGCTTCGCAACCCCGACTTCGCCGCCGCGGACGACATCGCTGCCGCGATCAACAAGGAAATGGGCAAAGAGGTCGCACGAGCCGTCGACAGCCGCCGCGTGGATATTGTCGGCATCAATGCTGGCCCTGGTGTCGTGCCGGAGTTAATGGCAAGGATCGGCGATCTTGCGGTTCACGTCAATCCGCCAGCGAAGGTGGTGGTTAACGAACGGACCGGAACCATTGTCATGGGAGGCTCGGTGACACTCGGTGCTTGCTCGATACTCCACGGCAATCTCGCCATCGAGGTGACGACCAAACTGGAAGTTTCTCAGCCGGCGCCTCTCTCGCCCAACGGGCAAACCGTTGTAGTGCCGGAGACGCAGGTCCAGGCCACCGAGACGCCGACTCAGTCGATTCGCCTGCAAGAGGGCTCCACAGTCGAGGATCTCGTTCGTGGTCTGGAAACGATCGGGGCTAGCGCACGGGACGTTGCGTCGATTCTCCAGGCGATTAAAGAAGCGGGCGCGCTCGATGCGGATCTGGAGGTGCTGTGATGACAGCCACCGGCGGCGTTGGACCAACGGAGGTTGCCGTGACAGGGCGGCAGCTTTCGATAGAGAGCCGGGGAGGCGCGCCCGAATCTCCCGATCACGCCAAATTAAGGAAGGCGGCCGGGGAATTTGAATCCATTCTTCTCGCGTCGATGTGGAAGTCGATGAAGAAGAGCTTCGGCGATGATGACTCCGACAATGCGACCGACCCGGCGCACGGGACATTAGAGGATTGGGGCATAGAAATAATGTCCGACGCCGTGGGCAAGGCGGGCGGTCTGGGTATTGGGAAGATGATTCTAAAGCACTTAGAGCCGGAAGTGCATGACGCCAGCAGTTCCGATGCGCCACAATCTATTAAAGCTTTGGGCACTTTGGCCGATGTGTCTATGAGGAGGCGCGTTGACGCCACTCCCTGAGGAGTATTTTAGTCAACGGCTTCTGGAGAATGGGCCTCCGCAGAATGGGCTCATTCCGAGGACTTGAGATGAGAATTGATCCGAACCAGTTTCTTGGAAACGTCCAGTCGGAGAATGTGCAGCAGACCACGAACACGAATCGTGGCGCGCAGGTTTCCGATTCCGAGGGCGCGAAGGATGCTGCCGGAGTTGATTCGGACGACCAGTTTCAGCCCTCGGCCTCGCTCGAGCAGATCCTGCGCTTGCAGAATCAGCTTGCCCAAGTTCCGGATGTACGCGGTGATCGCGTCGCCGCACTGAGTCAGAAGATACAGAACGGCACATACAATCGGTCGAATGACCAGATTGCCGGCGCGATGGTTTCGGACATGGGAGTCAACAAGCGGAGCTAAGTTGAGCGCAAGGATCTCGAACCGACATGGGCGACCTTACGCCATCTCGTATCGAGCCTTTGGGCGGATCTCCGGATCATCAGCCGGAGAATTCCAGCCGTAAGCCAAACGCACGGCCAAAGGAAAAGGAACCCGAGCAATCTTCCGCGCCCGCTCCGCCGATTGATTTCGAAAAATCCGAAGAAGAAGAGCATCAGCTCGACGAACAGGCATAGCCGTGACCCCAGAAAGCACGCAGTATTTGAAATTGTTGGAGCGACGCCTCGTGTCGCTACGCTCGTTAATAGAGTCGCTCACCAGATCTCGCCAGGACTTCATCTCCATGGATCTGGCTGCGATCGAGCGCCGGAATGCGGAGCAAGAGCAACTCTGTGCGCGCGTACGCGCCGTCGACGCGGACCTCTCGACGTTGCAATCTCATTTGGCACAGAAGGCGGGCGTAAAGCTGCTTGGCGGCGTCATCTCCTGGTTCGGATCGGCAGACGGAGATAGGAAACAGGACGAGCGAATCTACGCGTTGCTCGAGGAGATTTCGCGCGCGCAAAGCGACCTTAAAACGGTGAATGAAGCCCACAAAGTGATGCTTTCGGGCTCATCCCGGATGACGCAGTTGCTGCACAATTTCTATACCTCCTTTGCCCCGACCTATTCGCTTCCGCGTCACTTGAAGAACACTTTTGAGGAAAGAGCGTAGGTAGACCAGCCATGGGCACACTCAGTTCCGCGCTCGATATCGCCGTCGGGGCCATGCAAGCTGAAGAAGCCGCGCTAGATACCACCAGCAATAACATTGCGAACGCCAATACACCGGGCTATTCCCGCCAGACCGTAAGCTTGGAAGCCGAGCCTCCGATCGAATACGGCGGGCAACTTTTCGGCAATGGCGTCGAAATCGGCCAGATCACGAGTCAGCGCAATAGCGCACTACAGTCCATGCTCGACCAGCAGACCTCCCAACAGGGCCAAAACAGCGCTTTTCTGACCACGATGCAGCAGGTGCAAACGCTGTTCAACGAGACAAGCGGCGACGGCCTGCAAACATCCATCAGCGCTTTCTTTAATAGCCTCCAACAGCTTTCGACAAGTCCGTCGGACACGAATCTTCGCCAAGCCGTGCTCACCGCAGCTTCGAACATGGCCCAGAATTTCAATTCCGCCTCGGCGAACCTCACGTCTTTGCAGCAAAACATGAATACGACGGTCACGCAGTCCGTCAGTCAGGTGAATTCGTTGACCTCGCAGATCGCACAACTGAATCAGCAGATCGGCGGGGCAGTCGCGTCCGGGCAGAATGCCGGAACCTTGATCGACCAGCGCACGCAACTTGTGAACCAGCTTGCGGGCATCATCGATGTCTCGGAAATCGACGCGGGCAACGGCAGTCTGACTCTGACCACCGGCAATGGCACCGCCTTGGTTGTCGGAAATAAGAGCTTTCAGTTGAGTTCCCAAGCGAATCCGACCACGGGTTTTCAAGATGTCTATTCTCCGGGAGGCGACATCACGTCGGCCATTAGCGGCGGTTCGCTCGGCGGCGCGATTCAGGCGCGCGATACCGCGATCCCTTCAACGATTTCGACACTTGACTCGATCGCGTCCAATTTGGAGAATTCGTTCAACTCTGTTAACGAGGCCGGGTTTGATCTCAGCGGCAATCCCGGCGGTGATTTCTTCGTTCCGCCACCGGCAAACGGGCAAGGCGCGGCGGCCACGATGGCCGTGGCGCTCACGGATCCGTCGAAAATCGCCGCGAGCCTTGACGGGACTGCCGGCGACAACTCCAACATCACCGCGATGCTCGCCATTCAGAATCAGAACATCGTAAACGGGCAGACGCCGCTCGGCGCCTACTCAACCCTGATTTTTCAGGTCGGCAATGACGTTTCGACCGCCCAATCGCAGCAGAACGGTGTCCAAGCTACGATTCAGCAGCTACAAAACCAGATTGCGAGCGTCTCCGGCGTTTCCATCAACGAAGAATCCACGAATCTTGTGCAGTACGAGCAGGCGTATCAAGCCGCCGCGCAAGTCGCCTCGATTATCGCGAGTTTGACGGCGACAACGATCAGCATGGTTTCGTCTCACTGAGGCTAGTCATGATTGACCGTCTGAATCCCAATATCGTTCCCGATCTGCTCACCGCCATCAACCAAGCGCAGCAGAATTTGAATACGGCATCGCTTGAAGAAGCTACCGGAAAGAAAATCAACCAGCTTTCGGACAATCCTGCGGCCGCCGCGCAGATGATGAACAACAACGCGCTGATCAGCGAGGACGATCAGTTCACGACGAACCTGTCGGACCTCCAGGGGAAAATTCAGACGGCGGACTCGGCGATGAATAATGCCGTGCAATTGATGACGACGGCGATTTCCGTCGGGACCGAAGGCGCCACGGGCACGCTTTCTG